>Ga0155137_126_pt1 | contig 42047 bp, 40 predicted proteins | sample RifCSPhighO2_01_FD_106105 | JGI IMG/M metagenome (GOLD analysis project Ga0155137, IMG submission 106105) | Candidatus Sungbacteria bacterium RIFCSPHIGHO2_01_FULL_50_25
AGAACGAATACGTCATTTTTTTTGCCGCGGTCGCGGCAGAAAACCGATCATAAAATTCGTCGTCCTCATTTAACACCGCAACGGCGTGCTTCGGAAGCCGCCAAAACAAATCAAGTTTCGCCCGAAGATACGCCTCAAAACTCCCATGGGACTCAATATGCTCTTTATGTATCGATGTCATGATCGCGCTAGAGAAACGAATAAACCGGTGGCGAAATTGGCGTATCCCTTCTGATGTCACTTCGATAATCGCATAGTCACATTCTCTGCGGCGAGCATCATGGAGGAATTTCTGGACCGCCATCCGCCCCGGCATCGTCATTTTTGAAGCGTGCTCGAACGAGTCCTCCCCGATGCGAATGCCGAGGGACGAAGAGGATGCGACTCTGGCGCCGGACGACGCAAGCAGGTGATGCAGGAGGTGGACAACCGTCGTCTTCCCCTTTGTGCCGGTCACTCCGATAACGTAGAGGCGTCGGGACGGAAATCCGTAAAAAAGAGCGGACCAAAAAGCCATGAAGAAATGATAAAACGGCGAAACCGCGCGAAACACGCCTTTGGGAATCATTCTCCGCAATGCTCGAATAACGCTTTCCACACCCGGCCTGTTAGCGATGAACCCCGTTACCGCGTCCTCCCGACGATGAAAACGCTTCGCGCTCGACAGAGGTTCCCTCATTGCTTCCCGGTCCTTGCCTTCTGGTAACGGGGTGAATAACACTTCCTATATATATCATGATGGTCGCGATTCCGTTCGTGAGAATCAGCTTGTAGACGAGATTGAATTCGTACGCGGGTGAAAACACGGTGTATGCGGTCGACGCAATGAGCAATAAACCCCACGCGAGAACGAAATACTCGCCGTGGCGCGTGCGCCCGCCGGCGCCGGATCGCTTTGAAATCTCTTTGAGCACCACATAGATGCCAAGGGATCCGAGATACGGCTCTTCAAACGCGTCGAGTACGTTAATGAAAACAGGATAGAGCGCGTGGCTTTTCGTAAAGAAAAGAAGCGCAAGCGACGCTCCATAAAAATGAGTGAACGCGCCGAGCGAGGCGTAGAGAACGGAAAGCGCGCGGCGGCTCTCGCCGCCCGTCCGTCCGGCGGCGCCGGGCTCTATCTTTTTCCCGGACAACACGCGGGTAAAAAGAAACCACGCGCCCCTGACCGAATGATTCACTTGATGTATCATTGCATTATTTCCTTCCCAGCTTCGCAAGCGCGGCCTTTATGCGCGCCTCTGCGTTTTTTGCGGAGTCTGATCCTGCGAGCGCGTCGCGCGCGTCTTTTTGCGTATAGCCGAGCGAAACGAGCGCTTCCAGGGCATCGGCCTCTTCTTTGAGCTCCGGCGCCTCGAGTATCACACCTCTCCCAGAGAGCTTTTCCTTCAATTCAAGGACTATTTTCTCCGCTGTCTTCCTGCCGATGCCGGACACCCGCGTAAGGTAAGAAGTATCCCCCGCAGCGATTGCTTTTTTGAGCGTATCAACCGGCGCGATTGCCAAAACCCCAAGCCCGCCTTTCGGGCCTATGCCGGAAATCGAAATCAAAAGTTCAAAAAGTTCGAGCTCGGAAAAATGTAAAAATCCGTAGAGCTCGCGCGCGTCTTCCCGGATATGCTCGTGCGTCCATAGATTGACCACGCCTCCGCTCTCCGGTATTTTACGAAGCATTTCTGCGGTTCCGAATACCTTGAACCCGATGCCGCCGGCTTCCACAATAACAAACTTCTCCCCTTTCAAAAGAATTGTCCCCCGAAGAGATGAAATCATACCGATATGGTACCATGTTTTTGACGAAAAAAGAGCCGGGGGAAGCGGCTCCGTATTGTCTATCGCGCCCCCTGAAACGGCTGGGGGAGAAAGAGCGGTGGAAGATCGATCCTCCGTTCGGCAACGGGTTTGCCGTCTTTTTCTAGAACCGCAAAGAATGCGGGACGGGAAGGGTCTCCGATAAATTTATAGACCGTAATGCCCGTTCCTTCCACCCACGTGTTGTTTGAAAGAAGGAGAAACGCCCGCGTTCCTCGTTCTGATACGACGCGTTTTGCCACCCAGCGTTGATGGCGCTCGACGACGAATGAATGTACTTCGGCAAAGCACGCGGGGTGGAATTCCTTCCGGAATCGTTTCGCGTAATCGGGCTGGTAGGCAAACACGCGTTTCCAGGCGCGGTGGGCGTAGTCGCTCGCGTTGTCAGAGGACACAGACACCTGCCGGAGAACCCACGAAGAATCATCAAATGTTATATCATCTGGGCAAGGCGGAGTCGCTGTTTCTGCGCGCGGGAACTCTGGCAAAAAAAGGAGCAAAAGAGCGGCAAGAATAAAAGCGTTCATCGGATCTCCTCTGTTTTTTTCGACGATATCACCCAATGATAAAAAAATCAAATTTCATATTGAAAGCGCCTTTTTCTCCGACCGGCGATCAGCCGGCGGCGATCGATATGCTCACAAAAAATATTGACGCGGGAGTGAAGCGCCAAACGCTTTTGGGTGTCACGGGTTCCGGAAAAACATTTACCATGGCAAACGTGATTGCACGCACCGGTCTCCCGACGCTTGTTATTTCCCATAACAAAACTCTCGCGGCCCAGCTCTACCAGGAATTCAAAGAATTTTTTCCCGAAAGTGCCGTACACTATTTTGTTTCCTATTACGACTACTACCAGCCCGAGGCCTATATCCCGCAGTCCGATACGTATATAGAAAAGGATGCGAAAATAAACGAGGTGATTGACTCGTTGCGCCACGCCTCGACCGCGTCCCTTCTCTCGCGTCCCGACGTCGTTATTGTCGCCTCTGTCTCCTGCATATACGGCATTGGGGGCCCGGAAGAGTATCAGCACGCGGCGCTCGACATCCAAACGGGCGCGCGCATGAGCCAAAAATCGCTCGTCGCCGCGCTTACCGCGCTCCAGTATACGAGAAATCCCATAGACCCCAGGCAGGGACACTTCCGCGTCCGGGAAAATACCGTTGAGATCCGTCTCCCGACCGCGGAAGACATTGTCCGCGTTGAAATAGAAAAGGGCTCTGTTCAATCAATCAAGATTGAAAAAACGGATTTCAAGAAAAAAAACGCCGGGCGCGACGCCGCTCGCTTCAAAATTTTCCCGGCAAAGCATTTTGTGACGCCTCACGATACGTTCGATCTTGCAATGAAAAATATTGAAACCGAGCTTGCCCTGCGCCTCGCGGAGTTCAAAAAAAATGGGAAAGTTCTCGAGGCCCAGCGCCTGCGCGAGCGTACGGAATTCGACCTCGCAACGCTTCGCTCAACGGGGTTTGTCAATGGAATTGAGAATTATTCACGCCAGCTTTCGTTTCGCGAGCCCGGCTCGCCTCCGCATACACTCATCGACTACTTCCGCTACGCGCACGGAGAAAATTTTCTCACGGTCATAGATGAGTCCCACGCAACAATCCCGCAAATTCGCGGGATGCACGCCGGAGACGCATCTCGCAAAAAAACCCTCATTGACTATGGGTTTCGCCTGCCGTCTGCGCTTGACAACCGGCCGCTCACGTTCGCTGAATTCGACAAAAAGATTTCTTCGGTTGTCTACGCATCGGCAACGCCCGCGCCATACGAAATACAAGAATCGGGCGCGCATGTAGTCCAACAACTCATCCGCCCCACGGGAATCCTTGATCCAAAAATAGAAATCAGGCCCACAAAAAATCAGATTCGGGACGTTATCAAAGAAATCCGCGGCCGCGCCAAAAAAGGCGAGCGCTCGCTTGTGATGGCCCTAACCAAACGCCTTGCAGAAGACATCGCCGAATACCTCACGGAAGCGGGCATCAAAGCCGAATACCTTCATTCGGAAATAAAAACATTCGAGCGCACCGAGACATTAAAAAAACTCCGCGAGGGAACGCACGACGTTATTGTGGGAATAAACCTTTTGCGCGAAGGACTCGATCTTCCCGAGGTTTCGTTCATCGCGATTTTGGACGCGGACAAAGAAGGATTTTTGCGAAATGAAACAACTCTTTTACAAATCATCGGCCGCGCAGCTCGGCACATTGACGGAAAAGTGATTCTCTATGCGGACACTGTAACTGGCTCAATGAAAGCCGCGATCCGCGAAACCGAACGCAGGCAAAACATTCAGGCCCAATACAATAAAGCCCACAACATCACGCCGAAAGAAATAAAAAAGGAAATCCGGAAGTCCCTCCGCGAAGAAATCTTGGCCGAGGAAGATGCGCTTCCCGAAGGCAACGCAAAACAAATCATCAAAGAGCTTCGCCGGCAAATGAAAAAAGCAGCGAAGGAATTCAACTTTGAACTCGCGGCAAGAATACGCGATAAAATTAGAAAATTTAGTACTTAGGAAATGGACTTCGCCCGGTAGTAGTCTTCGACCATTCTCGTATTTGCCGCATTGTGGCAGTCGAAGAGTTACTACCGGGTTTGAGCGCGCAGCAAAAATTCGGGACCGAATTAAGAAACCCTCAGGCGAAAAATAAATATTAATTTTGTTGACTTTTTTATCAATACGTAGTAATCTTTTGTGGTATGCCAATCACAAAATCAGCAAAAAAAGCGCTTAGGCAGTCAGAACGCCGCCGCGAGCGAAATACAGAAAAAAAAGAAGCATATCGAATGCTTCTTAGAAAAATCGAGAAATCCGTATCAACCGGGAAACTTGACGGTATTGATGCCGCACTCTCCGCATTTTATAAAGCAATAGATAAAGCGGCAAAGACCCGCGTCATCGCAACACACAAGGCGTCTCGTTTCAAATCCCGCGCGGCAAAACTCGTTTCTGGAGCGCTTAAAAAATGAAGCGCATAAAAACGCTTACTTTCGCATAAGTATGCGTTCGAGCGAGTGTTCCGGGGTTCGCTCCCCGGTTTTTATTTTGCGGTCTTCTTCCCAAAGCAAACGAAACAGGCCGTGAAAGGATTCTCCGGCCATGTTTCGCGCGACGACGGCGGCTTTTTTTTGGACAAACGGATGAATGCGAAACGACTGCGGAACAGGGATGCGCTTCTCAGAGAACAGGCGCACGGCGGCAAGCGTTCGCGCGTGATTCGCTAAATACGCAAATAGGCCAAGTGCGTCCTCTCCCGCGCGCAAAAGATTCAAAATATGGAAAAGCCCTTCCTTTTTTGATGTAAAAAAGGTATCTCCGAGAGAAAACACCGATGATGAAACGTTTTTTCTGTACGGCGCCTGGCTCGCCGCTACCGCGAATTTATCGAGCTCGTTTACTGTCCTCCACAAATCTCCGCCGTAGGAAAGAAATCTTTCTTTGTCCTCGCACGAAAGCGAAATCGATCGGCGAGACGCTTCGCTCACGATCCAAGATTCAAGCGCGCGGCCTTCGAGCAAAAGAAATTCCTGCTCTTTTTCCGCATAAGGCATTGCTTTCGCGAGCTTTTCGGAGGCGCTTTTTGTGATTTCCCGATCCCAAAATATCAAAAATACTTCTTTTGATTTTGCGGAACGCTTCGCGAGTTCAGCGAACGGTTCAAAATCTGCTTTCCCGGAAAACGGATATCGAAGAACGACAAGCCGCTTTGCTGAAAAGAGCGATCCCGACTCTGTTGCCGCGCGGACTCGCGCCGGATCGTCTTCATCGGCATCGAATTGATGCACTTGGAAATTCGCTCCGGTTTTTTTCCGGTATTCTTCGATTATTTCATTGAGCTTGCGGCGCGACCGATATGTATCAGGGCCGTAGAGAAGGTAGAGCATACCAATATCGTATACCACTTGGTCTCTGTGTGTAAAATACTGAATCCCGCACGTGAGTACGGGACGGTTTCCTCCTTTCTGGCTCGTCTACGGCGAGCCGATGAGTATTATGATGAGAACGATCGCGGCGTAGACCGCGATGGTCCACGGGCCGATGCGCGCCCAGAGGAGATGGTGAAGCTCTGTGAGCCGCGGCGCGGTCCATTCCTGAAGAATGAGAACCGGACGGACAGCAACCGTGCGGGCGGCATCTCGCCACCCAAGGACCATGAATGAGAACCACAGGGGTGAAGAGGCAAGAACCCACGCGAGCGCCACCGGAAGAACCAGAATCCACGCGATCAAGTACGCCATGGCGCACCTCCTTTTCTACTCTATATTATATCATAAATACAGAATTTTGCAAATATTGCGCTTTTGCTTTGATTTTCAAGCCCGAAAGAAAAAAACATGAATGTATCTATCCTACGCTATAGCGTAGGATAGATACATCGGTATTTTTCAAACTCCTAAAAATTTAATCACTCTTTTTCCGGTATTCCTATTTTCCCCAATTGGGGCCGGTGTGGACATCAATAACAAGCGGAACTTTTAAACTCGCCGCGCTTTCCATAAGCGCTTTTATTTTTTCCACCGCCGTGTCCGCAAAATCTTTTTGTATCTCAAACACGAGCTCGTCGTGCACCTGCAAAAGCATGCGGATTTTTTCTTCGAGGTTTTCCCGGCGCACCCACTCATCAATTTTTATCATCGCGAGCTTTACAATGTCGCCTGTCGCTGTCCCCTGTATCGGCATATTTACCGCCATCCGCTCTGCCTCGCGCTTCACTTGCCAATTAGAAGAATAAATTTCCGGAATATAGCGGCGGCGGCCAAAAAGCGTCTCGACGTATCCGTTCGCTTCGGCAAATTCTTTTGTTTCCTGGATGTAGTGTGCAATTCCGGAAAAATCGCGGAAGTATTCGTCTATAAACGCGCGCGCTTCATCCCGCCCCATGCCGGCGGAGGCCGAAAGGGCTGATGCACCCATGCCGTAGAGAATCCCGAAATTCAATGTTTTGGCCGCGCGCCTTTGCTCTGCCGTCACGCTCCCAAGCGGGATATTGAAAACCTCGGAGGCAGTCGCGGCGTGAATATCGCGCCCCGCGCGAAACGCCTCGATCATTTTTTTGTCGCCCGCCATGTGGGCCGCAACCCGAAGCTCAATTTGGGAATAGTCGAACGAGGCGAGGACAAAACCGGAAGACGCAACAAACGCTTTCCGGATTTCTTTTCCGTACTCTGACATAATCGGAATATTCTGAAGATTCGGGTCTTGTGAAGAGAGGCGTCCGGTTGAGGTTCCGGTTTGGTTAAACGTCGTATGGATCCGCCCTGTTTTCGGATTCACAAGCGCGGGAAGCGCATCGATATACGTTGATTCGAGCTTCGCGAGCTCGCGGTAGGAAAGAATATTCGCAATAATCGGATGGGTGTCCTTCAGCTTCTCGAGCTCTGACTCGCGCGTGGATATTTTTCCGCCTTTTTGGGTTTTCTTGAGCCCCTTTGTTCCGATTTCCAATTTCTCAAACAAAATTCGGGAAAGCTGCTGGGTTGAATTTATGTTGAATTCCTCCTTCGCAGCCGAAAAAATGTCTTTCTCGAGTTTTTTGATTTTTCCAGAAATTTCTCCGGAGAGCTTGCGCAAAAACGCGGAGTCAAGAGAAATGCCCCGCTCCTCCATTCTGAAAAGAACCGGAATAAGGGGCACTTCGATTTCGTCAAACACTTTGCGGAGCCTGCCTTCCGAAAGCTTTTTTTCGCAAAAATCAATGAGACTGAAAAAATGCGCGCCGAAGAGCGCGGGGTCATCCCCTCCGGAGATCCGAAACTCCCGCATAAGAAGGGTCTCGGGAGAAAAATCTCGGGAACCCGAAGACGCGACATAGGCCGCGATCAGAATATCAAACGAGATGGCGGTTCCAATGCCGCGGCTTCGAAGGTGTTTTAAAACGTGCTTTCCGTCGTAGGCCGCGATGGTCCCTTCAAATGCGCTTCGCGCCGCGCGGCCCGAAAGAACCGCGTCATCAATCCAATATACCTCTTCTTCCCCGCGGATAACCGCATAGAGTTCGCGGCCCTTGAGGAAAAAACCGGCTCTGCCTGCGCGAACCCCTTCCGCAATGCCCCCGAAATCCTGAATCGCGGTTATCTTCTTTGTTGAAGCGTTCGTGCTTGAAAAAAAGCTTGCTTGCGCGTCTTTTGGTTCTGGCGCGGATTTCACGCTACTCATTCTTTTTGCGAGACTTGAAAACCCGAACCGCTCGAGAACGCGGGGAATATTAGGATGCGCCTCGGGGGCATTTACCGCCGCCGCATCAAGCGAAAACTCAACCGGCACCTCGGTGTGGATCGTAGAAAGCTCTTTGGAAATCTTTGCGTCTTTTTCGCCTTCGAGAAGTTTTTTGACAACTGATTCGGAAATTGATTTTGGCCGCGTACGCTTCTTGAGCGCCTTATACATTTGCTCGATCGAACCAAACTCTTGAATAAGTTCTGTTGCGGTTTTTTCTCCGATCCCTTTGACGCCCCGGATATTGTCCGAGGGATCGCCTTTGAGCGCCTTAAAATCAATGAGTTTGCGAGGCGTAAGGCCGTAGCGCTCGCGAACCGCGGCCTCGTCGTAGATGACCGTATCGGTAATCCCTTTTCGCATGGCATACACTTTGACGCGCGGCCGCACAAGCTGAAACGCATCATTGTCCCCGGTCACAATAAGAACTTCGATATCCTTTTTACTCTCGAATTTTTTCGCAAGCGTCCCTATGATGTCGTCCGCCTCATATCCTTCTCTTTGAATGATCGGGATACTGAAGGCATCCAGCACTTCGCGAACATATGAAAACTGAGGCGCTAAATCAGACGGCGTTTCTGGACGCTGTGCTTTGTAGCGCTCATAGACGACGTGGCGAAACGTGGGGCCCGCAAGGTCGAACGCGGCCGCGATATAGTCGGGTTTAAGCTCTCGCAAAATCCGCAAAAGAATCGAGGTAAAGCCGTACACCGCGCCCACAGGCTCGCCAGAAGGCGACGTCAATGGCGGAAGCGCGTGATACGCCCGATGTATTATTGCATGGGTATCGAGTAAAATAAGTTTCTTCATACACTAAAGGAAATTTACAATTCTCAATTTTCAATGAATGTCTCAATGAAACATTGCTCAAATGGAAAATTTATTGAAAATTGAAAATTATTTACGCAGAATATAGATATCTCGTTCACTCTCCCGCTTCCCGTGCCGAAACCGGACCCATAACGCATTTCTTGGAATCAATCGGCGGATCCGCTCGGGCCACTCGACTACCACAATCGCCCGCGTATCTTTAAAAATTTCTTTTACGCCAAGGGGCGCGATGTCGCACGCGGAACGCATGCGATAGCAGTCAATATGGACAAAATGCCGAGTCCATATGCGCTTTTGGACCGCGTATATTTTCATTATGACAAATGTCGGACTCAATACGCGCTCGCGGATGCCGAGCGCTCGAGCAAACCCTTGCGCAAATGTTGTTTTCCCCGCGCCGAGATTTCCGGAAAGCGCGATAATTGCCGCGCCTTTCCCGACGCGCGCGCGCGCCACTTCTTTTGCAAGAATCGAGGCAATTTTTTCGGTCTCCCTCTTGTTTTTCGTGCGGATGTGCATATTGAAAGCGTAGCAGAGGCGCTCCTTAGCGTCTAGAAATCGAAGTTGCCGAAAACGGGTTTGCGCGCCCGCGCGCCTTTTTCTTTCAACAAAGAAATTTCCAGAAAAATTGCATGTATCTATGCTGCGCTATAGCGTAGCATAGATACATTATGGGTTATGGATATAAAAAGTTTTCCGGAGAAGAAAGGGAAACGCCGCCGAGGTTTGACCTCAAGCGGCGTTTTGATTTCTCACTCTTGCGATTCACTGCAAGAGCCCCTCCTTTGCCCGCGCGCATGTGTTTCGCGCACGGGGCTTGTCTGTTGTACTACCAGCCTGGCCGGGCGGGATACTACTGATGTCCGCCGCCGCCAGAAAACCCCTCCCAGTACCCGAACCGGCCCGCCTCCTGCTCCCAGGCCCGCCTCTCGCGAGCCAGGTTGTCCTCAAGCCGGCGATTCTGATACCAGTCGGTGAAGGCGCGATTCTCAGCGCCCTCGAACCTTCCGTTCATGTAGCCGAGGGAGCTTCTGCACAGGTGCGGGTAGGCCTGGCAGGTCGAAATGTGGGGAGTTGGCCCACCAACGACCGGCCTACCACCCCAGTTGGGCATCTGGGGCGGGACACCCCACTGGTACCCACCACGATTCCTACCGCCGCGATGTCCTCCGTGCCCGCCCACTGGCACCACCTTGTAGTGATGGTGCTCATGCACCACCACGCGACCACCACACGGCGGACCCGGCTGGATGCACATCACCGGCCCGGTGATGGGACCTGGCTGCGGATAGCCCGAAACAGGAGCGTACTGCGGAGCCGGAGCGTACTGCCCCTGGCCACCGCAGTAGACCTGACCGGTCCGCGGGTCACGGTAGACCTCGTCCCGACCACAGCTGATCGGAACGTTGTCCGTTGCCTCGAGCGCGAACTGGATGATGCCGCCGATTGCGGCACCTGCCATCGCGCCCTTGGCAGGCCCGATGTCCTTGCCGAGAATCGCGCCGCCAGCTGCCCCGGCAGCAGCGCCGATCGCGCCCGCGCCGAGGACCCTCTCCAACGACGAGTTACCATTGAAGATATCACCGAGGCCACCCGCCTCGACTCGGGTCGCGCCCACCATGGGCGCGAACATGACCGCGACGAGCGCGATCACAACCGCCACGAACTTTTTCATGGCCATCTCCTTGCCCCAAGAGGGGGCGGGTTAACGGGTCAAGCACACAAAGGTGCCACCCGCCCGTACGAGTGGCACCTCCCTACATTTCTGCAGGGGGACCGCTCGTACTCAGGAATGCCGTATCTTAGCTGTTTTCCAGCACTTCCGAAGAAGCACCTTTAACAGTTCAGATTAAATGGCTGGTAATTACTTAGGGAACATACACACATTATACAGGAAATAGACAAAAAGGTCAAGTTATTGTGTATAATCTATCCTGTGCGTAACCCTTCGTTGACTCACCCGCGCAATCGCGCTACGAATGGGAACACTTTATAGCGACCAGTATGGACATATCCCGCGCAATTGATTTTTTGGAAAAAGGAGAGCACGTCGGGCTGTTGCTTCCGGAGCATCCGCCGCTTGACGTCCTTGCCGCGGCGGAAGTGCTTTCGCGCGCGCTTTCAAAACGGAACAAAACCGTCGGGTTTCTCCACGCGATAGAAATCCCGCGCTACGCAGGAAACGCCAGATTCCCTTTTTTGGAAAAAACGCAAAAGCTCCCGAAAGAATTCGTGATATCGCTCGATACCGCGCGCTCCCCCGCGTCCGAGCTTCGCTACGAAAAAACGGATTCGAGAATCGACGTCATCTTCTCCCCCAGAAGCTCGGTGATCCAGCAAGAGCACGTTTCGTTCCGAGAAGGGAAACTTCAGTGCGATTCCATACTCTCCCTTGGCATATCGAATATTGAATCGGTTTCCGGCGCAATCGCGGATGACCCGGATATTTTTACGCGGACCCCGATTGTCGCAATCACCTCCTCAAAGAACCCGAAACCCTTCGGCGAAATTTCTATTGCCGAAGAGCGGCCACATTCGGAGATCGCCTATTCCATCGTAGGCGCGCTTGAAAAACTTCCCCCCGAAGAACACGAGGCAACGCTTCTCTTGGCCGGAATCCTTGCGGCAACCCGGGGGCTTACCGCACGCTCGCTCGCCCCGGAAACCGTGCTTGTGGTTTCTGAACTCATGCGCGCGGGCGCTGATATTTCCGAGGCGCTCGCGCTTTCGCGCGAGCGAAAGCCCCTCTCCTTGGTCCAGCTCATCGGACGCGCGCATGTCCGCTCAAAAAGCGATTTTGATGACCGGGTGTTTTGGTCGTTTCTTACGTCGGAGGATTTTGAAAAAACAGGACGCGACGAATCAGACGCCCCTGAGGTCTTACGCGCGCTTTCCCGGGAAGTCCCGTGGGAGCGGGCGCTCGTACTCCTTTTCCAAAGCGCGAAAGACTCTCGCGTTCGCGGGTACGTCGCGGGAGACGACGCTGTTCTTGCGCGGATTTCCGAATCAAGGGGGAGCGAATGGATTGACGGCGGTATCCTCCTCCCGCACACGTTTGAAACATTCAAAGAAGCGGAAGACGTCGTCGGTTCGTTGCTCGGGTACGCTCTTTGAAATACAATGGGATAAGCCAGCCAAGTTTTGCGCTCACCACGCGCGCGCTGACGACTGGCGCTTTTCATGCCTGATATCTCTGATGAAAAATTCAATCGCCGCCTCGCGTCCCTTCGAAAAAAGGAATCGGAAGACGTGGCGAAAATTGTTGCGGATCGCTACAAGCTTCCGTACATAAACCTTTTGTTATTTCCGGTTGAGATCGATGCGGTGAAAATCCTCCCGGAAGAGCGCGCTCGTTTCGGCGAATGCCTCGTATTCCAGGCAGTCGGGCGGCATATAAAAATCGCGGTGCGGAATCCCGACCGTGAAGAGACGCAAGGGGTCCTGAAGCATCTCGAGGAAGACCGGTATACGGTTGAGGTGTATATCGGGTCAAAAGAAGGATTGGAACATGGCTGGGAATTTTACCGAAAGGTCCCCTCGGAAGAGCACACCGAGGCGGGCGCGGTCCGGGTATCGAGCGAGAAGATAAACTCAATCCGCGAGATGCTGAAAGACATCTCTGCGGTGAAAGAGCGCATCGAACGGACATTTTACGGAAGAACAACGGATTCTCTCGAGGTATTGATTGCGGGATCCCTTGCGGTCAATGCGTCTGACATTCACATCGAGCCCCAGCTTGAGACCGCGCGGCTCCGCTACCGCATGGACGGAGTCTTGCAAGACGTGATCGAGCTTCCGAAAAAACTCTATACGCTGCTCCTTTCGCGGATTAAGCTCATTTCCGAAATGAAATTGAATATCCACGATCAGGCGCAGGACGGACGCTTCACGATCAAGACGAATATTGAAATCGAGGTCCGCGCATCCATGCTTCCCGGACCCTACGGAGAAAATATCGTTCTTCGGATATTGAATCCGGAATCAATCCGCGTGACATTCGAAGAAATGGGCATGCGGCCGTGGATGATCAAGGATCTCGACCGGGAACTTAGGCGCCCGAACGGCATGATTCTCACAACCGGCCCCACGGGATCAGGGAAAACAACGACGCTCTATGCGTTTATCCAGAAAGTGTACAACCCGGAGGTAAAAGTCATCACCATTGAAGACCCGATCGAATACCATCTGAAGGGGATTGAGCAAACGCAGGTTCACCCGGAGGAGGGGTATGACTTCGCGCGCGGACTTCGTTCGATCGTGCGCCAGGACCCGGACGTCATCCTCGTCGGAGAAATCCGCGATCTCGAGACCGCGGAAACCGCGATGAACGCGGCGCTCACCGGGCACCTCGTCTTCTCGACCCTGCACACGAATAACGCCGCGGGAACCGTGCCTCGCTTGATAAACCTCGGCGTGAACCCCGCAATCATCGCGCCCGCCATAAACGTTTCCATGGCACAGCGCCTGGTGCGCCGCCTCTGCAACGACTGCAAAACAAAAACGAATATTGGCGCGCCGCTTGAGAAACGAATCGCAGACGAGCTCAAAGACCTTCCGAAAACAATCCCGCTCCCCCCAAAAGAAGAATGGAACGTGTCGGAGGCGCGCACGGATGGCGACTGCAAAACCTGCAACGGCATCGGCTATAAGGGGCGCATCGCCGTATTTGAAATCATCTTGATCGATGAGAAAATCCAGGAGCTTATTTTGAAATCGCCCTCGGAATATGAAATCAAGCGCGAGGCGCGCCGCCAGGGGCAGATGACGCTTCGCGAAGACGGAATATTGAAAATAATCGCCGGGGTCACGAATTTTAACGAGGTCGATCGCGTCATAGGAACTGAATAAAAAATGCCGGCCGAGGCCGTGGACAATTACTCCGGTATAGGAACACGGAGGTTAGGATTGTTCCCAGGCACTGTCCAGCTCGCTACACTCGATATATCGAAATTTCGAAATATCAAGTACGGAGAACCAGACAGCCCTGGTGTAACAATCCCCTTTAAGGCGCCTCGTGAGATTTGCCTTAATTGTCCACGACCTCGATCGGCACTACGATATTAAAAAGGGGTCATCCCCCTTTTCATCTCTCATATGAATACGCCCATTATATCACTAAAACTACCGCATGTCAACTGACGGAGATGTCGCGAAAAAGAAGGAGCGCGACGACCCCGCGCTTGATCTTGCGCTCCGGCCGAAGGAATGGGCGGAGTATATCGGCCAAGACCACGTGAAAAAAAATCTCCGCGTTTTTATCGATGCTGCGAAAAAACGCGGAGAGCCGCTTGAGCACGTTCTCCTGTCCGGCCCGGCCGGACTCGGAAAAACGTCTTTGGCCCACCTTGTCGCAAGAGAGATGAATACGAATATACGCGTGACCTCGGGCCCCGCGATAGAGCGCGTGGGAGATCTTGCATCAATCCTCACAAACCTCATGCCGGGAGATATTCTTTTTATCGACGAGGTTCACCGCCTGAACAAACTTATCGAGGAGGTGCTCTATCCTGCGATGGAATCAAGGACTCTTGATATCATTATCGGGAAGGGCCCCTCGGCGCGCACCATCCAGATTGAATTGCCTCCGTTCACCCTTATTGCCGCAACGACTCGCGCGGGGCTTTTATCCGGGCCGCTTCGATCGCGATTTGGCGCAAGCTACCGGCTTACTTTTTACACCGCTGAAGATTTGGGGACTATTGTTTCCCGCTCCGCGCGGCTTTTGAGAACGCCAATCGACGCGGATGCAATCGCGCGCATTGCGCGCTCGTCGCGGTTCACCCCGCGCGTCGCAAACCGGCTCCTTAAGCGCTGCCGCGACTGGGCCCAGGTCCACGGCACCGGAACCATCACCGACGAGACCGCGCAAAAGATGCTCGCGCTCCTTGAAATCGACGACCTTGGGCTTGAGCCGATGGACAGGCGGATTCTCGACGTTGTCGTGACAACGTTTTCCGGCGGGCCCGTGGGGCTTCAGGCGCTTGCGGCCGCGACAAGCGAGGAAGAAGATACTATTGTGGAGGTCTACGAGCCGTATCTCATGCAATTGGGGTTTCTTGAGCGAACGCCCCGCGGCCGGGTTGCCACAGAGCGCGCGTACTCCCACCTCGGGCGCTCTCTGCCCGTCCAAAAACCGCTCATCACCTAACCACATGCTATTCTCGTTTTTCTCAATTGCCTTCCTCGTCTTCTGGGTGCTCTATATTTTTTTTACGGCTTCCATGATATACCACATCACCCGGTTTTCCGTTCCGGGGCACCGGGCCCCGAAACTCATTTCTTTGATTTTCATCATCCTCTCGTTCCTTTTATTCGTCCTTTCATCGTTTTTTTTGTTCGAACTGTACGTGACTTCGCCGAAATAGCATGATCTCTCTTTACGAAAACGAAAAAATCCTCATCATTGTATGGAAACATTGGTTCGTCATGCTCCGCACCCTCCTTTTGTTTTTGGGGATTCTTTTGTTCCCCGTTGTTGTGATGCTCTTTCTTCCGTACGCCGAGCGCTTCTTCCCTCCCGAGCTTTTCCGTCCGGCGACAAACTTTTTCCTCGTGCTCTATTTCGCGCTCCTTGCCGCGTTTTTGTTCCACGAATGGATTGACTACTTTCTTGATACGTGGATCATCACGACGAAACGCATCATCGACGTTGAACAACACGGGCTTTTCAGCCGCGAGGTGTCAGAAATCCCGCTTTCTCGCGTACAGGACATCACGATCGAGGTCCACGGCATTATCGAGACCCTTCTCGGGTTCGGAACAATCCGGATACAAACCGCGGGCGAGCGAGATTTTTATATTCATGACGTTCCCCGCCTCCAGACGCTCAAAGATCTTATTATGCAGTCTGCGGGTGCGGGAAAGATGGCGGCGGCCGACGAGCGCGCGCTCGCTCAAAAACCGCAAGAGTAAAAACCATGTCGGGGCATTCGAAGTGGGCGCAAATAAAGCATAAGAAGGCGACGACCGACCAGAAACGCGGAATCCTTTTTTCGAAAATCGCGCGGGAAATCACTGTCGCGGCGCGCGCGGGATCTGTCGATCCCGCGACAAACCAGCGCCTTCGCGCGGCGATTGAACGCGCGCGCTCATTTGGCATTCCGAAAGAAAACGTCGAGCGCGCGATTGAGCGCGCGTCTGGAGCGGCTGGCGCAGAATCACTCCACGAATTTCTCTGCGAAGCCCTTGGCCCGAAAGGAATCCTTGTTATCATAGAAGGCATTACCGACAACAAAAACAGGTCGCTCGCAGAGATACGCCTTGTCCTTTCCCGGCACGGCGCAAGGCCCGCAGACCCGGGATCCATTCTTTGGAATTTTGAAAAACGCGGGTCGTTCGAGGCTGACCTTTCCGTGACCAAAGGACCGGCGCTCGATGATATTGAGCTTGCGATTATCGACGCCGGCGCGACTGATATTAAAAAAGATGATTCCTGCTGGGTCATAGAATCAACTCCGTCCCAGATCGAAGGGGTACGAAGCGCCCTGGCCTCGCGCGGGATCGCCGCAAAAGAGACGGCTTTCGTCTACCACGCAAAAACCAGCGCATCCCCGTCTCCAGAAAGCGAAAAAATGCTTCACGATCTTGTTGAGGCGCTTGAGGGCCTTGATGACGTCCAAAACGTATACACGAATAGCAACGGCGATACAAGTGATTTATGATTATTCTCGGAATAGACCCGGGCACAACCGCTACTGGATACGCTGTTCTTGACTGCGCTGTTTCGAAACCCGTCCTTCTTGAATCGGGGCTTTTGCGCGCGCCGCGGGACAGCGCCCAGGCGCGCCTTACGGGTATTCACGATTCCCTCACCTCGATCATTCGAAAGTGGCGGCCGTCCTCTCTCGCGGTCGAGAAACTATACTTTGAAAAGAACAAAAAGACGGCGATGGCGGTTTCAGAAACCCGTGGAATAATCCTCTTGACAGCCGCAATTCAAAAAATTACACTCTCGGAGTATAGTCCGCTTGAGGTGAAAAAGGCCGTCACGGGATACGGGCGCGCGGAAAAACCGGCGGTTGAAAAAATAATACGCTTTTCGGTCGCGGGGGCTGAATCGATGAACGCAAAAGACGACGTATTCGACGCAATCGCGATCGCCTTCACCGACCACCTGCTGGGAAAATTCAGAAGCCGACAAAATACAAAATAATTAAATAAAGGTCGAGTTTCGCTATCGCTTTGATAAGCGAACGAACCAATACGTATGGATCAAGACATTTCAAACTACGACGAAGAGGAGGACGTCGACTACGAGGACGACTACGACGAAGAGGAAGAGGACGACAAAGAGGATACAGACGACCTTGAGGGCGACGAGGAATAGACAAAAAAGAACGAAAATACTCCGGCCGGGCCGGAGTATTTTTTTACATACCCGCTCGCGGACTATTTGACTTTATAAAACCGTTTTTTTCCTACTCGGATGACGATTCCTTGCTTCACCTCTATGCGCCCGCGGGAGCCCAGTATCTCCCCGTCCACCTCGACAGCGCCCTGCGTAATGAGCCGCCGTGCTTCCGACCTTGAAGAAACGGCGCCGGTGCCCACGACCACGGAAATGCCGTCTTGGTCTCCGTATGCGAGCGCCACCGCCGGAATCCCGTCGGAAATTTCTTTTTTGGAGAACAACGACATAAAGTGCTCTTTCTCTTTTTTGGCTTGTACCTCTCCGTGATAGCGACGCACGATGGCGCACGCAAGGAACAATTTTGCCTGCATCGGGTTTTCTCCGCGCCGCACCCTCTCGCGCCACGCTTCGATATCCGAAAGAGGGATATCGGTGTAGATCGCCATATAGTCACACACGAGGGCGTCGGGAAGCGTCATTGTTTTCCCGAATTTTTCCCGGGGAGAATCTTCGATCGCGATATAGTTTTTTTCCGATTTGGACATCTTCTCTTTTCCATCAAGACCCGGGAGGAGCGTGAGCGTCACGATTGCCTGCGGGGCCGTTCCGAGTTTTTCCTGAAAAAATCTTCCCATCGCTTCATTAAAAAGCTGGTCCGAGCCGACAATCGTACAATCTGATTTGAGCATATATGAATCGTAGCCCTGGAGCACGGGGTAGAGGAATTCGTGCATGTAAATTTCGTCTCCTTTCCGGATCCGCTCTCGGAACATATCCCGCTCGATGAGGCGCGCGTGGGTAATGAACGAAAGGATTTTCATAAACTCTCCGGCCTTCATCGCGCCGAACCATTCTGAGTTGCGGCGGAATTCAAGAACATTTTTATCTGGGATGAGGATTTTTTTAACCTGTGCTTGAATGCGAAGTGCGTTTTTATCTATTTCTTTCTGCGGGATCACCGGCCTCGTCTTTGACCTGCCGGTCGGGTCACCGATTCTCGTAGTAAAATCTCCCAGGAGGAGCTGAACCTTGTGGCCGTATTCTTGGAGCGCGCGAAGCTTCCAAAGGGTTGTTGCGTGGCCGATATGCAAAAACGGCGCGGTCGCGTCAATGCCGAGCTTTATTTTAAGCTTTTTCTTTTTTTGAAGCGCGTCGCGAAGCGCTTCTTCGCCGATAATCCGGTCCACCCCCCGCTTGAATATTTCAGACGAGAGAGTGAGGACGTCACTCTTTTTCATGCCATTCGATAATCCATACGTAGACTATTCCATATAATCACATATCGTAGCAAACTCTTCAAGCGAATAACGGCGCGGCGGCTGGATTTTTTCACTGTTTGTTTTATAATATTTTTGTGGGCACTGCCGGAAAGAAAAAACGAAAGCGTTTCTGGCGCGTTGTGCGCTATACCGTGTTATCGGGTTTTTTTGTTTTTGTCGCTGTGACGGCGTGGGCGGCCTATGTTATTCTTCAAAACCTCCCTGACCCAAAGCGTCTCGCTGACCGCGCGGTCGCGCAATCGACGAAAATATATGACAGGACGGAAACGATTCTTTTATACGAAATCCATGGCGACGAGCGAAGGACCGTTGTCCCTCTTTCCGACATTCCTTTGCATGTCCGCAGCGCGACGATTGCCGCCGAGGACATTAACTTTTACACCCATATAGGCCTCGACTGGCGCGGAATCCTGCGCGCACTCATCAAAAACCTCTCTGCGGGAGACATCAGACAGGGCGGCTCAACGATTACGCAACAGCTCGTAAAAAATTCCATTCTTTCCGCGGAGCGGACCTATACGAGAAAATTCAAAGAAGCGCTCCTTGCGCTTTCCATTGAAACAACGTATTCGAAAGACGAAATACTCGAATTGTATTTAAACCAGATCCCCTACGGGTCAAACGCGTACGGAGTATCTGCCGCGTCCCGCATTTATTTTTCAAAACCCGTGGAGGCTCTTTCTGTCGCTGAGGCGGCAATTCTCGCGTCGCTTCTGAAGGCTCCGACATACTATTTTACGAACAAGGACGAGCTTCTCGTACGCAAGGATTGGGTTATCGGTCAAATGGCGAATGGCGGGTTTATAAGCGAAGAAGAGGCCGAAAGGGCAAAAAAGGAGCGGGTATCGTTTTCGCTCCACCCACAATCGATCATCGCGCCGCATTTCGTTCTTTATGTGCGCGAACTTCTGAATAAGGAATACGGAGAGGATTTTGTCGAACGAGGGGGCCTTACGGTTGTGACGACCCTCGACGCTGACCTGCAGAAAGCCGCGGAGGCGGCGGTGCGGGCCGGCGCCGAACGAAACGAGCCATTGGGAATTTACAACACCGGCCTTGTCGCGATCGACCCGAACACGGGCGAAATTGTCGCGCTCGTCGGATCCCGCGACTACTGGGAGGACCCAAAACCAAAAGGATGCGCCCCCGGAATCACATGTAAATTTGACCCCCACGTCAATATCGCTCTTCGAAAGCGCCAGCCGGGGTCTGCATTCAAGCCGTTTGTGTATGCGGCCGCGTTCAAAAAAGGATACGCGCCGGAAACCGTTTTGTTTGACGCCCCCACGGAATTCAGCTCGCTATGCAACCCGGACGGAACCCCGGGTCCCGCGACCACCGACCCAAAAGCGTGCTATCATCCGCAAAACTATGATAAAAAATTCAGAGGGCCCGTGTCGCTTCGCGAGGCTCTCGCCCAAAGTCTCAATGTCCCTTCGGTAAAACTCCTCTACCTTGCGGGTGTCCGCGATTCGATTGAGACCGCGTCTCAGATGGGTATCACGACGCTGACAGACCCCGATCGCTACGGCCTCTCGCTTGTTCTGGGCGGCGCGGAGGTAACTCTCCTTGAGATGACTTCAGCGTTCGGCGTATTCGCAAAAGACGGGGTTTTATACCCGAAGACAGCGCTCCGCTCGGTGGAAGATCAAAAAGGGAAAATTCTGTACGAGTCGCGGCCGCGCGGAACGCCGGTTTTAGACACAGAGGTCGCTCGCACTATTACTGACATTCTTGTTGACAACAAAGCGCGGACGCCGATATTCGGCCAGGCGAGCACCCTCTACTTTCCCGACCGGGCTGTTGCGGTTAAAACAGGGACGACGCAGGACTTCCGGGACGCATGGGTTGTGGGATACACCCCCTCGCTTGTTGTTGGTGTATGGGCGGGAAACAATGATAACTCGTCCATCGAGCGGGAGCGTCTTTCCGCGATGGTTGCAGCACCCATTTGGCGCGAGTTTCTTGAAACCACGTTTGAAAAATCCCCTCCGGAAGACTTCACTCGCCCGGAAAAAGAACGGCCGGAAAAAGCCGTCCTGCGCGGGGTATATCGCGGCGGCCAAATAGTGCGCATTGATTCGGTTACCGGAAAACGGGCAACGGAATTTACGCCGCCCGAGCTCGTTGTTGAGCGGGCGTACGGCTCTGTTTCGACTATTTTGGCGTCTATCGATAGGGAAAACCCGCTCGGCGATCCTCCGAAAAATCCATGGAGCGACCCCCAATATAAAAACTGGCAGGCGGGAATTGATTCTTGGCTCTCCCAAAACGCGTTTTTCCCGGGTGCGCCGCCGGAGGATTTTGATCCGCTTCACACCGAACAAAACCAGCCAAAAATCTCGTTTTCTTCATTCCCCGAGGACAGAGTATACCGCGGGACACCGGACGAGTTCCTTATCGGCGTATCGCACGTGTTCCCGCTAAAAGAAATTTCTTTTTTTATTGACGATCTTTTGGTCCAGTCGTTTGTGTCGCCGGAAGGATCTGTTTTTTCGTTTCGCGTCTCTGGCCCGCTCGCTAACGGGGCGCATTCCGTTCGCGTCCGCGTGTACGACGAGATTGGAAATACGCGGATTGACGAAACCACAATTACGGTCCTTCCGAAAGAGTAATCTTTTTTCTTGGCAAGAAGCGTTATGTTTGGCGAATTGGCATCACCACGTAGGTGAAAGACGCGTCGTTTTTGTTTTTTATGAGCGCGGGGGTGTTGGGGTCGTTTGCTCCGAAAAAAAGTTCGTCTTCGTCAACGCCGGAAACGCCGTCGAGGAGGAATCGGTGATTAAATTGCATGGTGAGCGGTTTTCCGTTTATCGTTGTTGGAATTGCCGCGGTGCTCGCCCCGAGTTCGCTGTTTTGCGAAGTAACTTCCAGTTTTTTTTGAGAAAAAGAAAGGTGCACGTCTTGCAGTTTTGAAGAAAAAATACTCGACGAGCGCACGGCATTTATAAGTTCTTCTTTGGGGATGAAAAGGGATGTTGAAAACGTTTTTGGTATTATTGCGTTATATTCCGGAAACGCGCCGTCGATGAGCCGGGATAGCACTTTAATATTTTCGTTTTTTATTTCGACTTGATTTTCCCCGAAAGAAAGTGTTAATTTCACGTCTTCTGAGCTGAAAATTTTAGAAAGCTCTTGGCTTATTTTTGTGGGGAGAGTGCAGTTTTTTGTTGTTTCCTCTTGTTGTGGTTCTGTTTTTACTTTTTTTTCCGCGAGGCGGAATGTGTCGGTTGCCGCGACAATATATTCGTTTTTTGAGAGCCGTAAGAACACTCCGTTCAGCTCCGGCTTAAATTCAGAAAAAGAAATGGCCGGAATCACTCGCTCAAGCGCCGCTGAAAAATCGGCGGATTGGATGTAATACTGCTCTGTTTTTTTTATTTTTGGAATAATTGGAAAGTCGTCCGGATCCAATCCGTTTATTTTGCCGTCGCGAACGGCCGTTTTTATGATTAAATTTTTGTTTTTCTCTTCAAGGTGCACCTCTTTTTCTTTTATTGACTGAATGAATTGTTGAAGTATTCGCGCCGGAACACTAATAACCCCCCTACTACTTACCTGCGCAGGGACGGATATTTGAAACGCGTATTCGAGATTTGTGGCTGTAATACAAAGCGTATTTTCTTGCGCTTCTAATAAAAGAGTGCTCACTATCGGTAAATTTATATTTTTACCAGTAAAGCGCTCCGCGAGCGATATCGCATTTTCTAAAACTTCTTTTACACAGACACACTTCATAATAATAAATATAGTTTATATACTATTACTTATTGTTATTATTAGTAGGGAAAACAAAAGGAAAGCTTTTTAAAATCAATACACAAAAGGAATATACCTAAAAACATCTATACGGGAAAGATGTGAATAAAATGGTGATATAAAAAAATAAAATTTATTCACTAAAAATTTTTTCCCGTATCAACCTAATTTCTTCTTCCAACTCGATGTTTTTCTTCAGCTCCTCCCCAATTTTTTCACAAGAATGAATCGCGGTCGTATGGTCCCGGCCCCCGAACCTGTCTCCGATAGACGGGTACGAAAATTTAAGTTCGTTGCGCAAAAGGAACATGGCGATCTGGCGCGGCTTCACAAAATCTTTTTTTCGGGAACTCGTCATCAAATCTCGCTCCTTAATATCATAAAAATCAGATACCGATTTTATTATTTTTTTTGCGGAAACGAATTTTTTAGGAGTGAGAGCGTGAGTAACAAGGAGTTTTTCAACCTGTTCTTTGGTGACGGGGGTGTTTGATATTTTCGCGCTCATAACCACCTTATTCAAAACCCCCTCAAGCTCGCGGATATTCGTTTTTATTCGCTCCGCGATGAGGCGGAGCGCGTCTTCGGGGACCAAAACCTTTTTTTCGTCGGCTTTTGTCTTGAGGATGAGAAAACGCGTTTCCACGTCCGGAACCCCGATATCCGCGATCATTCCCCCTTCAAAACGAGATTTTAAGCGTTCTTCCAGTGTCGCGATTGCCTGTGGCGGGCGATCGGAAGAAATGATAATCTGCTTGTTTTTTTCATAGAGCGCATTAAACGTGTGAAAAAACTCCTCCTGCATTTTCTCAGTCCGAGCAATAAATTGAATATCATCCATGATTAATAAATCTACCGCCCGGTATTTTTCTTTCAACCGGTTCATCTCCTGGTTTTTCAGCGCATCAACAACCTCCCCCATGTATTTTTCTGACGAAAGGTATTTAACCTTTTTCTGGGGAAATTGTTTCAGTATTTCGTTTCCGACCGCCTGAATAAGATGCGTTTTCCCGAGTCCGACCCCGCCGTAGATAAAAAACGGATTATACCCGATTCCGGGGTTTTTAATTATCGATTGCGCCGCCGCATACGCCAGCTCGTTGAAAGAACCGACAATAAAATTCGTAAACGAGTAGCGCGGGTTTAAATTTGTCTCCGGGTCAACAGAAAGTTCCCGAATCGATGCGTCGTCCGACTGGGAAGGAGCGGCGGCGGATGAACGCCGTTTTTTCGCCTGGTCTTTTTGTATGGACGACAGGCCGCGCTCCGGGCGCGCAATAACATACGAAACATCTTTTATTTCAGGCGTGATTTCCCGCAGCGCGTGGAGTATGGACTTGTGGTATTTGTTTTGGAGCCATTCCTTTACAAATCCATTCGGAACATATACAGTCGCAAGGCCCGCGTCCACCCCCATAATACCGGTTTCTTGAAACCACGTTATGAAATTCGGCCGCGAGATCGCTGGTTCAAGTTTCGCAAGTGTCGCTTGCCAAAGTTCGTTACGTTCCATGGACGAGAGGTAAAAAGTTTGTAATGGAAAAAATGAAGCCCCACGAGATACCGCGTATTATACCGAAGTGCGAGCAAAAGACTCTAGTGCACATATGTGGAAATGCTGTTGAAGATATGTTAATTATTATGTAGACTAAAACAACCGGTCGAAAATCCTAAAAGACAAAAAAGACATGTCTGTTACGTATCAACCATCAAAAAGGAAACGGAAGAAAACTCACGGATTCCGCGCCCGGATGAAGTCGAGTCGGGGGAGGCGAGTCCTTTCGAGACGAAGAAAGAAGGGGCGCGCGCGCATGGCGGTATAAAACAAAAAATGCGGCTGGATCGACTGAGCGAAAAAAACGACATTAAGAAACTTTTTCGAGGCGGACGAAGGGCGCGAACTCCCCTTTTTTCTTTTCTCTGGCTGAAGAACGACCGGAAACACCAAAGAATCCTTTGCGTCGTCACGAAAAAAAACATAAAGTCGTCTGTCGCGAGAAACAGAGTACGGCGCCGCGTCAACGAGTGGTTTCGTAAAAACAAAGACCCCTCTTCCCCCATCGATATTTTGGTTGTTGTTGACGGGAAGGCGGCGGGCGCCCCCAAAAAAGCATTTTATAAAGACCTGTCAGATGGAGCAAAAAAAATTACTTTATAAGAACAAAAGACCGCACATTCTTCGCTTTTACCAAGCACTTGTGTCGCCTGACACCGGCGTGTTTCGCCACTTTTTCGTTTCTCTCGGTTTTTTTGCGCCGCAGAGCGGGTGCCGATTTGTTCCGTCCTGTTCAGACTACGCCGCCGAATCGATTAGTCAATATGGACTTTTTCGTGGAAGCGTGATGCTGCTTCGCCGGATCTTTCGTTGCCACCCGTTCTCTCGCGGCGGATACGACCCGGTTTTAAAATAGATTCGCATGGAAATTCTTTCAACGCTCTATACCGAAGCAATTTGGAGGCCGCTATTTAGTGCCATCGTGTTTTTATATTCCACCATCCCCGGCGGGGATTTCGGCGTTACCGTAATCGTATTTACTGTTCTGTTTCGCATCGTTTCGTTTCCGCTCCATTGGAAAGCGCGCCGCGCACAGCAGGCCCTCGCCTTTATCCAGCCCGAAATGAAAAAAATTCAGGAAAAGCACAAAAACGACCGGGAAGCGCAGGGGCGCGCGCTTATGGAGCTCTATGCGCAAAAAAAAGTAAATCCGTTTTCCGGCTGCCTGCCAATACTCATTCAGCTTCCCATCCTCATCGCGCTTTTCCAAATATTTCAAGGGGGGTTTGATGCAAATAACCTCGCGTATATATATTCGTTCATACCAAGCCCCGAATCCATCAACCCGCTGGCCTTCGGGTTTCTCGATCTCTCAAAAGGGAACATCGTATTGGGATTTTTTGCGGCGCTGTCGCAGTATATTCAGACGAAAATCACCCTTCCTCCCAAACCCCCGCCGTCCGACAAGCCCGATTTTTCAAGCATGTTTCAAAAGCAAACACTTTACATGCTTCCGCTCCTTGTCCTCTTTTGGTCCTACACCCTGCCCGCGGCGCTCACGTTCTACTGGACAATTTCAAATATTTTTGGTATTGTGCAGGACACCGTCTTGAATCGCAGTGCAAAAAAAAGCAGTTCGGGCGACGGCGCGAGCAATGGATATTCAAACACTCACAAATGAAATTAGATCGTTCTTCGGCTCTATGGGGTTTGGCGAGGACGTCGAAGCCGTTGACGGATTTCAAGGAATGACCGTCCGCGTAAGCGTCCACATGAAAAAGGAATCAAACCTGCTTATCGGAGAGCACGGCAATAATCTGTTTGCGCTCGAGCACATACTGAAAAAATACATCCGGGCAAAAACCGCAGAAGAGGACGTGAAGTTTACCCTCGACATCAACGACTATCGGATGAAAAAAATGGAGGATTTGAAGCAGGACGTGAAAACGGCGGCGAAAAACGTGCGGCTCTATAAAAAAGAGGTCCCCCTTCGGCCGATGTCGTCTTTCGAGCGGCGGATCGTCCACCTGCTCCTCGCGGAATACCCGGATATCACCACAGAATCAATTGGAGACGAGCCGCAGCGGCGAGTCATCATAAAACCCTATCCTTAACACAAAAAAATTCCTCCGGTGCCACACCGGAGGAATTTTTACGTGAGCACTACTTCGCGACGTCGATCCCCCAAACCCCTCCGGTTATGCGGTCGACAAAAAAGATATATTTTTCGTCTTTGGTGACGCGCAGGTTCGTCATATCATAGCCGCCGTCGTTGAATACGCCAGAGACGGCCTTTGTTTTTATGTTAAAAAGCGCAATGCGGTCGTTCGTGTTCAAGTCGCCCCGCAAATAGTCGTCCGGCATAAGCGCGTCTTGCGGAATTCCCCGAGGAACCGCACAGTACACCTTCTCTTCTCCTACCCACGTGCATTTTTCCGGCAGTGTCTGGAAATCCGGTTTTGCAATCTCTTTCCCGGTCGAGTCATGCACCGCGAGCGTCGCAGTCTTTCCCGACCTATCGGTCGATCCCACCAATACGCGCCCCCCGCCAGGCGACCACAGCGAAGAAAGGCCGTTTGAGGGACCCAAAAATCTTCTAAGTTCGCCGGTTGACCTCGCGAAGAGGAAAACGTATCCCGGTGCTGTTCCAGAGGGGTTTGTTTCAAGGGCGAACCGCTCGGACGCCGGCCAAGAAACGCGAACGCCGCGCACCGGCGTTCGAAAGATTATTTTTTGGTTTTTTCCGGACGCGTCAGCAGTCGATACAAGCGTTTCTCCGTCTTTTTCAGTTACGTAGACAAGAGACGATCCGGCGCTGGACCACGCAATGCTTTTTATCCCGGTCGGGAGAGTCGCGACGCTCGAGGTTCCGATGCTTTTAAAAAGGAACGATTTTACAATATCGCCGTCAAGGTACGAAACAGCCGCGCGGTCGCGAGTCGGAGACCACACCGCGTTAAAAAGCCCGATGACGGTAATCGTAGAAAGGGATTCGTGTGTTCCCGACGGGAACGAAAAAGCGCCGATTTCCCCGCCCTCCTTTTTGAAATAGTAGAGTTTGTCCTCGGCGCGCGAAAGCTCGATTGAAAGCGCTGGCGTCTCTGTGACAGGAAAAAGACGCGTCTGGATGCCGCTCGCAATGGGAATTTCAACGCCAGAGCCCTCTTGGATCGGGCCCTCGCCGAATCCAGGAGATCGGCCGGCACCCGGCCCCGCTTCGGGAAATCCGGACACCGGTTCGCCGACTATCTCCGGCGGCTTTTCGCCGCCGCCCTCCCCGGTGCGGAAGATGAAAAGGTATGTGAGGAGCGTTCCGGTGCCGAAAAGAATGACCGCGATGCCGATGTAGACGATTAGTTTTTTTTGTGACAGTTCGTTCATGCGCGCTATTTTTTCTTCTCAATAAGCGGGAGGTTTATATCAAAATTTTTCACTAAATTCGGGTTAATGATAGAAAGAGTGAGGTATGATACAAGCGCCACCACGAGCCCAAGCACTGCGTTATACATCGCTTTTTTCGCTTCCGCGGTTCCCCCCTCGGTCGGCATCATGTAGCGTATCGCGCCGTAGGTAAACATAAAAAACGCGGTAAGCGCGACAAGACTTATGCCGTAGGTATAGATTTTCGAAAAAAGATCGCTCGGCTTTGCAACGTCGGTCAGAAATTCAAGTCCGGGAATGGCCTTGGACGCCGCCGCGACGCCAAGGTCAACGCACTGCCCCCCCGTCGCGCTTTTGCAGAGAATCTGGGCGTGAACAGCAAAGGGAGCCGCCACAACGATTCCGAAAACAAGCATAACCCCTGCTGCTCTGGCTCCCCGATTGAGGTTTCTCAATAATAAGGCGAAAAAAAGCGTTGGTGCGCGCATGCTATTGTATGAATATGGTAAGCGATTTTATTACCGGAAGGAGAAAGGCGTTTTTCAATGAGGACGCGGTCGCGGACACCGAAAGCGAAACGGCTTGGATTCCTTCGGTCTTTAATGTAAGAAACTGCGGGTTTTGGGCGGCGGGTTCTATCGACGTTCCCCCGACCTTCCAGGCGTACGCGATATTTTTTCTTCCTCCGGGGAAAAAGAAGGGCTCCGCAACAAGGTCGATGAGCTCCCCTTTTGCTGCGTGGATGAGCGTGTGCGCGGAGCGGTATTCTGTTCCGCCGACAGGAGAATAGCGATAGACCGACACCAGCGGATTGCGGTTTATGATGAAAAGCGACCCCTCCTTTTTTACGGTTTTTCCGAGGTCTTCAATTGAGACGCGCACCCAGTGAGACCCGTTCGGGATTTTCGACGTCTGTATTCCGATAGACTGTTTCCCGATCCCCGACGCGAACTTTTTTTCATCCCCCAGACTCCATTGGTAGACGAGATTTTTCGGGTCAATCATTTTTCCGCCAGAAGCGATTTCTGGAAGCGCGGTGACATATACGGTTGATCCAGGAACCGCGAGCGCTTTTCCGGTAAACCACGCGGGTACGTGCGTATCCGCGTGCCAGACGAGCGAAAGATCGGATACGCGGATCGTTGCAGACATTGTGGCGACTTGTTTGTCCAAGGCGGTTGCGCGTACCGATACGCTTATCGCGCTTCCGATCCCTCCCGCGGTTATTTCCGCGGAGTACTTTCCCCTGCCTGAAAGGTCGGAACGAAATTGCCCGTTTATGGTCCACTCAAAGAATGTCGTATCTTTGTTGAATATCGGGGTTACTGCTTGAAGAATCACTTTTTCTCCCGGGGCAGGCGAAGACGGGACCGCGGTGATTGACGCCGGCGGCTCGAGTTGCGGAAAAGAAATCTGCGCGCCCGCGAAAAAAGGAAGAGCGAACAAAAACGACCCGATTGCGGCAGTTTGTACGAGATGCCCCATACCGCCTATTATATACCGCTTTTTCTCTCTTGTGGACGTCATGATATTGATTGCGAATGATACTCCTCGCGCGCTTTTTTAATCATGAGAATTTGGGCAGGGTCAGACGTTATGACCTGGTCTTCCGAATAGGACGCGAGCACCTTCATCGCGACGTGCTTTAGGCCGGCAAAGAAAATGCCTTCGCCGCGGTCCGCTTCCAAAAGAATAAGCTTTTCTTCTTCCGTGAGATTGAACGTGTCTTTCACGAATTCGATTGTCGCGGGGGACTGTTTGAATAGAATCTGGAGGGACGAGTTCGTGATGATCGGCTTCCCGTACGTCGAGTTCATGAAGTCGCCGACGTCCTGGGTGATCGTCGCAAGGCCGAGATAGTATTTGCGCGCGCGCTTCGCGATGCCGAAAAGAAACGAGCCGCCGTCCTCGTTTTTCAAAAGCCACCACGCTTCATCCACAAGCAAAATCCGCTTTTTCAGGGTGGTCCTCACGACGTTCCAGATGTAGTGAAGCACGATATACATGCCGACCGAGCGAAGCTCGTCCTCCATGTCGCGGACGGAAAACACCACGAGGCGGTTTTTGATTTCCACGTTCGTCGGCTGGTTCAAAAACCCCGACCACGTGCCGGAGGTGTATTTTTTGAGCCGCACCGCGATTTCCTCGCCGCCAACCGTGTTTGCAAGAATAAGCTCGAGGTCCGACAGTGTCGGCGGCGAAATCTGCGAAAAATCGGATTCGGGAGTGATGTCCTTTGATGCGTATGTTTCCGTGATCGCCTGGTCAAGAATCGCGTCTTCTTCCGGCGTAAGCCCCCCGAGCATGATGCGGAAAAGCCCGATCAGGTTTACGATGTTTGACCTCAAAACGTCTGCGGCCGATTCGTCTTCGCGCGGGACCGGAAGGTCAAAGGGATTTATATGGTTTTTCGAAGAAAGCGAGATATTGATGTAGGACCCGCCGACGACTTCCGCCAAATATTCGTATTCGCGCTCCGGGTCGATCACGATGACGTCAACCCCCCACATGAGCGAGCGCAGAATTTCAAGTTTCGAAAAATAGCTTTTTCCTCCGCCGGAGACGCCGAACACCACGGAGTTCGCGTTGGGAAGGGAAAACCGGTCAAAGAGGATCAAACTGTTATTGTGGCTGTTGATTCCGTAAAGAATCCCCTTGTTTGAAGTGAGGTCAAAGGAAACAAACGGGAACGTGGAGGACACGGGAGACGAGTTTAAATAGGTATGCACCCCCAAGCGGTCCATGGCGAGCGGCAGGACCGATTGGAACCCCTCGAGCTGCTGGAAAAGAGCGGTTTTCGTGTATACAAGGCGCGATTCAAGGACCGATTTTATGTCTGCCTCCGCTTTATTGAGCTCCTCTTCGGATTTTCCGTAGACCGTAATATAGAGACCGAATGAAAATAGGCGCTCCTGTGCCTGTTGGAGCTTGTCGCGAAGCTCTTCGAGGTTCCGGTACGCCGCATCAAGCATCGGATCGCGCACAAGCCCCCGCGTTTCCCGGTCGGATATTTGCGACTGGACCTCCGCGGTTTTCCGGCGAAGGGTCCGCATAATGGTTGCGGTGTCCACGGGGTGGATGTGCATCGCGATATCGAAGAGTTTGTCCATGTTGACGACCGGGCTGAACCATCCAGTGTGAAGATAGCGCGGATAGGAAAAGACGAACATGGTGCGCGCGAATTTTTCCCCGATCCGTATGAACGTCGGGCTTACCTCAAGGGCCGAGGGCGCGAGGATGTCTTGGAGCCCGATTCCTTCCCCGCGCGACATATCCGACGGGAGGATCGAGCGCATCATCTCGTCTTCTTTCTCTTTTTCGTCTTTTTTTCCGAAAAATGCCATAGGGGTTTTATTCGCTTGCGGCGGCGACCGTTTTTTCAAATTCAGTCGGGTTATAGAGTCCGTAGAAAAGTTCGACCAATTCCTCGGTGTTTAGGGGCGCCGACCGGACGCCGAACGACTTGAGCCCTTCGATGATCGTATCAACGCGCTGCCAAATCTGGAGCTTGTGCTCTTCAAAGAGCGCATGCACGTCTTTCTCCGAGTTTGCGTCCTTCCCGCTTCCGAGCCCGAGCGTGTTGATGGCTGACGAAAGAAACCCTTTTTGTTCGAGGACCGACACGCTGTAGGGAATGATGATGTAAAACGTTTTTGACATGATGTTCGCCGAGCCGACGAGCGTTTGGATGAATTCGGTGTATTCCCCGATCTGGATTTTTACGTATTCATTGTCTTCCTCTTTTTGCTTGCTCTTCAGCGTCTCCAGATACGGGGCGATGTTCAAAAGGCGCGAGAGCGTGACGATCTGGATCGGAAAATCGAGCGAATTGAGAAAGTTTTGGTATTGGTATGTGATGGCGTCCTGCTCTTCCGCCGATTTGAGCGCGAAGTTGATGGATGAACACATGACGAGAACCCGAAAACTTCCGTCCTTCAGGACGACGACATCCTCTTTGATGGAATCGATCGAGAGCAGTTGTTGGGCCGAAGCCGCTTGTACCGCCATGGCTATGTGTGAAGAGGGGTCCGCCGCTCCTCGTGCGTTTTAGTATCAAGCGTCCACGAAAGCTCCGACAGGCGCGAGTGGGAAAGTTTCGGCGAGGTCTGGATACGCGTTTCTTCTTCCTTGTGCTCCCCCGCGCTTTTCTGGACCTCGCGCGTTTGGGCGCGCTTCCAGACAAACACCCGCGGCCGGATAAAATATTTCACCGCGTGAACCACGATTGAGCCGACCGGTATTTCGCTGATTTTTCCCCACGCGAGCGCGACCGCGGAGGCGCCAACGAAGAAAGAAAGGACGAGCGCGAGAAACCCGGTGAACTGGAAAAAAATAACAACAATAAGGATGACCCCCGACGCAAGGTACGCAAATTGTTTCGCGGTCAAAAATCCCCCGATAATTTTATCTTCGACGGTGATGAATTGTGGGACTTGAAATCGTTGCACGGCGAGTGAATAGGTCACGATCAATTAGTATGTTCTAATGTATAAGATTTACTCGAAATTTTCTCGGTACGGATCTTGTTTTTGTTCCGGTTGTGCTGCGGGGCGCGGCGTATCTCCCCGGAGATCTATCGGCGGAATCTTCGGGTTTGTGTAAGGCAATTCCCCTTTTTTCACCAAGAACGGCTCCTGCGGCCCGCGCGGGTCCTCGACCCGGTCTGTTTTCTGCGGAGGTTCTTTTTCTCCTTCAAGCACTTTTTCGCGGTAAGGATCAGTTCCCTGCCGCGGCGGAGTCGGCATGCGCGGTATGAACACTTTTGGCTGTTGAGGAATTGCACTCGGCCCTGCGGGAGCCGGCGCCGGACGCGGCGCTTGAGGCAAGACAATATTCCGAGTTTCCTCGCGAGGCGGCGCAGGCGGCTTTGGCATCTCTGGGGTAGTAGGAAGCGGTTTTGGCGCTGGCGGTGCGGGATGAAGCTCCTCGGGCATTTTCAAAGACCCCGAAAGTACGTTCATGCGTGGCGAGGGCGGCGTTGTTGTCGGCTGCGGAGTTGGCGCTGGCCGCGGAGCCGCTACTACTTGTTTTTGTGGTATTACAAGCGGCGGCCGCATGGGCGCTTTTTGTTCCATCGGCGGTGCCTGTTTTTGCATGACCGGCGGGGCTTGCGGCCGCGGAACAGCTTGCGGTATTGGTTGGCCGAATGTGCGCACTGCGGGCTCTTGAGGCGCAGGCGCCGGAGGGCGCGGCGCAAGAACAATCTGCGCGCCTTGCGGCTTTTGCGCTTCCTCTATGCGTGCGCTCAGCGAGCTTTCGCTCAATTCAAACCTGTGCGCTTTCTTGATTTCCTCCGCAAGCGGTTTTAACACGCTAATATAAATGTCTTTTGCAAGAGCGTCTGCAATCGCCGGTTTTAATCCGATGCGTTCGATAATGCGCGGCAAAAAGTCCTGCGGCCTCGAAAGGCCGAGGACTATATTTCCGGCTTCCGCGGAAGCAATTTTCCCGTTGTCTTGTGAGAGATTGTATTTTTTCCCGATCTCGTACATTTTAGTAGCAATTTCATCATCAAAAAGCGCGTCCTGGAGAATATCCGGAAGAGCGTCAAATTTTTTCTCCATTTCTTCTTGTGAAAAAAGCCGAACCATGATAATCGCGTTAGGTTATGAAATCTTCCGGGTTAACCCGCGCTTCTGCGGCTCGTTCCCGTTCTCGCCTTTCTTCCTGTTCCCGACGTCGTTCATTCGCCCGTCCCCTTCGTTCGTTTCTTTGCATTTCGTTTGCGAGATGCAGTTCATATTCATCAAAGGCCCGTAATGCCGCGGCGCCCTCGTGCCGCAACCCGCTTGTGCGGTCCATCACAGCGGCGATATTCACGAGCTGTTGTTGACGAGTTTTCATCACGTCCTTGATGCGTTGGTACACCGCAGGCGCTTCCTCTGCGATTTTCTTGACCTCTTTTCTTCCTTTGATGTTCGTGATGATTCCCAAAATCACTTCGTCGTCATCATACGCTTCAGGAGCAAGCCCGAGTTTATCAGCATCCTTCAATACTTTCCGTTTTTCCTTGACGCGTTCATCGACGTTGTCTTTTTCAATAAGATGCGGGTTTGTCTTGTACATATCTTTTGCAACACCGAACCGTTCCGCGTGCTTCACCGCCTCCTTGCGCTCATTCTCGTCAAGGTGCTGATCCATTTCTTTTCGCTTTGCAAGCACCGCAGCCATTGCTGCTTTTTCCCGCGACGACACCGCGCCTTTGTACCTTTTCGCCACATCCTCGCTTGAGTAGTGGTCAACCTCTTTCATTCTTGTTTCTATATCTTCTTTGCGCTCTTTTCCAAGCCCCATGACGCCTGCTTCCATTTTTCTGCCGATACCCGGGATCCGGCGCAGTCCCTGCGCGAATTTCTGCGTTTGTTCAGGCGCGCGAGCCATCGCCGCTGCCCCGCCCTTGAGCGCAAGCGCGCCCACACCGCCCGCAGCAAGAAGACCCGCTTTTGCAACGAGCCCGACCCCCGCCCCTGCGATCGCGCCACCGGTTTGGCGCGCGAGTTTGAGTGCGATCCACATGAAAAGCAACCCCACAAACGGTACGAGCATTCTGTCAAACGATCCCGACGGGCCGCCGCCATGGGGAGCCGCTAAGTCGACTTTTGAAATAATGAAAAAGCCCAAGTACATCATGAGATAGAAAAGCGGCACAAAAAACGCCCAGCGAAGCATGGTGGAGAGCCACAGATCAAAATATTTCTGCATCTTTGGGACGATTGCCGCAAGAAATGCAAGCGGCGCAAGGACTGAAAGCGCGATCATAACGCCGTATCGGATGATGAGCGTAATCGCGCCTAAAAACATGGTGACCGCAGTAAACAGAATAAAGATGGTTTGCGTAAACATGCGTACCGACGCGCTTACAAGCCTGTCGAAAAGATTTGAGAACCATCCGGTTATCCAATTCAATACTCCAGTAAAGACCGCTCCTCCGATGCAAAAGGCCGCTCCCGTAGCAAGCGAGAGTCCGCCGGTAAGAGGAATAAGCGCGGTTCCGATAAGAAGCCCCCCGGCGCAACCGACACCAGCAGCTGCTTGAGCTTGTACGGGCTCAACGCCAAGTGACGCCAAAAGTGTATCCTTTATTGGATTGGTGTTTTGGCTTATTATTGCTCCTGTGTTAATTTCTCGCTGCAAATCATAGGCGCTCATGTCGCTGATCTGGGTTTTTGTGGGCACGCTTCCGACGTTTTGCAGATCAATGGCATCAACAATAAATCTTCCTGGGTCATCGGGCATATTTTTTGCAAATATTGCGCCAAGCTGATTTGCGACGCCGAACACTATCGTGACCATGAGAAGACTGAAGTTAATGAGGAGCGCGACCATGATAACGCGGAACAAAAGCCGTTTCCCGCCCCACTGGTCGAGATTCAATATGATGGTAAACGCAATCCACAGGATAATAAGGAGAAACGCTCCGTTCGTAAGGTCGCGAAGCGCGGCCCATGCAATCGGGACAACCGGAATACCGGAGGGCACCGTCACCACATTTATGTAGAAAAACGTATTAAGAAGCGCTGCCGCTGCCATGGCAATGTAGACGGAAATTTCCCGGACGATATATAAGATGACATATACAAGTCCCGCCGCGGGTGTGGAAAGTCCTTTTGCGAAGTCTGTTACTACGTCGCCAGCCGCGGCATACGCGGAAGACGCAAATGCCGTTCCGGCAAGCGTCGAGAGAAGGGCATAAAAAGTCCGTTTTAGAGAAAAGTTTTTCATTACGGGGTGAACGCGGCTATTGCATTTGCAATTAGTTTATCTACTTCAAAGAGTTTCTGTGTCGCGAGCCGGTTTGTGTCTGTCGCGGAAATAGACGCGGTTCGAATGGGTTCTGTCTCCGTTGCCGAGGATAGCGTTGCGCGTATGGAAGAAAGCGTTGCGAGAACGCCGACAAGCTCGATTTCTTTTGCGTTTACCACCGGGACCTGTGCGGTGAGCGAAGGTACCGAACCGAGCGACAGTACCCCAGCTTCGAACGAGTTTGAATGCGTAATCGCTCTTCCCCCCATCGCATTTGTGCTGTCGATTTGGTTTATAGTCGAAATTTTTATATCCGCAGTACCGGTAATACCCGCGGTTACCGCGATCCCGGCGATCTCAAAGAAAATATTAAGGTCGTCCGCAAGGTTGAGTACATAGGTTGCGATCAGTCCCACGTCTTCGATACTCGTTGTTGAGAGAAGTTTTGATCGAAGAAAGAGAAGGCCAGCGCGCGTGCTTGCGATATTTTCTTTATCCGAAACCGCAGCAGCGAGTTTTGCTTTTGCCGCGGAAAGCCGGACAAGCGCGGAATCAATCAGGGCATTCGTACTTCCAAGCTCCGCGGTGAGTGTTGCAATGATACCCGGATCTGTTGCCGCCGCGATGCGCGCGGTGAGATCAGCGACTTTTGCGCGAAGCGTAAAAATAGCCCTCACCTCCGCGTAAATAGCCGTCAGCGCTTCGGAAAAGCGGGTATCGATAATTTCAATTCCTTTATCGGCGCGCGCGATCTGTGTGTTTAGCTGAACCATGAGCGTTGATTCGGAGAATATGCCCGGGGAAGAAGTTACTGCCGCGGAAAGCGAGGGCGCAAATACGCCTGCGCCGTCAGGGCCGGAACTGGTTGTGACAAGCGTATCAATCAAAAACATAATTGCTGCAGTAAGCGCTTCTTGCACTTCATCCGCGTTGATAACCCAGTCAATCCCGGACCCGAATATGCGGTTTACAAGGTCTGCGATAGTTTCTCCTGATGTTCTTGTCTCTGTTTCCGTTGTGCATATTTCATTTCCCGTTGTTTCATCCATTTGGCAGTTCTCTTTCTTTTCAACCCCGTATCCGCGGTTTCCGCGGTTCGCCTCAATTTTTACCACTTCAGCTCCGACTTTGCTTTGTGCCTGCACCGAGCGCTCTTCGAGCGCAAGTATCGTCGCTCCTTCCACGTTGCACGCAGAATAAGTCATTTTTTTCGTGAGCGTTTCCCATCCGCCGTTTCTGAAGTCTTGATTGAAACTGCCGTCGTTTAGCGCCGGCACCTTGCAGGTAAAAACTTCAAAAAGCTTATTTTGCCCGGGCTGCGCTTGAATTAATATATCGTTTACATACGGATTTATGTTATTCCCCATTTGCGTTTTTGCGATGTTTTCAGCGAATTCACTCGAGTGCTTGTTCTCTATTTTTCTGAATTCCGCCTCATAGTTTTGTATAAATCCAACGTCGGATTCTTGAATCCAAGAAATAATCCGACTGCCAAGGGTTTTTAGTAATACCGCGGTGATTCCTTTCCAAATCGGGTCAAGAATGCATTCTTTTTTTACAATTTCGCCGGTGTTTGTCCGGATTCTTTGGGTTTCGTTTCTGACAATACTGTCTTTTACAGGCACCTCGCTTCCTGCAATGCCGCCAATTATTCCGCCAAGCGCGCCCCCCACAACGCCGCCGACAAGTCCGCCAAGTCCGCCACCCCCGACTCCACCGAGAAACCCGCCAAAAATATCACCAACTTTACCAAGAGCATCTCCAAAAAGAGAGCCGAGGATTCCGCCTGCTCCGAATCCGCCGCACGATGCGCCACCAGAAGAAAGAAGACCGCCAATTCCGCCCGCAAGGCTCCCAAGACCGAATCCGCCTCCGTCGCCTCCCCCGCCCCCCCCGATCGGGCCGAGATCGTCTTCGGCAAAAACACCCGCTGGCACAAGAAGGTTCGAAAGGATAAGCACAAAAACAAGCACCCCTCCGATTATTCTTTTTATTTCAAGCGGTTGCATGCGCATATGGTCAATATACGATTTTGTACGCGTTGTCGGCTGGCGTGAGCGTAATGTTTTCTTTGCGAAGCCAATTCCAAAGGTCGTAGCGGTTGAGATTCAAAAGCTCTTCTTTTACTTGGATGTTTGGCTCGACAAGCGCAAGGGTTTTCAGGGGGTCTTGTTCGGTCGCCTCGAATGCCGCAATATGGCGCGCCATCTCGCGCATGAGAAAAATCTGTTTTCCGTGGTACCACGCAAGGGTCTTCGGAACCGGAAGCGCTTCGAGTTCACGGGCAATTGCGTCAGCCGCCTCGCGATAGCGCGCGAATTCGGGAAGCAGTTCGAATTGTCCCGATCGGAGTATTTCCACGAGAAGGTCAAGATTGTCTTTGGGGAGCCCCTGTGAGTGGGTTGCGATAATGCGCGCGGTTTCGTTAAGGTATGCGCGCACCGCCTCCGGACTCATATCGTCGGATGTGACAATCGGCATTCGTTCAAGCGGCACCGTGGGAATGGGCCTCGGGATCGCGCCCTCCGCCGACAGGCGCTCGATTTCTTTTGTCAAAAGACCTGACGCAAGAAATGTGTTTTTGCTTCCTTTGGAGAGCGCAAGCGCCCCCCCCTCGTCCATGAATTTTACAAAAAGTTCTTCGGTGAGATTTTTTGCGCTTCCGTCGGTTGAGGCGCCGAGCACAGAACCATTTCCTGATTCGGCGGCAAGCGAACCCCGGAGCACTTCGTCGCGGTCAAATATGCCGTCTCCGTCGGAATCCTCGTTGTTCGGATTAAGGCCGTATATTTTTTCCTCCCAATTTTTTAGGCCGTCTTCGTCTTGATCAAGAAAAAGCGGATTCGGTTTAATTTCACGCGAAGCGACATTTTTTATTGCCGCAGAAATGTTTCCGCCGGAATGCGTTGCGGCGTATAAAAGATATATTCCGAGAAGCGCGGGTAAAAGTATAAAAAGAAGAGGACCGGCTGATCCCAGTTTCTCCAATCGAAAATCGCGTGCGTAGTATGCCACGTATTCAGTATATCATAGGGAAACGCTAGAAACCGCGCACTTATGCACAATTTCGAAATTTTTTCTCTTCCGCGCTCTTTTCAAAAAATCGGATATCTATATACTTACCGCATGAGCCAAAAACAGCGTATCTATCTTTCTGTCGTATCCCTTTTTGTTGTCGCAAGCGCATTTTTCATCCCCGTTCTTGATACAAGTGCGTTTTTCGGCGGAGGCGGGTCAGGCGCGCTTACGCCGTTCGGCGGTATGGTGATGGCCTATGTGGTATGCACGTGCAGTTCAAGTATTTTGATAACCATTGGTCCGCCAACCATGGGGAGTTTTCTTGTTACCCCGGGGACAAAACTATACGCAAACTACAATTTTATGCCGGGCCATTGGGTTTTGGGACTTGCCCTACCCGCGTCTCTGCCCTGCTTGGTGTATGCCGGAACCAGCTGCGTGAATGTCGGCAACGGAAAGCCGATTGTCATGATGGGAACGAGTTAATTAGGATAAAATTATCACAAAAAGCCCCCTTAAAAGGGTGTTTTTTGTACACATTCACCGCAAAAATTGTTTGACTTTCTATTATATTCATGCTATAATTGATCCGCAGTTCTCCACAATTTGAGTTTACATAAACTCCCGCATTACGCGGGGCAAACGCCCGCGAAAAGCGGGAGAAAGGCAGGGTAGCAAAGATGGCACAGCATTGGTGGGAGAAGCCGACGAACTTCGTCGTCGGATTCGTTCGGAGGCGGCTCGAGAAGCAGTATGAGCACAAACTCCTTGAGTTCGCGGTGAAGTATCCGTCGATCCGCCGCGTCTACGAGGAGCTCGGCAAGGACATCACGCTCGACCTCATCGGCGGTATCATCGAGAATTTCCCTGACCCGAAGGATACAAAGTCGGTCAAGGGGAATCTTCTCGCGGCCTTGAAGTACTTCGCTCTGATCACCCCGCGCGAGCTCGGCCGTATTTTCGATGAAGGCCGGGACCTCGGCGCCGCACCCGGTATCCCAGGTGTCACGGCAGCAACGCCCGTGCAGGTCGGAGCTCTGATCGCGCAGATTGCAGAGCTCGATGATGCTGGGGAGTTTCTTAAGTGGCTCAAAAAGCTCAACCCCAGAGATCGGGTGTTTTTCTGGGGCGATGTCGCGAAGTGGCAGCCCGCGGAGCGGCTCGTGTTCATGAAGGAGTATGACGCAATCGCCCGTAACGCTGTCATCCGGCAGTTTGTGCCGGAACCGCCAGCGCCGCCGACACCCAAAGAGGAGGCCGCGCGCCGAGCGCGAACCAAAGCGTTCAACCGCCGCGCCACAGAGGTCGTAAATCCCCTAACAGATGCCATTCGTGGCGTCACTACTCGCCTTAACAGCGATCTCCCGCGTCCATAGCGCGGGGAAGGAGATATCATGAACCCGTTTCAGCTCTTGGCAGAAGCGGCACTTCAGATGTTCGTCGCGGCTGTTGCACGGATCATACGGTTCTTCACCGGCCCGAGGCCGGGCGTGATTGCACTCGCCGCCTGGGAGCGAGCTCGTGCGCTCATCAACATGATCATCGCCGCCATTGTGGTTCCCGTCATAGGAATCACCGCGGCCCTTGTTCTTGGTTACACGAGCGTAGGCCTAGTAGACTTCGCAAGGGCGATACTGCTGCTCTGTATCTGGTTCAGCCTCCCGATCCTCATCGTCCTTCTCGGCGGTACGGGCGCGGCGATAGACATCCTGTTTAACGCCGCGATCGGCAAAGACAAGAAGTCATCAAAGGAGATTTTCAGGGGGTTTTTGGGAATCCCTTTGTGGCTCCTCGTCATAGCCGAGATCGTTCTCGTCATCGGTGTGTACGCGCCGATGACGGCGCTCGTAATCGGACCCCTCGGCGCCATGGGTATTCTGCTCCTGTCGTTTATCCGGAAGTGGAAGTTCACTTTTGGATGGGAGCTCGCGAGCGCGATCCAGGTCATCTTCATCACGTTCGCGCTTCTCGCTTCGGTTCCGTCGAGTTTTTGGCGGGCCACAGTCGGCTATAACCTTCGTCCAACCTTCTCGCTCTCCTGGAGCGTCGATGTAAGCGAGCGCGAGCTCGACACCATCTACGCAGAGGCGAAGTCAGCGCGATCCGCTGTCGCGGCGCGCGAGCTCCGCGAGGTTCGGTCGGAGATCAGTCGTGCGAGAACCCCCGAAGAAGTTCGGCGCGCGGAGGTCCGACTCGCCGAGTGGGAACGCAGATATTCGTCTGGTGTCGTTGAAGGCGCCAGGCGGATGACTCAGTAACAGGTTCTTTCATACAAGGAGGTGAGACAGGCGGTCAGCTCAAGCAGTTGACCGCCTCACCATTTTTAGGTAACAATGGATATAATGGTAGAAAATCCACAAAGGAAAAAAGAAGAGTCCGCTGCTGAAGAAAAAAGCGAGGAAGAAAAGAGGGTAGAGCAAGAAGGGAAATCAAAGATCGTAGATACAGCGAGAGAGGTTGGAGAAAGAATAGTCGATCGAACCCGGGAGCTTTTTGGAAGTGACGGCGGATTAAGCGAACAGCAGGGAAAAGCAGCGAAGCGCATGGAGAGATTGAAATTCGGAGGGTCGATCCTCGGCGCCGGATTACTGTTGGCGCTTGCGGGAACAATCGCGCTCCCTTTTTGGGGCATGAAAAAAATCCTTCAAGCGGATAAGGATTTTATGAAGGGGTTCAATCTATTAAAGTAGGAATGAAATGCAGCGGTTTTTCTTATTTTTTAAATCGTTTTTTGTCCGGACATCGAGTATGACAATGACCATTGATGAATTTTTGAAAACGAGCGTTGTGGATCTTGTCGGGCTCGAAAGCGCGCCAGAGAGTGTGAAGCGTGAATTTTTAGTAAAGGCGTCCCAAATGACGCTCGAGCGCATCGTGGGGCGCATTGACGGAATTCTTCCGGAAGCGAAAAAAGAGGAGTTTTACCGCGTGTTCGGCGATGAGGGAAACGACGACGATATGCAGAAATTTATTAAGGAAAACGTTCCCAATTTTGAGGAAATCGTGGGCGAAGAAACCGCGCGCGTAAAGGTGGATCTCGTCAAAGCCGCGGAAGAACTTAAAGCCGCGGCGTAGCGAGTAGGGTTTATATTTCTGGCAAAACACCGCGGCCGTAAGGCCGCGGGTGAATGCGAGCTCTGAGTCCCGACGAAGTCGGGACGGAAGAAATATATAGGCCGCCGGACGTTTTCGCGGCATAGAAGCGCACCGCGAAAACGGACGGAAAGAGTACGGAGTACCACGGCCGGAAGGCCGTGCGGAATCTATTTTTCGCGTATTCCAACAAGCGAATGCATTAATACGTTATGCGGTACGTCATGTATCTATCCTACGCTATAGCGTAGGATAGATACATGACGGGTGGTGCGGATGAATTCGGCGCAAATCCCGTCAGGTGTCGCCACATAAACACTCATCGGTATGCCTTCCTCCTATCGTCTGGGAAAAGAAGAAATAGTTCGTGCAATCCTCATGTCGCTCGGGGTTGCGGGGCTTGTTGTTGCCGCTGCCGCCGCGCCGAACGCAACGCTTCTTTTGAAGCCGCTCATTCGGAAAATGAATAGGCGGCCGATAGCGGACGATTCCCTGGAGCGGTCGCTCAGACGGATGGCGAAAAAGCGGCTTGTCGAATTTTCGGTGCGGAATGGAAAAACATATCTCCACATTACAGAAAGCGGAAGGAAAAAACTCAAGGAAATCGAGTTTGAATCAATGAAGATCGATATATCCGGATCATGGAATGGGGTCTGGACGGTTATTCTTTTTGATATACCGGAATCACGGAAAACCGCACGGGATGCCCTTCGGAGAAAATTAAAAGACCTCGGATGTTATCAATACCACAAGAGCGTTTTTGTTCATCCGGTATCTTGCGGAGATGAAATTGATTTTGTGGCTGAATTTTTCCAAGTCGGGCGGCATGTCATTCATTTTGAAACGCGCTCGCTCGGAAACCAAGAACATCGCGCCCGGCGCTTTTTCGGGATCCGCGGCGCGTGATCAATGTATCTATGCTACGCTATAGCGTAGCATAGATACATTGGGATTCTGGGGTGTTGGGCGGCGCTCGCGTGTTGTATCGTGATCGGAAGGTTTTGCGACCGTTGCTTTGCGCGATTGCGAGCAGCACCGTGAGCGGGCACTGCA
>Ga0155137_132_pt1 | contig 34067 bp, 25 predicted proteins | sample RifCSPhighO2_01_FD_106105 | JGI IMG/M metagenome (GOLD analysis project Ga0155137, IMG submission 106105) | Candidatus Sungbacteria bacterium RIFCSPHIGHO2_01_FULL_50_25
GTCTGAGTTTGCGGCATTAAGCTCAAATGTTTTTCCAAATCCTCCTCCTGAGAGGGTGACTGTGAGAACTCCAGCATTGTTTGCAAGTCCTGTGCCAAGGAGGTTTGTGAAGTGCTCGGAGTTGATCCTGATCGCGCCCACGTTCTGGGTGCCTGTGGTGGTGGCTTGGGTGGATGTGGAGTATTTGGCAAATATTCCTTCGAATGTGCTTGATGCGGATGTGGTCAGGAGTCCTACGGTTGAGGTGGGAGAAAGCGAGATCTGGCCCAAAGAGTTTGCGGCGTTGAGTTCAAATGTTTTTCCGAATGTGGCGCCTGACTGGGTCACGCATCCTGACCCTGTGGTGGAAACCACTCCCTGGTTTGAGATCTGGAGGCAGTTGGTGCCTGTGTTTCCGAGGTTCGAGATAGTGAGGAGGGAGGTAGAAGCAAGGGTGGAGATTGAGATATATGAGGTTGTTGCCTCTGTTGAAGTCGAACGAGAAGACGAAAGCCCAAGAATTGTCGAAGACGCATAATTTATAATGATTCCTACGGTTGAAGTCGGTGTGATAGAGCCACCCGTGGCAGTAAATTGCCAATTCGAAACGCCGGAAACATCAGCACCGCACAAAAACTTACCGGATGTAGAATTGTATAAAACCGTTTGCGACTCAGCGGAACAATCGCCAAAATCGGATTGGAAAAAACCGTTCGAAACTGACAGACGCGACGTACTCGCGTTTACTAGAACCGCAAAGTATGACGTGGTCGCTTGTGTTGAAGTCGAAAGAAGAGAAGTGAGATAAGAAACAGTCGAAGAAGCACTCACAATCATTCCGATTGTCGAAGTCGGAGTGATATATGCATTTGATGCAATCGTAGTCCAAATATATTCTCCCGTGCCCTCTCCAACCGCATCGGCACCGCAAGTAAATTTTCCGGTTGAAGAATTATATAAAACGTTTTGCGATTCCGTCGAACAGTCCCCCAGCCCTCCTTGGAAAAATCCGTTTGAGATAGTGAGTTCAGACGAAGATGCAGAACCGCTCCCGGAAATGACAAAAAGATTTGTCGCAGTCGAATTCTGAATTTGGAAAAGATTTGCGCTCTGGCCCAAGGCACCGCGAACTGAAACAGGAATAACCGCAGACGAAGTTGCCTCGATAGTAAGAAGCGACCTCCCGATTGCGGAAGTCGTACCAAGACGCGATTGGGTGCTGGTCGAAAGAAGCGTATCGGCGACAAGCGCAAACGCAGTTGAGTTAATCCGGTGTCTGGGGCTAAGCGTTTCCCATGACGCGGTTGAACTGTTATACACCTCCACTTGCAGATAGACTTCATCTCGCGAAGAGAAATCATAATCAAGCACGTCGGAACATTCGTTCGAATCCCCAACGTTCGCGTTAAACACGCCCTCCTTCACCACAAGCGAATGCGTGCACGGATCAGCAGATCCAGACGGCCATACGCGCGAACCACCGCTTGCGGCGGTGTAGAGTGAAAAACGGAAGTTGTAATTTGTTCCTAACCCTCCAAGAAGATTTCCGCTCGAATCAGCAAGTCGACCCTGGTAGCTTAAGATACGCGGAACCCCGGGAGCCGCAATCGACGTTATAGCAAATAGCGGCAAGAGAAGAACAAATAACCCCGCAGGAATTAGGAGAAATTTCTTCGAAAAAAAGCGAATTGTAGAGAGGATATTTCGCTTCACAAGTATGCGTATATTTTATCATGGGTTTTTCGCGTACCTATCACGCTTTGCTGTGGAAAAAATGTATTCAAAATACGTACCTTTTTCGTAAATATGATTTATGCACCAAACATATATAAACCTTACTATTAAAATAATTATTCTTGTAAGGTTTATCCGGCTTAACTGAAATAAAATTATTTTTTGCTGTTTTGAAAGCAGAATTTTATTTGTGAAAAGTGATCAATTCCGCCCTTGACAGGTTTCCGTCAAATCAAATCTATGCGAAAATCCAAACAAAATAACCGCATGTCGGCGGCTACATCTTTTCTATAAAAATATCAGAATGACTGAAAAATCAGGATTCTAGATATCAGTTAGAACGCATATGCTCCCCGTGCCGGCATACTTGCTTTTCAGGCGAGCACACCCTTTCGCTTTCATCGACGAAAGCCAGGGCTATATTTAAACTTTCTAACCGGAGAGGGCGAGATTCAAATTCGCGATGCCGGTAAACCCCGTTAGAACGGGCGCTTTGCGAATACGCTCGCGGGAACATTCCACTCCCGCGGGCGATCGGGGGACGACCGCCGACTGGAGTCGGCGGCGCTCTAACGGGGTAAAGGTATACCTGCTTTTATGCACTTTTTTGCGGTCGTAAAAACTCGGGTTGTTTGTATAACGTCATCAGCGGAGGCGAGAGGATTCGAACCTCTGATACCGGTAAAGGCATACTCGCTTTCCAAGCGAGCGCACTAGGCCACTATGCGACGCCTCCGCTGAGGATATTAATATATGTGCAACCCGTTAAAAGCAAAGCAGTTTGCTTCTAACCCACTATGCGACCTTTCCGATTTGGAAGCTCAAGGAATAACCCGCAAAAAAATGAAAACATCTATTCTGGCACTATGCGACTTTAAAAAAACCGTTACTGCTTTTCAACTCTCATTCCAAGAAGCACGTTAACTCGTTCTTCAATCGGAGGATGTGTTGAGAATATCCGCACGATCCACGGCATCTTTTGTCCTACTACTCGGTCAGCACCAAATGGATTTTCTAAAAATAGATGTGCGGTCGCGTTTGACGCGGTGCGAAGCGGCCGGGAATATGCGCTGATTTTTCTCAAGGCAGACGCAAGCCCCTCCGGGTAGCGCGTCAAAAGCGCTCCCGATGCATCCGCAAGAAATTCGCGCCTCCGGGAAATCGCAAAATGAAGAAGCTGCGCGATTATCGGCGCAAGAATTGAAATCACAAGTCCAAAAAGAAGAAAAACAGCTCCTGCTCTCCCTCGATCGTTATCGCTTCCAAAACTTCGAAACAGCATGGAGCGCGTAAACATGTCGGACAAAACAGCTACAAACCCTACAAGCACTACTGCAACGGTTGAAACAAGCATGTCGCGATTACCGATGTGCGAGAGTTCATGCGCGAGCACTCCCTCAAGCTCCGAACGATCAAGAATTTCCAAGAGTCCGGTTGTTACAACAACAACTGCGTGCTTCGCATTCCGGCCCGTTGCAAATGCATTGGGTGCCACGTCGTCAATAATGAAGAAACGCGGCATGGGGAGGCCCGCAGTAATCGAAAGATTTTCTAGAATGCGGTAGAGCTCGGGATGCTCTTTCATCTCGATTGGTTTTGCGCGGTGCATTGCAAGAACAAGCTTATCAGAAAACCAGTAGCTGGCCACATTCATGAAAACGCTGAAAAACACCGCAATATATAGTATTCCCGGATTGCCATATGCCTGGGCGAAAACCCATCCCACTCCGATGACAATGCCGAAAAAAGCCGTCATCAAGAGCCATGTTTTCCAAATATTGTATGTGCGCTGTGTATATAATGTCATGAAATATGTGTAAATTCCGTTAGAACAGGCGCTTCGCGATCGGCTGATGGGAGCAGTATACTCCCGTAAGCTTATTCTATCTCCACCGCCGACTCTGTCGGCGGCGTTCTAACGGGGTAAAAAGTTTTCCCCAAAATTATATCAGAAATTTCCTTCCCCCGCAATCCCCCGCTGTGGTACCATTGCTATACTATAGCAGTCTCACACAAAATGATCAGGGAAAGAAAAATTGACGGCATCTCTTGGATCTCGATTGTGCACCCGGGGAAAAAAGACATTGATACGCTCCGCAACCAATTCCCCGATATCCACCCCTTGATCCTTGAAGACCTTCGCACACCAACCATCCGGCCTCTTTCCGAAAACTACGAACGGGAAATTTATATGGTCATGCATTTCCCGACTATCATTTCTGGAAAGAATAAAGTTCACGCGCGAGAAATTGATTTTATCCTAAGGAAAAGAATACTCGTCACGGTCCAATACGATTCGATTCCTGAGCTTGAAGAAATTTGGAACGAATCTGAACATGAGACAACCGAGCAATACGGAAAAACACCCGCGCATCTTCTCTACTATCTTCACAAGCGGTTTTTCTCGCGCGCGCTTACGGATCTTGACCAAATACAAGCGGAGATCGACAAGGCAGAAGAAGAAGTATTTGCAGGCCGAGAAAAAGAAATATTTACCGATATCACGCTTCTCCGAAGAGACGTTCTTGATTATTCCAGGACAATGAAACCCCAGCGAATGGCGCTCGAATCCCTGCTTGAACAGGGAACCGAACTCTATGGCGAGCTCGCGCGCCCCTTTTTCAGCGGAACATTGTCAGAATACATCCGCGTCGCAAATCTCATCGAAAACCACAAGGAGGCGCTCGATGCGCTTTACGATACCGCGTCTTCCCAGCTTGCGACAAAGACAAACGAAATCATGCGGGTATTTACCATCCTTGCATTCATCAGTTTCATCCCTACCGTAGTCGCAAATATTTACGGAATGAATGTCGTAAACATTCCTTTTTCAGACCACCCAATCGCGTTCTGGATTGTCATCGGATTTATGATTATTACGACTGTGGCGATCTACCTTGTACTCAAATGGCGGAAACTTGTATAATACCGCCACAATGATTCGGCTATACAATACGCTCACGCGAAAAATCGAAGATTTTAAACCCATCCGGAAAGGACGGGTCGGTTTATACACCTGCGGGCCAACGGTCTATAATTTCGCTCACATAGGAAACCTGCGCACATATATATTTGAGGATATCCTTCGCCGGACACTCGAATACTCCGGATATAATGTTACGCACGTCATGAACATCACGGATGTCGGGCATTTGACGTCAGATGCGGACGCGGGCGAGGACAAGCTTGAAAAAGGCGCAAAACGCGAAGGGAAAACCGTCTGGGATATTGCGCGCTTCTATACGCGCGCGTTTCTCAAAGATATCCGCGCGCTTAATATCAAACGGGCGCAAAACATCGTCCCCGCGACATCCGCAATACGAGAACAGATTGCCGTCATAAAGAAACTTTTCGCCGGCGGCTTTGCATACGAAACACCCGAGGCCGTTTATTTTGACGTGTCAAAATTTAGGAATTATACAAAACTTTCCCGCCAGCGCCTTGAGGAAAAAAAAGCGGGCGCACGCGCCGAAGTCATCGAAGACCCGGGGAAAAAACATCCGCAGGATTTCGCGCTCTGGTTCAAGCGCGTCGGAAAGTTCAAAAACCACGTGATGCATTGGAATTCGCCCTGGGGTGACGGATTTCCGGGCTGGCACATTGAGTGCTCCGCAATCTCAACTTCGCGGCTCGGCCAGCCTTTTGACATCCACACGGGCGGAGTGGATCATATTGCGGTGCACCACACGAACGAAATTGCGCAGTCAGAAGGCGCATTCAAAAAACCTCTTGCGCGATTCTGGATGCACGGCGAATTTCTCCTTGTCGCGGATTCAAAAATGGCAAAATCAGCGGGAACGTTTCTTACGCTTCAAGAACTTGAAAAAAAAGGATTTAATCCGCTTGCATTCCGCTATCTTGTCCTCACCTCGCATTATCGCTCAAAATTGAATTTTACATGGGAATCGCTTCGGGCGGCAGAACACTCCCTTGAGCGGGTCCGTAGTTTTATCAAAACACTCCTCTCGGAAAGAAAAAAACCAAAACACCCTGTCTCTCTCGAAAAATATAGAAGCCAGTTTGACGATGCGCTCAAAAGCGATCTCCAAACCCCGCAGGCGCTTTCAGTACTTTGGAAAATCATCAGCGATTACAACACGCAATCGGAGTCGTTCGACGCAAAAAAGATTCTCGCGCTTCTCTACGATTTTGATCAAGTCCTTGGGCTTCATTTTACCGCAATCAAAAAAGACGCTATCCCGGAAACAATACGCGATATGGCAATGAAACGCGAGGTAGCGCGCAGGAATAAGGATTGGGATAAAGCCGACAAATTCCGCGCCAAAATTGAAACAGCGGGATTTGTTATATTCGATACCCCAGACGGTTCAAAACTCCGAAAGAAACAATAATTCGCGATTTCCCCAGCTTCTCCATCTGTCTTCCAGAGACCGATGTTGCATTCATTCCCTGCTGCGCGCTATGCTTTAGGGAGGATTTTTTCTCATCATCTTTATGCAAAACTCCGAAAGGAAACCTGTCGAGATTCGCATGCCTCCGCAGAATATCGAAGCGGAGATGTCGGTACTCGGGTCTTTGATGCTCGATAAGGACTCGATTTTCAAGGTGGCTGATTTTTTGACACCGAAAGATTTTTATAAGCCAATCCACGCCGATATCTATGAGACAATGTCCGACCTCATGCAGAGGCGAGAGCCGATTGATATTGTAAGCGTTACAAACCGCCTGAAAGAGCAAGGGGGACTCGACGGAGTCGGAGGATCGAGCTATCTTGCATCGCTCGTAAACACCGTTCCGACCGCATCACACGTTGCGCACTATGCCTCGATTGTGAAAAAGAAGCGGCTCTTGCGGGACCTCATTGACGCATCCCAGCATATCATCGAACTCGGATATAGAGAAACTGACGACGTCGATACAATAATTGACGAGGCGGAGCAGCGGATTTTTGCCGTCGCGCGCGGAACGATCAAACAAGAATTTCAAGCAGTCCATACCGCGCTCGCCGAGGCGTGGGACAGGATCGAGCGCCTTCATAAGGACGACGGAATGCTCCACGGCATTCCCACGGGTTTCCCTGATCTCGATAATTATCTCGCTGGCCTTCAGCGTTCCGACCTTATCGTACTTGCCGCGCGGCCGAGCCTCGGGAAAACGGCACTCGCATTGAATATTTGCCGTAACGTCGCGATTGACCATAAAAAGGCGGTTGCCCTTTTCAGCCTTGAGATGTCGAAAGAACAGCTCGTCGACCGCCTCATCGCGTCAGAAGCGAACGTCGACCTTTGGCGCCTGCGCACGGGGCGGCTCCGAGAGGACCAAAATGAATTCTCGCAGATCCGTGATGCAATGAGCGTCTTATCGGACGCGCCGCTATACCTTGATGATTCGCCGTCGCTTTCGGTGATGGATATTCGCGCAAAGGCGCGCCGCTTCCAGGCAGAGCGCGACCTCGGGCTTGTCATGATCGACTATCTCCAGCTCATCCAGGGCACAGGACGAGTGGAGTCCCGCGTACAAGAGGTTTCCGAGATATCCCGGGCGCTCAAAGCAATGGCAAAGGAACTCAATGTGCCGGTTCTTGCGGTTTCCCAGCTTTCCCGCGCAGTCGAGATGCGCCCGTCGTCCCGCCCGAAACTTTCTGATTTGCGCGAGTCGGGGTCAATCGAACAGGACGCTGACGTCGTCATGTTTATCTATCGGGAAGACAAAGTGCGCGAAAACTCCGACAAAAAAAACATTGCGGAAATACTTATTGAGAAGCATCGGAACGGCCCCACGGGAAAAATCGACCTCTATTTCCATGAGGAAACTGCGTCTTTCCGCTCGATTGATAAACACTACGATAGCGCCGTATAAAAATAGAAATGCTCTATCCGAGGCCCGTACAAGACCTTATTGACCTTTTTGCGAAATTTCCCGGCATCGGCCCGCGGCAAGCGGCTCGGTTTGCTTTTTTTTTGTTGCGGGACGCAACGTCTCTCGTACCACTTTTAAAATCTTCTTTGGATGACATAGAGAAAAGCGTCGCGTTTTGCAAAGAATGTTTCCGAGCAACGGAAAAAAATGGTACGCCATTACTCTGCGCATTTTGCCGCGACTCGAAGCGAAATGCATCGCTTATCGCAGTTGTCGAAAAAGAATCTGATATGCAAAATATCGAGAAAACCGGCGCATTTCGCGGCAGATATCATATCCTCGGCGGCACGATTTCTACGCTTGACCCTGAATCCCCAAAACGACTCCATTTACGCGAGCTCCACGCCCGCGTCTCGAAAGCGCTCAAAGACATGCCGGAGACTGAAGTCATTCTTGCAACCGCCGCGACCTCCGAAGGAGACATGACCGCGCTCTATATCGAGCGTGTCCTCTCGCCTCTCAAAAACGGCAACCCGAAACTCAAACTGACGCGCCTTGGCCGCGGGCTTTCCGCCGGGTCAGAGCTCGAATACGCGGACGATCAAACGCTTCGAAATGCCCTGAAAAACCGGGGGTAACAAAAAACCCTGGCGATACCATGGGGTTATTTTGTGTTTATTCCGGTTATTTCAACTTCAGTATAATGCTGACGATGACCTTTTTTCTTTCGCCACCGCGCTTTTGGACGATATTTAAACACGATGACTTTTCGTGCGCGCGCATGCAAAAGTACTTTGGCGTGTATGGATGCTCCAGGAATCGTTGGAGTCCCGATTATGATATTATCACCGTCATCAACCGAGAGAAGAACCTCGGTACACACAAAATTCCCGCCCTCGGCGGCATCGATTTTCTCGATCTTCAATTTTTTGCCCGGGCTCACAATATACTGTTTTCCGCCGGTTCTGATAACAGCCCACATACTGTTATAGGATAAAAAATAAAACGCTTTTTGTCAACAAAATACGGCCCATGAGCCGTTTTGGTTTAGACAGGTACGTGCGCGGATGCGGGATCAGAAAGCTTTTCGAGCCGGCTCCTGTTAGCGCGAAGGAGCAGGAGCGCCCGCTCGAGTACTGCGCTGACTTCATCAAATTTCGGCATTTCGCTTCTTACCCGAGATAAAAGATCATTAATTTGATTTCTGATTTCCCAGAGATTCGGACTCTTTTGGAACAACTCGCGGCGAAGAGTCGCCGCGTCATCGCGCGCCACGATCTTCGCGTTGATTTCAATGTGCAATATCTCCTCAAGCTCGCGAATCTTTTTATCCCGCACTTCGAGTGAATATCGATCGTAATCCGACGTGCGCTTCCGAAGGAGATACAACACCACGATTCCAACAAAGATGATAACCGCGGCAACAGTTTTCATTATCATATCCACATACCCCCATGCGATTTCCTTCTCCTCCGAAAGGAGTTTTACCGTTGTCTCAAGAGACCGAATCGTCATTACGCCGGATATAATATCGAGTCGAAGGTCGTTCGAAGTGTGCGTGTGGCGGGCCTCGACGGCCTTGAGCCGGGACGTGAGGATTGAAGCATCGCTCCGAGCGAGCGCAAGATCGCGCTTTGCACTCGCGTTCTTCGCTTCAAGCGCGCGAACGTAGTCAAAACACGTACGGGCGTCATAGTACTCGCCATCCGGATCGCACGGATTTTGCTGGGCCTCGGCAACCGATGGAAAGAACCCGAGCGCGAAGGAAACGATGACACTTGCGAAAACTCCACCGAAGAATCGCATACGTCCTCCTTCGTATATGTCGGAATCAAACTAGCACAATTCTCGAAATAAATCAATGCCGAATGCTATTCGATTTCTTTGGGGCCTGAAACCGTATTCGCCTCGATCCCGATTTTTTCTCCGGTTATTCTCAAAAAATCCTTGTCTATTTTCCCGAACTCCTTATACGCGTGATTATACATGCTTACCGTCGTGCCAAGATTTTTCCCCAGCTTATCAAAATATATGTTATACCCGTCCAAGTGTTTCTTTAGATTCTCAACCTGCCCGATAATCTCGCGCGCTTGCTCGGAAATTTTTTGATTTTTGAGCCCCTGGAGAACAGTCTGAAGATACGCAAGAAACGAAGTGGGAGAAACGACGATAACCCGTTTTTGCCCCGCGTAATGAATCAAATTGCGAGTGTCGTCTCCGATCGCGCCCACTTTATTGATAAGCAAATCATAGTATACGGCTTCAGACGGAATGAACATGAAGGCAAAATCCATGGTGTCTTCCTCCGGCTTTACATATTTTGACGTTTCATCAATCCGATTTTTTAAGTCCTGAACAAATGCGCTTTCGTAGCGCTTTCGCTCGAGCGCGTCTTTTGCTTCGAGAATCCTGTTATAATTTTCCAAGCTGAATTTTGAATCAATCGGAATAATCCGCTTGTCGACGAAAACAACCGCGTCGACAATCACGTTATTCGAAAACGGATACTGCATTTTGTAGGAACCCGGCGGAAGCACATTTTTGAGCACGGTCTCAAGATAATATTCGCCCAATATCCCTCTTTGTTTCGGATTTTTCAAAATATCCTGGAGGCTCTGCAATTGGCTCGAGAAATTTACCACCTGCCTGTTTGTTTCGTCGAGTTTTGTTAATTTCTCCGTAACCTCACTGATAAGGCGGGCTGATTGTCCTGAAATTCCCTGAATCAAATCGGCTGTTTTACCCAATTGTTCCTGGTTTGAACGGTGCGTCTCGCTTAGCTTTATATCTATCAAATGCCTCAATTCACGATTCTGCTCTGAAAGATGGCTAAGACGCTCCATAAGCGCGCCTTCCTTCTGTGACTCCTCCGTGTCCCCTTTTCCCCCGCGAGAAAGATACCAAAAGATCCCTCCGAAACCGAGTACTAAAACCGCTAATATAAGCCAAAATTGGACGTCCATAAAGAGTTTTTTACGCTTTTTTACCTTGACTTTTTTGCCTCCCGGATGTATACTTGGATAAGATCACGGGTTAATGTGCCGTGATTTTTTGTTTTCCGGGGTTTTATGGAATTCGATGGTTCGACCCTAATCCCCTGGCAAGCTCAAAAAAGCGACGTGTATAAAATCTGAGCTAATGTGAGGATTGCCAGAAAGCCCCAGCCGGGGAGTACTCGCAAACCTCTTATTATATTAGCGCATATCTTTCAGTAATAATACTTACGGTTGCACTCTTTGTCCCGCAAGAGGCGAAAGAAGCGGAAAACTCCCCTTTCCACGCCTATATTCATCCGGTGCCCCACACCCTCCCGCTGGAGGAGCGAAAGGCAATGGATGTAAAAGAATTCGCGGAACGCACCGCGCGCGAGGCTGGCCTTCGGCCGGACCTTATTCAAAATCTTATCCGATGCGAGTCCGAATGGAAATTGGATGCAAAAGGCGACAACGGCGCCTCATACGGCATTCTTCAATTCAAGGCGCCGACATTTGCGCTTTTTTCAAAAAAGTACGGTCTTGAAGATCTTGAGATAGAAAACCCCTATCACCAGATCGAGCTTGCGTCGCTCATGATCCGAGACGGCTATATCATACACTGGAAAAACTGCGGCAAGAAACTCGGACTCATAAAATAACAACCAATCGAAAAGCTCCTACGGACTACCGAGGAGCTTTTCGATTTCCGCTCGTTTCTCGCGAAGAAGCTCCTCGGTATCGGCTTCGATTACAAGCCGCACAACAGGCTCTGTATTCGACGCTCGGATATTAAACCACCAATCGGGAAATTCGATTGTGACGCCGTCAATCTCGCCCACTCGGACGTTTGGCGCGCGGCGATATCGATTCCGGGCGTCCGCAAGCGCTCGCGCTTTGTCGCGAACCGTAACATTCAATTCGCCGGTCGATGCAAACTGAATGTCCGGCTCAACAATTTTTGAAACAGGCAAGGGCGACCCCGAAACATATTCTGCAAATGCAAGGAACGCAAAAATCCCGGAGTCGTCATACGAAAAATCCTTGAAAAAGTAATGGCCCGAGCGCTCCACGCTTATGGGCGACGCGAATTTCCTCATAGCCGTCTGAAGAAACACGTATCCGCGCCGCGAAAGCTCCACCCGCCCGCCGTGTTCCTCGATCGCGCGGCGCACGGCGCGCGACGTATCAACGGGGAGGACGATGACCGCTTTTCTCTTCTTCTCGAGCGCCTTGAGCGCGATGGGAAGAAACACGAACTGCGAATCGAGCAGATTCGCTTTTTCATCAAAAAACATGACCCGATCGCCGTCCCCGTCAAATGCAACTCCAAAATTGTATTTTCCCCGCCCGAGCTCCGCTTTTATCCATTTTTGGGATTCGGGAAGAAGCGGATTCGGCGGATGTTTTTTAAACGAGCCATCGGGCTCAAAAAAAAGCGGAGTGTATTCGATGTTCGGAAAAAGAGAAAGAATCTGCGGAAGAAAAAGCGCGGTACTCCCCCCTCCGGCGTCGATCGCGACCCGAATGCGCCGCTTTATGGAAATATGTTTTGAAAAAAATGAAATATATTTTTCCCGGTAACTATTGTTGAACTCTATGTTCCCGAGCATTTTTGCGCGCCGCGTCTTGCCGCGAGACGCGATTGCGCGTATCTTCTCAAGTCCGGTGCCAAGAAAGATTGACTCCCCCGACCGCCCGCGGATTTTCAGCCCGTTATACTCTCGGGGGTTATGCGATGCCGTGACCATAATTCCGCCGTCCGCTTTTCTCTGATGCATGAGAAAGCAAAAAAACGGACTTGTCCCCACTCCGGCGTCAATCACATCGCTTCCCTGAACGATAATCCCGCGCACAAGCGCATCGCGAAGGGACTCCGACGAAATACGAACGTCGCGGCATACAAAAAACCTTCCTCTCTTTTTGTGAAGTTTTTTCGTTATATACTCCGCGGTAGCGTATCCGATCCTTTCGACAGCATCCTCATCGAGTTCGCTTGGATATTTGCCGCGGATATCGTATGCTTTGAAAATGTCTGGATTGATATTCAGAACGTTAAAACCGTTATAATCGTTCTAAACGATTTGGGCGATTAGAACGGCTAAAACAATTCTAACAGAAAAACTATGTCACTCAAAATAGGTATCGTAGGCCTCCCGAACGTGGGTAAATCCACCCTGTTTCAGGCGCTCACGCGCCAATCGGTTGAAATCGCAAACTATCCGTTTGCGACAATCGACCCGAATATAGGCGTTGTACCCGTTCCCGACGAACGGCTCCTAAAGCTCGCCCAAATGTCAAAATCCAGAAAAATCGTTCCGGCGGCAATTGAATTCGTTGATATTGCGGGCCTTGTCAAGGGCGCCTCAGTTGGCGCGGGACTCGGAAACAAATTTCTCACAAATATCCGGGAAGTCGACGCAATCGCCGAAGTAGTGCGCGTATTCGAGGATAACAATATCATTCACGTCTCCGGAAAGACAGATCCTATATCTGATATTGAAACAATTTCCTACGAGCTTGCGATGAAAGATCTGGAGACCGTTTTGAAGCGCCTCGAATCTGTGGAGCGCGACGTGCGCGCAGGAAAAAAAGAAGCTATCGCGGAAAAAGCCGTTCTCGAAGTGCTCCGAAGCGCTTTTGACACCGCAACACCTGCACGAAGCATCCGCCCACACGGAAAAAACGAAGCCGAGGAATTTGATGCTGTCGCGCACGCGCTCTCGCTCCTCACCGCAAAGCCGATTCTCTTTGTGCTGAATGCTTCGGAAAGTATGGTTCAAGAAAGTTGGAAACCCGAAGGCGCTCTTTTGAAAGCGCTTTGCGGTGCCGAGTACGCCGTCATAAGCGCAAAAATCGAATCCGAGCTCGCCGAACTTCCAGACGAAGAACGAAAAGAATTTCTTTCGTCACTCGGACTTCGAGAAAGCGGACTTGCCCCGTTAGAGATCCGTTCCGCCGAAGGCGGAACGGCAGATACCAGAGGCATCTTATCTCTAACGGGGCTAGATCAACTGATACGCTTGAGCTACGAAACGCTCGCCCTCATGACTTTTTTTACCACAGGAGAGGACGAATCACGCGCGTGGACCATTCCAAAGGGATCAACCGCCCCGCGGGCGGGCCGCGCAATACACTCGGATTTTGAAGAAAAATTTATTCGGGCTGATATCATAGAATGGAATAAGCTCCTCAAGATCGGATCATGGACGCGCGCCCGCGAACTTGGAACACTCCGCACCGAAGGGAAAGAATATATTGTAAAAGACGGGGACGTAGTTGAATTTAAAATATAGCGGCATGACCCCGCAAGCGCACACCTTATAAAGAAAAAACGCCCAATTGACAAGGGCGCGTTGTATTATCGATTTTGCCGTGCACGCGTCTCAGGAATCATCAGCGCACAACCAAGCGCGAGCAGGACATCTCCCATGCTTATGATATTCCCGAATGGCCCTGGAATCCAATCCCCGAGAAAGTTGAAAGATGTCATAAAGGACATGAGCGTATAATCGGCGTTTTCAAGAAACACATCTTTGACAAAGACCGGCATCCGCATGCCATTCGTGAGCTTCGCAACAGTATTTGCAAACGCTCCGCACCAGAATATCAAGAGACTAATCCCCGCATTGTGCAAATTTCCAACCGCAAAGATGAGAAGCATGAAAACAGAAACCGCTTTCGTTACATAGATATCATGTGGAATCCCAAAAACCGCAAGCACCGAGGATAAGAACGCGGAGAGAAAATAGAACAAAAAGAGCCACATCGGCATTGTTTTTTTTGAAAACCAGAGGTAGAGCGCCACCCCGAATGGTATGGAAAGAACGAATCGAAATGCGTACGACGAATGGAGAAACTCGGTAAGATGCCCGACAATCTCCATGTGCTCTCCTTCTCGAGGATATTGCATTCTGTTGTAGCGTACCCGGATAATTGCGTCAACCCTTGCTTTTCCCCATAAAACTGATACACTAATCAAATATGGAAAAAGAGCCGAAAAAATACGAAATCACGTATCTCCTCGCGCCTTCCATCGCAGAAGATGCGCTTGCAAATACCGTTCAAGCAATTCACACGGCCATCGAGGAAGAAAAGGGTTTTATTTCCCATTCCGAATCACCGCGGAAACGGCATCTCGCCTATCCGGTTGGAAAAGAAACAAGCGCGTATTTCGGCTGGACAAGATGCACGCTTCTCCCGAATGCGATTTCGGCTGTTGAAAAGAAAATAAAGGCAAATCCGTCCGTCATCCGGCACATTATCGTCGAAGATACGATACCCGCGATGGCGCCGCCCCGCATGCCCCGAATGATGCCTCCGACAATGCCTGCGGCACTCCCGAAACGCGAAGAAGAAGCCGATGAGCGCCTTGATCTTGAGGGACTCGATAAAAAATTGGAGGAAATACTTGGGAAATAACGAACATGAATCCCGTTAGAAGCTACGGCCGCTTTGCACAAAACAAATTACAAAAATTTTATTATTTTAATTAATAACTGGCAGTATCAAAGTCAAGTAGACCGCGACCTGCTTCTAACGGGATGAATCTCAACAAAGCATTCATTATGGGGAATCTCACGCGCGACCCGGAGCTCCGACAGACTCCTTCGGGACAAGCCGTCTGCTCATTCGGAGTTGCAACAAACCGCTTTTATACCGATCAATCAGGGCAAAAACAAAAACAGGCAGAATTCCATAACGTAGTCGCGTGGGGAAAACAGGCGGAGATTGTAAACCAATATCTGAAAAAAGGTAGCTTGATCTTTGTCGAGGGCCGCATTCAGACGCGAAATTGGCAGGATCCGCAAGGCACGAAGCACTACCGGACCGAGGTGATTGCAGAACGCGTTCAGCTGGGCCCGCGGCTTGGCGGCGGGATCCCGGCGCAGCAGCAAGAACCAGCGCCGCGGTCAGAGGCGACAAAAGAGGACGAGACCCCGATTATCGAGCTTCCGACTGAAGACGACGGAATTGATGTGAAGGATATACCTTTTTAACGATGTATAATTTCTAACGGGATGAAAGAGCAAATAAAAAAACAGTGCTATTTTTGCACGACAAACCGCCCGATCGACTATAAGGACGCTGATCTCTTAAAGCGCTTTATGTCAGCGGGAGCAAAAATCTATTCGCGCAGGAAATCTTTCCTCTGCGCATACCACCAGCGGGAATTCTCGCAAGCCGTAAAACGAGCGCGCTATCTAGCGCTCGTACCATACACGTCGAGGTAGGGATTAGATTATGGGGGGTTAAGGAATAGTGACTCCAAAAGCTCATATGCGTGAGCTTTTTAAATCTAGGAAATTCGCATTTGACTTTCTTTTATAAAGGGAATGATATTTTTGAGACAATAGAACTACTGATTATTTTTTCCCTTCACGTAGATAAAGGGTGAGGTAATCTTTTCGAAACTATGCGGAGACCAAGCGGGCATGTTCCTTATTTCCCATCCTGCTCTCCCACGATAAAGACAGGCAGAGATGCTTCTGCGACATTTTGTAGAGCACGCGAGGAAAGCTACTTTTGAAAACATGCGAGACCGAGCGGCCACGGTGTCCCGAGCTTGTCGAGGGACGAGCGAGGTCGAGCTCTGATGAACAAAATCTCGGTGGGATTTTGTGAAGTTTTTCAAAAGCTGTTTCCGAGCGAGCCGTGTCTCAAAAGCATTACCGACTGCTCATTTTCCCGCCTCCTCTGCCTTTATCGCCTCCTTTATCTTTTTCATTATCTCATCCCTCGCCTTCGGATTCTCCTTCAAGTAGCTTTTCGCATTATCAAATCCCTGCCCGAGCTTCACGGAACCGTATGAAAGGCTTGCCCCTGATTTTTTTATGACGTCATATTTCATCCCGAGATTTAACACATCGGCATCATACGAAATTCCTTCGTTATAGAAAATGTCGAATTCCGCTGTCTTAAACGGCGCGGCAACCTTGTTTTTCACGACTTTCGCTTTGTGGCGGTTCCCGACGATCTCCTCTCCTTTTTTTATCTGGGCGGAGCGCCGCAAATCGATCCGCACCGAAGAATAAAATTTGAGCGCTTTTCCACCGGGCGTTGTCTCGGGGTTCCCCCACACAACGCCAATCTGCATCCGAATCTGATTGATGAAAATAATGGCGGTTTTTGACTTCGCGCCGATCGCGGTGAGCTTTCGTAATGCGTGAGACATAAGGCGGGCTTGCAACCCCATGTGCTGCTGGCCCATCTCGCCCTCGATCTCCGCCCTGGGGGTGAGCGCCGCGACAGAATCAACGACTATGATGTCTATGGCATTCGACCGGACAAGCGACTCCACGATTTCGAGCGCCTGCTCGCCCGTATCGGGCTGGGAAATCAAAAGGTCGTTTATTTTTACGCCGATCCGCTTTGCGTATTCCGGATCAAGCGCATGTTCCGCATCGACAAACGCCGCAAGCCCTCCGCGCTTTTGCGCTTCTTTCACGATATGGAGGGCAAGCGTCGTCTTTCCAGACGACTCCGGCCCGAATATCTCGACGATGCGGCCCCGAGGTATACCGCCCACGCCCAAGGCGGCGTCCAGAGCAAACGATCCCGTCGGAATAACGTCCACATCAACTTTCGGCGCGTCCCCGAGCTTCATGATAGCGCCTTCGCCGTATTTATTCTGAATTTCCTTAACCGCCGCCTCAACGAGCTTCACTTTATCAAGTTTATCTTCTTTCATTGAAATGGCCCTAATGAATAATGATTACTCGACAAGAACATACCTCACGTCGCGCGCAACCTTCCCGAATCGGTTGGTCGCGACAAATTCAAGCGTATTTCGATTCGGGCGAAGCTCAATCGCGTCGGAAAAATTGCCCTCGCTATCAATCGTAATTTCGCGGCCGTTTACTGTCAAACTCGATTCCCGCTCAACGCTTCCCTTTACCTCAAGAAGCCGCCCGGAAAAACGCAAAGACCTCTCCGATGGATATTCGATGGTGAACGGCGGACGGCGGACGAACACCGCCACCCGGAATCCGATGTATATGAAAAGCCCAAGAAGGATGATGCTCGCAAGAATAACCCAGAAACGCCTCGGCGTCACAAACGGCTGCGCGCCCCTATTCTCGGGAAGCGGCGTAAGCTCCCTCTTTACATGAAAGTAGCGGACATCCCATTCAGTGGAAAACTCATTCAGCATCCCTTCGATATCCTCACAGGAAAGAAGTGCTGCGTACTTTTTTAAGACGCCGGCCGCATACACTTTGGCCGGAAAATGGTCGTACGTGTCAGCTTCGAGCGCTTCCAGAGTAGCCACCGGCACATGGAGTAAAGCAGACACTTTTTCAAGCGTCAATTGCGCGCGCCCGCGCTCTTCCCTGAGTTTTCTTCCAACCGATATCGCATCCCGTTGATCAGTTTGCATAAGAAAAAATTATATTTGGCCCGCATCCTCCTCGTCTTCAAAACCCGCCGGCGGGGCGACTGATTTCGCAAAAACCTCGCGCGGTTTTGCGCCGTCAGCCGGGCCGATGATGCCGCGCGCCTCCAAAAGATCGAGAAGCCGCGCCGCGCGCGCATACCCGACGCGGAGGCGCCTTTGCAAATACGAAGCTGAGAGCTTCCCGGCGGCAATCGCAAGTTTCTCCGCTTCACCAAGAAGAAGGTCATCATCTCCGACGTCGCCGTCAAACCCTGCGGACACCTCTTCGGTTTTTGCGTCAAAGATCGCCTCTTCATACGTAGGCGCCTCAAGTTCCTGGCGCAGGAAATCAACAACGCGCTTCACCTCGTGTTCCGAGATAAAACCGCCCTGGATACGCCTCGGTTTTGCGGTGTCCCCGGACATGAACAGAAGGTCTCCGTTTCCGAGAAGCGTTTCCGCACCAGCCATATCAAGAATCGTCCTCGAATCAACCTGTGAGGCAACCTGAAGGGCAATACGGGACGTAATATTTGCCTTGATAAGGCCGGTAATCACTTCAACAGACGGGCGCTGGGTGGATACGATCAAATGGATTCCTACCGCGCGCGCCATCTGCGCGAGCCGTACAATCGCGGCCTCCATTTCCCGAGGGTAGATCGCCATCAAATCCGCGAGTTCATCAATGAGGATTACGATATAGGGAAGCGTTTCTTCCTCTTCGCTTTTTCCGAGCGATGAGTTATACCCCACCACATCCCGCGATCCCATCCGCGAAAGAAGATCATAGCGCCTGTCCATCTCGCGCGCCGCCCAGCGAAGCGCCTGGATCGCCTTTTTCGGGTCTGTGATGACAGGAGTGAGAAGATGCGGAATATCATTATACGCGGGCAATTCAACGCGTTTCGGATCAATCAGAACGAACCGGAGAAAATCAGGGGCGTTGCGGTAGAGAAGCGATACGATGATCGAATGAATCGTGACCGATTTTCCAGAGCCCGTTGCTCCGCTTATGAGCAAATGTGGCATCTTTGAAAGATCGGCGTATACCGGAGAGCCGGTCACGTCGCGGCCGACCGCAAAAAGAAGTGGTTGCAACGCGCGGTCGAACGCGTCTGTGCCCAAAAGCGCGCGAAGTCCGACAAGCGCGATTGACCTATTTGGCACTTCGATCCCGACAAGCGATTTCCCCGGAATCGGCGCCTCAATCCGGATCGGATGCGCGGCAAGCGCAAGCGAAAGGTCCGACCGAAGCGCGACTATCCTCGAAAGCTTTACCCCTTCTGCGGGCTTTAGCGTGTATTGGGTCACGGTCGGGCCGACTGATACCTCTGCCATTTCGACTTCAACACCGAAATTTTCAAGCGTACGTTTGATGATATTGGCATTTGCCCGGATGTCGCCCGAAGACGGCTTTCCTTTATCCTCCTGCAGCAATTCAAGTGGCGGCTTTTTGTACGCCGCAATCTTTCGAGCGATTTTCCGAAGCGCGATCACAGATCCGTTCAAATCGTCTACCTTCGTCGCTGTGGAGGGCTCACTTTCCGTAAAAGCCCCTCCGGCGGCGATTTTTGCGCTTTCTCCCGCCTCGCGAGCCTTCTGGACAGCTCCCTGTATCGTTGAATTGATGCTTCCAATAACCGACTGGGTGAGGGAAAGATCAGACCCATTGCCTCCTTTTTCTGTATCCTCCGACGCTTGAGAAAATCTTTGCCAAAACGGAATATTCAAAAGAAGCAAAAAAGCGATGATCCACACGCCAAACGTGATGATAAACCCTCCCCAAAAATCAAAGAGCCGTAAAAGCGGGCTTGAAACAAGCGTGCCCAATGCACCGCCGGTCCCGACGCCGAGAAAAATATCGAGAAGCGCAAGACTCGTTATTAAAAAAAGCACTCCGCCGAGGATCGAAATCTTGAGCACCCGTGTCCGCTCGGAAAAGAGGAACGAAAACCCGAGCACGACTAAAACAACTGGAGCGAAAAAATACCCGCTCCCCAAAAGGAACGCAAGTCCGAGATAGAGATAGGATCCGAGCGCTCCGCTCTTCCCGATATAGCTCAACACAAAAAGCGCGGCGAGAATAAAAACGCCGATTGCGGAAATAACACGCTTGATATCCGGGTGAACGTCAAACCAGGAACCCTCGGCCTCGCCTTCACGCTTCGTCTCCCTCTTCCCGTTTTTACTGATTTTGCGCGCCATATATGTAATTATAATAGTAACATTTTCTCGAAAATACAACAAAAAAACAGCACCGGCACGGTGCTATTTTCAAGCCAAATGACCCGCTATACCCTATGGTATTTTTCGATACCCTGTTCCCGCAGGGATGAGACGGCCGATAATGACATTTTCTTTAAGACCCCGGAGATCGTCCGTTTTTCCGCGAACCGCCGCGTCAACCAAGACGCGAGTCGTTTCCTGGAAAGAAGCCGCGGACAAGAAGCTCGAGGTCGAAAGCGCAACCCGGGTAATCCCTAAGAGAAGCTGGGTCGCTTTCGCCGGCCGCTTCCCTTTGCGGACCGCCGCAATATTTACCGTTCGGAAATCGCGCTTTTCAACGACCTCACCCGGAGTAAAATCGGTATCGCCCCCGTCCTTGATGCGAATCCGGGAAAACATCTGTCTCACGATGACTTCAACGTGCTTGTCATGAATCGGCGCGCCCTGCATGGAATAAATTTTTTGGATTTCTTTGATAACGTAGCGTTCAACCGCCTCCTTCCCCGCGTATTTGAAAAGCTCTTTCAAATCCGCGTGCCCCTCCGAAAGAATATCCCCGCGCTTCACCTTTGAACCGACCGCGACAAACATGCCTGTCGAGGGAGGAATACGAAATTCCTTTATTTCGTCTTGGGCGGAATTTTTCTTTTTTCCTTTTTTCAGCGGCGCGCCCTCATCGGAATACTCAACCGCGATTCGAACAATTTTCTCGCGGCCCGCATCTGCAATCTCAATGACTTCTCCCGACACATCCGCAAGAATCGCCCTGCCTTTCGGGGGCCGCACTTCAAACACCTCCTCAACCCGAGGAAGACCGGTTGTAATGTCCCCGCCTCCGGCAACGCCTCCGATATGAAATGTGCGCATGGTAAGCTGGGTGCCGGGCTCGCCGATTGCTTGCGCCGCGACGATGCCGACCGCCTCTCCGAACCGAATCGGCGAGTTATTCCCCAAGTCGTATCCGTAACAAGATTGGCAAATCCCGACAATGCTTCGGCACGTAATGGGCGAACGCACCACAACGCTTTCAATCTTTTTTTCGTCGAACATCTTTCCTTTTTCCTGATCAATATAGCTTCCTGCGGACATAAGCATTTTTCCGCTCTCCGGGTCTTTCACTGCTTCAAAAAGCATCCGGCCGAATGCGCGCGCACCCAAGGGCTTATTGATTTCTTCCGAATCCGATCGAAAAATTTCCAGACCCTGCTTCGGTTTGCAGTCTCTTTCGGAAACGATCAAGTCCTGCGCAACATCGACAAGCCGACGCGTCAGATACCCGGCGGCAGACGTTTTCAGCGCGGTGTCCGCGGTCCCTTTTCGCGCGCCGTGCGTCGAAATGAAATATTCAAGCACGTTCAACCCTTCTTTGTAGGATGAAATAACGGGAAGCTCGATAATCTTTCCTGCCGGGTTCACCACGAGTCCTTTCATGCCGGACATTTGCCGAATCTGAATCCACGAGCCGCGCGCTTTCCCGTCAACCATGGAAAAAATCGGGCCGACCGGATCGAGTGCCCCCGGAACAAGCTTTGTCAATTGATCAACAACCCGCTTCCATATTTCAAGAACGCGATCGTAGCGCTCTTTTTCGGTCAGGAGCCCGCGGCGAAACTGCTCGATGACAAGAACCTCTTCTTTTTCAGCCGCTTTAATAATTTCTTTTTTCTCCGGGGGAATACGCAAATCATCCATTCCCCATGAAATGCCGGATTTCGTCGCATAGGTAAAACCGAATTTCTTGATATTGTCGAGAATCGGCGGAGTCCCCTCAACACCGTGAACCTTAATAAGATGCGCGACAATATCCCCCAGGTCTCTCTTTTTCACTTGCTTATTTACGTACAGAATTTCTTTGGGAAGAGCGCGGTTAAACAAGATTCTGCCGACCGATGTTTCAACAATCTCCGTGTCTTTCTCATCAGGCGCGACAACGACTCCCGTGATTCGTTCCTTTTGCATGCGGACCATTATCTTCGCCTGAAGGTCAACCGCTCCGGAATCATGGGCGAATATCGCCTCGTCCTCTGAACCGAAAAATTTCCCGTGGCCGAGAAGTCCATCGTGCACTGACGTTGCCCAATAGCATCCGAGAACAATGTCCTGGGTCGGATCAACGATCGGATCTCCGGTCGCGGGCTTCAGAAGATTGCGCGTCGAAAGCATAATATCCCGGGCCTCGGCCTGCGCTTCATCCGTAAGCGGCAAGTGGACAGCCATCTGGTCACCGTCAAAATCAGCGTTAAACGCGGGACACACCAACGGATGCACCTGAATCGCGTCCCCTTCTATCAGGATCGGCTGAAACGCCTGTATGCCAAGCCGGTGGAGCGTGGGGGCTCGATTCAAAAGAACATAACGGCCTTCGATGACCTCTTCAAGCGCCTCCCACACGAACGGGTCATGATCTTCAATGAGGCGGCCCGCGCCGCGAACGTTATGGGCGATCTCTTTTTCGATGAGCTTTCGTATGACAAACGGCTTGAAAAGCTCGAGCGCCATTTTTTTCGGAATCCCGCACTGGTGAAGATGAAGATCGGGACCCACGACAATAACAGAGCGTCCGGAATAATCAACGCGCTTCCCAAGAAGATTCTGGCGAAATCGGCCCTGTTTGCCCTTGATGATATCGGCAAGGGATTTCAACGGACGGCGCTGGACTTGCGATGCGACCGGGGAGGCTGTTCCGCGCCTGATCGAATTATCGATAAGCGCGTCAACCGCTTCCTGGAGCATGCGTTTTTCATTTCGCGTAATGACTTCGGGCGCGTTCAATTCGTGGAGCCGCTTCAGACGATTATTGCGATTGATTACGCGCCGGTATAAATCATTCAGGTCTGAAGTCGCATACCTGCCGCCGTCAAGCTGCACCATCGGGCGAAGATCCGGAGGAATAATCGGGATCATGGTTAAAAACATCCATTCAGGGCGGATACCCGACCGAATCATCCCCTTGATCACCTGGAGCCGGCGAAGGGTCTTTCGCTGGACCATGGGCGACTGCTTCGGCAAATCCTCTTCAAGCTCCTTTTGGAGCGTAGGCAGATGAATGCCCTCAAGAATTTTTCTGATTGACTCCGCGCCGATTGAGGCCTCAAATACTTCTCCGAACTTTCTCGAAAGGCGGTGATACTCAACCTCCGAGAGCACCTCGTGAAGCTGGATGTTTTTGAGGTCGTCTTTTGCCTTTTCCTTCGCATCGCGGATGTCCGATGTCTCCTCTTTCTCAAGCTTTTTCGTCTTTGTTTTATACTCGCGCTCAATCTCTTCAAGAATGCGCTTCCGCGCATCTTCATCGACTTTCGTGATGATGTATCCCGCAAAATAGATCACCTTCTCAAGCGCGCTCACGGAAATATCAAGCAACAGCCCGACTTTTGAAGGAATACCCCTCAAAAACCAGACATGAGAAACCGGCGTCGCAAGTTTTATATGCCCCATGCGCTCCCGGCGCACGATTGCGCGCGTCACTTCGACTCCGCACTTGTCACACACGATTCCCTTGTAGCGGATCCGGCGATACTTCCCGCAATAGCATTCCCAATCCTTGACCGGACCGAATATCCGCTCGTCGAAAAGGCCGTCCCGCTCTGGCTTTGCGGTCCGGTAGTTGATTGTCTCGGGCTTTGTCACCTCGCCGAATGACCACGTCAAAATATCCTCCGGCGAAGCGAGACGGAGCGAAATTGCTTTAAAATCGCGAAATGATGTTTCCTGCATAACGGATGTTTTATTTTACACGCTCACGCACTTTCGTTTTTCGCGCCCGCTCGACTACCGCGTCTCTCGCACGCTCGGTATCTCCTTCTCCTTCGTGCTTCACAATATCAACATTCAATGCGAGTCCCTTGAGTTCATTTACCAACACGTTAAACGAAGCGGGGATATTCGGCTTTTTTATTTTCTCGCCGTTGATGATTGATTCGTACGTTGCCGCGCGCCCCAGCACGTCATCGGATTTAATCGTAAGCATTTCCTGGAGCGTATGCGCCGCCCCGTATCCTTCAAGCGCCCACACCTCCATTTCGCCGAACCGCTGACCGCCGAACTGCGCCTTCCCTCCTAACGGCTGCTGGGTGATCAAAGAATAGGGGCCGATCGAGCGCATGTGGATTTTATCTTCCACAAGATGAATAAGCTTCATGATATAGATGTATCCCACCGTAATTTTTTGGTTGAACCGATCCCCGGTTCTCCCGTCATACAAATGTATTTTTCCTCCCTCCGGAAGATTCGCTCGCTTCAATTCCTCGCGAATCTCTTCGGAAGAAACGCCGTTCAATGCCGGAACAACCGCGTGGTATCCGAGTTCATGCGCTGCCCACCCAAGGTGCGTCTCGAGGATCTGTCCGAGATTCATGCGCGATGCAACGCCTAATGGGTTTAAAATAATATCCAAAGGGCGGCCGTCTTCCAAATACGGCATGTCTTCTTCTGGCAGAATCTTTGCGATGACGCCTTTGTTGCCGTGGCGCCCCGCGAGCTTGTCGCCCACCGACACTTTCCGCATCTGCGCGATATCAACCTGGATTTGCTTGATCACCCCCGCGTCTAGTTTGTCCCCTTTTTCGCGCGAAAACACGCGGACTCCTACCGCCCGGCCTCGTTTCCCGTGCGAGAGCCGGAGCGACGTATCTTTTACGTCGCGCGCCTTCTCGCCGAAAATCGCACGGAGAAGCTTTTCCTCGGGAGTCAAATCAGATTCACCCTTGGGCGAAATTTTTCCAACCAGTATATCGCCGGACCGCACCTCCGCACCGATGTGAATCACGCCTTCTTCATCGAGATTTTTGAGCTTCTCTTCCCCGACATTCGGAATATCAGGGGTTGTCAATTCCGGGCCGAGCTTTGTATCCCGAACGTCGATTGAAAAATCCTCGATATGAATCGAGGTAAACCGATCGTCTTTCAAAAGCCGCTCCGAAATAATAATCGCATCTTCATAATTCGAGCCGGACCACGAGAGAAATCCGACAAGCACGTTTTGGCCGAGCGCGAGATCGCCGCGATCCACAGATGACGAATCGCCAAGAATATCTCCTTTTTTCACCTTGTCGCCGACAGTAACGCGCGGCCGCTGGCGGATTGCGGTAAATGCATTCGTCCTCAAAAAGCTCAAAAGGTCATAGGTGCGCGTCTTGCCGCCTTTTTCCTTTACAATAATCTCGCGCGCATCGGAAACAATCACCTCACCATCCTCTTGTGCAAGAATTACGCGCCCGGAATCACGCGCCGCACGCGTCTCAATGCCGGTCCCCACAAACGGCGCCTGCGGCCGCACGCACGGCACGGCTTGGCGCTGCATATTGGACCCCATAAGCGCGCGATTCGCATCATCATGTTCAAGAAACGGAATCAAACTCGTTCCGATTGAAATTGCCTGCTGGGGAGACACATCTACGTAATCAACTTTTTCGCGTTCAATAAGCCCTGGGTTCCCGTGAACGCGGGCCTCAACCCGGTCTTCCAGAATAGTCCCATCCGCATCAACAACGATACCCGCATGAGCGATATTGAATTTCGTCTCTGCCGACGCATCGAGATATTCGACTTCGCCGGTCAAAACGCCATTTGTGACTTTCACGTACGGCGTCTGAATAAGGCCAAATTCATTAAGACGGGCGTAGCTTGCAAGATGCCCCACAAGGCCGATATTCGGGCCTTCAGGCGTCTGAATCGGACAAATCCGGCCGTAGTGGGATGGATGCACATCGCGAACCTCAAATCCGGCTCGCTCCCGCTGCAGCCCCCCGGGGCCCATCGCAGAAAGACGCCGCTTATGCTCAAGTTCGGACAAAGGATTGATTTGGTCCATGAACTGGGAAAGCTGCGACGAAGTAAAAAACTCTTTTACCGCGGCCATAAAGGGGCGGGCGTTGATGAGCTGCGCGGGCGTGATCATGGCGGGATCAAGCGTAGACATCCGGTCGCGGACGATGCGCGCCATCCGCGCAACGCCGACCCGAAGCCGATTCTGCAAAAGTTCGCCGACGCCTCGAACGCGCCGGTTCCCCAAGTGATCGATATCGTCGTTTACGCCGTCCGTCGCGTTATTCAAACGGATAATCTCCTTCATGACCGCGACGAGATCTTCTGTATCCAAAACCCGCATTGTTTTCGGATCTTTCGAAACGCCGAGCCGCTGGTTGAATTTGTAACGGCCGACCTCTGCAAGATCATAGCGCTCTGCAGAAAACATCGACGTGATGAGAGAGCGCGCATTGTCGGCGGTTGCAAGGTCGCCCGGCCGAATCCGTTTATAGATCTCAATAAACGCTTCATCCTGACTTTTTGAAGAATCTCGTTCCAATGTTTTCGCGATGAAAGAAACATCTCCGGCATCCGCACCTTCAAACGCCGCACGAATATCCTTTTCATCGATAAGGCCGAACGCGCGCAAAACCGCGGTCGCAGGAATCTTCCGCTTGCGATCGATTTTTACCCCGATAGACCCGTCAACGTCGGTTTCAAATTCTATCCATGCACCCCGATTCGGAATGATTTTTGCGCCGAAATACCGCCTGCCCCGAGACACATAACTCGTAAAATAGACCCCGGAAGACCGGATGAGCTGAGATACGATTACGCGTTCAACGCCGTTTACGACAAACGTGCCCCGTGACGTCATCAAAGGGAAATCTCCCAGATAGATCTCCTGCTCTTTTGCTTCTTTTGTTTTTTTGTTCGTGAGACGCGCCTTGATGCGAAGCGGCGCTTCGTACGAAAGGTTTTTCTCACGCGCCTCCTGTTCGGTATACTTCGGCTCGTCAAGATAGTAGTCAACAAATTCGAGCGCCATCTCAAACCCCCCGAAATCTTCCTTGAGAGGCGAAACCTCGTCGAAGAGTTCACGAAGCCCGCGTCCGAAAAGCCATTGGTATGACGAGAGCTGGACTTCGGCGAGATTAGGAATATCGGCCCGCTGATTTTTATAATTTCCGAAATATTTCTTTTGTATATCCATAAAATGGTTACAAATGAGTTATGTAAAGAAAGAGTATGGAAATCCTAAAATCAAAAAAATAAACACGCCCTAAAATAACCTCCTCAATTAGGGATGCTCAATCAAATTTGCGATAACTAACTATAGTCGCAAATAGTGGTAGAAATTATTTTGATGTAATCAGCCGAAACACCCGTTACCTCCCCATTCAGTATTGTTTCAAGTATACGCGCATACGAAAAAATAGTCAAGTGCTCACGCGCACTTGCCTTAAAAGCTCATATCTGCTATGATCTTTGTATTGCCATGATAGGCCTTGGGACGAAATTCATCATAAAAGTCCTTCTAAACGGCCTTGGGTTATACCTCGCGAATTCCTATATACCGGGCTTTACTATGGAGGGAGGCGCTAAAACCCTCCTTATAAGCGCCGTTTTACTCGCGCTCCTCTATACACTTATACGGCCGCTCATACGGCTTCTCTCTGCTCCCCTTGTCTGGATTACCTTTGGCCTCTTCAATATCGCAATCAATATCGCGCTTCTCTGGACAGCAGACATCCTCCTCGCCGAAATCTCATTTGACTCCATAAAAACACTTTTTTATATCTCTTTTATAATCGCAGTTGCAAATATATTTTAACGCGGCAGAATGCGCATCGATCGCTTTCGTAATGCGCCCATATGCATAATTGATGAGATATGAATGACTTGATATTCCAAATAGTTCAAATTGTCGCGGCGGTTGTCCTTATCGCAACCATCCTCCTGCAGCAGCGGGGCGGCGGTCTTTCGCCGGTGTTTGGCGGCGAGGGAGGATTTTATCGCACGCGACGGGGAATTGAAAAAACAATTTTTATCACATCCATCATATCTGCCGCTATTTTTTTTCTTGCCGCAATTCTCAATCTTGTATTCTAATCGATTTGCGGCTTCGCCGTGCTTGAAAATACTCCTTCTCAAGGCATTGGCCGGATGCCCGACGCTGTCGGATATCGCTGGCTGAGGCTCCATAAACTATTGCATATCCCGCGCTTTCTTGATCCTCGTGATCAGCGAAGGGTATATCTTGTATTTATTGCATGTATTCTTTTTGGCGTTTCTTTTTTTGCGCGCGTCTATATCCGGCTTACGCTGCCGGTCCCCGCTCTTGGGGGCGCATACCATGAAGGGCTCCTTAAAACCCCACGCGCAATCAATCCGGTCTATGCATCGACGAACGACACCGACCGTGATTTTGCAAAACTCGTGTTTTCCCGCATTCTCACCTATGACGGGAACGGAAACATAGTGCTCGATCTTGCAAAGCAATATGAAATGAGCGCAGACGGAAAGACCTATATGGTAACGCTCCGTGAAAATGCGTACTGGCATGACGGGAAAAAAGTGACGGCAGAAGATGTTCTTTTTACAATTTCCATGATCCAAAACCCTTCCTATAAAAGCCCATTTATCGCAAACTGGCAGGGTGTCGAAATAAAAAAAATCGATGAATACACGGTTCAGTTCACGCTCCGGACGCCATACGTCCCGTTTCTCGAAAACCTGACGGTCGGGATATTGCCGCGCCATATATGGAAAGACGTCCGCCCGGAACAAGCGCTTCTGCACGAACAAAACCTCCAGCCGATAGGATCGGGCCCGTACCGATTTGACCGCTTCATAAAGAACGATGACGGCACAATATCCGAGTATCGCTTTGCCTGGAACCCCGATTATTACAGAGAAGGCCCATATATCAGACGATTGACATTTACGTTTTATGATTCATTTGAGATGCTCCTCACTGACTGGCGAAAAGGCAAGATTGATGGAATGAGCCCGATATCGAAAAACATAGAAAACGAACTCAACGAGAATCGGCATTCGCTTTTTTCAATAGAAACGCCTCGGGTATTCGGGATATTCTTCAATCAATCGAAAAACGACGCGCTCCGGGATAAACGAATTCGCGAGGCGATCGCACGCGCCATCTCACGAGACGCGATCACGGATTACATCCTCGGAGAAGCGACTTCAAAATCAACTCCGTTCCCGCGATTCGGCGAAACAGAGCCCCGAGGCGACACGCCGACATCGACAATCGTGTATGACCCCGGGAAAGCACGCACACTCCTTGCAGAAGCGGGATATAAAGATGAAAATGGAGACGGAATACTTGAAAGAAAGGAAAAAAAGAAGTCGGGGAACAAAACAATCGAATCGGAAACCCCGCTCTCTTTTGTGCTTACAACATCAGACTGGCCCGACCTCTTGCGCGCCGCAGAAAAAATCCAGCGCGACCTCGCGGCTGTCGGCATTGATATCCAAATCAATACCGTCTCCCTATCTGAACTCGATACTTCGGTAATCCGCCCCCGTGATTTTGAGATTCTCCTCTTTGGCCACGCATACGGCTATGAACCGGACCCATTCCTTTTCTGGCATACATCGCAGGGAAAAGACCCTGGGCTTAATATCGTCCGCTACAGCGATAAAACGTCAGACCGCCTCCTCGAAGAAATCAGAACGCTCCCCGACCGCGGCGAACGGGAGCGCCGCCTCCGCGAGCTGGAAAAGCGCATCATGCAGGAGCTTCCCATGCTTCCTATTTTTTCCGAAGAATACCTTTATATTCTTCCACGACGCATAAAAGGTATCGACCCAAAAATCATATCGCTCCAATCTGACCGTTTTAACGAAGTCAACAGATGGTATATAGATACGAAACGAATCTTTAAGTGATACCGACGCCCCCCTGGCGGAACTGGCAGACGCGCTAGCTTCAGGAGCTAGTGGGAGAAATCCTGTAGAGGTTCAAATCCTCTGGGGGGCACCGCATCATTATTAACCTAATTTTTTATTTCCGAATAGTTGCCGATATCACGAACGATTTTTTCTTGATTGTCGGAACGTATTCGCATACACACTGATGCATAGAAAACCGTCATATCACGAGGGACGGCGCCATCTACGCCGGCCCTCCCTCATGCGAGGGCAATCCCATGGACCCATTCCCGGTTCGCGGGGCGACCTTCGATTTATCCCGCTGGGTGGCTGCGGAGAGGTCCAGCGTTCGACCTATGTTTACGAATACAATGACGATATTGTGATTATCGACATGGGTCTCCAATTCCCGGATGAAGACATGCCGGGAATAGATTATTTAATCGCAAACGTCGAGTACCTGAAGCCGAGAAAGAAAAATATCCGCGGGATCATTATCACCCACGGGCATTACGACCACTTCGGGGCAATCCCGCATCTCTTGGATTCTCTCGGGAACCCGCCGATATTTGCAACCGCGCTCACGCGGGGCATGATCATGAAGCGGCAGGAAGATTTTAAGCACCTCCCGAAGCCGAGAATCGAACTCATCACCACGGAGTCAAAAGTGCGTCTCGGAAATTTCCTTGCCGAGTTCTATCACATAAACCACAACATCCCGGATTCGGTCGGCGTCGTGCTTCGGACGCCCGTGGGAACGGTTGTGCATACGGGCGACTTTAAGTTTGACCCCCAGCCCGTTTCAGAGGCAACCGCGGATCTTCACAGAATTGCTGAGATCGGCCATCAGGGAGTTCTTTTGCTCGTATCGGAGTCAACGGACGCCGACTCTCCCGGACATCAAATATCGGAAACAGAGGTCCAGAAAACGATTGAAGAAATATTCAAGGTGGCGCCCGGCAGGATCATTGCGGCAACATTCGCCTCACTCATTACCCGCCTCCAACAGCTCATCTGGCTTTCTGAAAAATATGGAAGAAAGGTTGCGCTCGAAGGGTTTTCAATAAAGCAAAATGTCGCAGTCGCGCAGGAACTCGGATATCTCAAGGTGCGCAAGGGAACGATCATAGACACAAAAGACATCCATCGCTATAAAGAGAGTGAAATTACGATCCTCTGCACCGGCGCGCAAGGCGAGGACCGCGCGGCCTTGATGCGGATTGCAAATAATGAACATCGCCTCATCACTATCCAGCCAAAAGACTCGGTAGTATTCTCTTCTTCCGTCATCCCGGGGAATGAAAACTCGGTCCAGCGCTTGAAAGACACACTCTACAAGCGAGCGGGCAAGGTTTACCACTACGCGACAATGGACATCCACTCCGGAGGCCATGCAAAGCAAGACGAACTCACCCAAATGATAAAGCTCACAAAGCCGAAATACATGATTCCGATCCACGGAAACTACTTTATGCTCAAAATCCATTCAGAGCTTGCCGAAAAAGCCGGAATCCCGAAAGAGCGGATCATAATTGCGGAAGACGGCGAGATCGTCTCAATGAACCGTGAAGGAATCAGAAAGCTCAAAGAAAGAGCGCCGACCGACTATGTCATGGTTGACGGCCTTGGCGTGGGCGACGTAAAAGAGGTTGTTATCCGCGACCGCCAGCACTTGGCAGAAGACGGCATTTTCGTCATTATTACGATAGTTGACGCGAAAACCGGGAAGGTAAAAACAAGCCCGGATATCATCTCCCGCGGCTTCATATACCTCAAAGAGTCCCAAGAGCTCCTCCGCGAAGTAAGAAAGCGCACACGGACCATTGTCGAAGGCCTTACAACGGGCCCAACGCGCCCTATTGACTGGAATTATGTCAAAGACGAGGTTCGCGAAAAAATCGGGCAGTTTCTCTTCAACAAAACCGCGCGTCGCCCAATGGTATTGCCCGTAGTAATTGAAGTATGATACCTGCGGAAAAATCCAAAAAACAAATCCTCCTAAGCGGCGTACAGCCATCCGGAAATTTCCACATCGGGAACTATTTGGGTGCAATAAAACAATGGGTGGAAATGCAAAAAACCCACCGCGTATTTGCCATGATCGCGGACCTGCACGCAATCACCATCCCCCAGGAGCCCGAAATACTCTACAAAAATACCCTTGGCGTTGCAAAACTCCTGCTTGCCTGCGGCTTAGACCCAAAAAAGTCAGTTATCTTCGTCCAGTCGCAAATCCCCGCGCATACGGAGCTCGGATGGATTTTAAACACTCTTACTCCGATTGGAGAGCTCGAACGAATGACACAGTTTAAAGAAAAAAAAGAAAAAGCCGGAGTGCTTGCGGGACTCTTAAACTATCCCACACTCATGGCGGCCGACATTCTTCTTTATAACTCCGATATTGTTCCTGTGGGCGAGGACCAAATCCAACATATTGAGCTTACGCGGACCCTCGCACGGAAATTCAATGCGCGCTTCGGCGAAACGTTCAAAGAGCCGAAAGAATATGTTTTGAAAGAAACCAGCCGCGTCATGGCGCTCGACGACCCGACGAAAAAAATGTCAAAATCCTCGGCAAATCCGGCGAGTTACATTGCGCTTTTGGACGAGCCCGAAACCATTCGGAAAAAAATCCAGATTGCGGTTACGGATTCAGGAAAAGAAGTTGCGTACGACGAGATAACAAAACCCGCAATCTCAAACCTCATGCGGATATATAGCGCATTCTCCGGAATTGGCCTCAAGGAAATCGAGGCAAAATTTTCCGACAAGGGGTACGGCGAATTCAAGCACGACCTTGCAGATGTTATGGTAGGCGCCCTTACACCAATACAAAAACGCTACAGCGCGCTCACCGAAGCGAGTGTAAAAACCGTACTCAAAAAAGGTCAAAAAGCCGCGGCAAAGATCGCGGATAGAACCCTTACCGAAGCAAAGAAAAAAGCCGGATTTCTTGCGACATAAAACGCTCCTACCGGGAATCGAACCCGGGTTACCAGGATGAGAACCTGGCGTCCTAACCACTAGACGATAGGAGCAGAATCACTCGAAATTCTACGGGAAAAATCACAAAAAATCAATCCTTCGAGGCTTCGACTGAACTCAGCCGAAGTCCAAGCTCAGGATAAAGAAAAAAGACCGCCGGTTATTGGCGGTACGCGAACTCGGGATCCCTGTCATACCAGTGCGCTGAGTTCCGATTGCCGTTTCCGGATGGCTCGATGAACGGCTTAGCGCATAGCTCGCCGACTTTGCGATTGCATTGCGGGCAATATTTTCCATCGTTGCGGCGGACAAGATGCACTGACTTCGGCTGTTTACAGTACTGGCATCGGGCCCATGTATGCGTATCAATCCATTCTGCAAGTTCCCAGCCGGAAAGATTCACCCCGCGCCGCTATCTGGCATCGCAGTCTCCAAAAGGTTCTTTCTCCAGTATAGCGCCAGCTATCCCTTTTGCGTTTTAAGATATGCACAGGCCTACGCTTTCTTCCAATAATCTTCCTGCCTCACAAGAAGTTTTTTTGCATGCTCCCGATTCGCCATGATTTCTTCAACGATTTTTTCCATCCGAATACCCTGGCTTCCTTTGATTAAAACGGCATCGCCCGGCCGGAGAAGGGATTCAAGCATTTTCCCGGCTGATATCGCATTTGCGAACGAAAACACTTTCTCTACGCCGCCACGGCTTTTTGCCTTTCGAAGCAATTTCATTTCTTCGCCAATGAGACGCGCCTGAGGGCCGACGGTGAGGAGAATGTCAACGTATGAGCCGACCATGCGGCCGATTTCGCGATGCGCTTCTTCGGAATATCGCCCAAGCTCAAGCATGTCGCCCAATACCGCGATTTTCCTCTTTGCAAAAAGCGACTCAAGGAGTAAAAGTGCTTCTCGCATTGATTCCGGAGCCGCGTTATATGTGTCGTCAATAATAAGCGTGTGCTTTATCCCCGAAAGAATCCTCAAACGTCCCTGCGGCGGCGCATACTCCGCAAGCGCGGAAACAATCTCGCCGATATCCATCCGCATGAGAATGCCTACAAGCGCGGCCGCGCCAGCGGCATAGAGCTGGGGCGCGCCGAGGGCTGAAGGCAAAAACACCTGCGTCACTGCGCCTTTGTATTGAATCTTAAATGAAAGCCCGGCGGGCACGCGGCCGAATTCCTCATCGTTTTTCATGCGAAGCTCGGAATTCATAATCCGAAAATCCGCTTCAAGCGATTTTCCGAACGTGAGCACGCGCGCCGCAGTACGCACGCGCATTGCGCGCACGGCCGGATCATCCTGGTTCAGGAGCGCGTATCCGTCCGAGGGAA
>Ga0155137_134_pt1 | contig 24862 bp, 24 predicted proteins | sample RifCSPhighO2_01_FD_106105 | JGI IMG/M metagenome (GOLD analysis project Ga0155137, IMG submission 106105) | Candidatus Sungbacteria bacterium RIFCSPHIGHO2_01_FULL_50_25
TGCTTCTTTGATCATTTTTTCCGAATACGGGAGGACAAATGTGTGTATGGGTTTTCGCTCTGGCGGCGGGGTTTCCAAAACCGACATATCGCGCTGCTTCTTTGATCATTTTTTCCGAATACGGGAGGACAAATGTGTGTATGGGTTTTCGCTCTGGCGGCGGGGTTTCCAAAACCGACATATCGCGCAGCTGCGCGAGTGCAAGCGAGAGCGTCCTAGGAATCGGAGTTGCGGAAAGGGATAAAATATCAAGCTCTGCGCGAAGATTCTTAAAATGTTCTTTTTGTTTTACGCCAAAGCGCTGTTCTTCATCAATGATGACAAGGCCGAGATTTTTAAATATGACGTCTTTAGAGAGTATGCGATGCGTTCCGATGATGCAATCGATCGTTCCTTTTTGTATTCCGTCAAGAATTTTTTTCTGCTCGCGGCCGGGAACAACGCGCGCTAAAAGCCGCGTCTCAATTGCGGTCCGACTGAGCCGTTCTTCGAATGTGTGCGCGTGCTGCATGGCAAGAATTGTGGTTGGCGCAAGGAGCGCTGCTTGGCGGCCCGATGCAATCGCGCGAAGCGCTGCTCGAAGCGCAATTTCCGTTTTCCCAAATCCCACGTCGCCCACCAAAATCCTATCCATAGGCTTTGTGCGCGCGAGATCGCGCGCGATATCGGCTTCTGCTTTCAGTTGGTCTTCGGTCTCATCAAACGGAAACGTCTCTCGGATTTCGTCTTCGAGCGCCCGATCTCCTTCGTAGGGAGGCCGCGAGGCGATATTTCGTTTCGCATAGATTTCTAGGAGTTCCCGCGCGAATTTTTCCGCATCTTCCTTTATTTTTCGTTTTGTCGCAAACCAAAACGAGCCCCCAAGGCGGTGCACGCGCGGCGTTTCAAATCCGACGTAGGGGGTGAGACGTTCACGTTCCGAAATAGGGATATAGAGTCGGTCGGGAGGCCGATTCGGGGCCGGGGGAGCATACTCAATAATAAAAAAATCCTCTTCACGTTTTTCGATTCCTCGGAAAATTCCGACACCATGGTCAATGTGTACTATGAATGATCCTTCCGGGAGCGATTCGATCTTTTGCGAACCCGCGCGCCGCGGTTTTGTTTTTTCCTCGCGGTCGGGCCGCTCGAATATCGAAGAGACGACGTTCCCGTGAAATTCAACGGTGTAAGGTTTTTCCGCATTTATCGGCCAGAGCTCGATATATCCGCCGAGAACGCAGAAGACCCCTTTTCCGGTCAGGCGCCCCGCGCGTTCATATCCAAGGTCCGTGAGACGCCGCGTAAAAATCATAGGCGAGATGATGAGATTGGTTTCAATGAAAAAAGCATTTTCCCTCCACCACGCATGAGTTTTTACAGCTTTTTTTACGGCGAGAGCGTGTTCTCTAAACCACAAAGCGTCCCGCTCAAGATTTTGGGGGGTGAGAGAGACAATCAGGAGTTCGTCCGTTTTCGGGGGCGCGTCCAGCATACCGAATATCCTGGGTTATTCTACCGGGATTTCGGATCAAAATCAAGAATTGTACGTGTTCATTGCGCGCTCGGGGTTTTTCGAAATCGCGATTTCCGCGGCCTCGATTGTGCGCTTGATGATTTTTGCGACTGCGCGCTTTTCATCCGGAGTCCATTTTCGGAGGACCATTTTTTCCGCCGGAATATCGCGTTTCCCGCCTATGCCGATTCGGAAGCGCCAGAATTCGCGGGTTTTCAACGCACGCATGACTGATTCAACGCCCTTGTGGCCTGCGGAGCGCTTTCCGAATGAAAGCTTTGCTGATCCCGCCAAAATATCCGCGTCGTCGTGTATCGCAAAAAACTCTTTTGGCTTTACTTTGTAGAACCGGAGTGCTGCTGACACCGCGCCCCCGGATTTATTCATGAATGTGTCCGGGAGAATGATCAGCATTTTTGTCTTGCCGATTTTGCCTTCGGAAACCTCGGCGTTCCATTTTTTCTCAAACCGGAAATCCGGGAAATCCCATGTTTTTCTGATTGCCTGGGCGATTTCCCTTCCTATATTATGACGCGTGTATTCGTATTCTGGACCCGGGTTTCCCAAGCCTGCAATGAGTTTCATCGTATGCGGGTTGCAAACGGATAATATATTTCGTATACTATAGCACATTATGCCGCCGGAAGAACAACACGCGGATATTCCTTCTTTTATTTCTGGTCCACTTCGGCGGGATGCCTGGGAAATTTTTCGGATACTTATTATTTCGTTTGTCATCGTTGTTCCGATCAGGTATTTCGTCGTTCAGCCATTCATTGTCCGCGGCTCTTCGATGGAGCCGAATTTTTATGATCGGGAATATCTCATTATTGACGAGATTTCATATTATTTCCGGGAGCCAGCGCGCGGGGAGACGATTGTGTTTCGGTATCCTCGCGACCCGCGTCAGTATTTCATCAAGCGGATTATAGGCCTTCCGGGCGAGCGGGTTGAAATAGTCGGCGGGCGCGTAAAAGTGTACAGCGTGGAGAAAAAAGACGGGTTTATCCTTGAGGAATCATATCTTCCGCTGGAAGACCGCGCGACACAGCCCGCGATCGAAGCGCAGCTCGGGAAAGATGAGTATTTCGTTCTCGGAGACAATCGCGATGCGAGTTCTGATTCGAGGGTGTGGGGGCCGCTCGAGCAGGATTTTATCACAGGACGCGCGATCCTTCGCGCGTGGCCGATTTCGCGATTCGGGGTGCTTTCGGGATTTTCTCTGCAGCCAGAGTAAGTTTACTATCGGGTATGCCCGGTAGTAACATTTCGGCATAGCTCAGTGCAAACACTTCGGCTTAAAAGAGGTTCACCAATACTATCAGATACGTAAAAAGCAGGCATTTGTTATTAAGCATTAATTTTTGAGGGTTTTGTCCCGACGAAACGTCGTGACGGCCGAAGTCTACTACCGGGTATGGGAAAAGAAAAAATGAATCAAAAACATGAGCTCAAGAAATTAGATCGTATGCCTGAGCGGATGCGGCTTCTCGCGCGCATTGAAAAGGCGTTTGAAAACCCGGCTGAATTTTATCGTTTTGAACGCATCGTGTTCCCCGTGCTTGAGCATCCTCGTGCGTATAACGCGTTCGCAAAATCCGGGCTATTCGACGAACGAGCGCCCGTTACCGTGCGTGTGAGAACCGGGGAGGAAATGATGCTTCGCATTTCAGGGCTTCTTTCGGTTCTTCGCGGATACGAGGAGAATAAAATGAATGACATTCCGCACCCCCTCAAGTTTTATTTGGAGGAAGAAGTGTTTTTTTCCCCCGCGCACAAAAAAGAGGAGATTGTCGAGCACCGCGAATGGGCGATTTCAATGATCGGCGATGAAGGACCGATCGCCGAGGCGGAGATCACTCAGATTTTTTGGAAGGCATTTGAAAAGCTCGGGCTCGGAGACCGCGTGCAGTTTCGAATAAACGCAATCGGGTGTGCGTCATGCCGGAACGGGTTTCGTTCTTCTCTCACGTCTTTTTTACGCACGAGAATCCTTCGTTTCTGCAAGCAGTGCAGGCGGAATGCGAAGATATCGAACGTAAAAGTTCTTCAATGCGAAAATGAAGAATGCAAACAGATTCTTGAGCAGGCGCCGCAAGTTCTTGACTTTTTGTGTGAAATATGCAAAAAACACTTGAAGGGCATTCTTGAATTTCTTGAAGGAGCCGGCATTCCGTACTTTCTGGATCACTCGCTTTTCTTCGAAGGTCTGTGGTACGACACCATTGTCTTTGAGTTCGTATATCGGGCGTCCGCCGAAGGCGAAACTCCTTCTCCAGTTGTTATCATGGCAGAGGGAGGGAGGATGATGCGCGCCGGGGAGGCCGCCTACGGAAAGCGGCTTGACGTCGCGGGCGGGGCGCTCTTCATTGACCGGCTCGAGCAGATTCTCATTGATAAGGGGAAGCTCGGGCTTGGACAGAAAAAAATCGAAGTGTTTTTTGCCCATCTTTCGGATGCCGCGAAAAAAAAGAGTTTTCCGCTTTTAGAAGAACTTCGCCAGGCGGGGGTTTCTGTCGAAGAGTCCTTGGGCAAGGATTCGATAAAGTCACAGCTCAATATCGCCGAGCGGATCCGCGCGAAAATCGCTCTCATCCTTGGTCAGAAAGAGGCGCTCGATTCGACCATCATTGTCCGCGAGATGGAGTCGGGGATCCAGGAAACGATTCCGCAGGACAAGCTCATCGAGTTTTTAAAGAAAAAACTTAAAAAAGGCGCATAGCGTATGGACTGCATTTTTTGTAAAATAGCGAAAGGAGACATGCCCGCGGAGAAAATGGTGTATGAGGATGATAAGGTGAAAGCGTTTTACGACATCCATCCGAAAGCGCCGGTTCATATTTTAGTGATTCCGAAGGAGCACGTTGCCTCCATCGCGCATCTCGAAGAAAACCACGCGGATCTCATTCAAAAAATAATCTATACCGCAAAACAGATCGCGAAAGACCAGGGACTCGCCGGATACAGATTGGTGTTCAATGTCGGGCGGAACGGGGGGCAGGTGATAGATCATCTGCATCTTCATCTTCTCGGAGGATGGAAGGGCGAGCAAGATCGAAAGGTCCATGTGTGAGAATGGCGCATATTCTAACAGCTAACAGCGAATACAATGATTATCGATGTAAAGCGAAAAGAAAATGAAACCGTCGGCGCCCTATTGCGCCGGTTTACTCGCCGCGTTCAGCAATCCGGGGTTTTGATTGATGCACGGAAATTAAAAGCGTATGCGTCAAAGCCGACGAAACGCGTTATCCGGGATCGGGCGCTTAGGCGGATTACGAAACAAAAAGAGTATATCCGGCTCGAAAAGTTAGGGAAGCTTCCGGAAAAAAAGAGACGCTAGTTTTTGCATAGATTGCTCTTGGCCGCGCGTCTTTGCGGCATGCCGCCGGACGAATTGACCCCGTGGGGTTTTTTCTATATTGTGGAAAAGAAGACCGATACGTATGGGATTGCAGGAGCAGATAACCGAAGATATCAAGCATGCATTTCGGAACCGCGATGATCTCAAGCTTTCGGCTCTCCGAATGCTTTCTTCGGCGTTCCATAATCGGGCGATTGAAAAGCGCGGGAAGGGACAGGGCGATGAGCTCACCCAGGACGAACTCGTCGTGGTGCTTCGGTCCGAGGTAAAGAAGCGCCGCGACGCGATTGTTGAATTTGAAAAAGGCAGCCGCCCGGATCTTGTCGAGAAGGAAAAAAAGGAATTCGAGGTTCTTGAGGCGTATCTCCCGAAAGAAATGGACGATGATTCTCTTTTGTCCATTGCCCGCGATGCAATAAAGGAGTCCGGCGCCGCGTCGGCAAAGGATTTTGGCCGCGTCATGGGTGCGGTCATGAAGCGCGTCGGTGGGCAGGCATCGGGAGATCGTGTATCCCGCGCGGTCAAGGAATTACTTGAATGATTGATATTGTCCGTTCTCTCCGCCTTCGATTTCCGAAGCGCCTCCGGCAGAAGTTACCCGTGCGGATCCGGATTATTGTTGTTCCTTCGCGGCGCTCGCGCCTTCTCAATAGAATCTATCGGGAGAAGGATCGCGCGACAAATGTTCTTTCGTTTCGGTACGATTCTGACTATGGAGAGATTGTGTTGTGCCCTTTTGTGATTCGTAGGGAGGCGCGCCGCGCCGGACGCTCGGCGGAGAAAGAGACGGTCCGCATGGTGGCACACGCAATGATTCATCTCGCCGGGGTGCATCACGAATCGTCGAAACGCGCTCGCGAAATTTCCGAATTGCTCGAGCAAAAGATTCTCGGCTCACCCGATGATGTCCGCGCGGCGAGGAATCCTCGCGGCGGCGGATAGCATCCTTTGAGGCGATACTCACGATGTATGGGACGAAATATTATTACAGCATTGGATATTGGTACATCGACGATCCATACGATCGTCGCTGAAGAGCAAAGGCGCGAAGGCGGACTTCGTATTTTGGGTGTTGGCGTAGCGCCTTCAGCCGGCGTCAGGCGCGGAGCGATTGTCGACATTGAGGAGGCGGCTCAGGCGATTCGAAAATCGGTTGATGAAGCGAGGAGAAGTTCGGGCGTGCCAATTAAATCGGTATGGGTTTCCGTCGGCGGCACCGCGATTTTTGTTTCATCGTCTCGAGGGGTCGTTGCGGTATCGCGCGCTGACGGAGAAATTTCTCATGAAGACGTAAAGCGCGCGGTTGCGGCCGCCCAATCGTTCCTTCCGCGCCAGCCGAATCGGGAAACGCTTCATATCATTCCTCGCGACTTTAAGGTTGACAACGAATCCGGGGTGAAAGACCCGGTCGGGATGCACGGAGTGCGCCTTGAGGCAGATACGCTCATCATTGAGTGCTCATCCTCGTTTTTAAAAAATCTTACAAAGACTATCGAGCACGTCGGACTATCGGTTGACGACTATGTGTTTTCTCCTCTCGCGACCGCTGAAGCGGTTTTAACCAAGCGCCAAAAAGAGCTCGGCGTACTCTTGCTTGATATCGGAGGCGGAACCGCAAGCTTTGTCGTATATGAAGAGGGGGCGCCTATGCAGGCGGGCGTCTTGCCCGTCGGCGGCGCGCATATCACAAATGACATCGCAATTGGATTTCGAACCCATGTTGATGTTGCCGAAGCCGTAAAGCTCGCCTATGGGTCATGTATCCCGGATGATCTGCCAAAACGGGAACATGTCCGGCTCGCCGATTTTGTGGAAGGAGAAACCGCTGTATATTCGCGCCGCGAGCTTGCCGAGATCATCGAGGCGCGCATGGGAGACGTCTTTGAACTCCTTGCACGGGAACTTAAAAAAATAAATCGCACCGAACTTCTCCCGGCCGGGGTAGTTATGGTCGGGGGGACGTCGCTTCTGCCCGGCATTCTCGGTCTTGCGCGAAAAGAGATGCGTCTTCCGATCGAGCGAGGGATATTGCAGGAGTTTTCTTCGGCAGCCGACGATACGACTATGCCGTCGTTTGCGCCCGCATTCGGCGTTGTCCTTTGGGCGTATAAGATGGCGCGGGAAGACGGCGCAGGGTGGGGAAGGGGATTCCAGTCATTTTCCGGAAGCCGGTGGGCGCACTGGCTCCGATCGCTTATCCCGTAGCGGTGTGCCCAAAATGATTTCGGAGTTGCGGATTTATATGAGACATGATACGAATGGTCATAGGATACGCCTTGTCTCAAGGGCACTTATATGAGACGTAACACAGGCGCATTTCATATGCCTCAATTAAAGCCAGATATTGAAACATACGCGCGGATAAAGGTTGTCGGCGTGGGCGGCGGAGGGGGGAAGGCTGTTACGAGGATGGTTGACCACAAAATCAACGGCGTTGATTTTGTGACGATCAATACCGATGCCCAAGACCTTCATTTCACAAAGGCGCGCACGAAAGTCCACATCGGAAAAAATCTTACAAAGGGCCTGGGCGCAGGCATGAATCCCGAAGTCGGAAGGCAAGCCGCCGAAGAAAATCGGGAAGAAATTCAGGAGATACTGAAAGGGTCAGACATGGTTTTTCTTACCGCGGGCTTGGGCGGCGGCACAGGGTCAGGCGCGGGTCCTGTTGTTGCAGAGGCCGCGCGGGACGCGGGGGCGCTCGTGATCGGCGTCGTGACAAAACCGTTTTTGTTCGAAGGGGAACAGCGGAAGCGCATCGCCGATGATGCATGGTTCCAGCTGCGCGACCGGGTAGACGCGCTCATTACAATCCACAATGATCGGCTTTTGAATGTCATCAATAAGGATACGCCGCTTTTGAACGCTTTTCTTATCTGCGACGACGTACTGCGCCAGGCGGTACAGGGGATTTCCGACCTTATCATAACGCCGGGCATCATCAATGTTGATTTTGCGGATGTGAAAGCGATTATGGCAGACGCCGGGACCGCGCTTATGGGTGTTGGATACGGAACCGGAGAAGAACGGGCGATCACTGCGGCAAAAGCGGCGGTAAATTCTCCCCTTCTTGACGTATCGATTGACGGCGCGCGCGGGGTTTTGTTTAATGTATCCGGAGGAGCGGACCTTACCATGTGGGAGATCAACGAGGCGGCGCGCATTATAACGAGTTCCATAGACGCAAGCGCCAAAGTCATTTTCGGAGCAGTGCATGACGACCGTTTGAAAAAAGGGGAGGTCAAGATAACGGTCATTGCAACAGGATTTACCGAAGTGCGGGCGGCAAAAACAGTCCAGGTGGATGAGGCGCGTGAAGCGGTAAAGAAGTTCGCGCCCCAAGAAGCGCGTGCGACCCTGGAAACACCGACAGAACCAGAATCAGAATGGGACGCGGTACCCGCATTTTTGCGAAGAAAGCTCAAATAGTCGCATATATCAGATGTAGTTCTTAAGGGACATATTGGGAATCCGCTTGCTGCGGATTTTTGGTTTCACGGACATTCTTATAGGAAGAAGGCTTCACCACGATACCTTTTCTTGTTTTGTCAACGATTTTTGGGTTATCCCCAGTTTTTTTTTGACCGGAGTGAAGCATGAAAGCATATAATAGAGATAGGATTTTGCGGCACGGATCGTTGCTGGATTCGCAAAAACTTTCTATACTGTTATTTCCTCCTTAAGAGGAAATGAAAGAGAATTCTCTTTTGCCCGGGGCAGAAACCGAGGGGGGCGAAAGAGAATTTTTATCTCTTCTTTTTCGGAATCCGCATTTTTACTATCCCTATTTAACATATATCCCTTCTTGAGCGCGAAGGAGGCACACGTCTCCTCCGGAGATTCTGGAGAAAGGATCCTCTCACCTTTATGCGAGTATCATCCAAGCGCCGCGCGGTCGAAGCACGTTTTGACAAGTCGCGCACGCTTCCGTTAAAGCGGCGCTTCACCAGAGAGGGAATTCACCCGTTTGACGAAATAGAATGGCGCACACTTAATGTATTGGTGCGCGGATCAAACGGGTCAAAAGAGGAACGGGAACTCGAGTTTCCGTCGTTTTGGTCTGACAACGCCGCGAATATCGCCGGATCAAAATATTTTCGCGGGCGCATCGGCTCGCCGGAGCGCGAAACATCGGTGCGGTCTATGATCACGCGGGTTGTTTCCGTCATCCGCGCGTGGGGGCACGACTTCGGATATTTTTCTACTGCGGAAGAAGAATCTGTTTTTGCAGACGAGCTTACGAGCATCCTTCTTCATCAGAGGGCCGCATTCAATTCTCCCGTATGGTTTAATGTCGGTGTCGAAAGTCCGCCGCAGTGCTCCGCGTGCTTCATTCTTGCCGTGGACGACACCATGGAGTCGATTCTTGACTGGATCCATGTGGAAGGAATGATTTTCAAACGCGGGTCGGGCGCGGGCGTGAATCTCTCGCCGCTCCGTTCCTCGATGGAAACGCTTTCCAAAGGAGGCATTTCATCGGGTCCTGTTTCGTTCATGCGGGGCGCGGATTCTGTCGCCGGCATGATCGCGTCCGGAGGGTCAACGCGCCGCGCCGCAAAAATGGTCGTTTTGAACGTCGACCATCCGGACATCATGAAATTCATCCGTTGCAAGGCAGAGGAAGAAAAGAAAGTAAAGGCGTTCATGGATGCAGGATATGACATGTATGATCTCAACAATCCCGCGTGGAATTCGATTCAATACCAGAACGCGAACAATTCGGTCCGCGTGACCGATGAATTTATGGAGGCGGCAGAACGGGACGAAAAGTTTGCAACTAGGTTTGTTACAGAAAATGCCGTTGCGCAGGAATATCGCGCGCGCGACGTCATGCGCGCTATAGCCGAAGCCGCATGGGAATCCGGAGATCCCGGCATGCAGTATGATACGACGATAAATCGCTGGCATACCTGCCCGAATACGGGGCGTATCAATGCGTCAAACCCCTGCTCTGAGTATATGCATCTTGATAATTCAGCGTGCAATCTCGCTTCGATCAACCTCCTTACCTATTTGAATAAGGACGGCACGTTCAATGTGAGGGATTTTATCCATACGGTGGACGTGATGATTCTTGCGCAGGAGATTTTAGTCGGCGGCTCAAGCTACCCGACGGAAAAGATTGCAAAAAACGCGCGCGATTTCCGCGAACTTGGTCTTGGATATGCGAATTTGGGCGCCCTTTTGATGACGTGGGGCTTTCCGTATGATTCTGACGAGGCGCGCCACACCGGAGCCGCGATTACGGCGCTCATGACGGGCGAAGCGTATCGCTATTCTTCTGAAATTGCGCGCCGCGTCGGGCATTACGCGGGGTATGCGCTCAATAGAGAACCCCAGCTTCGGGTGATTTCAATGCACCGCGATCAGATGGAGCGCGTCCGGGAGGATAAAACGGTTGATCCGGAAATTCACAAAGCCGCAGAAAAAGCATGGGACGGGGCGCTTTCTCTTGCACAAAAATACGGCGTGAGAAATTCGCAGATGACCGTTATCGCCCCTACAGGAACAATCGCGCTTATGATGGATTGCGCGACCACGGGGATCGAGCCGGAATTTGCGCTTGTGAAAATGAAAAAGCTCGTCGGCGGGGGAACGATGAAATTTGTAAATACGGCGGTGCCGCAGGCGCTTCGCAATCTCGGGTATTCGGAGGAAGACACGAAAGCAATCGTGGCGTATATAGAATCGAAGGGCACCATCGAGGGCGCGCCGAACCTGAAAGATGAACATCTCGCGGTATTTGATTCTGCGGTGCGGCCCGCGCATGGGACGCGTTCGATCCATTGGCAGGGACACGTCAAAATGGTCGCGGCGGTCCAGCAGTTTATTTCTGGAGCGATTTCAAAGACATTTAATATGTCTTCCGATACCACCGTTGATGAAATTATGCAGGCCTATACCATGGGATGGAAACTTGGCCTCAAGGCGTTTGCGGTATATCGCGACGGGTCAAAATCGGCGCAGCCTTTGACGACCGCGGGGACAAAGAGCGGAGCAAGAAAAGAAGAAAAGCCGATGCGCCGCAAGCTTCCGCCGACTCGCCCTTCAGAGACTCATAAGTTTTCGATCGCGGGCCACGAAGGATACCTCACCTACAGCATGTTTGAAAACGGCGAGGTCGCTGAGATTTTTATCCGCATGTCAAAACAGGGTTCGACTCTTGCGGGGCTGTTGGATGCATTCGCTATTTCTGTTTCGATTGCGCTCCAGCATGCCGTTCCCTTAAAGACCCTCGCAAGAAAATTCGTCTACGGGAGGTTTGAGCCCGCCGGGTTTACGGAAAATCCGGATGTGCAAGTCGCGACTTCTATCACCGACTATATTTTTCGGTATCTCTCGCTTCGGTTTTTATCCTCGTCTGATCTTGATGATATCGGGGTAAAAGGCGCGCCAAAAGAAGTGTCCGCCGCAGTTGAAATAAGAGAGGTGAAGGCGGTTGTTGCTTCGGAAGTGATGGCAAAAGCGCCCATGGTTGCGGGAATTGCCGGGTCAAAAGTCGTGTTTGCGGATTCGGTATGCCGCGAATGCGGAGGAATGCTTGTGCAGACCGGTTCCTGTAAAACGTGCTTTCAGTGCGGGACGAGTACCGGGGGGTGCTGATTTAAAGTAGTTATCTTTGGAAACACGCACGGCTCCTCCAGCGAGGAGCCGTGCTCAGTATTCGACCCGGCAACCCCGCCAGAGGCGGGGACCATGCTTGCCGGCCTCATAATGGTTTTCAAAGATAACTGCCGTTTTTTGATGTAGAATGGGATAAAGGAAGGTATGCTTTATATATTTACCGGAAACGGGAAGGGGAAGACAACATCCGCTCTCGGACTGGCCCTCCGCGCTGTCGGGGAAGGGAAGCGCGTTTTAATGGTGCAGTTTATCAAAGGGCCATGGAAATCAGGCGAGGATGATATTGAAATAAAAGGAAAGGGCGAGTTTAAACTCATGAAGATGGGAAAAGGATTTGTCGGAATTTTGGGAGATACTTTACCGCGCGAGGAACATGAAAAAGCCGCCCAAGACGCGCTCGAGTATGCAAAGAGAGAAGCCAAAACAAAAAAATGGGATATTCTTATTCTCGATGAGGTGAATAATGCAGTCGCCTTAAATCTCATTTCAAAAGAATCAGTTCTCGAGTTTATCGAGTGGTCTCGAGACAAACTCGAACATCTCATTCTCACGGGCCGCGACGCGATTCCGGAAATAATTGAACGCGCGGATCTCGTGACCGAAATGAAAGATATAAAGCATCCGTATGAGAAAGGAATGAAGGGGAAGCGGGGACTAGAATATTAGATATATTTTTGATAGAGTAGCGTCATAGATAGAATAATGAATTGGCTAAAGGAAAATTGGTTTAAGATTATTGTGGCGTTTGCATTGATCGTCGTGAGCGGTTCTCTATTTTACTATTACGTATACTTCTTACCTCGACAAAATATAAATAGCCAGCAGGATATTAAAGCAATTAGAAATGTTATAGCCCCAACTCAAGAGCAACTACAAGCACAGCGAGAAGTATCAAAACAAGCTTCAGATAGCTTTGACAAAGCAATGGAACAATACAGTCAATGCCAAACAGAAATGTTAAATAAACAAAATAAATATATTGAAGAACAGTGTGCTGCCTACAATGACATTTTTAAATTTGAGGAATATAGGGATTGTGTATCTAAGGTGATGGATTCAGCCGGTTATAAACAATTCAGCTGCCAAAGACCTTTTTAGTAAATATGAGTGAGTAGCAGGGTGGTATAATAAGGGTGGATGCATACAGTGGATTGACATACGAAAATTGGTGTGCTAGTAGTCAAGTATAAGCACATTGAAAACAGAGAGGGGTTAAAATTGAAAATTGAAGAAACGGGGATTTCACGAATGCAACGCCTTGGAGAAATGTTCGCAAGGCATTTCCCAGGGGCAATTAGATTAAGAGGGCAAATTGGTAAAATTAATGACGAGTACGGCCACAAGTTTAAGCCGTGTCGTGAACGTAGGTATGATGACGAAATTCGGAATCATCCTTACGAGATACTTTTTGGATTCCCTTGTAAACCAAGTTTCATTGAAAAGGTGAGATATGGAACGACTCCTGGTGGCTTAAAGGAAGATCGGTCAAACTTACTGTGCTATTTACATGATGGTGTAAAATCATTCAATTATGGTTGGGCGAATATCAGCATAGGCGTTGTTGACAAAAAAGACTTGGAAGGACTGGGGGCTTTCGTAGAGGAATATGAAAGAGAAACAGATAAAAAGGTAACCCTAGTTAAAGATTACTAGCTATATGGGGGGTTTAAAACAGAACCGACGTTAACAGCGCCGGTCTTTATTTTAGTGGAGGTATTTTGCATAAGATGAGTAATTGGGTGAGGTTGTTTGAATAAGTATGTAAAAGATATAAATGAATTAACAAGATGAATATGTATTTTCTACAATGTGCCCAAAGAATTCATTGAACGCGCGGATCTCGTGACCGAAATGAAAGATATAAAGCATCCGTATGAGAAAGGAATGAAGGGGAAGCGGGGACTAGAATATTAAAACATTAAAAACCGTGCAATGGCACGGTTTTATCGAGTGCGTTGAACAGAGAGAGATTCACATCGTTGCGTGTAGCTCACTGAAAATGAGCAGTGTGGGTATCGGGATGTACACGTATGTGTCATAAGTTCAATATCTTGCAGAGCACTTCGCACTTGAGAATCAGCTTCATTAGTATGCGAAACAATTTCTCCCGATATCCTTGTTTTTCCTTCTCGCGTTTCAATATTTAGTATGACGGAGCAGGGAAAAATCTTTAAGGCTTGAACGGCGACGATTATACTTCCGATCGAACATGCTTGTTGGAATTGTACTACCAATTCTCCTGCCGTATCATAACGCTCCCGCAAACGTGTTTTGAGTTTCGCTTTATACGTGAATCGTCCTTCAAAGCAGACTAGTTCTGGTGGCAGATCGATTTTGAAATGAACCACGGCATGTCTCCCTTAGGATCTCATAAAAAGGTAGCATTGCTTCAATTATTTATCAAGAGAAGTGGAGTTGAAACATCAAGGCATTTTGTTAGAATAGCGCCAATGACCAAGGCGCGGATTTTTTTCTTCCTGCTTCTGGCATTTGTGGCGGGCGTGGGCGTGCGCTCGTTTTTTATTGTTCCGTACGAAATTCTTTTCGCGTTTTTTCTTCTCGCCGGGACCATGATAGCGTTCGGGGCCATCCGCGGGCGCCCCCGCGCCGTCGTTTTTGGAGTACTTTTGGTTTCGTCAATATTCGGCGTTGTCCGCTATGATTGGCATGAGAATGCGCGGCCGGATCTCTCGAATCTCTACGGAAAATCTTTTCAAATGGAAGGGGCTGTCGCGCGAGAGCCGTCGCGCGGAGAAAAATCCCAGCTTTTTGTATTTCGCGTATATGCGCTCGATGGCGGAACTCTTGACCCGCCGTTTGATATTCGCGTGACAACGCGTCGGTTCCCTGAATATATGGTGGGAGACCGACTCGCGCTTACCGGGGTTATCGAAAAGCCGGAGAGAATCGAAAATTTTGATTATCCGGCGTACCTTAAAAAAGACGGAATCGAAGCGGTGGCGAGTTTCCCCGTTATCGATCAAAAAGAAGGAAGAAGCGGGAATATGGTGCGTCTCTATCTTGCCGATATCAAGCGCGCGTTCGAAGAAAATATCGTCCGGGTTTTGCCGGAGCCGCACGGCGCGTTTCTCAAAGGACTCTTGCTGGGTGATCGTGAATCACTGCCAAAAGAGCTTGTCGAATCATTTCGCAGGACCGGAGTCACGCATCTTGTCGCATTGTCAGGATATAACATTACGCTTGTCGGGATGTTTTTCATGACGTGCCTTCTGTTCCTGACCGTCCGTTTCTATACCGCGTTTTGGATTGCGGCCGCGGGTATTATCGCGTTTGTAATCATGACGGGCGCGTCGCCCTCGGTCACGCGCGCGGGAATTATGGGGGTCTTGCTTTTGATCGCGGAGCGCGAAGGGAGAATATACCAGATGCGCAATGCCCTCGCCCTTGCCGCGGCCGTGATGATTTTTATAAACCCAGCCATTCTTCGCTTTGATGCGGCGTTCGAACTTTCGTTCCTCGCGGTGCTCGGGCTTATGTTTTTCAGCCCCCGAATTGAGGCATATTGCGAGTCGCTCGCTCGCAGAGTCCGAGGAACGTTCTTCGGGAAAACGCTTCGCCCGCGCGGCCGGAGAAACATCATTTTTCACACGCTCGCCGAAACGCTCGGCGCGCAGATAGCCGTTTTGCCGCTCATCATCTATCTATTTGGACAGGTATCCCTCATAAGTCCGATTTCGAATGTTCTTGTGATTCTCGCGGTCCCGTATGCGATGGCGTTCGGGTTCTTCATGGGGCTTCTCGGGTTTGCGGCAGATTGGCTCGCGTGGCTTCCGGGGATTGTCGCGTGGGCGCTTCTTGAATATATGATTCGCATGGTCGAATTTTTTGCTCGGGTTCCGTTTGCGTCAATTTCGGTTCACTCGAGATTCGCGGCGGTCTTAGCCGCAAGCATCACGGTTTTCGCCGTTGCTTTTACGATACGGCATCGTGTTTTACGAAAGCCATCGGTATAAAAAAATAATTCTTCTTGTTCTTGCGGCGCTCGTTGCCATTATTTGGTACGGCGTTTTTATATATGAAAAAAAACGCGATCCGCAGATTATTTTTTTTGATGTCGGACAAGGGGACGCGGTGTTCATCGAATTGCCGAACGGGAATCAGATGCTTGTCGACGGCGGGCCCGGGGATTCGGTTTTTGCGAAGCTCGGGCGCGAAATGCCGCCGTGGGACCGCTCGATCGACGTTCTCGTTCTCACGCATCCCCACGCGGACCACCTCTCCGGCCTTATCGAAGTCATAAATCGCTATCATATAGGGATGATTGTTGATGCGGGCGCGGAGTATGCGAGTTCAGAAGCAAGCGAGTGGCGGCGTACCATCGAAAAAAACAATATTCCGGTTGTTCCGCTTCTTGCGGGCGACCGCGTCGTGCTTGGCGGCGAAGCGTTTTTCGACGTCTTTGTGCCGTTCAAAAATCTTTCCGGTTCTTCGCCGTCGAATATTCATGACGCATCGGTCGCTGGGAGATTTTCTATAAAGGGCGCATCGGTGCTTCTCATGGGGGATGCGGAGGAAAAGATTGAATACCGGCTTGTGTTTTTCGGGTATCCGCTCGACGCAGATATTTTAAAAGCCGGACACCACGGGTCTCGGACGTCAACTTCAGAAGCGTTTCTCCGGTCTGTGTCTCCCCGCGCAGTCGTCATTTCTTCCGGCCGCGGCAACCGCTACGGCCATCCGCACCAGGAAGTGATTGACAGGATTCACTCATACGGTGCTACAATATTGAGAACGGATGAACTGGGTGATATTCGAATGAAATTCACCGGGCAAGAGTTTGCCGCTGAGTAGCATTCGTAGCGAGCATGTATAATATTATTAATTTGTATTTATTATGTACGAACCGAAAAATTACGATCACTTGATAGGAACGCCGGGGTTCAGCGAGACGCTTTTGAAAAATCATTTCGCGCTCTACCAGGGATATGTGAAAAATACGAATGCGCTTATCGAGGCGTTTGCGGATTTGGAAAAAAGCGGCAAGGCCGCGACCCCCGCATACGCGGAGTTGAAGCGCCGCTTCCCGTGGGAATTTAACGGCATGCGGCTCCATGAGCTCTATTTCGGGAATATGGCGGCGGGCGGAGGCGCGCTTGATTCCGCTTCCGGACTCTACAAAAAAATCGCCGAGGTTTACGGCGGCTACGGCGCGTGGGAAAAAAATTTTAAAGCGGTCGGCGGAATGCGCGGAATCGGCTGGGCGATTTTATACGAGGATGTGCTGTCGGGTGATCTTTTTAATATCTGGGTAAACGAGCATGATTTCGGACATTTGAGCGGAGCAAGACCCCTTTTGGTTCTCGACATATTCGAGCACGCGTATGTTCTTGATTATGGCCTGAAGCGTGCAGACTATATCGAAGCGTTTTTTAAGGCAATAGATTGGGGCGCGGTCGAGAAACGATTTGCCCGGTAATGCAACTGCGAAGCGCTTGAGTTTTTAGCGGCAGCGTGTTACGCTCGGACGTATGAAAGGAATTTCGTTTCCAGTTTTTAAAACAAAAGTTTCGGGAGTCAGCGAAAAGTTTCTCCTGGAAGATCCGGCCGAGCGCCGGAAATATTTTGACGCAAAAGCAGGGCCCGAGATCGAAAAACTTCGAAGTTATCTTCGCGACAACACGTTTGTCGCGTTTCTCTTGGGCCCAAAGAATTCCGGAAAGGGCACGTATTCAAAACTTTTCATGGAAGCGCTCGGAGGCGATTCTGTCGCGCATATTTCAGTCGGCGATATCGTAAGGAGCGTGCACAAGGACATTGAAGCGGGAAAAGAAAAAGAGCTCATTGCGTTTTTGCGAGTGCGGTACCGCGGATTTATCACCATTGAAAAGGCCCTCGATGTCATTTTAGGCCGTGACACAAAGACGCTCCTGCCAACAGAGGTTATTCTGGCGCTCGTTGAGCGCGAGATCGATCGGATCGGCCGGAGGGCTGTATTCGTCGACGGGTTCCCGCGAAACCTCGACCAGGTTTCGTACTCGCTCTATTTTCGTGCTCTTATCGGATACCGCGATGATCCGGATTTTTTTGTGTTTATCGATGTTCCCGAGGCGGTGATAGACGAGCGGATGCGCTACCGCGTGATTTGTCCAGTATGTCAGACGCCGCGAAATACGAAGCTTCTGCGGACTCGCGACGTTGGGTATGACGAGGCAAAAAAATCGTTTTATCTTATCTGCGACAGCGGATTGTGCGGGGGAGCGAGTATGATTCCTAAAGAGGGAGATGAGTTAGGGATTGAGGCGATACGCGATCGCATTGAGATTGACGGCGCGGTGATGAAAACGCTTCTCGGCCTCGAGGGCGTTCCCAAGATCTATTTGCGAAATTCCGTGCCGGTGGACCAGGCGGCCCAACACGTTGATGACTATGAGATTACGCCCGCGTATCGCTACGAGCGGGACGGCGCTCGAGTAAAAGTCATCGAGGAGCCATGGACCATAACTGACGATGAAGGGATAAAAACATACAGTCTTCTCCCGGCGCCAGTTGCGCTTTCACTCATCAAGCAGATGGTGGGCGTTCTCGGGCTGTAGTGTCCGACATGGAAGAAAAAAAGCTGTTTAAAGTCGTCATTACCGCGATTGTCGTAAAGGACGGGCGGTACTTCGACGACGCTCAGTACAGGTATTTGGTTTTACAGCGCTCTCCCGACGAAAAAAAATTCCCGTCTCGCTGGACAGTCCCAGGAGGGAAGCTCACTACGGAAGATTATACCCATCTGAAAAAAGACACGCCGGACTATTGGTATAATGTTTTGGAGCGCACGCTCCGGCGGGAAGTGAAAGAGGAAGCAGGGATCGAGATTACAAACATTCGCTATGTGACCTCGCTTGCCGACGCTCGGGAAGGCGATGATCCGTCGCTTGTCATTTCGTGTCTTGCCCAATATGCGTCGGGCGACGTTCGACTCGATAAGAGCATGGTTCGGCATCGCTGGGTTGCGCTTGAAGAAGCCAAATCCATTGATCTTATTGAAGGGATTTTTGAGGAAATCCAGATTGCTGAGCAGGTCCTAAATGGCGGGAGCGCGCGTGAATGGAGTAAAGAGTGATTTTGTAATAACAAAAACTCCGCTTGGAAGGGACGGTATCTTTAGCCTTATTACTACGTTGTGGGGTGCCGCACGAAAGCGCCTCTCACGCTTCCGGTTTTGAACAATTCCCGTTTATATTTTTGATCTAAAGCCTGATCCCTCAAGCGAAGTTTGTATATCCATTATAATCCCGGAGCGCTGTTGTTATTCATAGGAGGAGGAATCGATCCCGTCATTGATTTCCTTCTTCGGCGCATCCTTATATTAAGCTGATTTTTGTGGAAAAGGTGGTAGTAACTCTGTGCGAAACATTCGGATTTGAGGTGGATCCGGAGAGCATAAAATAGTTCTAGACCGCTCTTGACAATTTTTTTTCGGCGCATCTTGACTTTTTAAAAGTTGCAGGGTAAGAATAAAAAATAGATAAGAGACCCGGGGGTCAACGTTGTCATCGGGGGGGAGCTATGGACCGAGAGAAGTTTCGGATAGGCGATGTAGGTATACTTGACCTTCAAGCAGTGCAGGAGCGCGCGCGTCAGCGCTCTCCCTGTCGAGAGACAGCGATGCGGCTTGCCTTGGCTAAGGCCGAGGTGCGGTTCCGTGTCGAGGAAGTGAGGGAATGCAATGGCTCTGTTCCATTGCTTGCCCTCAAGGTCAAGGAGCCAGTCCCGCGCGAGCACAAACCCGTGCTTGCGCGTCTGCGCCCCATACCGAGGAAGATTCTGGTTGGGGCGCTCCTGTTCCGAGTGATTTCAAGACGGAGCCCGTCAAAGGAGAACGGGTAACAATAAACCCAGGTTGGTCCCGCACCCCCGGGCCAGCGGCGGAATGCGCATTCCGCCAGTAGTACCCCCGCGTGGCGTCTTGCCCGCGGGGGTTTAAAATTTTGCAAGAAAGCGAAAGTGTAAGATACGGTATTTAAAAAAAGGACGGGCATTGCCCGTTTTTATGTGTGAGAACTTTTCGGATCGATGATGAAGATTTCGAGTATTTCCATATCGCCGCTGGACTTCATCTCCGTTATCGCGATTCTGATGCGCTTTTCGAATTTCGGGAAGATTCGCGGTATTTCTGTCTTTGCTTTTCTTGCCCATTCTTGCGCCTGAATAAGGGATCCCGCCGTGATCGCCTCTTCAGAAAGGGCGAGGCGCAGGACGATCTCCGTCCGCCGTTCCTCTGCCGCGAAATTCATCTTCCCGGAGGATACCGGCACGTCGATTTCAGGGCGTTCGCCTTCGCGAAGCGCTTTTTCATGTGGGGCGTTCGGAGAGGTATCTATATGGCCGAATTGCGCGTTGAGCAGGTTCACGAGTGTGCGGAATACCGCGGCAAAAAGAGCCATATGATTCCCTCCTTTCTACCCCGTATAGGGTACTGATAGTGCAGTATAGAATAGGGGATTTTCAAAAAAATGCAAGAAGAATATTTAAAATTCGGTGTGATCCGCTAAACGTGAAAACATTCACGTTTAGCCCCCTCGGGTGTATATATCCTCTTATTTAATTTTCGGGTTGCGGGGAATGGTTCGGCATCGCTCACCACAGGTCGAACCCGACCTACAAGACCGTTCTCCCGCACTAATTAACACTTATTTCGGGCCACTGGGAATCGAACCCAGCCTACAAGACCCCCAGCCTTGCGTACTACCAATATACTATGGCCCGTTTTATCGGAGCGTTTCTCTATGAATCCACTTGATTATCTCCCGCGAAAGTTTTTGTTCATGCTTCTGAAATCCGTGGTTTGTGCCTTTTATAATGATACCAGAAAATGATTTTGCTTGCCCGCCTAAATTTTGTTTGGAAAAATTTTGGCGGGTCGAAACCGCGTTTTTGCGAAACGCGTCCATAATGTTTTTTGCCGGGCGGTCGCGATGTTCGTCTTGTGATCCGATAACGACTGCGACTGCTACGCGAATGCTTTTGAGCTCTTTCCAGGTTGCTTTTGGATTGTGATAGGGGAATACATCTTCCGCGTGTCCCGCTTCAAATAAGCTCAAATACCTGGCCGCAGAGTATATTCCATATTCTTGGGGAAGGAGAGTGTCTTTATTTTTTGCTTGTTTCGCGATTCTGATTGCCCGGGACATTTTTTTCGCGTCTCCGGTTTTCCACGCGGACATATCGCTTATAGCGCTCGCAAGTATGATGCCCCGCACCGCGGGATTTTTCCTTTTATATTGGTAGTAGAGCGCTTTATTTGCGCCGGTCGAGGACCCCGCAAGAATAATTTTTTTGTATCCGAGTTTTTTTGCAAGGCGGATTACGGCGTCTATATCGCGCACGCACTCTTCGAATTTTTCAAATGCGCCGCCGACGAGTTTTTTCTTTGTCCCCTGCGAGACAATATCGTGTCCCCGCGTATTGAACTTAAAATACGCGATTTGGTTTTTTGCGCACGAAGAAGAAAGCTCCTTGATAAGCGTCTGGCCGGACGAGAATCTTGATGTAAGGCCGTGGATCCAGACGAGCGCGAATTCTCCTTTCTTTTTTGGAAGGACAACAACGCCTTCGAGCGTAATGCCGTCCGATGTTTTTATGCGAGTGAGGAGAACGGGAATCATATATAAAAATTCTAAATTACAAGCACCAAACCACAAGCAATTTCAAAATTCTAACGCTTTAAATCCCAAACGTGTTTTGAATTTAGGATTTTGATATTAGGATTTGTTTGGAATTTGTGATTTGGGGTTTGGTATTTTACCGATGTATCTTTTCGCAAGCTCGACGATAAATCGAACGCCGACGCCGGATGCTCCTTTTGAGAGAAATTCCGAATCAATCGTCGTCATTTTCGGAGCGATATCGATATGCGCCCAGTCGGCTTCCCCGGTGAATTGCTCCAAGAATTTTGCGCCGTGTATCGCGCCGCCGTAGCGATCTCCTTTGCCGATGTTTGAAAGGTCGCCGAACGTTCCTTTGATATCCGCGAGGTATTCGTCCCACAACGGAAACGGCCAGACATAGTCCCCGGATTTTGTTCCGACGTCCACCAAAAGCGACTCGGTTTCTTTCTTTTTTGCAAATACCGCGGACATAAAGTTCCCAACTGCAACATGCGCCGCACCGGTCAATGTCGCAAAATCAACCATAAGCCCGGGCTTAAAATGCTTCCATCCGTAGAAAAGAGCGTCGGAAAGTATGATACGGCCTTCGGCGTCGGTGTTTAGGACCTCAATCGTTTTTCCGGACATGGTTTTCAAAAGGTCTCCCGGCCGGTAGCTTGAGCCGGACGGCATGTTTTCAACAGCGGGAACTATTCCTACTGCATTAATCGGAAGCTTGAGGCGCGCGATTGCGGCGATACCGTGAATTACCGCGGCACCCCCCGACATGTCCATATGCATTTCATATATATATTGGTCGGGTTTTATGTTGAGGCCGCCTGTGTCGAATGTTACCCCTTTTCCGACAAGCACAAGCGGCTTTTGATTTTTATTGCTTCCGCGGTACTCCATGATAATGAATCGTGGCGGCTCGGTTGATCCTTGCGCAACGCCGAGAATTCCGCCCATGCCGAGGGCCTTCATTTTTTTCTCGTCAAAAATCGTTACGGGGATGTTCCATTCTTTTCCGGCGCGTTTCGCCTCTGCGGCGAGGAGCTTTGGCGTCATGTCGCCTCCCGGAGTATTTGCGAGATCCCGTGCGCGGTTTGCTTCTTCTCCGATGATGATTCCATCACGGGTGCCCTCCCGGGTTATCGGGAGCATTTCCTTGCTTGCCGCAACGGTGATCTCTTTTATTTTCGGCCATCCGCCTTTGGGTATTTCTTTGTAGCGGTTGAAGTCGTAGTCGGCAAGAACCGCGTTTGACGAAAAAAGAAACGCGCGCTCACCCTCGTCGCCAAATGCATCAGTAAGCGGCACCGTGAATTCTTCGATTTTTTCCCGCTTTGCGTATTGCACCATGCGTCTTGAGACAAGAAATTTTTTCCGTGCGTTCCAGAGTTTTCGCTCGCCGAGACCGAAGAAGGCGATCCGCGCGATTTGTCCTTTCGAAGACCACATGCGTTTTGTTTCTCCGTCTTCGGCCTTGAATTCTGCCGCTATGAATTTCTTTACAATCGCGCGGGTCGGCGCCGGAAGAAAAGCGAAAAAAGCCGCTTTTTCAAGCGGTTCGCCTTTGAAAACCGGGAGGAAAATGTTTTTCGCCCGTCGAAGCGCATTCATTTCGACTGTCGTGATTCGCATAGACGTTATGTGTGATGTGCCGGGTAGTGAAAATTTGGCTTTTAAAGCGAGGTTCCTCCGTGTACCCGGTATGAGTTATAGGATAAAATAATTTTTTTCTTCGGTACTAATAAAAATGATATCGGCCAAATTTCTACTACCCGGTGTGTATTTTTTTAATGCATTTGGCGCATGCCTTTGTGCGCTTTCCCGATGAATCGCGAACCCATTGGAGGTTTGGATATTTCCTGATTGTACTTGTTGGATTATAATGACTGCGAAGGAATGCTCGTTTCCCGGCGACTGAAGAACCTTTTTCGCAGATGGCGCATGTTTTCATAGAGAATATGTTTAACCTCGGTAATTTATCATAAAACAATGGATAATGCAATAGATATAGCGTTTCGGATAGCGATTCTCATTTTTTCAATTGTCATTCACGAGGTGTCCCACGGATATGCCGCATTATGGTTGGGCGATCGAACGGCGCTCTATGCCGGGCGCTTGACGCTGAATCCCATAAAGCACATTGATCCTTTTGGGTCGGTTATCCTTCCTCTGCTTTCGATATTTCTCGGCGGTCCTTTATTCGGTTGGGCAAAACCAGTTCCCTATAATCCGTATAATTTAAGAAATCAAAAATGGGGTTCTGCGATTGTCGGGTTTGCGGGGCCGGGGATAAATTTTTCGCTTGCGCTTTTGGCCGGCCTCACTATCCGATTTTTGCCCGCAGGCGGCGACACTGATTTTTTTGGTAATTTTGTTCTCATTGCGGCGTACGTTGCCTTGATCAATCTTTTCCTTTGTGTGTTTAACCTGATCCCGATTCCGCCTCTCGACGGCTCAAAGGTCCTTTTTTCAGTTCTCTCGTATCGCTGGAATTTTCTCCGGGTGTTCCTTGAGCAATACGGTTTTTTTCTCCTGCTTATATTTATCTTTTTCTTTTCGGGCGCTCTTATCCCCCTCGTCTCTTTTTTCTTTGAGGCGATAACCGGGGAGATGCTTTAATTCGCGCCTCGTTGACTTTTTCTCAATCCCTTGATATTATTTGATTTGTATTTTCTATTTTTTCGCATGCCGACGATCAATCAGCTGATTAAGCGCGGAAGGACATTCCGGGCATATAAATCGAAGTCACCTGCCCTTGGCAGGGGTTTTAATGTTTTGGAAAATCATCCGGTGCCGTACGCATCGCCGTTCAAGCGGGGCGTGTGCATCAAAGTAACGACTATGACTCCCAAAAAGCCGAATTCCGCGCTTCGGAAAGTCGCGCGCGTCCGTCTGACGAACGGGATGGAGGTAACCGCGTATATTCCGGGTGAGGGGCATGCGCTCCAAGAGCATTCGGTTGTTGTCATTCGCGGAGGCCGCGTAAAAGATCTTCCGGGCGTTCGGTACCATATTGTGCGGGGCCTTCTTGATACCACGGGGGTTGAGGGGAGGAAACAGCAAAGATCAAAATATGGCGCAAAGAGGCCGAAGGGAAAATAAAGGCGTTGTCTCAAATTTGGATCCGCCAATTGGCGGAGAACACATTTAAGAAACAAAACCTTATCCCCACCCAGTTCTTCAGATAAGCCTGAATCATAAGAAATCAGCGTCGTTCAGAAAAGTTTAAAAAAAGTGGAACAAAAGCTTGTCAGAAGAACTGGACGGGGATGCTCAATGTTGTAGTAAAATTTACTACGCATCGAGTTTGTAAATTTTAACAACATTGGTATGCGAAGAAAGCGCAATTTCAAACGAGAAACTATTCCGGATCCGAAATATCAAAACGTCGCAATCGCGAAGTTTATTAACTATGTCATGAAAGGAGGGAAAAAATCGATTGCGCAAAAAGTCGTCTATCGAACCTTTGACTTGATTGAAAAAAAATACAATCAAGACCCGTTGAATGTATTTGATGCTGCGGTAAAAAACGTGGGACCGCTTCTTGAGGTTCGTTCTCGCCGGATCGGAGGCGCAACCTATCAGGTTCCCCGCGAGGTCAGGGGAGAGCGAAGAATGGCGCTGACATACCGTTGGATTTTGGGTGCCGCGCGATCGAAAAAGGGAAAACCGATGCATGAAAAACTCGCGGAGGAACTGGTGCTCGCCGCAAAAAACGAGGGCTCCGCTATAAAGAAAAAAATAGACACTCATAGAATGGCGGATGCG
>Ga0155137_144_pt1 | contig 23362 bp, 24 predicted proteins | sample RifCSPhighO2_01_FD_106105 | JGI IMG/M metagenome (GOLD analysis project Ga0155137, IMG submission 106105) | Candidatus Sungbacteria bacterium RIFCSPHIGHO2_01_FULL_50_25
TACCAACGCCGGAAGTTGATATGTATCTCGATATCCCTGATATCAAGTGTATCATAGGTGTCGGTAAAGGAAGGAACTAAGAATGATGGCTGAAAAGGAAAATCAGGGTGTGTTGATACGTATATGTTTGGTGGAAGAGGGGAATCCCCCTGTATTGGCATATTGCCTCCTTCTCAAGGTTCGTGCGGAAAGTATTCCATACGGTGTTATTTTAAGCAAGGTTGCTTAGTGCTTTCTTATTCGATAAGATAAGATATGGCTTTCCGGGACCATCGGAATATTGCTGATAAATATCTTTGGACAACGCATGCCCGGATGAAGATGGGGCATTATCGTCTTACCGAATCGCGCATAAAGCGCGTAATGCGCCATCCCGCGCGGATTGAAGAAGGCGTATTGGAAAGCGGAATTGCCGCGATGCAGCCCGCGGAGGGGAAGAACTATTCGGAGATTTGGGTCATGTATGTGTTGGCTCGCGAGGGCGGTTCCCTCGGTAATATGTTTTCGAGACACGCTCGTTCTGCTCCTGCGGCAGAACTCGCTAATAGTCGCGCGAAGTTTCCCGGCGCGCCGGGACCAAGCAAACTTCGCTCTCAATTGTCTCAAAAACATATTTCCTCGACCGCCCCTCGGCTCGCTGGCGGGCAGAAACGGATAAAAATAATCACTGCGTGGCGCTATCCTGGCAAAAGCCCCGCGCGAGATCCAATTCCGCAGACGATATTAAAAGAGGTCCGCGGCATACTTTTTTCATAGCGCGTATGAATCTCATTAGAAGTGCGGGTCAAAATTTTCTATCGGGGCAAATAGAAGTAATTAAGCTTGAATTTCGTTTTATGTGTAAGCAAACTAGACTTCTAACGGGATGAACACACTCAATTTTTTAAAAATCGCTTTGAAAGACCACAAGGTCGCGGCCATTTCCGAAAGCTCGTCGTGGGCGGTTGACCGAGTGGCCGAGCTTTTGCCGGAAGATACTCGGGCACTGGTTGAATACGGGCCAGGAACAGGCGTGATAACGCGCCGTATTCTTCGCGTTCTTCCGGATGACGGGAAGCTTATTGCAATTGAGCTTAATGAAGATCTTTTCCATGCGCTCGGGAAAATCAAGGATGTGCGGTTTGAGCCGGTATTGGGCGATGTCTTAGATTGGACAAAACGCTTTACCGACGAAAAAGCGGATTCAGTTGATGCGGTCGTTTCCACGATTCCGTTTTCTTTTTTGAATGCGCGCGAGCGCGCTATCCTGATCGAACGAACATTCCGAATGATCCGTCCGGGCGGGCGGTTCGTTACGTGCCAGTTTTCGCTCTTGGTTTTTCCTTTGATTCGCCGGTATTTCAAAAAAGCAAAATTCAGCGTTGAGGTTCGGAATTTCCCTCCGTATTTCGTAATGTGGGGAGAGAAATAAACCATGATTAAAGTTTCGCCATCAGGAATAAGTTCGCTTCTTGAGTGCCATCGGTGCTTATGGCTTCAGATGAACGAAAGCGTAAAGCGCCCGCGCGGCATTTATCCGTCGCTCCCCGACGGCATGGATAACGTATTTAAAAATTATTTCGATGAATATAGGGGAGGGGATGCGCTTCCTCCGGAAATCGAAGGGAAAATCGATGCCCGTCTTTTCGATGACAGGAAAAAACTGAATGCGTGGCGCGAGTTTAACTTTGGCCGCGGGGGGATTCGCGCGTCATTCCCGGAAATGGATATCGAGGTTGCGGGCGCGATTGATGAGCTTTTGGTGGCGCCCGACGGAAAACTCATTCCGTTTGATTTCAAAACGCGCGGGTACCCGACGAAAGAAGATACGCACGAACACTATCGGACCCAGCTTGATCTTTATGCGCTTTTATTCAAGAAAAACGGATTTGAAGTCAGTACGCATGCATATCTTCTCTTTTTCTGGCCGCAGTCGTATGGAATCGGCAACGCAAATTTCAAATCAGAACTCGTAAAAATGGATGTATCTCCGTCGCGTGCGCTTTCCGTGCTTGAGGAAGTGCACAAAATCGCAACCGGCCCCAGTCCGAAGTCCCACGAAAAGTGCGAGTACTGCATGTTTCGGGGAATATAGAAATGCCGGAATACATTCTTGAAGTACGCCATTTGTCGAAGATGTATAAAGACGGACTCGAAGCGGTCCGCGATATTTCGTTTTCCATAAAAAAAGACGAGACCGTGGGGCTCTTGGGTCCGAATGGCGCCGGGAAGACGTCGACGATATCAATGATTTTGGGGGTGCTTGAGCCGACATCTGGGGAAATCGATATTTTCGGGAAGTCGCTTGCTCGGAGCCGTACAGAGATTCTTTCTCGGATGAATTTTACGGCGACCTATACGTTTTTACCCGGGAATCTTACTGTTTCGCAAAATCTTTATATTTTTTCCCTGTTGTATGCGGTTTCGCATCCGCGGGAACGAGTGAAAGAGCTTTTGCATGAGTTTGACCTTGAGCGCTACGCGGATACCAAAACCGGCGTGTTATCTTCCGGAGAGCTCTCGCGCGTAAATCTCGCAAAAGCGCTTCTGAACGAGCCCGAACTTCTGCTTCTTGACGAGCCGACGGCGTCACTCGACCCCTCAAGCGCGGATATCATGCGCAAAAAAATTAAAGCGTACCAGGAAGAGCGCTCGGGCGTCGGAATCGTGTGGACCTCGCACAACATGAATGAAATTGAAGAAGTATGCGATCGCGTGCTTTTTATCTCTCACGGGAAGATTCTTCTTGACGGCAATCCCCGGACGCTCCCGCAAGAGCACGGAAAGAAAAACCTTGAAGAATTATTCATAGCAGTTGCGAGGGAGCCACTGGCGCTCCAATAAAATGATACGGATATACGCAATATTTCTTCGTCAAGTTCTTCTTATCAGGCGGAGCATTCATCGCCTCCTTGGTATTTTTTATTGGGCGCTTCTCGATCTTTTGCTGTGGGGATTTTTAACGGTGTATCTCCACAAGGTGGGACAAGACCGCTTGAGCGGTATCACGGTTCTTATCGGGACCGTGGTTTTGTGGAATTTTCTTATGCGCGTACAGCAGGGGGTCGGTGTTTCATTTCTTGAGGATGTATGGGCGCGCAACCTCATGAGTCTTCTTGCGTCCCCTTTGAGCATCAGAGAGTATATGAGCGGGCTTGTGGTCGTTGGTACGACAAGCGCATTTTTTTCTCTCGCAATAATGACTGCGGTTGCGTGGCTTCTGTTTTCCTATAATATATTTCAATTCGGGTTTCTCATGATTCCATTTGTAGCGATTTTGTTTTTGTTCGGACTCGGTCTTGGCATCTTTACGACCGCGATGATTTTGCGCTTTGGGCCGTCCTCAGAGATTCTTGCCTGGTCCATCCCCGCGCTTATTCCTCCGTTTTCCGGAGTGTTTTATCCGGTTGCGACGTTGCCGAAAGCGCTTCAATATATCGCGTTTATTTTGCCTTCATCCCACGTATTTGAAGGAATGCGCGCCGCTGTATTCACTAGCAGAGTCGATTGGCAGAACCTTATTCTTGGGTTTCTCTTGGCGTTTCTATTTGTGATCGCATCTTTTTTCTTTTTGCATCGTTCATATCGGTATGTTTTGCGAAATGGTCTTTTAACCCGTTTTTCGACTGAATAAGAGGGTGTATACTGGGGGTATGCATCGCGGAGTAGCCACATTTACTCTTGATACGGGGAAGTGCCCGAAATGGCTTTTTGATAGGATGGTGCGGCTTGGAAGAAGCATTAATGAAGTCCTGATCGACGAATTCGGGCCCGACGAGTTTATCAAGCGGATTTCTGATCCCGTGTGGTTCCAGTCACTGGGAACTGTGTTGGCATTTGACTGGAATGCTTCCGGGCTTACGACTATTTTAACCGCGGCTTTGAAAGAATCCATCCGCGGGGAAGAGGAACGGCTCGGAGTATTTATTTGCGGGGGAAAAGGGAAGACGTCGCGGAAAACCCCAGATCAAATTTATGAATGGGGGAATCGCCTTGGTTTGGCCGAAGGAGATACCGCCAATCTTTCATATAATTCTCGAATGGCCGCAAAAGTGGATTCCGCGCTTGTGCAGGACGGATATCAGCTCTATCATCATAGTTTTTTCTTTTCTCGGAATGGGGCGTGGGCTGTCGTCCAGCAGGGTATGAATGAAAGAACTTCGACCGCACGGCGGTACCATTGGTATTCCGAGAGCGTTCACGATCTTGTGCGCGAGCCGCATTCCGGAATTTCATCGGAGGCATTCAATGCATCTGTGCTGAATCTTGTGGCGGGAGAAAGCGATAATGCGAGAAATGTTTCTACAGAGCTCGTGCAAGCGAGTTTCCCGGCAATAAAAAAGGATATTGAGATTTTGCGAAGGCATTCGACGCCGGTGTCTCGGATGGCGTCTGTGCGGCATGGATCGGGACAGCTGACGCTTCTTGAGCTTTCGCCTCATGAATTTCGGTATCACCCCGTTGTTGAAGAAAATTTCTGGTATTCGAAATATCTTGAAAAGATTCTGCAAAAACTTGCCTATGAAAAGCCGAAAAACTACGAATCGCTTCTTGCAACCGAGGGGGTCGGCGCTAAAACAATACGCGCCCTTGCGCTTGTTGCGGAGATTATTTATGGCGCAAGGCCGTCGTACAAAGACCCCGCGCGCTATTCTTTTGCCCACGGTGGAAAAGACGGGACGCCCTATCCTGTTGACCGCAAGACGTATGATCGGACGATCGCACTTCTTCGTGAGGCTATCCAAAAATCTCAGGCGACACCGAAAGAAAAGGACGGTGCGATGGGGCGCATCACGCAGTTATCGTTTTAAATAGCTGGTTTATGGATGATTTGCTTTCAAAAAAATGCGTGCCATGCGAAGGCGGGGAACTGCCTCTTACCCAAAAACAAGCGGAGATGATGATGCCGCAGATTCCCGGGTGGAATTTTGAACGCGATATGGCAGTCGGGCGCGAATTTTCATTTATGGATTTCAAAAAGGCTGTAGCGTTTGTAAACGAAGTTGCGGATTTGGCAGAAAAAGAAGGGCATCATCCGGATATCCTCATTCACGGGTGGAATCATGTTCGTATTGCGCTTACCACGCACGCGATCAATGGGCTCTCGGGAAATGACTTTATCGTGGCGGCAAAGGTGAATGAGATATACAGGAATTTTTCCTGAAATTGTACAGCGGGTCCCGGAGGACCCGCTGGTGGTTATGGTCTTTGGATCCGGTTAGGATCGGGGACAACGACCCTCTTCCTGACTTCCTTCTCGACTACTGCAAGGTCCTTTCTTGCCTCAATCGCCTCCCCGTCGAGAAGATCGAGGAATGCGGTGATCGGGGTCCGCAATCCGTACCCGACGAGGACGCCTGCCGCGAAAACGAATGCGGCGAGCGCGAGCCACAGCTTCGTCTGAGATCTGAACTTCTGGTCCATGTCGGTCCTCCTTTTGTGTGTGGGAACGAAATTTTATATATTATATCATGATATATAACCTCATGTCAACTTTTTCTCAAATCTAAACTTGCGTATTTTCCATATATCTGGTATCTTCTTTTTCATGGCAACTCGGAAGATTGAGGAAAAAACCAGGCCGTGGTTTGTGCGATCATTTGCGATCGCTATTTTTGTTTTAGGCATCGCAATCGGAGCGTTTCATCTTCCGAACTATACGAATAAGGCGCTCGGAGCGATAACGCCATTTTTTCAGATTCCATCCGGTTTTTTTCCGTTCCGCTTCGGGCTTGATATTCAAGGCGGGACGCATCTTGTGTACCGTGCCGATCTTTCAAGCGTTCCTGCGGGCGACGGAGGAGCCGCAATGGATTCGTTGCGGGATGTTATCGAGAGGCGAGTGAACCTTTTCGGCGTTGCGGAACCCGTTGTGCAGATCGAGCGCGCGGGCGATGAGCGCCGGCTCATCGTCGAGCTTGCCGGCATATCAGATGTGTCGGAAGCGATTCGCATGATCGGAGAAACTCCGTTTCTTGAATTCAAGCGTGAGCGGACGCAGGAAGACGCCGATGCGATTATTTCACGCGCGCTTGGGGATGAAACAAAGGAAGTGAATGCGGAGACTCTTTGCGGGGCGATTAATCTCGAAGCGCTTCTCGGATTTATGTTTCAATTCGGAGTCGATCCTTGTTTTGAGAGGACGGGGCTCACCGGAAAGCACTTGAAGGGCGCACAGGTTGATTTCGGCTCTTCATCGGGGATTTCATTGAATCCATCAATCGCGCTTGAGCTTACGGATGAAGGAGCAAAACTTTTTGCCGAGATTACAAAAGAAAATGTTGGAAAGCGGCTTGCGGTGTATCTCGACGGCGCGCCGATTTCTGCGCCCGTCGTACAAGAGGAAATCACAGGGGGCAAAGCCCAGATCACCGGGAACTTCACTCCCGAAGGAGCAAAAGCGCTTGTTGGCCGCTTTAACGCAGGGGCGCTTCCGGTCCCGATTTCCCTTATTTCCCAGCAGACCATCGGGCCCTCGCTTGGGAAGGAATCGCTTGATCGGAGCCTTGCCGCCGGCCTCTATGGATTTTTTGCGGTCGCACTTTTCATGATTCTTTGGTATCGGCTTCCCGGCGTTTTGGCAGTATGCGCTCTTCTTTTCTATATATCGCTTGTTCTTTTGGTGTTTCGGCTGATCCCCGTGACGCTCACTGTCGCAGGCATCGCAGGGTTTATTTTGTCTATCGGCATGGCGGTAGACGCAAACGTTCTTATCTTTGAGCGGCTGAAAGAAGAGCTGAAGCGCGGGGCGCCGTTTCGCGACGCCGCCCAGGAAGGGTTTCGCCGCGCGTGGTCATCGATCCGCGATTCAAATATTACGAGTCTTATCATATGCGCAATTCTTTATTGGTTCGGGTCTTCCATTATACAGGGGTTTGCGCTTACGCTTGCAATCGGGATTTTAGCGTCCATGCTCTCCGCCATTTGGATTACAAAGGCGTTTCTTTTTTCGCTTGCGGGAACGCCGGTTGAGCGGATACACGTATTATTTTCGAGCGGGTTTTCGCGCGAGCCACGCACATGATTGATATCATCGGAAAAAAGTATTACTTTCTCGGGTTCTCGGCAGCGCTTGTAGTATTGAGCATCGGCGCACTTTTGGTGTACGGTCTGCATCTCGGCATTGATTTTACCGGGGGTTCGATTCTTGAGATTGAATTTCCAAAGGATGTGCCGCAGGCGGCGCGCGCCGCGGCAATCGTCGAGTCGTTTAATGTCGGGAGCGTTGCGGTCCAGGAAACCGGCGAGCGCGGCATGCTCATCCGATTCGGGGCAGTCGCCGAGGATACACATCAAAACATTCTCGGCGAATTGCGGCGCGACGGGGGCGGGGAAATTATTGAAAAGCGATTTGATTCAATCGGCCCCACGATTGGGAGTGAGCTTAGGAGAAATGCCTTTATCGCGCTCTCGATTGCGGTTGCCGCAATCATCCTTTATATCGCGTGGGCGTTTCGGCACGTATCAGAGCCTGTTTCGTCTTGGAAGTATGGCGTCGTTGCGGTGTTTGCTCTTGTACACGATATAATCATTCCGACTGGCGTGTTCGCGGTTCTCGGAAAGTTTTATGGCGTTTCTATCGATGCGCTCTTTATCACCGCGCTCTTGACCATTATGGGATTTTCCGTACACGATACGATTGTAGTATTTGACAGAACGAGGGAAAATTTGTATAAATTGAAAGGTAAAGGAAATGAGACATTTGCTCACACGGTGAATCAAAGCGTGAACGAAACAATCGCCCGCTCGGTCAATACGTCGGTTACCATCCTTCTTGCGCTTGTTGCGATCGCGCTATTCGGGGGGGAATCTGTCAGATATTTCGCGATAGCCCTTATCATTGGGATTACATTCGGGACATACTCTTCGATATTCGTGGCAAGCCCGCTCCTCGTTATTTGGGAGTCGTGGTCCGGGAAGCGAAAGCAGTAGAAATTCAGGCATTTTTTGACAAAATAAGTGCGGTGTGCTAGGATAATTTCATCCGGTTTTTCATATATAGTAATATCGAAATTTGATTGTAGACCCCGCTCCGGCACTGGCTCTATTGAATTGCCGCCGGGAAGGGGTTTTTGATAAAAATGAACCAAAGCAATATGCCGATGCCGCCGGCTGAAGCGGTAAAAATCCTTCTCCAAAAACTTCCGTCAAAACGGATGCGCGATGTTGTTGAGAAGCGTTTTGGACTTCGGGGAGGGAAGAGAAAGACGCTTGAGGCGATAGGGAAAGAATACAAGATTACACGGGAGCGCGTCCGGCAGATTGAAGCTGACGCGTTTCGGCATCTTTCTCGCGAAGAGTCGCTTCGAGAGGTCGCTCCGGTGACGAATGCGCTTGCGGCGCATATCGCTTCCTATGGAGGCGTCATAACAGAGGATCATCTTATCCAAACCTTGGGGGATTCGGCGTCTCGCCCTTCCATACTGTTTTTGCTCGATGTGGGAAGCCAATTTTCGCTCGTTCCTGAATCTGATAACCATCATCGTTTGTGGACTGTCGACGAGAAGCGGGCAGGCGGAGTGGCGCGAATACTCTCCGGGGTCCAAAAGGAGCTTAAAGCGCATGAGAAACCGCTTTCAGAGCATGACCTCCATGGTCTTGTTTCGCGGATCGGGGAGAAGGAGCAAGGCGGGACGATATCGGATCAGATGATTGAGACGTTTCTTGCGTCGTCAAAGATGATAAAGAAAAACCCATACGGAGAATATGGTCTTTCGTCATGGGCTGCGATCCGTCCCCGAGGAGTCCGAGATAAGGCGTATGTCGCGCTCGCGCGCGCGGGGAAGCCAATGCATTTTACCGATGTTGCGGGGGCAATAACAGAAGCGGCATGGTCTCAGCGCAGAGCCCATCCCCAGACCGTTCACAACGAGCTTATCAAGGATTCCCGGTTTGTGCTTGTGGGGCGCGGGTTTTACGCGCTTCGGGAATGGGGATATGAACCGGGGGTTGTCCGGGATGTCATTATTTCCGCACTGAAAGAGTCAGACAAGCCGCTTTCAAAAGAGCAGATAATTGAACTTGTCTTGCAGAAGCGACTTGTAAAGCCGCCGACCGTGTTTCTCAATTTGCAGAACAAGTCGCTTTTCAAGCGGCTCGACAACGGCACGTATACCCTTGTATAATCTCCGCCCGTCAAATCGTAGTTGGCGGGTTTTTTGTTTCCCCCGCCTTCTTTTATTGCCGAATGTTTCGCCGTATACTGAGAATAGGTATCAGGTTTTGATTTCTGTTCTATGGAATTTTTTGAAATAGGGTCGCGGTTTTTTGAGCAAGTGATGCCCTGGATGATTTCGATTTGGTGGCTCTACCTTTTTATCGGGCTTGTACTTCTTCTTCCGTTCCTCTGGCTTTCCTACATTCAGGAGCATTATAAAAAAACCGCGCTTAATCCGGTGCTTCTTGAGATACGGGTTCCTCGGGAGCTTGAACGAAGTCCTCGCGCGATGGAGCAAATTTTTACTCAGATTCACGCGCTTCGCAATTCCGCGTCAAACGTCGAGGAAAAATGGTGGCAGGGCGAGGTGCCGCTATGGTTTTCGTTTGAGGTCGCAAGTTTCGGCGGCGAGATTCATTTTTTCATACGCATTCCCACGCGGCATCGGAATATCGTTGAGGCCGCGTTCTATGCGTCATATCCGGATGTCGAGATTTCTGACGTGCGGGAAGACTATATAAAGCGATTTCCAAAATCAGTTGACGAGCTTTTTGCGAAAAAATATCGATTTTTCGGGAATGAGCTTTTGCTCGCAAAACCAGATGCATACCCGATACGCACCTATTACGATTTTGAAACTCCGGAAGATGAATCGAAACTCGATCCCGTGGCGGGGCTCATGGAGGTTATGGCAAAGATTGGAAAGTCGGAGGATATTTGGGTTCAGGTTATTGCGCGGCCGCTTATCGATGACTCATGGCGCGATTCGGGCGCCAAACTCGTTCAGGAATTGAAGGAGCGGGCGAAAACAGAATTTGAGACTACGTCCGGGAAATTCGTGATGACCGATCGTTCGCCCGGTGACATCGACACCCTAAAGGCGATTGAGAGGAATCTTTCAAAACCCGGATTTGATGTGGTAATCAGGTATCTTTATATCGCTCCCGATTCAGTATACACGACGAATTTCGGCCAGCGAGGAGTTTTTTCAGCGTTCAACCAGTATATGACCGAAAACCTGAACAAGTTTCGCCATAATTATGACATGTGGACCCGCTCGAGTTTCTGGTATCCTCCGTATCTTTTTCCGAAAAGGCGCCTCAAGGCGCGTCAAGCCGCCATCTGGGAGCGATTTCGGAAGCGCCACATATATGAAAAGCTTGTGATATCGCGGCTTCGCGAAATGCATTTTTTCAGTTTTGGTTTCAAAGTAAAAAATGTATTGAAGGGGGGCGCGTTCACCCATACGATCACACTGAATACTGAGGAGCTCGCGACGATTTACCATTTGCCGACAAAGCTTGTGCTTACCGCACCCATTATGAAGCGGATGGAGGCGAAGCGCGTAGGCCCGCCCGCCGGGCTCTCAATTTTCGGGGATGACGGCGAGTCGGGCAATCTTCCGATTAAATAACTTCTTTGGTGAATCAAGAAACCCATTCGACAAGATCAGGGCAGGCCCGCCATTGTCAAAATTGTAAAGCCGAGTTCGTCATCGAACCGGAGGATTTCGTTTTCTATGACAAAATAAAGGTCCCTCCGCCAACGTGGTGTCCGGAGTGCCGGCTCATCCGGCGGCTTGTTTTTCGGAATGAGCGGAATCTCTATCGCGTGAAAGATGCGGCGAGCGGGCAGGAGATTTTTTCTGGGATTCCGCCGGATTCCGGATTGAAAGTGTACGAGCATGACTACTGGTGGTCGGATAAATGGGATCCGATGCCCTACGGCCGTGACTACGATTTTTCGCGTCCTTTTTTCGAGCAGTTTCTCGAGCTCATGTATTCGGTTCCGTGGCCAGCGCGAAATGTCCTCAATCTTGTGAATTCCGACTATGCGGAGCACGTGGGGAACCTCAGAAATTGCTACCTTTGTTTTAATCTCGGGGATTCGGAAGATTCCGCGTATTTGATCGACACGTATTGGACTAAAAATTCATTTGACATCACGACCGCGGAACACTCAGAGCTCTGCTACGATTCAATCGAAATTGATAAAAGCTATAAAACATTTTTTTCGCTCTATTGCGACGAGACGCGGGACGTCTGGTTTTCGCGCGATCTCACCGGGTGTTCGGATTGCTTCGGGTGCGTGAATCTTCGGAACAAGCAGTATCACATTTTCAACCGTCCCTATTCAAAGGAAGCGTATTTTGAGGAGCTGCAAAAGATGAATTTGAATTCGTATTCGGGGCTTGATATCGCGCGCAGGCGCGCATACGAATTCTGGCGCGCATATCCGAGAAAATTTTACCACGGCGTTCAGAATGTGAATGTGTCGGGCGACTGCCTTCATAATTGCAAGAATGTACTTTCGAGCTATAACGTGGAGGACGGAGAGAATCTTAAATTTTGCATGGAGGCTTCGCTCGGCGTCAAGGATTCGTACGATTATACCAATTGGGGTGATAATGTGGAACTCATGTATGAGACATTCGGCTGCGGGCTCGGATGCAAGAATGTTAAATTTTCCCTTGATTGCTGGTCCGCGGTGAGCGATATTGAATATTCGGTGCGTTCCGCATCGTCATCGAATCTTTTCGGGTGCGTAGGGCTAAAGAAAAAATCGTATTGCATTTTCAACAAGCAGTATACTCCTGAAGAATATGCGGTACTCCGCGAAAAAATCATCCGTCATATGGCAGAGATGCCGTATGCTGATGCAGAGGGGCGGACGTATCGGTATGGAGAATTTTTCCCACCAGGATTTTCGCCATTTTCCTACCAAGAGACGGTAGCGAACGACTTTTTTCCGCTTTCAAAAGAAGAAGCGGCCGCAAAAGGGTATACATGGCGCGATAGCGAAATAAAAGAATTCCAGATGACGATGAAGGCGTCCGCCATTCCCGATGCCATCGGAGATACTCCCGATTCCATCATTCAGGAAATTATCGAATGTTCGTCTTGCGGCCGCGCGTATCGGATTATCGCGTCCGAACTCCAATTTTTGCGTGCACAGGGAATTTCGGTTCCGCGTGAGTGCGTTTCATGCCGTCATAAGGCGCGTTTTAGCATGAGGAATCTTCCGCGCTATTACAGCCGGAAGTGCATGTGCGCCGGCGAATCTTCTGAAAATGCGGTGTACCGCAATCAAGTTTCTCATTCTCACGGAATCGATCATTGCGAGAACGAATTCATCACGTCGTTCGCGCCGGAAAATCCCTCAATCGTCTATTGCGAGTCATGCTACAATAGTGAAGTCGTATGATAGAAGCATGTTATCAATCCGAGAGTATTTAAATCATGGCAAAGGAGGGCAGAATTCATCTCAATAAGTATGCGCCGCCGCCGCCAGAACTCCCGGTCTACCAGCAGATTGATCCGAAGGATGTTTCGTTTATCGGGCGGACGAATTATGAGGCGCCTCTCGAATCCAAAAAATATATTTTTGGAATTAAGCGACGTGACAGGCGACGCCACATATACATCCTCGGAAAATCAGGCGTAGGGAAATCAAAACTTCTTGAGCTTTTGGTGCGCCAAGACATTGCGTATGGCCAGGGGCTTTGCTTCATTGATCCGCACGGAGACGTGATCGATGCGATTCTCGATTTTATTCCGGAGAACCGCATCAACGATGTCGTTCTTATTGATCCGGCTGATGGCGCATGGCCCATCTCGTTTAACCCGCTTCAAAATGTTTCTCCTGAATTGAAGCATCAAATGACGCAGGGGCTTATCGAGGTCATGGAGCGTCAGTTTGGCGCAAACTGGACCCCTCGCTTGGAACACGTGTTCCGCTTCACGACGCTTGCGCTTCTCGATTACCCCGATGCGACAATGCGGGGGATGATTTCCATGCTTACCGATCGTCCGTACCGGCAAAAGGTTATCGAGTATATCACGGATGATATGGTAAAGCGCTTTTTCGCGGTTGAGTTTGCCGATTGGTCGGAGAAGTTTGATACGGACGCAATTATTCCATTGGTAAACAAGCTCGGACAATTTCTTTCGATGCCCATGCTTCGGAATATTTTCGCGCAGAAGGAAAATAAGATTGATTTTGAGGACATCATGAATTCAAGAAAAATCCTTCTCATCAATCTCGCGAAAGGAAAAATCGGCGAAGAGAATTCGAGTTTCTTCGGTTCTATGTTTGTTACGAAAATGAAGCAGGCGGGGATGAAGAGAGCCGAAATGCCGGAGGATAGACGCACGGATTTTTATTTTTACGTTGATGAGTTCCATAACATCGTCACCGCGTCCTTTATGAATCTTTTTTCCGAAGCGAGGAAATACGGACTCAATCTTACGGTTGCGCACCAATACACCGGGCAATTGATGCCCGCGGTTCTCGATACTGTGTTGGGGAATGTCGCGACCATCATACTCTTTCGCGTCGGCGGAGATGACGCCGCAAAGATGGAAACCGAGATGACGCCCGTGTTTAAGGCAAAAGACATGATCAATCTCGGGACGCAGGAGTTTTATATAAAGGAAACGATTGACGGAGAGACGTATGACCCATTTTCCGCAGAGACCCTGAAGGTTCTTCCTGCAACCCACCCGTCAAACCGCGAACGCATCAAAGAATCGTCCCGAAAGCGGTATGCGATGTCTGCAGAGGCGGTAGCAGAAATGCTCAAAGAGGAGGAAGAATCGCTCCTATTCGGCGGAAAGCATGGGGGTAACGCCGCCTTGCCACAAGAGGCGGGGAATGGTATGTATGAACCCCCGCCAGAACCCCTCATTTAGAGGGTTTTGGCTTAAACGCCAATGCCTTCCCAGACTCCACAATTTGATAAAGCACTTGACGAATATTTCAAAAGCATTCGCCTTGACAGAAGCGGCGGCCTCAAAAAGGTGTGCCGTTTTTCGTCAAAAGAATTTTATATTCGGCCCGAAGATATAGAATTTTATCGAAAACACTATGTCCCTCTTCCGACGCTTGAGCCGGAAGAGCGCAGGCGCCTCCGGTGCGCGACATCAAACAGCTATACGCTTTTCAAGCGGACATCAAGCTACACGCGCAAAAAAATAATCTCGGTCTATCCCGAATCGAGCCCGTTCAAGGTCTATGAGCATCAGATTTGGTATTCTGACAAATGGAACCCGATGGACTTCGGCAGATCGTACGACCCCGAACGTTCATTTTTTGATCAGTGGGATGATCTTCAGCGCGCGGTTCCGCATCCGAGTCTTATTTCGGACCCTACAAATGTGCAGTCAGACTATACGAATGTTTCCAAGAACTTGAAGAATTGTTATTTCACGTTTGACCAGAATAAGGGCGAGGACCTTTACTACCACCAATGTTGCAACGAGGATAGAAATTGCATCGAGTGCTGGGCCCTCGATTATTCTGATACGTGCTACGAGTCGAAAATTGGCGACCATTTGTTTAAATGCTTCTGGTGCGAGGAGTCGAAGCAGACGACAGAATCGTATTTTTTGTGGGATTGCCGCAATTCAAGCCATTGCTTCATGTCGTCAAACCTCCGGAACAAAAAGTATTATTTCAGGAATCAATACATTGGGAAAGAAGAGTACGAGAAGCGGATCAAGGAAATTAATTTCGGCTCATGGAAAGAACTGGAGGAATTGAAAAAGGAGTTTTTGACCCTCAAGCATGACGCGCCGAGAAGAGAGTTGAATAATAGCAACGCGATTTCGAGTTTCGGCGATTTTATCAGAAATTCAAAAAACATCTATTTTGGGCTCTGGGTGTGGGATTCCGAAAATGTGGCCTATTCAGAAGGCGTTGAGGATTCGCGCGATTCATACGACATACTGGGAGGGACGGGGAATGAGCTCTGCTATTTTCTCGCAAATGTCTGGGCAGAAGATAACTACGACTGCGTATTTTCATACCACATTGATAATTGTGAGGCCGTCGAGTATTCTGCGTATTGCAGGAACTGTGTAAATTGCTTTGGTTGTTTTGGCCTCGACAATAAGTCCTATTGCATCTTTAATATTCAGTACTCGCCGAAGGAATACTGGGCCCGTCTCGACGAGATCAAGACGCGGATGTTTTTTGCGGGAGAATACGGAGAATTTTTTCCTCCGGCGATGCTCCCGTTTCCTTACAGGAGCACGCAGGTTGCCTACTATTATGGATTTGAAGATTATGAAAACGCAAAAAAGTATGGGTATGACACGTCGTCTGTAGAGGCGCTTTCTGAAAAAGTTGAAGGCGAGGTCCTGGATGCGAAGGATCTCCCCGATGACATACGGGATGTAAAAGATGATATCCTTAAAAAAGTTATATATGACGTAAAGAATAAAAAGCATTTTCGATATATAAAACAAGAACTCGCATTTTATCGGATGCACGGAATTCCGCTTCCGCGAGAGCATCCTGCTTCCCGCATGTCGAGGTGGCGCAAGGAGCTTGGCCTTATTGTTCGCTACCACAGGAGAAAGTGCGCCCGCTGCGGGAAAATGATGGAAACAGTGTATGGGCCGGACAGCCCAGAGAAAAATGTGTGGTGCGAGAGTTGCTACTTGAAAGAAATCGGGTAAAAAGATTACGACATTCTTACATTCTTGAGAATGTGAGAATGTTATTTCAAATGATGGTATGAGAAAAAAGCGGGTACTCGTGTTCGGCGTTTTTGATTTTTTGCATCCGGGGCATATTTCATTTTTGAAGCAAGCACGAAAGCGCGGGAGCGAACTTATTGTGGTTGTTGCGCGGGATTCGGTTGTAAAAAAATTGAAGAGGAAAACCCCGCGCCAGAACGAATCTCGGCGCATCGCCGCGCTTCGGCGCCTGCTGTTTGTTGCGCATGCGGTGCGGGGGGATAGCGCGCAGGGGACGTACGCGGTCTTGCGGCGGTGGAAACCGGATGTAGTTTGCGTCGGGTATGATCAAGATGGTCTTCGGAAGGATCTTTTTGCGCGCATGCGGGATAGCGCAATAGCGAAAGTCACCATCATACGGCTTCGTCCGTTTGCGCCTCACAAATTTCGATCTTCATTGCTTCGGCAAACGAACCCCGTTACAGCCCGGCCTAAAGGCAAAAGCTTCCGGGTTGTAACGGGGTGAAAGGCAATTAGAGTGGTTGTCCATGCAGACATTTGACGTCTGTAGTAGCGTAGTATAGTTTGGTTTCAGTACTCAGCGGAGGGTCATAATGCTAACCCAGGAGCAAGTCACCGAAAAGTACATGCGGTTTCGTGAGCTCACGAAAGATACGGGGCTATTCACGCCGCCTGAGGCCATGCAATTGTTGGAGGAGCTCGGCGCAGTCGACGAGAATATGCTCGCAGTGGCTTCTGATACATATATGAAGGCAATTGGCCGGGAGGGCAAGCTCGACTGGGGGCTACTCGGGGTAACCGGTTTTTAGAGGAGCTCTGTATGTCTCATAAGGTCGGCGTGGTGCGTGTGGCGAAGTTCACCAAATGGACGCTCCCGCGGCTCGCACGCGAGATTTTGCGCGATCAAGACGCAGGGGTCGATCCCGAGGCGAAGCTCGCGCAACTCAAAGAGGCATATCGCCAAAATCCAGTACGGGTAGCTGACGCGCTTTATCGGCTGCGTCGGAAATATCCCGGAGTTTCCGAACTCTTCGAGGATCTCTATGAAGATTCGAAAAAGCGGCGTCGGCCGATAGGGGCAGTGGATAAGCGCGTGCGCGTTACAGGCATTGCGCGTCGAACCTTCCGCGCTCCGCGACCGCTCGCCAGGAAAAGGGATGTATGAGCCAGCCCTCAAGAACGTAGTTGTTCATGTTGGCTTGGAAGCCCGAGTGAAACGAGGGAGAAGAAATGGATGTAGCGGTTCGTCCCGGCGACTTTCTAATCGGCGCATCGCAAGATGCGCTTTTATCTTTTCTGCGAGGATAAAAAATAGCGATGCGCATTACGCATCGCTGGTTAGCAAGGGTCATCCTTCGATCGTATAGCGCACATCCGGGTAAGACTGGATGAGCCTCAACAGCGCACGAAGGAATGCGATTGAATCCGTATCTACGCCCGCTTCGAGCGAAATCTTCAGCCTCCTTCCGTCCGAAGGCGTCTCAATGGGCGGTCGTGGACGCGCGGGTTCGCGCATGATGAGATCCTGATAGTCTTTGAGTTCTACGAAATTAAATCGCTCCTCTGCCTCAAAGACTTCCTCAAGCGCTGATGCGACCATTGTTTTTCCTTCGTCATTCCTGGCGCGCGTTGCGACCCAATGGACTGTCATGCTTTTCCCGAGCAGGACCGGGGCGAAGTCCTGGTCGGCGCTTACGAGAACAACCTCGGTAACTTCCGGCGATTGGAGTTTTGAAAGATAGTCGATGATATAGGCATCATCCGGCTTTTCTCCGCCTTCAGGCGCAACGACTTCGAATCCGGCGGTTTGGAGGGATTTGCCGATCGTTTCCCTCCGATGGGGCGGAAGAACACAGACCGGCCTCTTATGAAGGTCAGATGTGCCGATTTTATGCGCAAGGACCTGGTAAAGACCGCGGAAATTCAACTTGCCGATTCCCAAGATCCGGCACATAAAGTGAAGCGATTCCCAGTCAACAATGACAACTCGTGCCATGGTTTTTTACCCCGCTTGTGCGCGTGCTGAATTTATTGTACAATAAATCAATAATAAATCAAGTATGCGAGCCAGCCGGCTAAAGAGTTTTTCTTTTGCCGGTATGGCGAACGTGATACGATATACGCATGCAAGAAGCGAATACATCAGGAGTGACCTATATCGGCAAATGCAATTTCCGCGGGAATGAGCGGATCTTTGGCATTAAGCAAAAAGACCGACGCCAGCATATGTATGTCATAGGAAAGACCGGCGTAGGCAAGACCGCGCTTCTTAAAAACATGGCGCTTCAGGACATCCGTTCGGGCCGCGGGATTTGCATTATTGATCCGCACGGCGAGTTTATTGAAGAGGTGCTTACGCAGATTCCCGCAGAGCGGGTGAATGACGTCATCTATTTTAATCCGGTTGATTCCGAATATCCGATGGGATTTAATGTTCTCGAGACGTCGGATCCGAAATATAAGCACTTGATCGTTTCGGACCTCATGGGGATTTTTACAAAGATTTGGGCGAATGTCTGGTCCGCGCGCATGGAGTACATTTTGCAGAATTGCGTGAATGCCCTTTTGGATACTCCCGGGACAACGCTTTTAGGCATTCCGCGGATTCTCGTTGACAAGGATTACCGGGAAAAGATTGTTGCAAACGTAAAGGACCCGGTCGTCAAATCTTTCTGGGTTCATGAGTATGAGACGTGGCGCGATCAGTTTCGGAATGAAGCGATTGTTCCGATCCAGAATAAAGTCGGCCAGTTTTTAAATACAAGTTTCATCCGCAATATCGTCGGCCAGTCAAAATCGACTTTGAATATCTCTGAGATCATGAATGACGGAAAGATTCTTCTTGTGAATGTTTCGAAGGGGCGCATCGGCGAGGACAACTCGGCGCTTTTGGGCGCGATGATCATCACGAAAGTCCAGCTCGCCGCAATGGAGCGCGTCCGCGTTCCCGAGGAAGACCGCAAAGATTTTTACCTCTATGTGGACGAGTTTCAAAATTTTGCAACTGACTCGTTTGCATCTATTTTGTCTGAAGCGCGAAAGTACCGGCTGAATCTTATTCTTGCGCACCAGTACATCGGCCAGCTCGTGACCGACGTTTCGACAAAAGTGCGCGACGCGGTATTCGGAAACGTCGGCACCATGATTTCTTTCCGCGTCGGCGCCACAGACGCTGAATTTCTCGAACAGGAATTCACTCCGGAATTCATGCAGGAGGATTTGATCAATCTTCCGAATCACCATATCTATTTGAAGCTTATGGTCGAGGGAATTACTTCGCGGCCGTTCTCTTCGGTTACGCTTCCGCCGTTTGAATATGAACGAGCGCATGACGTCAAAGAAAAAGTGATTCGCGTTGCCCGGGAACGGTATGCTCGTCCGCGCGCCGAAGTAGAGGATAAGATATTCCGGTGGTCCGGCGGAGGGTCTGATGACGGCGACGAGGGGGGAGGAAAGAGCGCTATGGGTGACGGGAAGCTTCAAGAAAGCATTTGCTGGAATTGCGGAAAAACTGCGACCGTGCCTTTTAAGCCGGATGGCAGGCGGCCGGTGTATTGCCTTAGTTGTTTGAAACAGATTGAAGAAGGGAAGTTGATTCCTTTGCCTGATCGGATGCCGAAAGTCGGGAAGGCGCGGTTTGATGATTCATTAAGCACTATGGGAATTGAGTTTTCACTGAATCGGGGGAATGCGCCTTCACAGTCGCGTTCTCAACGCGAGGGAGGAGCAAGCGCTCCTGTGCGCGAACAGCATTCCGGAGGGGGAAGACGGGATTTCCGTCCGCGCGGTGATACGCGGATGGTGGCGCGCCATTCCCGCGGCGACCGCCGCGGGGGCGAGGGACGCGTGCGCACCGAACCGGTTGTCCGAGGCGGGGGAGATGGTGATAAAAGAATTTCTCTTTCTGAACTTCGGGCGCGTCCGGAAGAAAAAAAGTCAGATCTGCGCGATCGCGCGCGCGAGCATCGCCCTGCAGATACATCGGGCCTTCGGAAAGCGCTCGAAGGGCTTTTGAAGCAAGAGCCGCAAAAAGAGGTTGAAATGTCAGTCGCATCGCCGCAGATCGAATCCCGGCCAGTTGTTTCTCAACCGCTCGTCTCTCGTCCGGTCGAACAGCCACGCGCACCGATTCAATCGTCAGCAACCGCGCCGGAGCAGAAAAAAATCCAGCCCGGAGAGGCGGTTAAACTCTAGTTTTTTGGTGAGATGAGTGATTTGTTAATACGTTGGAATGATAAGATTATAGCGGTTTTTGGTCTGCTCAATATTGGTTTTGTAGTTCTCGGGACCCTTTTATTCGCTGCTGTTTTACTTAGTGGTGATATTCTCTGGAGACAAGAGTATGTGAGATTTGTCCCTCAATTGGTGATCAGTCTCGTTATATACATTGGTATTGCATATCGAAAATCGTGGGTCCTGCCGCTTATTTGGATCACACTTTCAATTGGTTTTATTCAGGGTTTGTTGATTCCAATTGGAGATGCGGTATTTCTCATAGCAAAAGTAGTTGGATTAAGCATTGGTATCTTCTGGATTTATTTTTTCAATCGTAAACAGGTTCGTGAGTACTTTCATTACAAAGGAATTACAATTTTCTGACAAATAATCCAAAAACCGCTCGCGAGCGGTTTTTGGATTATTTCGCTTTTTCGATTCGCTCCGCATACTCTCCGGTTTCTGTATTCATTCTTATGACGTCTCCGGAATTTATAAAGAGCGGCACCTGGACGATTGTTCCATTTTCAAGCGTAACCGACTTTGTTCCTGCGCTTGAGCGGTCGCCTTGGATTCCGGGAGGCGCTTCTGTAACTTTGAAATCGATTTTAATCGGAAGTATGACGTTTATCGGTTCCTCCTCAAGAAAAAGCACTATGAGTTCAATGTTTGGCTTGAGCCATTTTGCGCTATCGCCAAGTATGTCCTTTGAAAGCTCGAAGCGATTCTTCGGGTCTTTTGGGTCCTGGAACATATATGCTCCTCGGCTCACCCCGTTAGAAGCTCGGCTTCTAACGGGGTGAAAGTAGATGAATTTTGTGGGCCGTTTTTCGATATCCGCTTCCTCAAATTTGTCCGCTGGCTTGAAATTCCGGGATAATACCTGTCCGGTCTTTACATTTCTGATTTTTGTTTGAATTGAAGAGCCGCCCCGGCCGATGTGTTGATGGGCTACTTCAAGGATTTGGTATGGGGCGTTGTCAACTATGATAAGCGAGCCCGGTTTTAGTTCGTTTATGGAAAGCATAGTGCTGGGGATAATGGGAATACCCAAAAAAGTATAATGTTTTATACTAGAAAAAGCAACTATACAGATAGGGGGGCGGTCGAATACCCCCTCGGAGGGGGTGTTCCCTGTCTGAAAACATACTTTATTTTAGTGATAACTCTAATTGTATACTTACTATGCCTATTGATTTTGCTGGTGAACTTATCGTAGTTTCGCTTCGCGAAGTTGCGGCTGCGTTTGCCACGTTCCTGCCTCTTGTCGTATTGGCGGTTATTGTATTTGCCGCCGGCTTTTTTATTGCAATTGTTGTCGGAAAAGCTGTAGAACAGCTTATTCGGGCAACAAAGATTGACTCGCTTCTTTCAAAGCTTGCGTTTGAGCAGGCGGTTGAGCGCGCCGGATGGCGCCTGAACACAGGCGCCTTTATCGGGGGGATCATCAAATGGTTTATTATTGTTGCGTTCCTCCTCGCGTCGGTGAATATTCTCGGAGAACGTTTTGCGCCTATTTCCGGGTTTTTGCGCGATGTCTTGTCGTATCTGCCGAATGTGGTTGTATCAGCCCTCATACTTGTTATTGCGGCGATTATCGCGCAAGCAACAGAGCGGGCTGTTCGCGGTTCGGTTGAGGCGGCCGGGCATCGGGGCGCTGCAGCAGGGGTTCTTATCCGATGGTCCATTTGGGTATTTGCGGTTTCCGCGGCTTTGATACAGCTCGGCATCGCCCCCCAGCTTATCCAGACCGTTATGACCGGCCTTGTATTTGCCATCGCGGGCGCATTCGCCCTTGCATTCGGTTTGGGAGGAAAGGATATTGCTACATCGGCCCTAGAGAAGATGAAGGATGAATTAAGGAAATAGATCCCCTCCGAGTTTTCTTGCTGGAAAACCCCGTTTTTACGGGGTTTTCTGTTATCCACATATAGAAGCCGTTGACACCAATCACGGAATCGATTATAATGGAGAAACGAAAAATGATACTTTTTGTTCAAGTTAATACGCATGCGGCTCATATGACCAGAGAGGGATACGCGTAACAGCGCAGAGTTTTGCTGGGATCGTAGCGCGGCCGCTTGGATAAGCGGTTTTTTCAATCTTTGTCCCGGAGGACGGGTCGCGCGCGGGGGTTATCTCAGTCATCGATTTTGGATGATTTGTCCGATTGATACGGACAAGCCATGCGGAATGGATGACTACGGAAGCAAAGGAAAGGACTTTTACAATTGAATAGGGTTAAAACGTCAAAATTAAAGACACAGAAAAAAATTGTATTTTCAATCCTGTATTATGCCCAGCGGTGGGTTAAGATGCGGGGTATCATTCGAGCTTTTTATCTCCGCCCGTTTACGAGGGCGGAGAGGGTGAAGTTTCGGATGGTGAAAGAGAAATAAGGGCGCATGGTGGATGCCTAGGGTTCCGAAGGCGATGAAGGACGTAGCGTGCCTGCGATAAGCGTCGGGGAGGTGGCGAGCAACCTTTGATCCGGCGATGTCCGAATGGGGAAACCCCATTGAGTAAACCTCAATGACTCTGTCCTAAACCAACAGAGAGCGATACCTGCTGAAGTGAAACATCTCAGTAAGCAGAGGAAAGGAAAAGAACGAGATACCCAAATTCGTGCCTCGAGGCTGATTCGTCGGCCGATGCATGCACGAATTTGAGTATCTCAACATTCCCTTAGTAGCGGCGAGCGAAGAGGGAATAGCCCAGATCCCCCGCTTTCAATTTAGTTTACTAAATGGAAGGCGGGGGAAGTTGTAAGAGATCAATTTTCGGGGCCTCTTTCATCGGTTCAGTCCGAATCGATGAAAGAGCGTACCTGTAAGGAGAAAAGAAAGAAACAATTTGGTTAGCGGAACGGCCCTGGAAAGGCCGGCCACAGAAGGTGAGAGCCCTGTACGCGAAAACTATTTGTATGCTCCTATGTTGATCCCGACGTAATAGTCGGGGCTCCTACTCACGGTGTTAGCAACCAGTTATTGGTTACTAGTTCGGTGGGCTGGAGTTTTCTTGAGTACTGCCCCGTACGGAGACTGGGCAGGAAGCAGGGAGGACTAGACTCCCAAGGCTAAATACTTTCGGAACACCGATAGTGAACTAGTACCGTGAGGGAAAGGTGAAAAGTAGCCCGGTGAGGGCGATGAAATAGTACCTGAAACCATGCGCTTACAAGGAGTCATAGCCCGCAAGGGTGGTGACGTGCCTATTGAAGAATGAGCCAACGAGTTTTTAGACTCTACTTGTCTAAGGGGTTACGCCCCAGAGGCATAGCGAAAGCGAGTGTGAATAGCGCGTTTAAAACATTATGTGTTCGGTGCGATCTTCGTGCCGAGTGCTTAATGTTTTTAGGTAGAATTTAAAAGACCCGAAACCATGTGAGCTACCCATGAGCAGGGTGAACTTTGGGTAATACCAAAGGGAGGCCCGAACTGGTGAGTCGTACAACGCTCTCGGATGACTTGTGGGTAGGAGTGAAAAGCTAATCGAACATGGAAATAGCTGGTTCTCTTCGAAATAGCTT
>Ga0155137_131_pt1 | contig 21822 bp, 33 predicted proteins | sample RifCSPhighO2_01_FD_106105 | JGI IMG/M metagenome (GOLD analysis project Ga0155137, IMG submission 106105) | Candidatus Sungbacteria bacterium RIFCSPHIGHO2_01_FULL_50_25
CACGGCTATCGTCCCGGCCAGCGCCGGGACTCACCTCAGGGATTCTGCCTCGCTCGTCCCTCTCCGCCAGACGGCGGATCGGGACACCAGGTCCGCTCGGCAGAATCATGGTTTCGAAATAGTGTCATCTCGCTTTTGAATTTTCTTAATGTATGCTCCGCGAATATCCGTTAGAACGAACTCGTAATATAGGCATCATTGCCCACATTGACGTCCCGATTTACCCTGCGCATAGCGCAGTTGGTAAATCGAGGATCCTCGATTTTTCAACTCCGGCATTGCTGGAGGCAAAATCGGGACCGGAAAAACTATGAGAGAGTACCCATTAGAGAGAACGAGAAATATAGGAATTATTGCGCATATAGACGCCGGCAAGACCACGGTCTCCGAGCGGGTTTTGTTTTATACGGGCGTGTCCCACAAAATCGGCGAAGTACACGAAGGGGACACGATCATGGACTGGATGGAACAGGAGCGCGAGCGCGGGATTACGATTACGTCAGCCGCGACAAACTGTTTTTGGAAGCCGACATACGCTCCGCAGACAAAAGACAACGAATACCGGATCAATCTGATTGATACTCCGGGGCACATTGATTTTACGGTTGAGGTAAAGCGCTCGCTTCGGGTTTTGGACGGCGCGGTTGTGGTATTTGACGGCGTTGCGGGCGTAGAGCCCCAATCAGAGACCAACTGGAGATACGCTGACGACTACCACGTGCCGCGCGTGTGCTTTATCAACAAACTCGACCGGACAGGCGCGTCTTTTGAGCGCTCGCTTGCCTCGATTCATGAGCGTCTGACGCCGAATGCGGTTGCAATCCAGTATCCGGTGGGCTTGGAACAGAGCTTCGAAGGGGTCATTGATCTTTTGAATATGAAAGTTGCCCGTTTCGAAGGCGAGAACGGGGAGAATGTCGTGTGGGAAGACGTTCCGGAATCGATGAGCGCGATCGCAGAAGAATGGCGGCATACTATGGTGGAAAAAATCGCTGAGACCGATAACGCACTCACCCACAAGTATCTCGAGGGAAAAGAAATTTCCGTCCCGGAGCTTAAGGCGGCGCTTCGCGCGGCCGCGCTCTCGTACAAATTAGTTCCGGTGCTTACGGGGTCAGCCCTGAAAAACAAAGGTGTGCAATTAGTGCTTGATGCTGTCGTTGATTATCTCCCGTCTCCCGTTGATCTTCCGCCGGTAAAAGGAATTGATCAAAAGACAGGCGCGGAAATAACGCGCGAGGCAAAAGATGATGCGCCGTTTGCCGCGCTTGCATTCAAGCTCCAAACCGACCCCTACGTCGGCCAGCTCACATTTTTCCGCGTGTATTCCGGGACACTCTCCGCAGGAAGTTATGTCTTAAATTCAACAAAGGATTCGCAGGAGCGGGTGGGGCGCATTTTGCGGATGCATGCAAACACGCGCGAGGAATTAAAAGAGATTCAGGCGGGAAACATCGGCGCGATTGTGGGGCTTAAAAATACGCATACCGGGGATACGCTCTCTGACCCTGATCATCCGATTATTCTTGAACGGATTACATTCCCCGAACCCGTGGTGTCATTGAAAATTGAGCCGAAAACAAAAGCAGACCAGGAAAAAATGGGTATGGCGTTGAAGCGCCTCTCCGAGGAAGACCCGACGTTTCGCATAAAAGGGGATCTCGAAACCGGCGAGACGATTATCTCGGGCATGGGTGAGTTGCATTTGGAAATTCTCGTGGAGCGCATGAAACGGGAGTTTTCCGTTGAGGCAAACGTCGGACGGCCGCAAGTCGCGTACAAAGAGACGGTTAAAAAAGTTGCGGAGGCGGAAGGAAAGTATATTCGTCAGTCCGGCGGCCGCGGACAGTACGGACACGTATGGCTCAAGGTTGAGCCGCAGGAGCGGGGGAAGGGGTTTGAGTTTATAAATGAAATCAAAGGAGGCATCGTGCCGCAAGAATTTATTCCCGCTGTTGAAAAAGGCGTGAAAGAAGCGATGGAAAAAGGGATTGTGGCGGGCTACCCCATGGTTGATATGCAGGTAACGGTATATGACGGCTCATACCACGAAGTGGATTCTTCGGAAGCTGCGTTTAAAATTGCGGCTTCCATTGCGCTCCAGGAGGCGTCAAAGCGCGCGCAAGCCATTATTCTTGAGCCGATTATGCGGGTTGAGACTGTAACGCCGGAACAATTCATGGGAGAAGTTACGGGTGACCTCAATGCGAAGCGCGCGCGGATCGAAGAAATGGAAGACCGCGCCATGGGAATCAAAGTCATCAAGGCAAAAGTGCCGTTGTCAGAAATGTTTGGATATGTAACGACTCTCCGCTCGCTTACCCAGGGCAGGGCGTCATTTACCATGGAATTCGACCACTACGAAGAGGTTCCGGGGAGTATTGTGGAGTTGATAAAGGAGGGGAAAAAATAATTTCGGAAAGAAAAAAGGAACTCGAAAGTTCCCGTTCTTATTTTTCTTCTTTTGCGTCAGGTATATCAAGAAGGAATTCAAGTCTGAAAGTTCGTCCACTTATTCCCCGAACTTGACTTACACTTCCGCGGATTTTTAGAGTACCGGTCTTGAGGGCCTCGTTTGTTGTGATCTCTAACTCAGTAAGAGTATCCGGATTTGGCCTGAGAGTCCTTTTAAGTGCAAGGATTGTTTCTTCACTAAGAAAAGTCTCTGCGGTAATCTTCATAGAATCCTCCTTATAGGACTTTTCTTTTCATATCATATACGTAGAATTTTTGCAATAGAACGCCCTTGACTCTTTTCTCTTGAAACGGTAAGACATATCTATGGATTTCTCCAAAATAAAGCATCTCGTAAAACAAAGCGGCGACAAGTTTATTTTTCTTGAAGACGGGGAGCCGGAGATTGTGGTGTTGTCTTTCCATGAATACCAAAAGCTTTTGCGGGGCGCGGTATCCCAGCAAACGATGCCTATGCGGCGTCCCGAGGGCGGATACCGGGCAATGCCCGTGCGCGCCTACGGGCCGGACTATATCGAATCAATGGGGAATGAGTTTGAAGAAACCGAATTCATAGCTTCTGGTGAGGACCACGCAAAACCCCTTCCTCTGCGGCCAGAGGATATTCGGCTTGAGGATTTGCCTATCTAGAAGGGCTTGACTCTTGGCGGACAGTTCGGTATCATACCTTCGTATCGCATTACTATTTATTCGTAATTTCTTTACGGCAGTTGAAGGGTTTTTGAACGATGCTTGCGCGAACCGCTTCGCCCGAGGATGCTACTTGCTCGGACACGCGGTTTGCGAGAGAGGCTCAAAAGCGCTCTCAAATGTCTTATAGGAATAGGTATGGCGGAAAAATTTGAACGCACAAAACCGCACGTAAACGTGGGCACTATCGGACACGTTGATCATGGAAAGACTACGCTTACTGCGGCAATTACAAAAGTCCTTTCTTTAAAGGGCTATAAATCGCGAGTGGAATCGGTTGACCAGATCGACAACGCGCCTGAGGAAAAAGCGCGCGGTATTACGATTGCGCTTCACCATTCGGAATACGAGACAGAAAAAAGGCACTACGCGCATATTGATGCGCCAGGGCACGCGGACTATATCAAAAACATGATTACGGGCGCGGCGCAGATGGATGGCGCGATTCTCGTGGTGTCAGCGGCTGATAGCGTCATGCCACAGACACGCGAGCATATTCTTTTGGCCCGGCAAGTCGGAGTTCCGGCGCTTGTGGTATTTTTGAATAAATGCGATATTGCGGAGCCGGATATTGCGGAACTTGCGGAAGCGGAGGTGCGTGAAATTCTCAAAAAATATGAATTTCCTGGAGATGAGATTCCAGTGATTCGGGGATCTGCCCTCAAAGCGCTTGAAGCGACTTCTCTTGATGACGAATGGGCGAAAAAAATTCTTGAGCTTGTGGATAAGCTTGATACGTATATCCCGGAGCCGGTACGCGATACTGATAAGTCGTTTTTGATGCCGGTTGAAGACGTGTTCTCGATTGAAGGCCGCGGAACCGTGGTAACCGGCCGTATCGAGCGGGGAAAGGTGAAAGTAAACGACGAAATAGAAGTCGTCGGTCTTCGCGATACCGCAAAGACCATTGTGACTGGTATTGAGATGTTTAATAAATCTCTTGACGAGGGCATCGCGGGCGATAATGCGGGGATTCTTTTGCGAGGCCTTAAGAAAGAAGATGTTGAGCGCGGGCAGGTGATCTCAAAGCCGGGATCGGTGACTCCGCATACGGAATTTGAAGCCGAGGTCTATATCCTTTCGAAAGAAGAAGGAGGACGCCATACGCCGTTTTTTGCCGGGTATAAACCGCAATTTTATATCCGCACCACCGACGTCACGGGCGAAGTTACTCTTCCGTCCGGAACCGAGATGGTCATGCCCGGGGATACGATCAAGTTTACGGTAAAACTGATTGTGCCGGTCGCACTTGAGGAAAAACAGCGCTTTGCAATCCGGGAAGGTGGAAAGACGGTCGGCGCAGGAGTGGTAACGAAGATTACGAAATAAAGATGAGGGGCGGCTGAATTCTTAGGAAACGAAGAACTCATGCGTCCCAAGTCCACACGCTCTTTGGCAACAAAACATCGAGAAGAAGAAGTAATCCAACGCCTCCGGATCAAGGTGAAAGCCTATGATTCTAAAATCATCGATACGTCTGCAAAGCAGATTGTTGATATGGCGGTTCGAAACGGTGCCCAGATCGCGGGGCCGACACCTCTTCCTACGGAGATTCACAAATATACGGTGAACCGCTCGAGTTTTGTGCACAAAAATGCACGTGAGCAATATGAAATTCGAGTCCACAAGCGCCTCATTGACATTTTGAATCCGAATCCGAAAATCATCGGCGCCCTCACGAACTTGAATCTTCCGGCGGGGGTTGATGTGGAGATTAAAATGAAGTAGGGCGCTCGGAAACAGCTTTTGAAAAACTTCGCAAAATCCCACCGAGATTTTGCTCATCAGAGCTCGACCTCGCTCGTCCTTCGACAAGCTCAGGACGCCGTGGCCGCTCGGTCTCGCATGTTTTCAAAAGCAGCTTTCCTCGCTAGGGCATGGAAAAAGGAAACTGATTGTATCAAAAGCATATTAGCTCGCTTGGACATGGAATATAAGGAATTTTGAATCTTTCAGGCCTCTCTCGTATATTACTTCGGTATATGAGAGATCCTGAGCGATTCATCCCGCTCAAATCCCTATCGGTTGTCGGGGACATACATCGGATGAAAACGGAAGGGAATATTTCTCTCGCGCACGCCGCCGGGGAAGCCCGGTTTTTTATTTGTCTCTGACCACTGCGGATATGAAGTCCCAAATCACAAATACCAAATCACAAACAAATTCGAAATTCCAAATTCTAAATTCAAAACGTTTTGGATTTCGGTCATTTAAATTTGGATATTGTTTGGAATTTGGTGCTTGGAATTTGTAATTTTAACGTTATGAAGATGCTTTTTGGAGAAAAACTTCATATGACTCAGGTTTTTGACGCATCGGGGAATGTCGTGCCGGTAACGCTTGTTCGTGCGCTTCCGAATGTCGTTCTCGGAGTGCGTACAAAAGAAAAAGACGGCTATCAGGCGGTTCAAGTTGGGTTTGGCGTGAAAAAAGAGAAAAAAATAAGAAAGCCGGAAAAAGGGCATTTCAAGGATCTTGGCATGTTCCGGCATGTGCGGGAGTTTCGTACTTCTGACCAGTTTGAGCGGGGAGCAAAGCTCGATGTCGCGCAATTTTCCGAGGGCGATACGATAAAAATTTCAGGTATTTCAAAGTCAAAAGGATTTCAGGGTGTGGTGAAGCGCCACGGCTTTCATGGCGCGCCCGCGACCCATGGGACAAAACACGCGCACCGCGAGCCCGGGTCCATCGGCGGAGGCGGGGGGCGGGCAGGAGGCCGCGTTGTCAAAGGCATGAAAATGGCGGGGCGCATGGGAGGCGAGCGCGTATCAGTGCGGAATTTAAAAATTGTGAAGGTTGATTCCGATAATAATGTTATCGCGGTTTTGGGGGCGATTCCGGGGAGGCGCGGAACACTCGTTGAAATTCGCGGATAATGTATGGAATGCCCCGTATATAACAAAGAAGGAAAAGAAGTAGGAAAGGCGTCTCTCCCTGAGGCGGTATTCGGGCTTTCGTGGAATAGCGCGCTTGTGCATCAGGTTGTTACATCGCAAGCGGCGAACAGGCGCCAAGGGACGGCGCACGCAAAAGGAAGAAGCGAGGTTCGCGGCGGCGGGAAAAAACCGTGGAAGCAAAAAGGAACGGGTCGTGCGCGCCACGGCTCGATTCGCTCGCCCTTGTGGAAAGGAGGAGGCGTTACCCATGGGCCTCTTCGGGAAAAGAACTATGAGAAAAAAGTGAATAAAAAGATGGCGAAAAAAGCGCTTTTTACCGTACTTTCGCGCAAAGTCCGCGAAGGAGAAGTTATCGTTATGGATGAATTTAGCGTCGTCCCCGTGAAGACAAAGCGTGCGGCTGAGATTTTCAAGAATCTTTCTCGGAATGAATCGTTTGCGCGCGTGACAAAAGGAAACGGGGTTTTAGTCATTCTTCCCGCGGAGAATAGAGAGGCATATCGCGCGGTCAGAAATATTCCTTTTGCATCTGCTACTGAGGCTCGGAATTTGAACGCATACGATGTATTGCAATACAAGTTTATCGTGATGCCAAAAGCCGTTGTGGAATCATTCAGAAAATAAAAATCATTTATGGCATTTTTCAACAAATTTTTAAAACGAAGAAAAACAGGTGAAAAGAGCGAGGCGTCGAAGAAAGATGAACCGATTCCTACACCTGAAAAGAAGGATGCACGCGAAGCCCGAACTGTTAAGTTCGGAGTTTCTCCTGCGATCAAGCGAGCGCATATCACTGAAAAATCCAACAGCGCGGGGGAACGTGGAACATATACCTTTGTCGTGGCGTCTCAGGCAAACAAAAGCGAGGTGAAACGAGCAGTCGAGGCGAAGTACGGGGTGTTGGTCCGCCGCGTCAATGTGCTTTCAATGCCTGGAAAGGTCCGCCGCCGGGGCCGCCAGGTCGGATGGAAGTCCGGGTTTAAAAAAGCGGTTGTCGTGCTCCAAGAAGGAGAGCGAATCGATACGCAATAATCCATATGAAAAAGTATCACCCAATGACTCCGTCACGGCGCCACATGGAAACCGTTGACTGGAAAGAAATGATAACAGGTTCGAGGCCTCACAAGCCGTTGGTTTCTGGTTTCCACAGGAAGAAAGGGAGAAACGCCCAGGGGAGAATTACGACGCGCCATAAAGGCGGCGGAGCAAAGCGCCTTTGGCGGGAGATTGATTTTTTGTACGATAAAGTCGGAATTCTTGCGCGGGTGGAATCGATTGAGTACGATCCAAACCGATCCTCGCTGATCGCGCTCTTGTCCTACCGCGATGGAGAAAAGCGATACGTTCTTGCGCCGCAAGGGATGAAAGTCGGGCAAGAAGTGCTCGCCGCAGAAAATGCTCCGGTTGAGATCGGCAATCGGATGCCGCTTCGGGGAATTCCGATTGGGACCCTCGTATATAATATTGAATTTGAGCGGGGCCGCGGCGCGCAGCTTGTCCGTTCCGCGGGCTCCGGCGCTCTTGTTGTCGCGCAGGAAGGCGTATACACACACATTCAATTGCCGTCGAAAGAAGTGCGTATGATCCGGTCGGAAAATTGGGCGTCTGTCGGCGCACTGTCAAACCCGGAACATTCTTTGATGACTATCGGGAAGGCGGGTCGGGCACGGCATATGGGAATTCGTCCTTCGGTGCGCGGTACCGCCATGAATCCGGTAGACCATCCGCACGGAGGCGGCGAGGGGCGTACGACGACCGGACGGAGGCGGGGTCCGGCAACGCCATGGGGGAAACCGGCGCGCGGGGTAAAAACAAGAAACAAGCGAAAGAAGTCGAGCATTTTTATCGTATCTAGAAGGAAGAAATAACCACTCGAGTATGACACGAAGCGTAAAAAAAGGCCCCTATGTCCATCCGTCGATTGTAAAGCACATGTCCCGCACATCACCGGGAGCAAAAACGGCGATAAAGACGTGGGCGAGGGATTCCACTATCACTCCGGAGATGGTCGGCTATACGTTTGGCGTGCACAACGGAAAGAATTTTATTGATGTGAAAGTGATGGAGGACATGGTCGGGCATCGGTTGGGAGAGTTTTCGCCGACGCGGAAATTCGTCCGTCATGGAGGCAAGATGCAAAAGGAAATTGAACAAAAGGCGCAGGAAACCGCAAAAGAATAATTATTCATCATGAATGACGTAAAAGCAGAATTGAATTACGTGCGTATCGCTCCCCGGAAGATGAGGCTTGTTGCGAATATGGTGAAGGGGATGGATGTGTCGCGCGCCCAGACACAGCTTCTTTTTTTGACAAAGCGGTCTTCGCATCCGCTCTTGAAGCTGTTGCGGTCAGCGATCGCGAACGCAAAGAATAATTTTCGGCTTGATGAAAGCGATCTGGTCGTGAAGAACATTGTCGTTGATGGAGGCCCCGTGTTGAAGCGGTTTCGCGCGAGAGCGTTCGGGCGCGCGGCGCGCATCCGAAAGCGGGCGAGCCACGTCACCTTGGTACTCGGCACAAAAAAATAATTCAAAATTAAAAATGACAACGCAAAATTCAAAATTAAGAGATTTAAAATCTATCGCGAAGCGATACCAAAATTTTGTATTTTTATTTTTGCATTTTAAATTTGAGTGTAAGCGAATATGACTCACCGGGTACATCCATATATTTTCCGCATCGGAAGAACGACGAATTGGAAGTCGCGCTGGTTTGACATGAAGAATTTTGCCGGCAACTTGCGGGAGGATACGCTTCTGCGAGAATGGCTCCAAAAGCGGCTTCGGAGCGCCCACGTCGAGCAAATTGAGATCGAACGGTCCCCGAATGTCATGCACGTCATCGTGAAGACGTCGCGGCCGGGGATTTTGATCGGCCGCGGCGGCACGGGCGCGGAGGATCTCAAAAATCAGATTAAGAAAAAACTTTTCGAAGTTCGCAAGCGCTTTAAAACTTCAGTGAAGCCCCACGATATACGATTGACGATTGAAGAGGTGCGGATGCCGGAAACACATGCCGCAATCGCGGCGCAAATGATCGTCGATGAAATCGAGAAGCGGATATCTTTCCGGAGAATTCTGAAACAATCGGTAGAGAAAATTTCCGCGTCGCGGGATGTAAAGGGAGTAAAAGTCGCTCTTAAAGGGCGGCTTGACGGCGCGGAAATGGCGCGCTACGAAAAGCTCCGGAAGGGGCGGATTCCTTTACAGACGATTCGCGCAAATGTCGACTACGCCGAGCGGACCGCCTATACGACGTATGGAACAATCGGCGTTAAGGTATGGATTTATAAGGGGGATGTATTTGATAAAGACGAAAAGCAAAGCGTTGCATAAAACCATGAGAACTATTGAAAAGAAAATCCGCCCCGAGTTTTTCAGACTCGTGAAAACAGGGAAGAAAAATGTAGAAACGCGACTCGCCGATTTTAAGATATCGGCGGGAGATATTTTGATTTTAAAAGAATGGGATCCTAAAAAGAAAAATTTTACCGGGCGCGTTTTGCAACGGAAAGTACGAGCAGTCAATCGGACGTACGCGCATACAATTTATTCGCCAGCGGAAATTAAGAAATACGGCCTGATAACGATCGAATTGAAATAAAGATATGTTGCAGCCTAAAAAGGTCAAACATCGAAAATGGCAAAAAGGCGTATCCCGCGGAATTGAAACGCGCGGAACCGAACTTTCATTCGGCTCCTACGGCCTTAAGTCAATGGGTTCTGCGTGGATTACGGCGCGGCAAATCGAGGCGGCGCGCCGCGCCATGACGCGCTATGTCCAGAAAGGCGGCAAAATTTGGATCCGCATTTTTCCTGATAAGCCGGTTACGAAAAAACCGCCGGAGGTGACGTTGGGAGGCGGAAAAGGGTCTGTGGATCACTATGTCGTCGCGATAAAACCCGGAAGGGTCTTGTTCGAAATGGATGGCATCTCGCCCGAGATCGCCGAGGAAGCGATGCGGCTTGCGGCGCACAAGCTTCCCATGAAAGCGAAATTTGTAAAGAAGTAATAATCATGAAAGCGCACGACTTGAAAGAGAAAACAAAAGAAGAACTCGCCGAAGTGCTCCAGGAAAAACGAGCGAGAATTGAAGAATTGACGTTTTTGCTTTCGCAAAAGAAGGTAAAAAACGTAAAGGAACTCCGTGAAGCGAAAAAGGACGTTGCGCGCATACTTACTATTCTCAATAGGAAATGAACCATTATGAGACGCTTAAAAGGAACAGTCATTTCGCATAAGACAAAAAAGACCGCCGTCGTCCGCGTCGACCGTTTAGTGAAGCACGAAAAATATCGGAAGTTTTACCGTTCTTCTCGGAAATTCAAGGCGCATGATCCAGAGGACGGGTCAAAAGTCGGGGACGTCGTGGTCATTGAAGAGTCGCGACCGCTGTCGAAGGATAAGCGTTGGCGGATTGTTGAGTTGGTTTCGCGCGAGCCAAGCGCAGAGGGAGACGAAGGTAACGAGAAAGGAGAACAATTATGATTCAGCTTCGAAGCATCGTTAAAGTTGCCGATAATTCCGGGGCGAAAGTCATTCAGGTCATCCGGGTGCTCGGCGGGTCAAGCCGGCGGTACGCTCGCATCGGAGATATTGTTGTTGCGTCGGTCAAGGTTGCGGAACCGCGCAAGGCGGTGAAGAAAAAAGACGTTGTGAAAGCGGTTGTAGCGCGTACGCGCGCGCCATTCAGGCGTTCGGACGGGTCCTATATCCGATTTGACGACAACGCGGCGATTTTGGTTGAGGGGACCGAACCGCGAGGGGGACGTATTTTCGGTCCGGTGCCGCGCGAGCTTCGAGACCGCGGATTTATAAAAATTATTTCCCTTGCCCAGGAAGTTATATAATCGTATGAAGCTCAAAACCGGCGACAAAGTAAAAATCATTGCAGGGAACGATAAGGGAAAAGAAGGGAAAATCCTTGAGGTATTTCCGCTTGATGGGCATATTGTTGTTGAGGGAGTCAATATGAAAAAGAAGCATACGCGCGCAAAGCGGCAAGGCCAAAAAGGCGAGCGTATTGAAAAACCGGCATCGTTTGCGGCATCCCGAGCCCAGATTATATGCGGATCATGCGGCGCGCCGACTCGCGTCGGATACCGCGTGGCCGGCGGCGAAAAAGTTCGGATATGTAAAAAATGCAAAAAGGATTTGTAATATTTCTATGACGACGCTTCAAGAAAAATATAAAAAATCAATTATTCCCGCGATGCAGAAAACGTTCGGGCATTCGAATGCGATGGCGGTGCCGCGGATCGAAAAGGTTGTCGTGAATTGCGGAGTGGGGCGCATGCGCGATGAAAAAGAGCATACCGAGGTCCAGAAATTTTTGACAGAGATAACGGGCCAAAAGCCGGCCCCTCGCGCGGCAAAAAAAGCCATCGCATCTTTTAAGACGCGTCAAGGGCTCATCATTGGATATCAGGTGACGCTTCGCGGAAAGCGGATGTATGATTTTCTTTCACGGCTTATCAATATTGCGCTTCCGCGCACGCGCGATTTCCGCGGGATTACCGAGTCGTCATTTGACGCGAAAGGGAATTTGACAATCGGCATAAAAGAACATATAGTATTTCCCGAGATGATCGGTGCCGATTACCGATTTTTGTTTGGCTTTGAAATAACGGTCGTTACGTCTGCGCGAACAAGGAAAGAAGGCGTTGAACTTCTCAAATTATTCGGGTTTCCCATTGCGTCATAGTATGGCAAAACAATCCGTCATTGCACGATCTCTCAAGAAGCCGAAGTATAAATCGCGCGTTGTCAGGCGCTGTTTTCGGTGCGGCCGCAAACGCGGGTATATGCGCGATTTTGACCTTTGCCGGATTTGTTTTCGCGAACTTGCGAATCGAGGCGAGATTCCCGGCATAAAAAAATCTTCTTGGTAACACCATGGATCCTATTTCAGACATGTTCATACGGATAAAAAATGCAAATACCGCAAAGCGCGAGACGGTGCTTATTCCATATTCAAAGTTCAAGCTCGATATTGTAAAGGCGCTTTCCGGCGCGGGATGCATCGGTGCTGTTGAGGTGAAAGGGAAGCGGGTGCGGAAAACGATTGAAGTAGCGCTTCGTTATGAGGACGGCGATCCGAAAATCAAAGGCGTGAAAATGCTTTCAAAGCCGTCGAGGCGCCTATACGCGCCATATAAAGATGTGAAGCCTTCGCCACGCGGCGGAGTGGTGCTTTTGACAACGCCAAAAGGGATTTTGACTGATCGGATGGCAAAAAATGAAAAAGTCGGAGGCCAATTAATCGCTGAAGTGTGGTAGGGGTATGAGCCGCATCGGAAAAAAACCAATATCGATTCCAGCCGGAGTTACTGTTTCGATAGACGGGCCCACGGTTTCTGTCGCGGGGCCGAAAGGCGCTCTTTCTCGGGATATACCGCGCGATATTCATATTGAGATCATCGGGAACGAAATCGTAGCTTCCCCGGCGCGGAATACGAAAAAAGCCCCTGCCCTGTGGGGTCTTTCGCGCGCGCTTGTCGCGAATATGGTGGAGGGCGTTACGAATGGATTTGAAAAAAAACTTGAATTTGAAGGGATAGGGTATCGAATGGCCGTCGAGGAGTCTACGCTTGTCATGCAAATCGGATTTTCTCACCCCGTGAAAATACCGGCACCGGAGGGCGTTAGCTTTTCGCTTGAGAAAAACGTAATTACAATTTCCGGGATTAATAAAGAGCTCGTGGGGGAAACGGCGGCATACATTCGCTCGATCCGACCGACCGAGCCGTATAAAGGAAAGGGTATCCGCTATCAAGGGGAGATTGTGCGCAGGAAAGCAGGGAAAAAAGCGGTTGCATCCGGATAATAGTGGAATATGAAAAGAACACAGCAAAAACGAGAAAAGCGTTTACGCAGAAAAATACGTATACGCGCGCGTATCAAAGGGACGTCAAAACGCCCTCGGATCAGCGTGTTTCGCTCAAACAAGCATGTATGGCTTCAGCTCATTGATGACGAGTCGGGGAAGACCATTCTTTCGGTAAGCGACCAAGACGTTCGGGAGAAAGGCAAAAAGGTGACGCCAAAGCAACGCATCGAGCGTGCGTTTGAGGCGGGGCGCGAGCTCGCGGAACGCGCGAAAGCAAAAAAGATCGAGCGCGCCGTATTTGATCGCGGCGGGTATTCATACCACGGGATTATCAAGCGAGTCGCCGAAGGCGCGCGCGAGGGAGGACTTATATTTTAGTAATCAGTAACTAACGAATATGGCACGACCACGAGGTCAAAGATCGAATGCGCGAGGGGGACGCGAGCGGTCCGAATACGATCAGAAAGTCCTTGACGTTCGCAGAACAGCACGCGTTGTCTCCGGCGGGCGGCGTTTTACATTTCGGGTTTCCGTTGTGATCGGCAACAGGAAGGGGAAAGTCGGGCTCGGTATGGGCAAAGGGACAGATGTCACCTCATCTATCGATAAGGCAGTTCACCAAGCGAAAAAGCGGATGTTTGAGATTCCATTGACGCAGTCCCGTTCCATCCCCCACGAAGTATACGCAAAAGTAGGCGCGGCAAAGGTCATATTGAAACCCGCGCGGGAGGGCCGCGGCATGATTGCGGGAGGGCCGGTTCGCGTTGTCGCCGAGCTTGCGGGCATCAAGAATTTGACGGGGAAAATCTTATCACGGACGCCGAATAAGCTGAATAATGCGCGCGCGGTTGTAGAAGCATTACAGATGTTAAAGGCGCGCGCCTCATAGATATGCAGATTCATAACCTTACATCGCATATACGGTCTCACCCTGCGCGCAGAATCGGCCGCGGGGGGAAGCGCGGAACCTATTCCGGCCGCGGCATCAAAGGCCAGAAAGCGCGCGCAGGCGCAAAATTCCGTCCCGAAGAGCGAGACACCTTGAAACGGATTCCAAAACTCCGCGGATATCGTTTTAAGTCGTTTCAGACGAGACCGGTTGTGGTTTCCCTTCGGGTTATCGAGGAGAAGTTTCCGTCTGGTTCGGAGATAACTCCGAAAGCGCTTTTGGAGAAAGGATTGATCCGCAATGTAAGAGGCGGTCTTCCCCGGGTAAAAATTCTCGGCGGAGGACACGGCACAAAGATATACTCTTTTAAAAACGTATTGCTTTCCGGGACTATAGCTGGGAAAATCGAAGTAAAGAAATAGCGCATATGCTTCAAAAGCTTTCACTTTTATTCACTGTGCCAGACCTTCGGAAAAAGGTTTTCTTTATCTTGAGCGTATTGGTGATATTCCGGGTAGGAGCGGCGATTCCGGTGCCGGGCGTTCGGCCGGAACGTCTCAAGGATTTCCTTGAGTCAAATCAGTTTTTCGGGCTTTTGAATATTTTTTCCGGCGGCGTTTTGGATAACCTTTCCATTATCATGCTCGGCGTAGGGCCCTATATCACTGCCTCAATCATCATGCAGCTTCTCACGATGCTCTTTCCGCATCTCAAGGAGATGTATCAGGAAGAAGGCGAGGCGGGCCGTACGCGCTTTAACCAATACGCGCGCTATCTCACGGTGCCCCTGGCGCTTCTTCAATCGTATGCCCTTCTTATCCTTTTGATTCGGAATGGCGTTATTCCGGAGCTTTCACTCTTCGGGTATGCCGTAAACATGATCGTCGCAACCGCGGGCACCATGTTTCTCATGTGGCTTGGTGAGCTCATCACGGAAAAGGGTCTCGGGAACGGGATCTCGCTTTTGATTTTTGCGGGCATTGTTTCCGGTCTTCCCACTGCGGTCAGACAGGAACTTTTTACCTTTACGCCAGAGCGTCTTCCGGTGCTTCTTGCATTTGTGCTCGTGTCCCTTGCGGTTATTGCGGGCGTGGTTATCATCACCGAAGGCCAGCGGAATATCCCGGTGTCGTACGCAAAGCGTATCCGCGGCATGCGGATGTACGGCGGCGTCTCAACCCACCTGCCGCTTCGCGTAAATCAGGCGGGCGTCATTCCGATCATATTCGCCGTTTCTATTATTCTTTTTCCGGGGCTTGTCGGAAGTTTTCTTGCGGCGGTTCCCAATGAGTTCGCCCAGCGCGCCGCGCAATTTCTTATTGCCGCATTCAATAATCAGATTGTCTACGGCGCGTCCTATTTCATTCTCGTATTTGCGTTTACGTATTTTTATACCGCGGTTACGTTTGACCCGCAGGCGATCGCCGATAATCTGCAAAAACAGGGCGGGTTCATTCTCGGCATTCGTCCTGGCCGGCCGACTGCAGAGTATCTCTCCCGAATTTTGAACCGAATAACGCTCGCGGGCGCGCTTTTTCTCGGCGCCATCGCAATTTTGCCGATCGTTGTCCAGTCAGCGCTCCGGATTCAGGCGCTTACACTCGGCGGAACAGCGCTTTTAATCGTCGTATCTGTCGTGATTGAGACAATGAAACAGATCAATGCGCAGCTCGTCATGCGCGAGTACGAACATATATAATAGAAGAATGGAGGATATATCTTCGAAGTTTACGATTGCAGTGATTGGGCGCTCCGGGTCGGGCAAAGGAGTGCAGGCGCATGCGCTTTTGTCCCTTCTCGGGAAACGCGCGTATCACATGGAAACCGGACGGTTTTTGCGCGAGATTACGAGAGAACATGAAAACCCGACGATCCGCATCGCACGCCGCCTCATGGGGCAGGGACGGCTTTTCCCTTCGTGGTTTTCGAGCTATACCTGGCTCAACAAGTTCATCGCAGGCGGGAAAGCAGATCGGCATCTCATTTTTGACGGAGCGCCGAGGCGCTTGTCCGAAGCGCGTCTTCTCGACGAAGTGCTCGTGTGGCACGGGAGGAAAAAAGCGCTTTGCATCTATCTTGACGTTATAGAAAAAACAGCGGTAGATCGCCTTCTCGCACGGAAACGGAAGGACGATACATTGCGCGCGATACAAAACCGCATGGCTTATTTTTCCCGGGATGTGCTTCCGGTGATCGAGTATTTTAAAAAAGAACGCCGGCTCCTCCGCATAAACGGTGAATTATCAACGGAATTGGTATTCCGGCAGATCGAATCGCTTCTTTCAAAACGTCTCGGCCGTAACTGGGAGCGGCGCACATAAACGAACATGGCGATCCGGATTAAGACTGCGAAAGAAATTTCAGTCCTCCAAGAGTGCGGAAAACGCCTTGCCGCAATACTCAAGGCGCTTCAGGAGAAAGCCCGGCCCGGAACGGCAACCGGCGAGATTGACCTTCTCGCACAAAATCTCATCCGGGACGCGGGCGGCATTGCGGTATTTCGGGGATATCGCGTTGAAGATTCACCGCCGTATCCTGCGTCAATTTGCACATCGATCAACGATGAAGTGGTGCACGGGATACCCCGGCCCGATACGTATCTTCGCGAAGGAGATATTCTTGCGATTGATATCGGAATGGCATGGCCGCGCGAATCCGCGAAAGAGTTCCCGTCATACCAAGGCAGACCGCTTGTCACTGATACCGCGGTGAGTTTTTCTATTGGGAACAGTACGCGAGAGAGTGACCGGCTTTTACGCGGAACCAAAGAAGCTCTTTGGGAGGGAATAGACGAAGTAAAGAGCGGGAAGCGCGTCGGAGACTTAAGCGCGCGCATCCAGAAAAAACTTACTGAATACGGGTTTGGGATTGTCAAAGGGCTCGCGGGGCATGGAGTCGGTTATGAACTCCATGAGGATCCGCTTATTCCAAATTATGGAAAAGCGGGAACAGGCCCGCTTTTAAAGACCGGTATGGTTCTTGCGATCGAACCAATGGCGACATTGGGGAAAGGAGACGTCCGGCTCGATCGGGACGGATGGACATTTCAAACAATCGACGGTTCCGCAAGCGCGCATTTTGAACATACCGTTGTGCTTACGCCGAATGGCACTCTCGTTCTTACGATGATATAATGGGATAGGGTATGCGGTATTTGGGGATAGATTATGGAACGAAGAGGATAGGTATTGCGATATCTGACGAGCGCGGGATTGTGGCATTTCCTCATTCTGTTATCGCGGCCAGGCGGAACACAGATAGGATTGACGAAATTTTTACTATCATAAGACATGAGAAGATAGAAGCGATTATTATTGGATTTCCGGTTGATTTCGCGGGGAAAGAGCGGGAGACTGCGGCGCGCGTTCGGGTATTTGCCGAACGCATCAAAAAAGCGCTTTCGGTACCTGTTTTTTTTGAGAACGAATTGCTGACGACCCGTCTTGCGTCAAAAAGCGCCTCACGGGGGAAAAGCGTTGATGCGTCTGCCGCGGCGCTCATCCTTCAATCGTATTTGGATAAAAAATTGTCTGAAAAGTCCGCTTCGTCGCAAAATTCATTGATTTCGAGCGAGCCGAGAACGGACAAAGGCGAAGCCGAAATCAGGGAATTGTAGTAGAATAAGGGCTTTTTTTAGACAGCGTATATGATAAATCCGAAATAACATTCCATGTATCTTTCTTGGATTATACCGGCCAAAAACGAAGTCCGGCACATCGAAAAAACCATATTAGAAGTCGACCAGTATCTTCGAGGGAAGAATTTTGAGTATGAAATTATTGTTGCGGACAACGGTTCGACCGACGCCACCGCGCAGATTGTAGATAATTTGAGAGGAACAATTTCCCATCTTAAGCTTTTGAAAACAAAGGGTCCGGGGAAGGGATGGGCGGTGAGGGAAGGAATGCTCGCCGCGGGAGGGGAGTATCGGATATTTGCAGACGCCGACAATTCAGTATCGCCTGGCCAGCTTGATTCATTTATTCCCCATGTATGCAAATCTTCGCAAGAGCCGAGTGCGTGTTTTGATGTTGTCATTGGTTCGATCGAGATCGAGGGTGCTTCCGTGGAGGAGCACGCGCAGTGGTATCGCCGCGCGCTTGGAAAATTTTCGAAATACGTCATTCGCGTGATCGCGGGCCTCTGGGAGATTCGTGATACCCAGCGAGGGTTCAAATTGTTTTCTCGCCGTGCCGCAGAAATTATTTTTTCCCGCCAGCGGATTACGACGTGGGGATTTGACATCGAAGTTCTTGTGATTGCGAAGCGGCACGGGTTTCGCATAAAAGAAGTTCCCGTTCGGTGGGTGAACCCCGCCGGCTCAAAGGTTGGGCTCGGCGCGTATGTGAGCACATTTCGGGAGCTCCTCGAGATTAAATGGAATGATATCCGGGGGATATATCGTTAGCCGCATGGGAAATACGCGTATATCAAACGGTGAAGGAAAATCTCGTTCCGAACTGCGCCAGAATGTTGTCTCTGGCGATTGGGTTGTGATTGCAACCGGACGCGCAAAGCGGCCCCACGATTTTCTTACAAAGCGCGGAACGCGTTTTTCTCAAGAGAAGCGCACGTGCCCCTTCGAAAAATCAATTTCCAACCGTATTCTTATCTTTTCAAAGAGCCGGATAAAAAAAAGGGATTGGTGGGTGCAGGTTGTTCCGAATAAATTCCCCGCGTTTGGGAGAGGAGTATGCGCGGTGTTTTCCCATAGGGGTCCGTATCAAGAAACCGGAGGAGTGGGGTTTCATGAGGTCATTATCACGCGGGATCATCTTCGTTCGATCGGCGAGATGAATGACGAGGAAGTCGAACTTATTGTTCGGGCGTATCAGGAGCGCTATATCGCGCTGAAAGACGACCCCTGCGTTGAATATATATCCATTTTTCATAATCATGGAAGGCTTGCCGGCGCTTCCATAAGCCATCCTCATTCTCAGATTATTGCGATTCCCGTCATCTCTCCCGATATTCGGAGAAGCGTTGAAGGTTCTCGGCGCTATTTTCATGAACATAAAAAGTGCGTGCACTGCGTGATGATTCGGTATGAACGGGCGGCGAAAAAACGCATTATCTATGAAAACGATCGGTTTGTTGTATTCGCGCCGTATGCGTCAAAGTCGGCGTTTGAGACGCGCATATTCCCGAAATTTCACAGCGCCCGCTTTGAGGATATGGCCGAACGCGATCGGCGGCTTTTTGCGCATGCGTTCCGCATCGCGATGGGAAAAATATTTCGCGGGCTCCGAGATCCCGACTATAACTTTTTTCTTCATACCGCGCCGGTGCGGAGTCTTACTGATATCGACCACTACCACTGGCATTTTGAGATTTTGCCGAAGACCGCCATTTGGGCGGGTTTTGAAATAGGGACGGGAATCGAAATCTCCGTCATCAGTCCAGAAGCCGCTGCAAAATTTTTGCGAGGAATAAAAGTATAGAAACGCATGAAACATTTTTTGCTTATTGCAAATTGGAAATCGAACCCTCAATCGCTTGAGAACGCCTGCATGCTTGCGCGCGCGCTTGAACGCGAGGTAAAAAAGATTCGGGGCGTTGAAATAGTAATCGCTCCCCCATATCCTTTTTTAGTTCCGGTTCGGCGTGAGTTGAAAAAAGCTAAGCTCGGCGCTCAGGATTCATTCTGGACTGGAGGCCCCTACACCGGAGACATCTCTCCGGAACAGCTCGCCACTCTCGGGGTAAAGTATGTGATTATCGGCCATTCGGAACGCAGGATCTATCACGGAGAGACGGATTCGCTGATTAATAAAAAAATGAAAGCCGTTTTGGAAGCAGGCATGTCGTCGATTTTGTGCGTCGGCGAGCGCGAGCGCATCGGCAGGGATATTCCTGCAATTGTCGGAGAGCAGATCCGCGGAGCGCTTCGGGAGATTCCGCCGCGCCTCTATAGGAACATATGCATTGCGTATGAGCCGGTATGGGCCATCAGCACAACTCCGGGTGCGGTGCCGGATACGCCGGAAAATTCATTTCGCGCGAGCATGTACATTCGGCGCGTGCTCGCTGATATGGCAGGAAAAAAGAATTCGGGATCCGTTCGAATTCTCTATGGCGGTTCTGTATCGCAGATGAATATCGGATCATTTGTGCGCGATGGGGGTGTCGGCGGAGCGCTCGTAGGAAGCGCAAGCCTCAATAGAAAAACATTCGGAGAGATTATCCGTATTGCATCTCGTGCGCGCTAGGTTTCTCATATATGCGTCTTCGTCACATTCGTCACGCACGGATCCGTCCAGGTACGCGGGTTCTCGTCCGCGTTGACTTTAACGTCGTCATAAAAGAAGGGCGCGTCCTTGATGATTTTCGGATGCGCGAAGCGCTTCTCACGCTGTCATATCTCATAAAGAGAAAATGCCGCATTCGCATAGTGGGGCATCTTGGCCGTCCGGGAGGCAGACGGGTAGCGCGTTTATCACTTTTGCCTTTAGCCAAACATCTTGCAGGGCTTCTCGACCGGCGTATTCAGTTTATTCGGGATCCGTTAGATCAGAGGGCGATAGACCGATACGATGGCTCACGCGACATATTGTTTTTCGAAAATCTCCGGTTTTGGCCCGGAGAGGAAAAAAATAATGAGTCGTTTGCTCGCGCACTCGCAACGTGGGGCGATCTCTATGTGAATGAAGCTTTTTCTGATATCCATCGAGCGCACGCTTCGATGGTCGCGCTCCCGAAATACATACCGGGGTATGCCGGTTTTCGATTATTCGACGAGGTTCGCTTTTTGGGGAAGGCGCGTGACATTCCGGCGCGGCCCTGTTTGGTTATTTTCGGAGGCGCAAAGGTTTCGACAAAACTGCCGTTGATACGAAAATTCCTAAAGGTTGCTGATCGCATCATTATTGCGGGCGCAATGGCGAATACCGTTTTTCTCCGCGAAGGAATAGAAATTGGAGTATCGACCGCGGAGCGGGATATGGATGGTGTGCCGCCTCGCGCGTTTTTTCGGAACCAAAAATTGCTCTATCCTGTTGACGTGGTGGTTATGCGTGGCGGCGTCTTTGCGCGCGGGCGCACGCGCCGCGTGCGCATCGGCGCGCTTCGCTCTGATGATTTTATCGTTGATAGCGGGCCGCGTTCTATCGAACTTTTTGTCAAAGAAGCGAAACGCGCGAAGACGGTCATTTGGAACGGGCCGTTAGGATATACCGATATTCTTCGATTCCAGAGGGGGACCAGGCGTTTTGCCGAGGCGCTTTCCCGGATGCGATCGTTTCGCGTGGTGGGCGGCGGGGAGACAGTCGCGGTGCTCAACCGCGCAAAGCTCGTGAAGAAGTTTTCGCACGTATCTACCGGAGGAGGAGCGATGCTTGAATTTTTTATGGGGAAGCGTTTTCCCGCGCTCGATGCGCTCTCTTTGAAGTAGATATGCGCTACACGACGAGAGAACAGTTTGAGAAAGAGAATGGATACGAAATCGACGGGGTGTGGTTTCCGCGAGTGACAAGAATTCTTGAGATTAAAGCAAAGCCCGGGCTCGATCGGTTTTTGCGCGAGGTCGGCGACTATACATCCGCAGAAACAATAAAGGTGAAATCCGCCCAAGAGGGGAGCAGGATCCATGAGGTCGCGGAGCGGATTCTTGCCGGTGGAGAAATCGACGTGCCTGAAGAGATCCGTCCCGCTATGGATTCCCTTTCGTCTTTGGTGCGCGAACGCGGGATCATCGTATTTCCAGAATTTATTGAACGCCGCGTGTGGTCCGAGCGGCATCGCTATGCCGGAACAATCGATTCCCTTGCAATGATCGGAGGCAAAATCGGAGTTCTTGATATCAAGACGTCACACGGTTTTTATCCGGAATTTAATCTACAGACCGCGGCATACGTTTCCGCATTTCAGGAAATCGTGGTTCGCAAAGCGCTCGGCTGTTCGTTTTCCGTGGAGACGCGCTGGATTCTAAAAATAAATCAGCATGTTGAGTGCATGCGCTGTAGTGCGACCAAGCGGGTAAAAGGCGGGTATACGAAAGTGCGGGAAAATGGCGGAAGCGGTTCTCGATGCGGCGGGGATGGCG
>Ga0155137_104_pt1 | contig 18594 bp, 17 predicted proteins | sample RifCSPhighO2_01_FD_106105 | JGI IMG/M metagenome (GOLD analysis project Ga0155137, IMG submission 106105) | Candidatus Sungbacteria bacterium RIFCSPHIGHO2_01_FULL_50_25
CTCGTCTGCAAACAAGAACTCCGCGAGCGCTTTCGCAAGCTCGGTCTTTCCGACACCGGTCGGCCCCAAAAACATGAAGGAGCCGATCGGACGGTTCTCTTCCGCGATCCCCGCGCGCGAGCGCCTCACTGCGTTTGCGATTTTTTTAATCGCCTCGTTCTGGCCGATCACGCGCTTCGTCAAATTGTCCTCCATCCGTATGAGGCGAGACGCTTCAGTTTCAATAATTTTTGTCACAGGAATTCCAGTCCAGCGCGCGACGACATCGGCAATATCCTCTTCGATTATTTCGGCGCGAAGGAGGTGGCGCGATTTCTGAAGCTTTTTCAATTTTTCTTCTGACTCGCGAAGCCGCTTTTCCGCTTCGGGAATTTTGCCGTAGCGAAGCTCGGCGACTTTCCCCAGCTCGCCCGCGCGCTCCGAGATGTCTGATTCCTGGCGCGCGCCGTCAAGCTCTTTTTTGAGCGCGCGGATGTCGACGATCATTTCTTTTTCCTGCTTCCACGCAGACTCAAAATCCGCAATGCTCTCCTGCAACGCGGTAATTTCTTTTTCAATATCCTTGAGGCGCGCCTTCGCTTTTTTATCCGATTCTTTTTTCAAGGCTTCGCGCTCGATTTCAAGCTTCATGATTTTTCTCCGCGTCTCGTCAATCTCTTTCGGGAGCGAGTCCATCTGGAGCCGCAGGCTTGATGCGGCCTCGTCGACAAGGTCAATCGCCTTATCGGGCAAAAAACGCTCCGTGATATAGCGCGAAGAAAGGGTGGATGCGGCGACTAGCGCGGCATCGGTAATCCGTATACCGTGATGCGCCTCGTACTTCGGCTTGAGGCCGCGAAGAATTGAGATCGTATCCTCCACAGACGGCTCTTCAACGTATACTGGCTGGAACCTGCGCGCAAGCGCGGGGTCGCGCTCGATATAGCGCTGATATTCTTTCAGGGTTGTCGCGCCGATCGCATGGAGCTCCCCCCGCGAGAGCGGAGGCTTCAGCATATTTGACGCATCCATCGCGCCTTCTGCTGCGCCGGCGCCGACAATCGTATGAAGTTCATCGATAAAAACGATGAATTTCCCTTCTGCGCGCTCTATTTCGCGCAAAATCGCCTTCAGGCGGTCTTCAAATTCGCCGCGGTATTTTGTCCCCGCGATGATAGCCGCAAGATCTATTGAAATCAGCTCTTTTTCCTTGAGCGTTTCCGGGATGTCGCCGGACACGATTCTCTGGGCAAGCCCTTCCACAATCGCCGTTTTTCCGACGCCGGCTTCTCCGATGAGCACCGGATTGTTTTTTGTCCTGCGCGACAAGACCTCCATGACGCGGCGTATCTCTCCGTCGCGGCCGATCACGGGATCAAGCTTTTCCTGGCGCGCAAGGCGCGTGAGGTTTCGCGCGTATTTCTCGATGACGTTATATTTTGTTTCCGGCTCCGGATCCGTGATTCGCTGGCCGCCGCGAAGCTCCGCAAGCGCTTTCAAGACGACTTCCTTATTGATGCCTTCGCGTTCAAGAATCTCGCGAGCGCGCGACGGAATCTCGATGAGCGAAAGCAAAAGGTGTTCGGTCGAAATAAATTCGTCTTTTAATTGTGCCGCCTCGCGGTGCGCCTGCTCGATCGTCTTTGCAAGATCCTGCGTAAGATACACTTGTCCGATGGGGGTCGCGACCATGGCGCCCCGCGGCATCGCATCAAGCGCTTCGAAAAGGCGGTCTACAAGAAGCGAAACGTCAACTTCCAAGCGCTCAAGAATCGAATCAACCGTCCCTTCTTCCTGCAGCACAAGCGACGACAAAAGGTGCAACACGTCTATCTGCTGGTGCGAACGCTCTAACGCCAAATCGTGCGCTTTTTTAAGCGCCTCTTGGGCTTTAATGGTGAATTGTTGAAATGGAGGCATACATTCGACAATGCGTTTTCCCGGCACGCGAGTTTTATCCAGCGATAAAACTCGCTAAGAGCCGGCGGCGCTTCTTTTGCTTCGCAAAAGACCATGCAATCGCCGCCTCTATTGCCGGTAAAACGTATTGCTTCTCTAGAAAAGTAACTTTTCTCTCAAGTATATGGGGTAAACGTTCTTTGACCGCCTTGTCCCGTATGTTTTCAAAAGCAGCTTTCCTCGTTTAAAAGATAATTATATTTTTATAACGCGCTTACTCGTAAAATGATTTTGTTAAAACATTATACACGAAAAAATTTGAAAAATCAAGAGGGCGAAGAGGCAAGAATGCGCTCGATGCCACGCGCGGCGCCAAAAAGCGTTTTTTCGTCAAACCACGGAGAAATCATCTGCATACCGAACGGGAGTTTCTTTCCGCCCTCCGCCGGAACAGTGCCGACGGGAAGAGAAATTCCGGGAAGCCCTGCGAGATTTACGGCGACCGTATAGATATCGGCGAGATACATGGAAACGGGATCGCCCGTCTTTTCCCCGAATCGGAACGCAGGTGTCGGAGTTGTGGGCCCGATCACGATATCGACGTCGCGAAACGCGCTCTCAAAATCCGAAGCGATTTCCCGGCGGACTTTCTGCGCCTTCACGTAATACGCGTCGTAGTATCCGGCGGAAAGCGCATAGGTCCCGAGAATAATCCGCCGCTTCACTTCAGGCCCAAACCCGCGCGCGCGGGTTTTTGAATACATCTCAAAAAGATTCTCTTCCTCCCGATCGGGAACACCATACCGAATGCCGTCAAAACGCGCGAGGTTCGCAGACACCTCGGACGGAACAACGATATAATACGCGGGAAGCGCGTAGGACGAATGCGGCAAAGAAATTTCTTTCGCAACAACACCTTCTTTTTCAAGCAACTTCAAAAGCTCCCCGATCCGCGATGCGATTGCCGGATCAAGACCCTCTCGAAAATATTCTTTTGGAACGCCGATCCGAAGGCCTCGAAGCGCAAAACTTTTTTCGGCTTCCTCATACGAATGATGGACCGACGTTGCGTCAAATTCGTCCCCTCCCGCAATCGCAGAAAACATAATTTCCGCATCCCGCACTGTTTTTGCAAAGGGCCCGATCTGGTCGAGCGACGAAGCCATCGCAATAAGGCCGTGCCTGGACACCCTGCCGTAGGTCGGCTTCATGCCGACAACCCCGCAAAACGATGCGGGCTGGCGGATCGAGCCGCCTGTATCAGAGCCGAGCGCGCCCAATGCCATGCCCGTGGCCACTGCCGCGGCCGAACCGCCTGACGAGCCGCCGGGCACGCGGGACTCGTCGCATGGATTTTTTGTGGGGCCGAATGCGGAATTTTCAGTCGAAGAGCCCATGGCGAATTCATCAAGATTTGTTTTTCCGATGATGATTGCGCCTGCCTCCTTAAGTTTTCTGACAACGGTTGCATCAAAACCCGCGGTATAGTTTTCAAGGATCTTCGAGCCTGCGGTCGCGCGCTTCCCCTCAACAAGAATATTATCTTTCAAAGCGATGGGGATGCCGAAAAGCGGAGAGGTCTCTGGAGCATCACGGAGAATCGCATCTTTTTCTTCTGCCTCGCGAAGCGCGTCTTCATATACATCGAGAAACGCATGAATATCCCGATCCCGCTCATGAATAACGGAAAGACAATCAGACACAAGATCCCTCACGTTCACTGCGCCACTCCTCAACGCATGCCCCGCTTCCTCGATTGTAAACCCCGTTAGATCCCCGCCCTTAAGGACAGGGTTTTTATTCTGCTTTTGATATACCCGTTTTTCGTCTCCGGCCTCTGAGCCGAAGTTTTCAGGGTCTAACGGGGTAAACAGAGACGGCCGCTTCATGATTCAAAAACGTTTGGCACTTCTATATATGATTTTTTCGATGCGCGCGCCGCGCGCCGAAGCTCATCCGCCTTCCCCTCGAGGATCCCGGAGCCCTCGTGATCTTTGCGCATGATATTCGACATCCGGGTGCCGCCTGACATCGGAACGGTGGACGAGGTGTCTACTTCATTGAGCGCTTCGACAAACTCCAAAATTGCGGCGAGCTCTTTTCCGAAACGCTTTTTTTCGTCGTCGGTGAGGTCTATCCGCGCCAATTGTGATATATGCTCAACCGTTTCTTTTGAAATCATACTCGTCATTCGCCGATCATTGATAAAAATTCTTTTTCGCTCGCCACCTTGACGCCGAGACGCTTCGCGTCGTCCAGTTTGGAGCCCGGATCCTCTCCTGCGACCACAACGCTCGTTTTTCTCGACACCGATCCTGAAATATCGCCGCCGAGCTCCCGGATCCGCCGCTTTGCCTCATCGCGGGTCATCGCGCGAAGCGCGCCGGTCAAGACAAACGTGAACCCGGCGAATTTCTTCGGCTTCCGGGATACCTTGGCTTCTTTTGGATGGACGCCGGAATCTTTCAGTTTTTTCAAAAATGCTTCGTTTTCTTTTTTCCGGAACCATTCGAAGAGCGACTGTGCGACTACGCCGCCGATGTTCGGAACCGAAGAGAGCTCACTCTCCGAGGCCGCGCGAATCTTCTCTAACGTACCAAAATGGCCCGCAAGGTCAATCGCGGTTTCCTCTCCGACATGCAAAATTCCGAGTGCGAAAAGAAATCTCGGAAGCTCAATTTTCTTTTTCTCCCGGATGGAGCGGATGAGATTTTCCGCGGATTTTTCGGCAAACCGCTCCAGGGGCGCGATATCGCCTTCTTCAAGGGAAAAAATATCCGCCGGATCCTCGACAAGTCCCTCATCGATGAGGCGGTCAACGATTTTCGGCCCGAGCCCTTGGATATCGAACGCGTTTTTTGAAACAAAGTGGTAGAACCGCTCGCGCCTTACAAGCGCGCATCGATCCGGATGAAGAATTTTGTGCAAGACTTCTCCTTTCGGCCGAACCACGGGCTCGCCGCAAAAAACACGGGGCATATGAAACGGCTTTAATCCTTTCAGACGGAGATTTTTAAGAACACGGACCACATCCGGAATAACGTCTCCGGCGCGCTGAATAATCACGGTGTCGCCTGCGCGGACATCGAGGCGCTCGATCTCGTCCATGTTGTGCAAAGTCGCGCGGGAAACAGTGACGCCGCCGACATCGACAGGTCTCAGGTGCGCAACTGGCGTCAAGACGCCTGTCCTGCCGACCTGCACCTGAATGTCTTCGACTATTGTCGTTGCCTCGCGGCCCGGAAACTTGAATGCAACAGCGCCCCGCGGCGCTTTTCCGACAACGCCGAGCTTGTCAAAAATCGCGTTTTCGTTCACCTGTACGACAACGCCGTCAATAAGAAACGGGAGTTTATCGCGGATAGAAAAAATATGCTTCCAAAATGCCTCAACATCCGAAAGATCATGGCATTGCTTCGCATGCGGGTCAGTTCTAAACCCAAGTAATTTCGCAATTATATGCTCTTCTTCATGCGTGCGCTGTCCAAGATTAGTGACGATATCATAGGCAAGAAAATCAAGGCGCCTCGAGGCCGTAATTTTTGAATCGAGCTGGCGAACTGATCCGGCGGCGATATTCCGGGGATTTGCAAAAAGCGGCAATCCCCTTTTTTCCTGCTCGCGATTAAGCGCATCAAACGTATGTTTTGCCATATAGACCTCGCCTCGGATCTCGACAGTGCGCCCGAGATTTTTTACCGCGCGGACCGCGCGCGGATACAGGGAAGCGAGCGCACGTATTTCGCGATCCTGCTCCATACCGTCTCGAAACCCGATTGCGAGCGGAACCGATTCAATCGTCTTTATATTTTCCGTGACGTCCTCGCCGACCTTGCCGTCTCCGCGGGTTGAAGCGCTTTTTAACACTCCGTTTTCATAGACGAGGGAAATCGCAAATCCGTCGATTTTCAACTCCGAAAAATAATCAAGCTCCTCCCCGCGCGAAAGAAGTTTTTTGATCCTACTCTCCCATTCTGCGAGCTCGCGGGAAGAAAACACATCTCCCAAAGAAAGCATCGCCGCCCCATGGCGGATTTTTTTAAACCCCTTCAAAACCGCGCCCGCGACGCGCTGCGAAGGGGAATCTGCGGTTACGAGTTCCGGAAATTCGTCCTCGAGCGCTACGAGCTCATGCTTCAAAGAGTCGAGCGCCTCATCGGAAATCTCCGAGCGATTAAGGACGTGATAAAGATAGCGGTGATGATCGATTTCTTTCCGGAGCTTTAGGATCCTTTCTGCCGCATGCCGTCTATCCATACACGTTATGGCGCAGCACTTGTATAAATAAGCTCAAATGCGCGGCGGACGAATCGCGAAGCGCCGGGGCCGCAGAAAGACTGTCCGGTGACTTTAAGCGAATTATCCGCAAGACCGCCCCCGATGTCCGACTTATCCATCCTCACGGAATAACACCCGCCAGAAAGAGCATTTGAATCAATAAAACTCGGATTTATAACCGGAACGCAAGGCGACCCAAATGAGGAACAAAGAATTCCACGCACCCGATCATCATAAAGCGCTTTCTCAATCCCTTCGTCTGCCGCGTAGAGAGCGACAAAAGAGCTCGTAAGCTCTCCCGCGATATAGATCTGCGAAAACACAATGGTAAACATTGCGTAGCTGATCGAAGAAAGCGCGGCAAGGATAGACACCGCAAGAAGAAGCGTAACGCCCGAGCGGGGATTTTGCCGCGCGCTTACTGCTGTTTTGCTCCAAACCTTGAAAAAGAATCGCATAAAAATTTACGGAAAATCGCGGATACGCTGGGTAATGGACGTCTGCAAATCCATGGTGGAATGTGCAACGCCTTTCGGGTCGATCGCGCTCACCTTCAGATTAATCACTATCCACGGCTGGCCGTCGGTTGACCCCGGGGAAGCGGTATTGCCACGCGGGACCATCCGAAAACGATCAACCGTCACTTCGTCCGCGCTTAGCGATATCGCGCTCGAACAATCCGCGCTGCTGATTGCGCCGGTCGTTTTTTTAATGCGCATGAGCCGTTTTACTCCGCCCGCATCCGTATCAATAAAATATCTCCGTTGCGATCCCGCGGGAGTGGACGCGACAAAATTGATTTCATCGGTGCCGGAGTCGCCGCACTCGTTCGGAGAAATAAGCTTATATTGAGTCCCGACACGCATCTCTTTCGTGATGAGTTCGAGCGAATAACGAATATTGTCGATCGCGGCTTGCGTCCGCTGAATTTTTGCCTGCGCTTTTGAAACCGCGATCATAATCGAAACTGCGGAGATTGCAAGCATGGAAAATATCCCGGTTGCAACAACCATCTCAATCAATGTAAACCCGGTTTGCTTGTTTTGAAACTTTTTCATTTTATCTCCAATGATACAGCGCGTCTTTGAGTACAACCGTACGCGCCTGGCCGCGCTCGGTCCATATCACCGTAGAGACGATTTCCATTCGCGAGGGACTGTCACCCGCGAGCTCCCCCCCCACGATCCTCATATCAATTGCGACGGTGCGCACAAAAGGAGAATCAGATCCGGAACTATACTGATAAAAACCGCTTCCATTGATCCGGAGCGGACTTGATACGGATCCGGTTCGGAAATCAGGCGACATGACGGTATAGGAGCCGCACGTATCGCTTTCAAGGTCAGAGCTATCAACGCGCATTGTCGTAAAATCTCCCTCTGGCTGCGGATCAAGACGATTCCCTACGCCACCTCCCGCCTCGTGATCCCATTTCCATGACATTTCCGCGCCGCCGTCAAGATAATCGCATAAGATATTGTTATCCCGCTGAACGCGCACAAGCTCGATTCCTTCCTGGGCAAGGTGGAGCGCGATAAGCTTATTTTTTGCAAATGTCACGTCAACAAGCCCTTTTGTTATCAACGCAACCGGCCCCACGATCGCCGCAAGCAAAACCGCAAGCGCGACAATGGTTTCTATTAATGTGAACCCCATTAGAAGTCGCCTATTTTCCGAAAATACTATTTTTCCGCAAGACGGTTTTATGATATGCCCAGAAATATCATGGCGCTGATGAAAAATTTCTAAAATTTTTCTCCCCAAGACTTCTAACGGGGTGAACCCCTGCCTGAATGAAAAATGAAAAATGAAAAATGAAAAATTTAGGTATCGCTTCGCGATAAATTTTAAATCATTCTTCCTTAAACTTTGAACTTTAAATTTTGGATTTTTCATTTTATGCTTACCTCTCCGCTTTCGCGGACAGTCACCTTTTTCACATTTCCGTTAGGTGCCTCTAAAATAATGGTTATTGAATCGGGTGGCGCAAGCGTTCCGTCGCCGTCTGTTATTTTCGGGTCAGCCTCCGGAGCAGAAAAAAGCACATGGAGAATTCCGCCTGCCGGCACATACGGGGTCGGAGAACTGCCAACAGTTTCAAACCCGCTCACCCTGACGTTCCGTTCAAAACTTGTTGTTTCGATGCGCTCGCTCAGAGACGTATACCGGAGATCCTCAGAAGCGATGCGATCACCGAAAAGAATATATGACGTCGCACTAGTGGTAAGCTGGACTCCGACCGCAGGCGGAACTTCGTTTCCGATCGCAGAGATACCGGATACGGCAAGGGACATATTCTGCGCGCGCCTGAGCGAAACCCCGAGGTCGCGCGCGGCGCGATTGAGCGCGGCATTCGTGTTAAGCGTCCCGAACCCGATCAAGACCGCCGCGGTTATGGTAACCATGATTCCCGCGACAATAATAAGCTCAACCGCGGTATACCCCGCGCTATGTTCAAAAATGAAATGATCCGGGGCACGCCCCGCGTTTCTTAGCTTGCTGTTACCCCCAAAAAAAGCCATACGATAATTATACCCGCTACTGGGAATAGAAAAAAGCGCGCCTTTGCACCCGGAACCCGGTAGCAATACTTCGGCTTATAGCATCGACATTTCAACGGCAGCGGCGATATATGCCTGGGTCATCCCAGATACCGCTGACAGGAAAAACGCAATCACAATAAGCCATGAAATTTGATTTTGTGTAATCATCCCAGTATTTTCCAAAATAATTCATATAACATTCTCACATTCTTGAGAATGTGAGAATGTCTTCAGAACTCACTTTAGAGTTAAAACGAGTAATACACGATTTCGTATATTCCTTCGAGAAACCGCGTGGTCTCAAAGAAAAACGGGGAAAAAAAATAGGCGGAGGCACTCCCCAGAAGGATAAAGGGCCCGAACGGAATCGTACTCTTTAACGTAGTGCGCCGGAACAATAGAAGCACCCCTCCGACGACTCCGCCTGACCAGAAAGAAAAGAGAAGCGCGGCAATGGACGCCGGAAACCCGATAGCAAGCGAGGTTGCAAGAATAAGCTTTGCGTCTCCAAACCCCATCCACTGGCCACGGGAAAAAAACCATAAAGACGCAAAGAAAAGGGAAATGAGCAAGGCGGCGCCAGCGTCCGAAAAAATCCCCGATGAAAAATTGGGATCTGCGGCGTACCAGCGGAAACTCACCGCCGCCACGCCGACCGCAAAGAGAATATAAAACGCGGAATCAGGAATGATTTTTGTCCGAAGATCAACGACAAATGCGAAGAGCGCCGCGGAAAGCCCGACGCACGCAAGAATAAGCGGCACGAACGATATGATAATAGTATGGAGGTTCGGCCTCCATAAATTAATATCTAGGGGAAATAGGTAGGCCGCAATGGCGAAAAGGATGCCGGTTGTGGCTTCAACCAAGGGATATTGGAGCGAAAGCGCGCCCCCGCAGGAACGGCATCTGCCGCGCTGCAAGAAAAAACTTACGAGAGGGATAAGCTCGATCGGCGTAAGAATTTTCCCGCACGATTCGCATTTGGAGCGCCCAAAAAACGATTCGCCGCGGATACCGCGGCGAATCGCTACGTTGAGAAAGCTTCCGATACAAAAACCGAAGCCCAAACTAAATACCTCAACAACCCCGATACCCATCACAAGAGAATAAAGGCACTCATATCCTCCGCCAAAGACACTACTATGGAATTAAATCATAAACCTGAGCCGATGTTCCATCAAATCCCCCTGTATACGCAGTAATGCCGGACACACAAGTTGCAGTTCCCGAAGATACACAATCTTTATCATTGCTAAGCACTGCAGCACTGGTTTCCTCAATCGTTGCTCCCAAATGGTATGTACTCCGACTTACAGCAGAAGGAGTGGCGTATAAATAGCAGTTTGGCGCAGCCGCATTTGGGTCACGAGGAATCTGGGGCATGTAGTTTGGCACCATCACTTCAAGACCATACTGTATTGTCGCACTACAATTACTTCCCCCAGTTGTTGCTACAGGATACTGTCCGCTACCCGGGCCGTCGAAATACAACTCAAGCCCGAGTTGAATTTGTTTTACATCACTAATGCGCCGGGCATCGCGCGATTTTTTCCGCGCGGTGTTTAATGAGGCAAGGACAATGGAAGCAAGAACGCCGATAATCGCGATAACGACAAGAAGTTCGATAAGCGTAAACCCGACTTTGAGGCTCCGCTTATTTCTAAAAATTGATTTTAACATCAAAGAATATTTAAGCGTGAATAAATTAGAATCGACCAAAAAGATTAAAAAAGATTCGACCGTATTGAGCGATACCTACGATATATTGTATCCGCCTGCCTGAAACAGGCAAGAAACGGGTTATCCACAACGCGCGCCCGGCGCGCTAGATTGCGTTTACGAGATTATACAACGGCACGAGAACCGACATGAGCAAAAACCCGATGCCCGCGCCAAGGACGATGATGAGGATGGGCTCGATCAAAGACACAAGATTATCAACCGCGGAATTCACCTCCTGCTGATAGAACTTGGATATTTTTTGGAGGATAAAATCAAGCCGACCAGTTGCTTCGCCTATCCGTATCATCTGGGTCACAAGAAGCGGAATTTCTTTCGTATTTTTGAACGCGGAAGAAATCGTCCCGCCGCCGCGGACCGCCTTATATGCCTCCTCGAGCGCGTTTGCGAATACCAGATTCCCCACCACATCCCGCGTCACTTCAATCGCGCGAAGAATAGGAATGCCGGAAGAAATAAGGATGGTGAGGTTATCCGCAAGGCGCGCGACAAAGAGTTTTCTATAGAGCTCTCCCACCAAAGGGACATGAATTTGGAGTCGCGCGAAAAAAAGCGCACCCTCGGGCGTCCGCTTCCACCGGACAAGGAAAAACCCGCAAAGAGTGAAGAAAATAGCGATAAAGATGCCGTAGTTCCGAAGGCCATGGGATATATAGAGAAGGGCTTTTGTATAAAACGGAAGCTCTTGGCCGGTTTCCTCAAAAATCTCCAACAGCCCCGGGATCACGACAACGAGCATGAGAATGATGACAAGGATAAACGCCATGAGGATAAACGCGGGATAGATCATGGCATTGCGCGCTTTCATCGTAAGATAGTAGGAGCGCTCGACGTATTCCGCGAGGTATGAAAAAACCTCCTGAAGCTTTCCCGACTCTTCGCCCGACCGGATCAAACTTATATAAAACGCAGAAAAGTACTTCGCGTGCTTCGCAAACGCCTGCGAAAGCGACAGGCCGCCTGTGACATCATTGAGGATCGTGCCAAGCGCGTCCTTGAGCGCGGGTTTCGACGTTTCTTCCGCAAGGGTGCGCAGCGCTTCAATGATCGGGACTTGTGCCTCGAAAAGCGTCGCGAGCTGGCGCGACAAGATGACGACGTCTTTTGTGCTCACGTGGCCCACGAACGGGAATGAGAACTTTGATTCCCGCTTCTCCCGAAGAGAGAGAACCGTATACCCCCGGCGCTGAAGAATATCCAATACCGCCTCTTGGCTGGACGCTTCCACGGTCCCCCTTTGAAGAGACCCCTCTTTATCGCGCACTTGATAATCGTAGGAAGGCATAAAACTTATCGAAGGAGTACTTGCAATTCCTCGGGACGGAGCGAATACAAAACCGCGGTTTCTACAGAAATATCCCCGCGCTTCACCATGTCCGCGAGGGAGCGGTTCAAGCTTACCATGCCGTACTCAAGCCCGGTTTCGATGAGCATCTCGATCTCATGGACCTTGTTTTCCCGGACCACCGTGCGCACCGCGGAGGTCGCAATCAAAATCTCGATCGCGGGCATAAGCCCGCCCGAAATTCTCGGGACAAGGCGTTGGGAAACGATCCCGACGAGCGTTGCCGCGAGCTGCGCCCGGATCTGCGGCTGCTGGCCCGCGGGAAAAGAGTCGATGATGCGGTCAACGGTTTGCGCGGCGTTATTCGTATGCAGGGTTGAAAGGACGTAGTGCCCGGTTTCAGCCGCGGTAACCGCGGTCGCGATTGTTTCGGGGTCGCGCATCTCGCCGATCATCGCAACGTCAACGTCTTCACGAAACATCGAACGAAGCGCCTTATGGAACTCGAACGTATCAACGCCGACTTCCCGCTGGACAATGAGCGATTTGTCGGATGTGAAGAGGTATTCAATCGGATCTTCAATGGTGATGATGTGATCTGCCCGCATGTGGTTCATATAGTCAACCATCGCGGCAAGCGTGGTTGATTTCCCGTGGCCCGTGGGCCCCACGACAAGGAAAAACCCCTGCTGTTTTGATGAAAATTCCTTGAAAATATCGGCGGGAAGATTCAATTCTTCGAATGTCCTGATTTTTGTCGGAATCACGCGAAGCGCGGCCGCGGGAGATCCGCGCTCATGGAACACGTTCACGCGGAAGCGAACGACATCCTGAAACATATAGGAAAGGTCGAGCTCTTTTTCCTTGATAAACCGTTCCTGATCCGCCTCGGGAACGATTTTTTTGATAAAACTGTCGGCATCTTGGGAGGTAACCGCGTCAAAACTCGAAAGCGGCACGAGCTGGCCGTCGATCCGAATCGTGGGATTCCGCCCGACAGAGATATGAAGGTCTGAAGCGCCGTTTTTCACGACCTGCTCGAAAAGATCATCGAAATTTTTTGTGACTGAAGGCATTTGCAATAAATTACATCAGTTAATGGATTCAATGAGTTACGCTCATTTCACTCGCTATGGTTTCAAAGCACCAGTGGAAACTCCTTAACCCGTTACACTCAACAACTCATTAAACTCGGTAACTCTATATTACTTCAAGTAACTCCTCAAGGCCAATGACGCCTTTCAAAACCTTTTGGATCCCGTCTTGGCGCATGGTGACCATTCCTTGGCGGCGCGCTTCTTCGGCGATCGTGGCGTCAGAAGGATTTGTCAGAATAACGCGTTCAAGCTCCGGCGTCATCTTGAGGACTTCAAATACCCCGATTCTCCCGCGCGTTCCTTTGGGGCAGGTCGAGGAGACCTCCGGCTGGTAGATTTCGCCTGGCATTCCTTTCACAACCTCTTTTCTTATATCATCGGGCATCGCGGCGATTTCCTGTTCGATTATGTCTTTCGCGCGCCCGGAAATAGTGACGGCTTTTCGCGAATCCTGGCAGAGCCGGCGCGCAAGGCGCTGGCCCACGACGAGAATCAAGGTCGGCGGAATAAGATACGGGTCAACGCCCATATCAATAAGCCGCGGGATGACGCCGATCGCATTATTGGTGTGCAGGGTCGAGAGCACGAGATGCCCCGTAAGCGCGGAGTGGATCGCCATTGCCGCGGTTTCCTTGTCGCGGATCTCGCCTACCATGATGATATCCGGGTCTTGGCGAAGAATATGGCGAAGACCGGTCGCAAAATCATAGCCGATCTCGGGCCTGATCTGCGATTGATTCACTCCCGGAACATAATATTCAATCGGGTCCTCAAGACTTACGATATTCGATCCCTCCTCATTGAGCGCCTGGAGAATCGTATAGAGAGTCGTTGATTTTCCGGATCCCGTGGGGCCTGTGATTAAAACGAGTCCATAGGGCCGATTGAAATTTTCTTTCAGCACGTCGAGGTTCCTGCCGTCAATCCCGAGATCAGCGAAATTAGAAAGCCCGTCCGCGGGGTTTAAAATGCGGATGACGACTTTTTCGCCGTAGGACGTCGGGAATGTGGAAACCCGGAAATCGACGTTCCGGCCGAGCATTTCAAGATTGAATCTTCCGTCCTGCGGGATGCGCGTCTCATCGATTTTCAGATTCGTCATGACTTTGATGCGCGTCACGATCGCGGGATGCGTATCAATAGGAAGCGAAAGGCTTGTATGCAGAACCCCGTCAACGCGGAAGCGCACGCGGAGCTTCTCCCGCGCGGGCTCGATATGGATGTCTGACGCGCGGCCCTCGACGGCGTTACGCACGATGACAGACACCATCTTCGTAATCGGCGCTTCTTCCGTGATCCTCACGCTCTCGCGCGCGCCCTCTTCGGCGGCGCGCGCCGGCTTTACAGATTCCTTTTTGAATTCTCCGAGCGCCTTTGTAATCTCGCCTCCGGAGCTTTGGTACTGCTGGATGACCTTGTCAAAATCAGGAGGGGTAATGATGAAAATCCGAGCGGGAAGATTCAATTTCGTCGCCAAAAACTTCACCGCTTCCTGGCTTGAGACGTCGTCCGGATCAAGCATCCCGATATCAATATATCCCTCGTCTTTGCCAAGAGGGATGATGCGATAGGTCTCGGCCGATTCTTCGGGAATCAATTTTAAAATCTCCCCCTCAAGCGAGCGGCCTTCCAAATAGCGCACCGGGTAGCCCGTAAGCGCGCTCTTTGCTTCTGCAACGTCAACCGGAGAAATCCCGCGTTCATACAATATTTCCTCAACGGTCGCCTTCTTTTCTTTTGCCTCTTTTTTTATTCCGGCGACATCAGAAAGGCCGACAACGCCCTTTGCCGCAAGTATATCTGCGAGAGTTTTCGCCATGGATATTGTTAGGGCAGATAAGGAATCCTCCCGCCGGGCTTTGCCGTGGGGAGCGAGGGCAACTGGGGCGCGACGAGGCGCCGAAACTCCTGGTTCTGAATCACCGCGGTATCGAGCGTAATACCTTCGAGGCGCGCGATATCCGCGCGCACTCCCGCATACTCCGCATCGATCTGGCTCTCACCCTGCGGGGCCGCAAACGGAAGCGAATCGCTAAACCATATTGCGGAACCGATGAGCGCGGCGGCGAGAAGTATTCCTATAAGAATCAATTGCCGATCCATGAAAAAACCATTATTGATAATATGTTACTCCTCGAATGCTGGTGTCAAATACCTGCGCTGCGGATTCAATGGTGGGGAACGCCACGCCCGTCACATCGATAATGCGGATATGGCGCTCAAGCGAATCGATAAACCGCTTCATATTCTGATAGTTGCCGCTGACCGAAAGGGAGATCTCCAGCTGTTTTTGCTCTCCTGTGTCCCCTGTTTCCGGCGCGCCCGCGGGACGAGGGATGCTTGAGCCTGCGCCGCCGACAGAGGTATCGGCGCCCCGGTCCGCAAAATTCATTAATTTCACCGCTACGTTATTCTGAATGCCGTAATACTCGATTGTCCGTACGAGCGTTTCTTTCTGGGTTCCTTTCGGAAGCGCCTGCTCAATCCTGCCAAGATCTGCCTCTGAAACAGAGCTTATTTTTTGCTTCAGTTTTTCGCGCTCCTCCGCGGCAGAATCAAGCTCTTTTGAGATGCGCTCCAGCGCCTGGGTATCGCGGCGGACCGCCATATAACGCCCCCCTTGAGGCCAGACATAAAAAACGCCGCCCGCAATCGCGCTTATGAAAAGAATGAGTGTGAGAATGCCTGTTGCCATGCGTGTGTATTATTACTATGGCGAGCTTGTAGTGCTTGTTCCCCCTCCGGCGGACCGCCCTTCAACCGGAATGCCGAAATCAGACCCCATAAGAGCCCCTTTAAACGCGGGTTTTACCGTGAGCACGAGATTAAACTGAATGTCGCCCCTATCGTTTTGACTCAATCCCTCAAAACTAACGCCTTCGACATTGGTATCGCGCTTGATAAAGTCAATTTGTTGCGCGACAACCGAATATCCGCGCGCAACCGCCTGCGTCGTGATGCGCCCTTCGTTCGAAGAAAAAGAAAATCCGCTGAACCTGACTTGCGGGTGGACGATATGCTCGAGAAGCCGGAGGGCGTTTGTCGCGAACACATGGTTCTCAAGAATTCCCCGCATATTCCCAAGCCGGGCTTCGAGATCGGTCGCTTTGACGACCACGTCGGATGTGCGAAGCTCGCCCGCTTTGTTATCGATTACCACTCGGAGTTTTTTCTGGGAATCAATCTCGCCGCGAATCAGGAAAAAGAGGGCTGCGGCAGAAGCGGCCACGAACAAAAACAGAAATACGCCTCCAAACAAAAAGAGGTTTGAGAGCCCTGCGGGCTTGTCTCCGGATGAAGATTTTTGAGTGAGCTCGTGAGGAATAATTCTCTGCATGCTGACGTATATCATACACCTGACGGCGCATGAACGCGAAATGGGTTTTACACACCTAAAAAGGATCTATCCCGTGACTGCGATTCCGACAGCCGCCTTCGGCGTCGCGATCATACGGATGGCCGAAGTTGTATTACCGGGGCTACCGTGAAGAAATTTCCCTAAGCGCAAGACCGACCGCGACCGTAAACGAAGGGCCGATTTCTTCAAGGATATCTTCCATGGACGGAGGCGTCACCACCTTGAGAAAAGGGTTTGCGCGCTTTACCTCGATTTCGAAATGCATCACCGCGGCCTCGATAACGCCTTTCAAGCTCGACCCGGAGCCGGAAAACTCTATCTTTTGCACGCGCCTGCCGGTCTTTCGATGGTAGAACGAAAAAATCCGGTCAACCTCAAGGAAAAACGCGTCCACGAGCGGCCGGATTGTCGCTGAAATTTCCCGCTCCTCAATGCGCTCCGAAAGGCCGATCTCTTTTTTTATCTCTTCTGCGCGGTCAGCCGAGATTCCAAGGCCGCGCTCAAGCGCGCGCGTCCACTCGTTCGATCCCCTGCCGACGGTATGCGACACCCGAAGCTCTCCGTTGTCCGAAATCAGCACCACGCTTGATTGGTGCCCGATATGGATAATCGCGGTTGGCGTAAAATCGTTTTTCAAGACAGAGCGGATGATGGAAAACGATTCGATCTCCGTACCCCTCAAACGAAGCCCCGCGCGCGCGGCGATCCCTTCGATCCGCGTAATGACGTCCTTCGGAACGGCAACCAAAAGCACTTCGACATGCTCGCCGTCAGACGCCGTCTCAAGAATCTGCCAATCGAGCACAACGTCTTTTATCGGCACGGGGACGAATTTACGCGCTTCAAACGGAATCGCTTTTTCGAGCTCGTCCGAAGAGAGCCGCGGAAGAGTCAATGTGGTGATAAACGAAGACGCCGAAGGAATCCCGAAAACGGCGTCTTTTGCTTTTACCGAGGATGCGCGGAGCACCTCGGTTAAAATCTGAAGGATTTCATCGTCATGATACTGCAAAAACCCGCCGCCTCCGCCGCCTCCTTCTTTCAGATATGACTTCCCGAGAAGCTCGCCGTACGTCTTCAAAACCGCGCGCCCTCCTTCGGAATCCAACTCAGCCACTTTCACAGAGTGAACTCCGACGTCGATGCCGACAACCCGCGATGTACGCCAAAAAAACGAGAAGGGGATATCCGGCACCTTTATCTTTTTAAGAAATGCAAAAATATTATCAAACATACAAGTTCTACGCCTATTCCAGTATATATTTTTCCGCGCTATTCCTCAAATAGAGCGCACCCGAACGTTTGACAGAGGCGCAAAAGGGAAAAACAATACCCATATGCCACTCACAAACCAGATGAGAACAAGTGATCAGCGTCCGGCAGATAAAAACATGGCACTCCCCCAAGCTCCATCTGTCTCTGCCGCCGACGAAAATCGGCGGCGTTCCCGCTGGATAAAACGCGCAAAAAATATTCTTCTTGATCTTGTCTTCCCGCCCTCATGCGCTTCCTGCAAAAAGGAGGGGGCATATCTTTGCGGACAATGCAGGAACGCCCTGCGAATGATCCCGCCGTCTTGCTTCGTGTGCGGACGCCTCACGCCTTTGCGCGGCCGCGTGCCTGCCGGCGCGACCTGCAAAACCTGCAGAAAAAAAACCGTGATACGGCGGTTTCTTTCTCCGTTTCTCTATGAAGCGAGTACCGCGGAAGCGCTCGTCCGGTCGCTCAAGTACCACCGGATCCTCGCGCTTGCGCCTGGCATGGCGCAGGAAATGGCAACATATCTCGCGTATTACACCCCGCGCTTGCCGCGCGATGCCTGTTTTGTCCCGATACCGCTCCACCCGCGCCGCGAGCGGACCCGCGGATTCAACCAGGCAGAACTCCTTAGCGCAGGCGTTGGAGTCTTGCTCAATATCCCGATCATGCCGATCCTTGCGCGAACGCGAAACACCGCGCCGCAAGCGCCACGCACGAAAGATGAACGGCGCACGAATCTCGAACACGCGTTTTCTGCACCCTCACAAAAAAACGCGCCCCGGCTCGCCATACTCATTGATGATGTAAAAACAACAGGCGCAACGCTTGAGGAAGCTGCGCGCGCGCTCACATCCGCCGGAGTAAAAACAATCTGGGCGGTTACGTTCGCGCACTAGAAAGATAAATTCCAAATCCTAAAATCCAAATCAAAGGCAACTATTTAAATTTCAGCATTCTATTCGCTCGTCACGCGGAAAACCTCTTCTATCGTCGTCATTTTTTGCGACACGCGGATAAACCCTTCATCGAGCATCGAAAGCATTCCCTCCTCGCGGGCGCGTCGCTCAATCTCGTCCGCGGTCGCATTTTTCACGATGAGTTCCTTTATCGATTCTGAAACATTGATGACCTCGTGAATCCCCATCCTTCCTT
>Ga0155137_107_pt1 | contig 16478 bp, 15 predicted proteins | sample RifCSPhighO2_01_FD_106105 | JGI IMG/M metagenome (GOLD analysis project Ga0155137, IMG submission 106105) | Candidatus Sungbacteria bacterium RIFCSPHIGHO2_01_FULL_50_25
ACGCCGGTGAGCGGCAAAAGCCCGGAAATTGCGGCCATATTGATAAACGCCTGAATAAAAATCCCGACCGTAATGCCCGAGGCAAGGAGTTTGCCGAATGTATCGCGGGCGCGGCGCGCAATATGAAGGCCGCGCCACAGGAAAAACGCAAACACGCCCACCAGAAGGAGCGCACCCAAAAACCCCATCTCTTCGAGGTATACCGCAAAAATGGAATCGCCCATGGGCTCCGGCAGATAGCTGTACTTTTGAATGCTTTGTCCAAATCCCCTGCCGAGTATCCCGCCCGATCCAATCGCGATGAGGGATTGCGCAATCTGGTACCCGATACCACTAGGATCAAAATCGGGATTGAAAAAAACCCAAATCCTGTTCAAAAGGTAGGGCTTAAGCTGGACGAGAAAAAAACCAATGACAATCCCGAATACCGCAAGGATCCCGACTTGATGCCACCTGCCGCCTCCCAGAAGATACATAAATCCCACGGTCGAAAGGATGATGAGAAGCGTCCCAATATCGGGCTGCATAACAAGAAATACGCTCACGAGCGCTACCATAAGAGAAAAAGGGATGAGCCCGTATGCGACCGAACCAACGTCTGATCGGCGAGCGTCAAGCCAACTTGCAAGATATACGATAAACGAAAGCTTCAGAATCTCGGACGGCTGGAAAGTGAAAGACCCGAACGCGAGCCACCTGCGGGCGCCGCCATGGGAAAAGCCGAACTGCGGAATAAAGAGAAGCGCGAGCAGCATGAACGAAAGAACCATGAGAAACACCCCGAACTTCCGCCACATGCGATACGGCATATGCATAGCCGCAAAAAAACAGGCGAGGCCGACAACTCCTCCAGTAAGAAGCTGGCGAAGCGAATAGTAATAAAATGTGCCCGCGTGTTTCTCGGAAAGAACGATTGAAGCGGATGATAAAATGAGGATGCCGCCAACAAACAAAACAATCACGGTCCAAAAAAGTTTTTTATCGGCGCCGCGGATGACCCAGTCCATCATGAAAGGCGATTTACCGCGTGTACAAACGCTTCCCCCCTATCAAATTCATTCAAAAAAAGGCCGAAGCTCGCCGCGCCCGGCGACAGGAGCACCGTATCGCCGCGAGATGCGTGTGCCGCCGCGATACGCACCGCCTCTGGCATCGACGACGCGTAAAAAACCGGAAGTCCGGGCGCGGCGAGCCGCCTCAATTCGCGGCGCATCCCGCGAGTCGCATCACCGGGCAGGAATATGACTCTTTTTGCGCGCCGCTTCGCAATCTGCATAAAACGGCGAAACTGAAGTTTTTTGTCAGATCCGCCCGCGATGAGAATCACTTTTCCGCCGCGTCTCGCAGAGATTGCGGAGAATCGTTCAAGCGCGGCAATCGCGGCATCGGGAATCGTTGCGGTAGTATCATTCACAAAATGAATCCCGCGAAGCACGCAGATTTCTTCCTGGCGGGACGGCATCCCTTTGAATCTTTTCAAAACTGCTCGAATCCTCACAAGAGGAACCTTGTAGTGGCGCGCGACCGCAACCGCAAGGCCGGCAGATGAAATATAATGGCTTCCGATATTCTGCGACACAACGCGAGCGAACTCATGCGGAAGCGAAACCCGATTTATGTGCGATTTGGCGCGCTTCACAAGACGCGACAGCGCAGCGTCGCCTGACGGGATAAACACGCAATCACCCGGCTTTTGAAAAGCAAAAATCAAACTCTTCGCGCGCGCGTATTCCGAAGCGGTCCGATGCCAATTCAAATGATCATTCAAGAGATTGGTAAAAACCGCGATCGACGGGCTTTTCCTTATCTCGCCCAGATCCATGAGCTGGAAACTCGAAAGCTCTAGAACAACGATATCTTCCGCCTTCACCCGCGGAAGAAATTCCAAGACAGAACGGCGGATATTCCCGCCGAGCCAGACGCGGCGGAAACGTGAATGTTTCTTTAAAAACTCAGCGATAAGATACGCAGTTGTTGATTTCCCGCGCGTTCCTGTAACGCCGATGGTTGGCGCGGGGCACGACGAAAAAAAGAGAGTGATATCGGAAAGTATCGGAATGCCCTTTTTGCGGGACGCCCGAAGATACGGGGAATCCGGCCGCACACCGGGGTTTTTTACGATATAATCAGCGGCGGTAAAATCTTTTTTCCGATGCGTACCGATAACAAAGCGAATGGGATCGCACTTTTTTTTCTTTGCGTAGGACTCGAGTTCCCGCATGGGCTGCAGAAGATCTTTTGCATTCCTTCGGTCGGTGACCGTCACTCGGGCGCCTTGATCCAAAAGGAATTTTACCGCGCCAAGTCCCCCGCCATGGAGCCCCAACCCCATGACAAGCACTCGCTTTCCATCAAATGTGTATCCAGTACCCTGTTCCATTTTGTCAGCGCAAAAACAATGCCGCCTCGGAGAGACTCTTCCAAATAGATGCCCTATCCTTTCCGTAAGACGCGTCCTTGCCGCTCCCCGATGAATTTTCCTTTTTCAACTAGCGTTTTTCCGTTCACGATCACCCATTCAACGCCCGCGGGGAAACGGAACGGATCGCGATACGTCGCCCGATCCCGAATGAGGTTCGGGTCAAATACAACAATGTCCGCAAAATTCCCTTTTGCGATGACTCCTCGCTTTGCGATACCGAGCTTTTGCGCCGGACCCGATGTTATTTTCTGGATCGCGCGCTCGATTTCCACTTTTTCAAGTTCATTCACAAAACGATGAATAAAATGTGGGAATGTGCCGAAAGATCGCGGATGAACCAAATTCCCCGATTTTGCTTCTTCCTGGCCATATCCCGCGCCGTCCGAGGAGATAAACGAATAATCATTGGTAAGCGCCATCTCGGTATTTTTAAGAGAAATCGTATGGCCGGTTATGGTCACGCGTCCGTCGTTCGCGCGAATGATTTCCAAGAGCGCCTCTTCATTCGAGATGCCGGAACTTGCGGCAATTTCCACGATTGTTTTTCCGACGATATCAGTTATCTTCGCTGTGGTGATCAAGAGCGAATCATAATGAAACGTGAATGTACGAAGGTCGCCGATAATTTTTTTCTTCTCATCCGGATCGTCTATCCGCGCAAAAAGCTCGCGAAACCCCCCTTCCCGGGCCCACGCAGGAACAAGCGTATAGAGGGAAGAGCCGGTCGAGCGGTACGGCGAAACATCATAATTGATGCGTACGCCTGTCTCGTTTGCGTTTTTCACCATCTGGAGCGCTTTTTCAAGAAGCGGCCACGATTTTTTCCCTATCGCTTTCAAATGGCTCACCTCGACGGAAACGTTTGCGTCCCGGCCGATCTGAATCGCCTCGTTCATCGCAGAAAGCAGATCTTTCCCTTCGGAGCGAAGATGTATCTTCACTACTCCGTTTTTCCTCCCGACCGCTTCCGCAACCTCGATAAGTTCCTCCGTTGAAGATGCGTGCTCGTGGCCATACGCAAGGCCGAACGAAAGGCCGAACGCGCCCTCGTCAATTGATTTTTCAATAAGATAGCTGATGCGCCCAATCTCCTCCTTGGTGAGCTCGCGGATCTCGTCACCGGTAATTCCGCGCTTCAGGGTTCCGTATCCGATGCACGTGGCGAAATTCGGAGCGATTTTATACTCCTCAACCTGCGCAAGAAACTCTTCAACGCTCGCCCAATTGATATTGAGTTGAGAAAGGTCGGACCACTTCTGAATCGCCTGGATTGCGGTGGGTGACGCGAGCGGCGCCAAAGACGCCCCGCAATTGCCGCCGACGATTGTGGTAACTCCCTGCATCACCATGGATTCCTGGGTGGGATATCGGAAAATCGTGAGCCGCGTGTCCGAATGATTTGTCATATCGATAAAACCGGGGGCAACGTATTTGCCCACGGCGTCAATCACCACTTTTGCTTCGGGATTTTTTCCGAGGTTCCCAACCGCTGCAATCGTATCCCCCTCAACCGCAATATCCGCTGATTCGAGTTTTTTTCCGGTGCCGTCGAAAAGCCCGCTTGTGCGAATGACTAGGTCATATGCCATACAGAAAGTATACCATACCTCAAAAGAAAAATCCCTCCACTTCCTGAAGGGCTTTTAAAACTGCTGCATCTCCCGCAATGCGCGCGAAAGATGAGAAATGTACTGTATTTCTTCATCTGAAAGAACAACGGTGCCGTGAAAGCGGCGATCACTCTTCTGGTATTCCCAGGCCGGATACTCGCCATATCGCGAGAGCATCAAAAACGCTTCCTGGCGGATAGCTTCCTGAGCGCCCATTGCCTCAAACGGCAACGAAATTACCGCGGCTGTTCCGCCGAGATGGAAATCAACCCTTCGCCTCTCCGACCTTTAGGCCGGAGTATGCTCAGGGTTGATACTGAGCGACGCCTTTAACCTCGCCTCAAAAGGTGAGGTTTGGGCGTCGCCGAATGTATCAATGCGGGACCCAAGTGCATGCTCCGGCACCGATACCCGGACCTCGCGCGTCATAGCGCGCTATGCCTGCGGCTTTGAAAAGCGAGTGGGCGGATGCGGATTGAACACGCGGGGAAGCACTCCGTACTTTTGATGCTTCGGAATCCGCGCAACATCGGAAAAGCGAAAATCATACAGCGCATGAACCTCGTTATACCCCTTTGCAAGACTTGCATAGCTATCAAGCAGGCGCTGGATCGTCACAAGAAGCTCCTTATCCTGACTGATCCAGAGGCCGGAGAGCGTCTGCTCGGCCTTGAAAAATCCTGCCTGCAGATCCCAAAGCGTGGCCGCGGTTTTTCCAAGTATCTCATATGCCTCGTCTTCAGACGCGCCTATTCCATCAGTGATGCTTCCCGCAAATGTGAAAGCCGCGAAAAAAAACAAGGCAATAACCATAGTAGAACAGCGTGCGATTATCCGCGCCATCCCCACCTCACAAGTAAAGGTACAATGATAAAAAATATACAGTATATGCGGGGAAAGTCAAAAAAGCAGAATAATCAGCGAGACCCGTGACATTCTCTCGGAAAACAAAAATTCACACCTGTTACGATGTGAATCGGTTTACCCAGTTAGAACGCCGCCGATTCCCGTCGGCGGTCGTCTCCCGATCGCTCGCGGGAGTGGAACGCTCCCGCGAGCGTATTCGCAAAGCGCCCGTTCTAACGAGGTTTACGCTTCTGATTGCCTGACGCGGCTATCGCCCTTTCGATAGACCCAGTGGACGAGAATTTCGCCTTCTTTCTTCGACCAGGTAAAACGGAGATCGTCCGCGCCGCGCGACACGAAACATTCCGGCGGGCTGAACGGAAGCCGCATCTCGATCTTTCGCGTATGCAGTGACGCATACCCAGACCCCTGGCTCCCGAGAACTCCAAGCTGGCGAGCCACTCGTTCCTGCTCATGCGGCTCAAACCCCGCAAGCTCCCGCAAAAACCGATCGCTGTAGCTGAACCTTCCTTGGTCATTCGGCCACGCATACTCCGTCGGCAGACTCTCGCGAAGCTTCTCGAGGTCTGATACGCTCTTTGTCCCTCCGTTTTTGAGCTGCTGGGCGATGACGGTAAGATGGGGAATTTCGGGATGCTCACGCGCAATCTCTTCAAGCGTGGTGCTTCGCGCGTGGCGGAGACTTGCCCGCGCCTCGCGGAGCTGTTCTTCAAGGCGCAGAATCTCGCCTTCGAGAAGCTCGATATAGTCGTCCGCGTCTTGAACCTTGCGTACATACGTTCCACGCTCATCCGAATGCCGGAAAACCTCCTCCTTAAGGGCGCGATTTTCCTCAAGAACCCCTTCGATCTGCGGGACGAGATTTCCGATAAGCGAAGCAAGTTCCTCACCCGCATGAAAATCGGCGAATGCGGTGCGCAAAACAGACGGTTCTTGTTGTGCTCTTCGTGATTCGCTCTCGCTCTTCGGTCCTGAAAGCCCGGCAAGCTCGCGCACGCGTGCCCACGTAAGAATACCGTCCTTTTCAAGCTGGCCTGCTATGGCCGTCGGCACTTTCTTTCGCGCTTCAGTGCGGTCTTCGTCGCTCGCCCGGAGCCATGCGTAGGCCGTGCGAAGAATAAGCTTATCATAGCGGAAATCGGATGCGCTTACCGCGATGCCCTCGCCTGCAAGCTCCTCTTGTATTCTCGCAAGGATTTCCTCGTCCCTATTTTTGTACGATTTGTAGTTATCCTTGAGGTGCTTTGCAACAATCTGCCGCCTGCGAAACGAAACTTGATCGGTCTCTTTGCAGTATGTCTGCGACAACTCCAAAAAATAAAGAGCCACTGTACCCTCCTTAGATTTACTCGCAATAAGATACCACGCAAACTTATTTTTGTCAAATACTTTAATTTTATGACGAGATTCACCTGGAGTATGATATCTGCGATGCAATTTCAGATCAGCGTATTAAAAATCCGCACACGATTTCTCGTATGCGGGTTGTTTGAGATCATCGACTCCTTGAAACCGAAAGAGGAAGACACGGATCCAAACCTATTGCCCCAGAAGAATTTACTTGAGAACCGAAACGTTTTCCGAACGCTTCCATATCCGTGTTATAGCGAGCGCATACGCGTTCGTATGTGACTATATATTTCAGGAGAGAATCCAGCAGCTGTTGGCGTTTTCTCGCATCATCATCAAGTACTTTCGGCATAGCAAGACCTTGATCGAGCAACAAAATTCTTTGCCGTGTATCGATAAGCTCCTTCTGCCTGCTGAGCATGTTCTTGTACTCTTCAACCAGGATTTCATCCGCATCAGAAGCAAAAGCAGAGAAAAACTGAAAGAAAGCACCGAATGCCACGAGGACGAAACTCGCCAGAATAAATCGTCTGAAGCATCGCATATCCGCCCCCTTGATGAACTACCTCAACTAATACTATCAACAGCTGAAAAAGACAATAGGGTGCATGGAAAATGAAAAAGCGCGGAAATACTAGCCGAAAGCCCGCGCTACCTCCCTATCAGCGCTATCGCCATGCCGAGAATTGCGGTGACCACGCTGATTACCCAAAAGCGTCGCGGCTCGCCGAACCAGGTGGACCGGCTCGCTCTCCTTAAAACCTTGCGGTTTTAATATTTCCACTACGGGGAAACTACCGTTTCCCCGTTCCTGGGTATGGGCTGCGCTCGTTTTTCGCTGCGCTTCAAACGTGCTCGCAATACCCGTCAATGCTACGCTCGCTCGCATTGACCCCCTTTCCCGGTTTTGGGTATTCAACAAAGAGTACCTACCTTCCTATCAACGCTATGGCCATTCCCAAAATAGCGGTAACCACGCTGATTACCCAAAAGCGCATGGTTACTTTGTATGGAGGCCAGCCGATCGCTTCAAAATGGTGATGGATTGGCGCAATTTTAAAAACTTTTTTCCCGCGAAACCGTTTTGAGGCAAATTGTATGATATCGGATGCGACCTCCATCATAAGAACAAAACCGATGATCGGGAGAACAACAACAGAATCGGTAAGGAATGCGACAACAGTAAGAGAAGTCGTAAGCCCGAGAATGCCCGACTCGCCCATATAAAAGCGCGCGGGCGGGATGTTAAACCACAAAAACGCGAGTATCGCGCCGAGGATCACCGCGCAAAAAGTCGCAATATCGATCTGCCCCTGAAAAAAAGCGATCCCGCCGTAAGCCGCGAAAATCGCTCCGAACACTCCGCCGGAAAGCCCATCAATTCCATCGACGATACTCGAAGAAAACAAAAGGATCATGGTGCCTATAAAGAGCGGAATATACCAGCCGTCGATGAATATATCGCCCAGTCCCGGAACGTAGATTGTTTGCCATCCGAGTTTTGCGTAAAACCACCACGCGCCCGCAAGCGCGATAAAAAATACTGCGACAAGGCGATGCCGAAATTTTATTCCGCCCGCGGCGTACTTCCCTTTTCCAAGGACTTGCGCGAGGTCGTCTCCCAATCCCAAAAGAGAAGCTGCGAGGAGAATAAAAAGCGGAAGCCACGTCTGATTGCGCGATAAAAAGTTTGCCTTATCCCAAAAAGAACTCTCCGTAATTTGCGCAGCAACCCATACGCCGACTGATATCGCAATGGTCGTTACCCAAATCAAAACGCCTCCGAGCCGCGGTATCCCGATCTCCCGATCCGCATGGAGCTGGGAAAAAAGAGGAGTTCCTGTGCCGTCCGGAGAAACGGTTCTCACGTTTTTTCTCCACAATTTGTATGTGTACAGATAGTGGGTAAGCGCGGGGGTTATCGCCATGGCAAAAACGAACGATGCGGCCGCAAGACCAAACACCTTCACTACGCTCACCAATGAGTTAATATCAGCCGCCATTTCAAAACCAGCTATTTTGCGGACCACTCGTATGAATCGAGCGCCCACTTGATAAGTTTTTTTGTATCGCCGAAATGATCATCCGATCCCAGCACCACGCTTACCAGTAGCCATCCCTCTGCGGGCGCCTCGAGAAGAAGCGCCAAATTCTTTTTTGCATACGGAGTCTCGCCTGTCTTCCCTCCTTTTATCTTCAGCGGGAATTCGGAATCAAGCAAGAGCGCGTTTGTCGTAGTCGCTATATAGCAGAAACTTCCTTCGACCGTGCATATTTCAGCCGAAGGAGCGCGCATGATTTGAAGAAGCTCGCCGTGGCGCGCAAATTCCTTCAAAATGACCCGAATATCAAACGCGGTGGACATATTTGCTTCTTTTCCGTCAAGTCCGGATGGGCTTACGAAATGCGTCTGCCGAAGACCGATACCGGATGAAATCACATTCATCTCGCGAAGAAACGCCTCCTCGCCTTTCGCGCGCATAAACGCTTCGGCCGCATCGTTATTTGATTCGATCAAAAGCGCGCGCAAAAGATCTTTTGCAAGATAACGACTCCCCAGCCGGAAACGCCCCGAATCGCCCCTACCACCAATTACGCCGGAAGAAATCCGAATAACATCGGAATCCGAATAGAGCTTCTCGGCGGCAAGCGCGGTCACGAGTTTTGTGATGCTCGCGATTGGACGCGGCACGCGCTCGTTTTTTGCAAAAAGGATTTCTTCGTTGCCCGCCGGATCAATACTCGCAAGCAAAAACGCCTCTGCAGAAACAAACAGAACGCCGGCAGACGCTTTTAGGAGCGGTTTTGACTTCGTATTGGAAAGCAATTGATTCAGCGTATCCCCTTTTCGAAGCAATTGCTCCGCAACGCTTCGCCCCACGAACCTGTAATGCCACGGCTCATGCCCGTAGCCTGTTATTGATTCTTTCCCTTTCGGATAACTCAATATATATCCGAATCTATACGCATTCTGCCTCAACCATCTATCCTCCGGCGAATCAGCGAAACGCGCGCTCGCACTCTCGTAGCCGATCGTTTTACCGGTGAGATCCGCCGCGGTACCGAGCTGGTGCTCGGAGTGTCCTGGCACCGCAACCCAATCCGAAGCTCGGCTTCCTTCTATGGACGTCCAAAAATCAAAAAGAAACCTCTGAATTTCTGGCCGACGGTATCCGGACGTAACCGCAAGATATATTCCTCCTTTTTCCGCATCAGAAAAAAGCTCCTCGAGAGCGCGAAGCGCATCAGCCCGCATACATGCCACGCCCGTTGTCCGGATACGAGGCGAGGCATGGATAAGGTCCGGCGGAACGTAATCATCCCGCAAGCCGTTTGCTTTATCGACATTCGCGAGCGTCAAATCAGGAGAAATGCCGTTCGGTTCCGGGCAGAGATCAGAAAAATACTGGTTATTCACCGCTATCCTGGTGTCTGCATCAAGAACGCCGGTTTCGCGAAGGCCCAAGCGCGCCTGAAGGCGCTTGAGGGCGTCCTGCGTCGCCGCTCCGAAATACCCGGTAACGCGGTTATGCTCGTACACTTCGGGCGTCCGGCGAAGCGCGTATTGGAGAAGCATAACGTCTGTTCCTTCTGACCCTAAGCGCAATTCTCGGCGGATCCCTCCAGACTCCTGCCATTTTTTCAAGATGCCTGTTTCGGCTGCGGTAAGCGCCGCGTAGCGGTATTCTTCAGCTGTTTCAGAAACAAAAGATCCGCCGAAATATGCGGCGCCGAGAGCTATGAGCGAAGAAAGTATGAGAATTGCTCCTGAAGGAGTAAATTGCATATGAAAATCTATTCCGGAAAACGCGACCGCCACACCTCGTTCGACCAGCGCCAATCAGACGTCATCCCGCCGAAAAGCCAGAGCCGATCATTGAAGAGAAGTACTTTATGATCCTCCCTGCCGCGCCACGCGGGATCGAATTTCGTTTTCTGCCACGAAATGCCGTCTTCAGTAAACCACACATCGTTCACACCTCCGTCTGTCGAATCATCAAATCTTCCCACGAGCCACAAACGGTCTTTATATACGAGAGCGGCGTGTCCCTGGCGCGGAGCCCACGGCGCCTCGCCGGAAACGCGCTCCCATTGAATTCCGTCTTCTGACCGCCATATGTCGTTGAATTCATTTCCCGCAAGATCCATGCCGCCGGTAAGCCACAAAAACCCCTTGAATTCAGCGAGCGCATAATCCCATCGCGGGTGCCACGGAGCGCTTTTCACCGCGCGCTCCCATCGGATGCCGTCTTCTGAAGACCAGATCTCGTTTACAAGCGTCCTGTCCGAATAGCGCACGCCGCCAAAAAGCCAGAGCCGATCATGGAACACGATAAGCTCGTGCCCTTCAAGCTCCGGAATCCCGCCCTCGGGAATAATAAAATTCCAGTGAATGCCGTCTTCGCTCGCCCAAATTTCTTTTGCATACCCGCCTTCCGGCCCCCACCCGCCGATAAGCCACATCTTTCCTTGGAATACCGCGAGCTGCTGCGAGCGCTCTGGATGCCACGGCGCGCGGCGAAGCGCTTCAATCCATGTACTTCCATCTTCCGAATACCAAATGTCATTAAAATATTCGGCGTCCGCATACGGCACCTGCCCGTTTGAAAATGAAAGATTGTTCCCATTGAGCCCGCCGACGAGCCACATCTTCCCGTTAAATACCGCCGCCGCATGAGAATCTCTGGCGGGCCACGACGACGAAGCCGCAACCAATTCCCACCCGAGTTCTGCAGGATCAAACGGTTTTACTGAAACCTCGCTCTCCTGCGACTTTATTGCACCAAGCTCAAACGCGGCTTCTCTAGACGAACTGAAATCCGCCCGGCCCAAAAACCGCCCGCTTCCGATGATGAGCGAAAGTACGAGTACGCTCACAAGCACCGTAATCCGTTCTTGATTCGTCATACAGTATGTCCCTCCGCCGGAGAAGGGGAAGCGTCCGCCGTCTTTTCCTCAAAAATTTCTATTGCGCGCGCTTTGAATTCCTCAAAACCCGGAAGATCATCAACTTTCGCGCATCCAAGATGCTGAAGAAATTCGAAACTCACCTTATAAAGATATGCGCGCGCATCTTTCGGATTTTCTATGCGCTCGATGAGGCCGCGAAGCATAAGATTTCGGAGTGTAAACGATGAATTAACCCCGCGGACATACTCGATATCCGCGCGCGAAATAGGCCCCTTATACGCGATAATCGCGATTGTCTCGATTGCAGCCCTTGAAAGCTCTTCGGAAAAATCTCCTTTGATGAGCTTTTCTATATATCCGGCGTGCTCCGGCAGCGTGCCGAGCTGAATTCTCTCCTCTTTTCCAAGTATGAGAACGCCGCGGCCCTCAAGTCCTTTTTTTAACTCTTTAATCGCGTGTTCGATATCATCCTTGCTCCGCCCGGTCACTTTTGAAAGCTTTTCAACAGAAATCGGCTCGCCGTAAACAAAAAGAAGGGATTCAAGAACGGATGCTAATTTCAATTCGCTCTCCGACATACAATCAAATTCGCTTAATAACAATATCCCCGAACGGGCGCTCCTGATCAAGATCAACAAAACGCTGGCGCGCAAGCTCTAAAATCGCGAGGAAGCTCACGATGACTTCGGTGCGCTCTTTTGTCCCGCGGACAATGTCGGAAAATGCGCGTTCAACGACATTAATAAGAAACGACCGAATATGAGAAATTTTCTCCTCGAGCGATATGACCTTTTTTATCCGCTCCTCGGCAAGTTTCTCAAGTTTCGGAAGCGCTGTCAAAAATGCGTCAAACGCGGATTTGATATGATCCGCGATAAGGCCGGGCGGCGGAAAAAACACCGGCGCCATTCCCATGAACGCTTCGCGGACGTGTATGCGGGCGCCCTCGCGCTCGCGCGCAGTAAGTCCCTGGGCAAGCGCCCGAAACCGCTTATATTCCGCGAGGCGCTTCTCAAGTTCCTCTATCGAGGCCGCTTCCTCTTCGTCCAATGCGAGCTCGGGGAGAAGCGAGCGCGATTTCAAAAGCATAAGTTGTGCCGCGACAACAAGAAACTCCGCGAGCTCGTCGGGATCTATCGCGCCGAGCGACTTGATATACGAAACATACTCGTCTGTTACTTTTGCAAGAGACACCTCGGATACCGAAAGCTCTTCTTTTTCTATAAGCTCAAGGAGAATCTGAAGAGGCCCCTCGAACTTCTCGTGTTTGAAAACGTAGGCCACAAATGTGTCTGTTATTCCCGAATTTTTATATGGAGCTCCTTCAGTTGCTTTTCCGGAACCTCTGAAGGCGAATCCATCATTGGGTCGCGCGCCGCTCCTGTTTTCGGAAATGCGATGACCTCGGTGATTGCGGACTCGCCCGCAAGAATCATGACTAAGCGATCAAGCCCGGGCGCCATTCCCGCGTGCGGCGGCGCGCCGAACTCATAGGCGCTAATAAGATGCCCGAACCGCTCTTCGGTTTCTTCCGGGGTAAGCCCCATAATCTCAAATACTTTTCTCTGGACCGCGGGGTCTGAAATCCTGACCCCGCCGGACGCAAGCTCGAATCCGTTGCAGACCAAATCGTATTGCCGTGCGCGAAGACTTTCCAAATCTTCTCCTTTCATAAGCTTTTCGACATGCTCTGCTTTTGGCGCAGAAAAAGGGTTATGCGCAAAGGTGTAGCGCTTCTCGCTTTCGTCATACTCAAAGAGCGGAAAATCAACGACCCATGCAAACGCAAGCTCATCCGGATTTTTCGGGTCCGAGCGAAAATCAAACTTATCGGCGCCAAATTTTTTCATCGCTTCCTCATGGGTAAGCACCGGAAAAGGCTTTTGCAAAACTTTTTTCCCGACACTTTCTGCGACAAAAATCATCATTCCTTCCACCATGTCAAGGACGTCACGTTCGTTGACAAAAGACATTTCAAGATCAATCTGCGTATGCTCCGGCTGGCGGTCACCCCGCTGATCTTCATCGCGGAGCGCCCGCGCGATCTGATAATAGCGCTCAAATCCCGCGATCATCAAAAGCTGTTTATACTGCTGGGGCGCTTGGGGAAGCGCAAAAAACTTTCCCGGATAGAGCCGCGACGGAACAAGAAAGTCGCGCGCGCCCTCGGGAGACGTTTTCGTAAGAAGCGGCGTTTCAATCTCAATAAAATCATTTTTATTTAAATATTCGCGGACAAGCGTTGTTACTGTATGGCGCAAGAGAATATTTTTTCTCATCCGCTCGCGGCGAAGATCAAGATAGCGGTATTTCAAGCGAGTTTCTTCTTCGATCTCGCGGCCGTCGGTATCCAACGGAAACGGCGGGGTCTTTGCCTCGGCGAGAACGGCAAGCCTCATCGCCTCAACTTCAATTGCTCCAGTTTCGATATCCGGATTTATCATGTTCTTCGGGCGCTCTTTCACCATACCCTCAAGCTCGACGACCCATTCGGGCCTAAGGCGATTTGCGGCCTCGAGCGTTTCCTTTTGCGCGGGACTAAACACAACCTGCACCTTTCCCCACCGATCTCGAAGGTCGATAAAGATAAGCTTCCCGTGGTCGCGCCTGGAATCAACCCACCCCTTGAGGATGACGGTTTCTCCGATTTTCCCGACCGCATCGATTGTTCGAGTTCGACTATTCATTTTCCAAAAAAGAAATCAATAAATTCTTCAATCGGGGTTGCAAATGTCTTTATGTACCCCGATCCTTTCCGAATGTCACGGAGATAATAATCCGTGATCCATTCCCCGCGCTCCAGAATTTCCCGCGCCTGCGGGAACGACATCCATTCGTACTTCATAACCGACGGGCGAAGCACGATATCAGCCGATTTAAGCGCGGTTTTCCCGATCTGGTATTCGATCACGGAAAACGAATTCGTAATGATGGAATACATGTCGCGGACCTCCATCATTTTCTCCGGCTGATCAAGCCACTTGGACGACACGTCAACCGCGATTACGTACTCTGCGCCCATTTCGCGAACCACATTCGCGGGGACAGGATTTGCAAGTCCGCCATCGATCAAAAGCCGTCCGTCGAGCTCCACCGGGCTGAATATGATGGGGAGGGCGGTACTCGCGCGAACCGCGTGGACAAGCTTGCCTTTCGAGATCCGAACCTCTTCTCCATTTTTTGCGTCTGTTGCAATCGCAACAAAAGGGATTTGAAGATCCTCAATCCTTATATTGTGAAATTCTTCTTCCAAGACGTGCTCGATTGATGCATCCCGAAAAAAAACCCCTTCATGATCGCGCACCACGTCACGGGAAGGAAAATATTTTTTCCCGTCAAAGTTTGTTGCGAGCGCTTCGAGCCGCCGGATATTTTTCGTCGCGGCGTAATACCCGCCGACCAAGGCCCCCATGCTCGTTCCGGCGATATATTCAATCGAAATACCGGCGTCAACGAGCGTTTTGATGACTCCTATATGGGCAAACCCTTTTGCTCCGCCTCCTCCGAGCGCGAGCCCGACTTTTTTCGGTTTCTCCGTCTTTTGAGCCATAACAGAAGCGCCCCGCCATCGGAACGCTGCTTTTCCAAGATTATCACGAAAAGAGATAAAATTCCAGAAGATTACTGCCCGTAGCTCGTTTCAAGCCGCGACTCGCGCCCGAAACGCTCAATTGCAAGGAGAATAAGCCGATCAACAAGCTCGGAATATGAAATCCCCGTCGCCTCCCAAAGCTTCGGGTACATGCTGATCGAGGTAAATCCGGGAATCGTATTAATCTCGTTTACGAACAAATCGCCGTTTTCTTTGAGGAAAAAATCAACGCGCGCCATCCCTTCGCACTCAAGCGCCCGAAACGCACGGACCGCCGTATTTTGAACCCTTTTCATGATTTCCGACGGAAGTTTTGCCGGTATTTCGAGCGCGGCGCCGTTTTCATCAAGATATTTCGCCTCGTAGGAATAAAACTCGTGCGTGGGTATCACTTCGCCTGCTAAAGACGCAATCGGGTCTTCGTTCCCGAGAACCGAGCATTCGATCTCGCGTCCTTTTATGAATTCCTCGACAAGGATTTTTCTGTCGTAGCGAAATGCATCCTTGACCGCCGCGCGAAATTCTTTTTCATCATGCGCTTTGTGAACGCCGACCGAGGACCCGAGATTCGCGGGCTTTACGAAAAGCGGCACTCCGAGCGCACGCACGATTTCCTGAAATTCCACCGTATCCCCCTCTCGGAACGTCTTGAACCGCGCAATAGGAATCCCGGCGTCGCGCAAAAGACGCTTCGCGACGTCCTTATCCATCCCAACCGCAGAACCCAAAACTCCGGCGCCGACAAACGGGATATTCGCTAATTTCAAAAGCCCCTGGACCGTCCCGTCCTCTCCGAACGTTCCGTGAAGAACCGGGAATACGACGTCTATTGTTTCGCTCGAGCCCGGGCGCTCAAAATTCGTTACCCTGCCTTCGCTTTGGGGAACAAGCGCGACAGACTCGCCCCTTTCTTCTTGGCCTGCATTCCCGCGTTCAAGCAAAAATCGCGACCCGTCTTCCAAAAGCCACTTCCCCTTTTTATCAATCCCGATTAAAACCGGCTTGTATTTTTCCTTATCGAGCGCCTCGTATACGTTTTTTGCGCTTCGCAAAGATACTTCATGCTCCGCCGATTTTCCTCCGAAAAGAATGCCTACCCGGATTTTTTTATTTCCCCTCATAATGATTAATGCCACTTATAAAGAATAGTATAGTAGACTACTTGATTTTATGCTATTTTTACTGTACCATTTTACTGCTTCCATCCCCAGCTCAATGGGTCAGAAGCAAATATCTTTGCTTCTGACGGAATTGCTTCGTTAAAAATTTCACGCTTAAGTCCTCCCATAGCTCAATGGCAGAGCAGTTGCCTTTTAAGCAATTGACCTAGGTTCGATTCCTAGTGGGAGGACTTAGGTGCGAACCCATAAAATAATCCATGGATTTTGCAAGAATGAAAGCAAAATGACTTTTTATATTTCTGGCAGAACACCGCGGCCGCAAGGCCGCGGATGAATGCCGGCCTGGAGTCCCGACGAAGTCGGGACGGAAGAAATATATAGGCCGCCGGACGTTTTCGCGGCGTAGAAGCGCATCGCGAAAACGGACGGAAAGAGTACGAAGTGCCACGGACGGAAGGCCGTGCGGAATCTATTCCGTTGGTGCCGAGTTTAGACCCCGAAGGACGGCTTTTTTGTTTTGACAAAAAAATTCTCTTTGTTACCATTCATACAGATCTTGAAAGGAGCGAATATGACAGTCAAAGTCAGAACTTTCAAAGAATTTG
>Ga0155137_110_pt1 | contig 16456 bp, 17 predicted proteins | sample RifCSPhighO2_01_FD_106105 | JGI IMG/M metagenome (GOLD analysis project Ga0155137, IMG submission 106105) | Candidatus Sungbacteria bacterium RIFCSPHIGHO2_01_FULL_50_25
TTTCCAAACGGAACTGCTCGGGCAAAACAGGATATCAACGTTCGAGGCAGAGGAATTTTTTTCGACCGTGAACCACCGTACCTCTATACCGTACGCGAGGACTGTATGATCGTTATCACGAGTCCGGGGATCGAAACGTATACCGGCCACGTCTTCTACGGCGCCTCATTTATCACCGTCGTCGACCTATCAGATAGAAACCAACAATTCATAGGATTCGCCATACGGAAATCCGCACAATGAATCAAAAAACTCGACTGTCCTACAGCCGAGTTTCTTTTTTCCTATACCTATCCTTATCCCGCGACATCACCTTGTCGAACGTTTTTTGAATCGCTTTGTCGAGATCAATACCCTTGGAATTCGCAAAACACATGAGCGTATAGAGAATGTCGCCCATCTCTTCCTCGAGATCCTGCTCTTTTTCATCGTCCCGCTTCGGCTTATCGCCGTACAAGTGGTTCACAAGCCGCGCAAATTCGCCGGTTTCCTCCATAAGCCGCGCCAAAATCGAAAGCGGAGACCAGTATTCCCATCCTTTCGCTTTAAACCATTTATCGAGGGTTTGTTGGTGTTGGTTCATATTGAAATGTATTACTTGTATGATGATTTTCTGACAAATGACAAACTATTTTGACTTTAACACGAAAGATTTACAACTATCTCTTAATCAACCCTTGTTTAAGTCAGGTAGTTTCTCTTGAATAGATCATACCTGAATTGCTGAAGTTTCGGCCAACGACTCATATTCGCAACAGACCATATTGCGCGAAAGAACTCAAATTCTTTGAGATACTCTGAAATTCTAGGCAGCCCATTTTTGATATAAAGGTCATCCATTTCTAAAAGGTATTGAGTTTTTTGCTCATCAGCAAAGTTGTACCCTTTATAGAATTCGTAGTCCGTAGAGTCGGGAAAATATCCAATGTGAACAATATTCGTTATTAAATCATACCCTGCAAAACCCATAAATGCGCTTTCAAGATCAATTGCCCCTTTTGGATATAAATTGTGGGGGTTAAAGTCCCCATGGGTCATTACTGCAGGGAAAACTTCAATCTTCTCCGTGGCTCTATCAAAAACTTCTTGTATTTTATCGCCATACTCTTCCAATTCAAACTTTACCACATCTAAATGAATGCCCAATGGAAATGAATTAAGAGAGATTCTATCGATTTTTGTATTCAGTTGTGATTCTCCGAATTTCCTTGATATTTCGATAAATTGAGCAAAGTGTTCGTTTGAGATCCGACCTGCTTTCTTCATGTCTTCAGAAAAAAGCTGACCAAAGTGCTTTTCGCCTAGAGAAGATTCTATGTAATATGCCTTGTTATCAATAGTTCCCTCTTCTTTAATTTCAGAAATGGGTAGTCCGTATCCGAGCATTTGCTTATGCTGGTGCAGATTGTTTTCTATATTCTCCCTATCACCAATTCTTAAAAATTCGTTATAACCTTTGTAAACTGAAATTTTCTCAGTTCTTTGAGTAGTAACAAGAATAAATTCTTTCCCTTGTAATTTAATGCTTTGCTCAGAGATCGGCATCTATGAATTTTAAGTAGATACCCACGGGCAAGCCCGTGGAACTCTACGATAATATTAGATAATATGGCCTATAGAATAATTCGACAAGCTCACCACGAGTCGAACTCCCGCCTCCACAACTTATCCCGACACTATAGCATTAGTGGACCTAGGGAGAATCGAACTCCCGTCTCAGCAATGCGAATGCCGTGTACTACCACTGTACTATAGGCCCGAAGGTCTATAGTGTCGGGATAAAACGCGAATGTGTCCTTTATCTTCTATACGGTCGCCAGAGATATTTTTGAAGGTCCACGAAATAATTTCCGTCGACTTCTTTTACTTCAACGTTTTCTTCGCGTAACAGTTTTACTTGAAGCGACTTTGGCGCGCGGAGGTTCTCGATGGAAATCATTCCTTGCGAATTGATAACTCTCTGCCACGGGATATTGTGATAATCCGGAAGCGCGCGAAGCGCCCAGCCAATTGCTTGGGCCGCGCGGGGCGTTGAAACAATCGTCGCAACCTGCTGATATGTCGCGACTTTTCCCGCCGGAATTTTTTTTACCACTTCGTATACTTTGCTATAAAAGTTCGACTCTTTTTTCATACTGGTCGGGCCGCTGGGAATCGAACCCAGACTACGGAGTCCCGAACCCCGCGTACTACCACTATACTACGGCCCGAGAAAATCCTTTCAGTTATACATTAAAAAATGAAAAAAATCAATCATAACGCCAATGTTAACATTCTCCATACGATCGTATGAGATTTGTTAACATTGACTTTTGCTGAAAAAAAGAACCTATTTCACCCAATACTTTGATTTTATTTTTGAAACACGCTCGTCTTCTGCAAGTTCAACCTTTTCCTCGGCTTCAGAAGCGATTTTTTTGAGTTCCTCCGATGAAAGCCCTCCGAGCTCTTTCACACGCTCTCCAAGATACTCTGAATTATTTTTCTCCGGCTCGTCAATCGCTTCCTGCATCAAGACCTCAATAATCTGTCCAATTTTCGGCCCGGGTTCAATCCCTAAAATCCGCATAATATCATCCCCGCGGATTTTGAGCATTTTCGGGGTCGGCGCTTCCTCCTCGCGCAAAATTTTCTCAACACGGAACTGGAAATGACGCAACCGATAGGGGACCGCTTTCGGAACCCCCATGCCCATTCGGTCGCAAATCCGCAATTTCACCAAATCCGCCATATTTTCCGGTCCAACGTTTCTGATAAGGCGCCGAACGGAAGAATCCGTAACACCTTCATCGGGATCGTATTTAAACAAATGCCAGCGAATCAAAATTGTGGCTTTTTTTACGAAGTCAGACGGAAAATGAAGGCGCGTCAAAATTTCTGCCGCCATTTTTGATCCGATCATATCGTGCCCGTAAAACGTCCATTCGTCATTTTTCATTGGACCTTTGGCGCGCGGCTTCCCGATGTCGTGCATGAGCGCGATAAGGCGGACTTCCGGAGTAAATCCTGTTTTTGCGCCATACTCGAGCGCTTTCAAATTATGCTCCCAAATTGTAAAAATCTTCGGCCGGTTCGTAACGCCGATTCCTTCACGAAGCTCGGGAACAATATGTGCGAGGAGCCCTGTTTCTTCTAAAAGCTCGATTCCCTCGCGCGCACGCGGGGAAGCGATAATTTTCATGAATTCATCACGAATTCTTTCCTTTGCGATAAAAGCCAAATTTCCGGAAAGTTTTTTAATCGCCACAAAGGTGTTTTTCTCTATTTCAAAACAAAGCTCGGTTGCAAGACGCACCCCGCGCATCATGCGAAGCGCGTCTTCTTCGAACCGCTCAACTGGATTCCCGACCGCACGAATCATTTTTTTCTTCAAGTCAGCTTGCCCATCGAATGGATCGATTAATTTTGGAAATTGAGAATTGGAAATTGGAAATTGGAAATTGGAAATTCCAGCGCGATTGCGTTCATGGTGAAATCGCGTCTGGCTAAATCTTCTTCAAGCGTTTTCGCATATCGAATTTCGTCGGGATGTCTCCGGTCACTATATTTCCCTTCTTCACGAAACGTCGTTACCTCGATTTCTTTGAGCGCCGGATCATCCGATTCGGTTTTTACCGTAACCGTAAGAAATTTGTTTTCATAAAAACTTTCCGGAAATAGGTTTTGTATTTCTTCCGGTTTCGCGCTCGTTGTCACATCCCAGTCCTTTGGCTTTTCTCCACGCAGTAAATCTCTCACGCATCCGCCGACGGCGTATGCCTCAAAACCGGCGTCCGCGAGACGCCGTATAATATTTTCTACTTCTTTGGGAATTGAAAAATCTTTCGCGCGCATAGTGCAAATATACGTGAAATCCATTGATTTTTCAATTATTTTATGCTATTATGTATAAAATTGCGCCCATAGCTCAATTGGATAGAGTACATGCCTTCGAAGCATGGGGTTCCAGGTTCGAGTCCTGGTGGGCGCGACGACCGCTTTTTGCGGCATAAAGGTCGAGAACATATTCGACCAGACATAATATGGAGGAAAAAGAAATAGGAAAAGTCATTCACTACTTCGACAAGGCCGGGGTTGCGGTTGTCCGGCTTTCCGGCGCGTTGAAAACCGGGGATACGATAAAATTCAAGCGGACAGACGACGAATTCACCCAAACCGTTTCTTCAATGCAGGTTGACCATGTAGCAGTCGCATCCGGAAAATCGGGAGATGAAGTTGCAATAAAAGTCTCCCAGAAAACAAAAGAGGGCGTCCACGTCTATAAAGTCGAGGAGTAATTCCAATCGGATAAAAAGAAACAGGATGGAATACATTCCATCCCCTCTATAAATTTGTCCGCCCGTAGCTCAGTGGTAGATCCGCCAGCTGGCGGACTCTCGAGCAAACGGTAAAATTAAAACAACCCCCTATAGCTTAATGGTAGAGCTGCGGACTCTTAATCCGTAGACCTAGGTTCGATTCCTAGTGGGGGGAATTAAAAAACTCATCATTTTAAAAACAAAAACCGCAGGGCGAACCATGCGGATTTATTCTTTTTCACCTCGCAATTCAAGGATTCTACAAATAACCTGCGCCGCTCGCTCTTTTGCGCTCCCATGGACAAACAAAATCTTGTCCGGGAAAAAGTGCTCAACGAAGCTTCTGATAAGCGCATGTTTCATTCGCGCGTCGCTTTCGCCAGACGTTCTCACGTTGTCGGTTTTATACGGTATCTCTTCGGGATTTTTCGGAATGGTGATGATCTGATAGCGGCCGTTTGCCTTAAGTTCCAGACACATTCTGAGAAGTTCTCTGACCGCAAGGATGTCTCTTGACTCGCGCGCGTACCATTTCCCTTGGGTGTACAAATGAAAGAGCGGTGTATCGGTAATAAATCCGTCTGCGGCACTTGATCGCAGTTCTTCCCGCTCTTGCTGGCGCCACATATAGATTCGCTCAAAAGGGCTTCGATAATTGCCCATCTCACACATAAGCTTTCTCCGCTCTTCGGGAATAAGGTCGTAATCAAGGCCGAGGATCTTAAGCTCGGCAAAAAGTACGGCCGCAAGCACGGACTTGCCAACACCGGGACCGCCGGAATTCGCAACATTCGCCCGCATGCGTAAAAGCCTCTTTTGTAAGGACTATTTCATCTGTGCACCTTCGCAAGCAAAAAATCAAGCGTGTTGCGTCTTGCACACACTCATATTTTCATATACCATTGGGAAACACAACTTATGCAGAGTGAAGTCCGGTGTAACTCCGGCACTGTCGCGCAACGGTAACCCTTCGGCAAGCTCAGGGCAAGTCCTGAGTAGTCAAAGAGGAGTCCGACCCTCTGCAATGCGAATGATCGAATTCGCATATATAGCCCGCGTCAGGCATTTTGTCGAACTTGCTTTACACGGGCAAGCATTTTTATTTACCGAAATTATGAAGTTCGAATTTCAGCGTCCGATCAGCGTTATTATCCGCGTTCTAATCAGCGGTTTCATCCGCTGATCCCTCGCTGATTCTCACGCAGATACTACGCTGATTACGGTAACTTCGCAGTTAAAAATATGAACGGATCTATCAAATTCATTATTGGCTGGGTTATGGTGTTCGCAATCCGCCTTATCCCGTTCCGGCCGCCGAATGTCGAGCCAGTGCTCGCGACCATGATGCCGTTTTCCAAGCGTTACGGCGCCATCGGCGCGTTTGTATTCGGATTTTTGAGTATCGCGCTTTTCGACGCGGCAACCGGCAAAGTCGGCCAATGGACATGGATTACCGCAATCGCATACGGCGCGGTCGGACTCGGCTCATGGCTCTATTTCAGAAACCGCGAGGGCAAAGTGTATCAATTTGTCACCTACGGAATCATCGGAACGATTCTTTATGACGCGCTCACCGGTCTCACCATAGGCCCCCTTATGTTCGGCCAGTCGTTTTCAGAGGCGTTTTACGGCCAAATCCCGTTTACCGCAATGCATCTTCTCGGCAATATCGCGTTGTCCCTTACTTTGAGTCCGGCGCTTTACCGATGGGTTATAAAAAACGAAGCATTTGACGTCTCGCTTCTTTTCGGAACTCTCAAACCAAATCACTCATAAAAATCGGGGGTATTGCAAAAGGGCAGGAAATATGCTATATTCCTCCCATGGCCCTGCCTACAAAAGAAAAGGCGAAAGTCATAGAAAAATACCGGGTCCATGAAAAAGACACGGGTTCCACCGACGTACAGGTCGCGGTTTTGACCGAGGAAATTTCCAGGCTCACCGGCCACTTAAAAGAAAACCCGAATGACAACCACTCCCGCAGGGGGCTTCTCGGTATGGTCGCACAAAGGAAAAAACTTCTTGACTACTTAAGAGAAGGTGATTCGCGCCGCTATACGCGGCTCATCAAAAAACTCGGAATCAAGCGCTAAGGAGCGCACTTTGAAATGGCAATCATTCGGCATAAAGCTCAGCGCGTTGCGGTTTTGATCGACGTGCAAAATATGTACCACTCGGCCAAAAATATTTTTGGCGCGCGGGTGAACTTCAAAGAGGTTTTGAAAACGGCAATCGCGGGCCGCGAACTTGTGCGCGCGATCGGGTACGTCATAAAAACCGAGTCCGGCGAGGAAAAGGCGTTTCTCGAAGCGCTCGTGAAAATGGGAATCGAAACACGCATCAAAGATCTCCAGATCTTCCCGGGCGGAACGAAAAAAGCGGATTGGGACGTGGGAATGGCGGTGGATGCGGTGCGGCTTGCCGAATCAAATGACGCGATCGTGCTTGTGACAGGAGACGGCGATTTTATCCCGCTCGTCGAATACCTGAAATCGCGGGGTGTCCAGGTTGAAGTTCTTTCTTTTGCGCGTTCGACTTCCCAGAAACTGCAGGAGGCGGTTGATGATTTTACTGACCTGGGGGCGGAACCGAAAAAATATCTTATTCGTATGCGATAATTTTTATTCATTTATTTTATTCTGGAGGGGCAGTGTGGCAAGGACACGGAAACGAACGATACATCATTCATTCCTGGACGCGAACAATCGTTTCCAGAAATGAATGATCAAGGTATCGGTGCTCTTCCCCACGACCCTCCGAACACCAAGAAGGTGAACGAAAAAACATATACTCATACGCTTGGCGGAAAAACATTTACCGTCACGCTCAATAACTGGGCCGAGCAGGCAAACGGCTCTGTACTGGTGCGCGTCGGGGACACTATTGTTCTCGCGACAGCGACCATGAACCCGAACTCCCGTGAAGGAGGGGACTTTTTGCCGCTTACCGTTGACTATGAAGAGAAATTTTATGCGACGGGGAAGATTCTCGGGTCGCGGTTCGTGAAGCGGGAAACCAGGCCTTCCGAAGAAGCGATACTCGTAATGCGGCTTATTGACAGGACAATACGGCCCCGGTTCGACTACCGGATACGGAACGAAATCCAAATCGTTATTACCGCGCTCTCGATAGACGAATCGCACGATCCCGACATTTTGGCGGTTTTGGGGGCGTCATTAGCCCTCGGACTTTCCGATATTCCGTGGGACGGACCTATCGCAGGAGTCCGCGTCAGCCGCTCAAACGGCGAATTTGTCCTGAATCCGACCTACGCCGAGCGGGAAACCTCTGATCTTGAGGTCGCGCTTTCCGGCACGCGGGAACGAATCAATATGATGGAGGCGGGAGCTTCCGAGGTCTCCGAAGAGGTGTATGCAAACGCCATTGAATGGGGATTTGAATTCATGAAAGACCTGATTGACTTCCAGAAAAAAGTGATTGAAGAAAACGGGAAGCCGAAGCGCTCGATAAAACTTTCGGAACCCGCTCCAGAGCTCTATGATCTCGTCAGATCAGAATTTTCCGCAAAGATCGAGGACGCGAGCTACCAGTCCGATAAAAAAACAATGCAGGAAATGATAAGCGCCGTTAAAAAAGAATGGTTCGAGCGCGCGATGGAAGCATTTCCGGAACACTTTACTCGAGAAACCGCAGAAATGGCGTTTGACGAAGAAATAGACGACATAATCCACAGGCGGATCATTGGAAAAGGGGAACGGCCCGACGGACGGAAGACAGACGAAATCCGGCGGCTTTGGGCAAGCGTCAGCATACTCCCGCGCGTGCATGGCTCCGGGCTTTTTATGCGGGGGGAAACGCACGCCCTTACCACGCTCACGCTTGGAGCGCCGGGGGACGAACAAATAATCGAGGGAATGGAAATCCGGACAAAAAAGCGGTTTTTGCACCACTATAATTTTCCGCCGTATTCAACGGGAGAAACAAAGCCCATGCGCGGTCCCGGGCGGCGGGAAATCGGGCACGGCGCTCTTGCGGGCAAAGCCCTTCTTCCCGTGATTCCGCCGAAAGAAGAATTCCCCTACACCATCCGCTTGGTTTCGGAAATTCTCTCCTCGAACGGCTCAACATCAATGGCCGCGGTTTCGGCTTCAACGCTTGCATTGATGGACGGCGGCGTACCCATAAAAAAACCGGTTGCGGGCGCGGCGATGGGACTCGTGCAAAATGAAAAAGGCGAATACCGCGTGCTCACTGACCTCCAAGGAGCCGAGGATTTCCACGGCGATATGGATTTCAAGGTTGCGGGGACGCGCGACGGCATTACCGCGGTGCAGCTTGACGTAAAAATCGAAGGACTCACCATGGAGATTATCCGCGTAACACTTCGCGACGCGCATGCCGCGCGGATGAAAATTCTCGACTGTATTGAATCGACGATACAAAAACCGCGGGAAGAACTGAGCCGGTGGGCGCCGCGCGTCACTACGCTTATGATTAACCCCGAGAAGATCGGCGCGCTGATCGGGCCGGGCGGAAAAATAATCAATGACATCATCGCGCAGACAGGAGCCCAAATCGACATTGAGGACGACGGATCGGTATTCATCACTTCCGTAACAGAAGAAGGGATGAAAAAAGCGATTGCGCTCGTAAAGCAGGTAACCAAAGAATTTAAGCCGGGAGAGCTTGTCGAGGGCCGCGTTTCGCGCCTCCTTGATTTCGGGGCGTTTGTCGAGATCGGACCGAAACAAGACGGCCTCATCCATATCTCGGAACTTGCGCCGTGGCGGGTGGAAAAGGTAACTGATATAGTGAATATAGGAGATATCGTCCCGGTAAAAATAAAAAATATCGACGAACAGGGCCGCATCAATCTCTCATTGAAAGACGTCCCGGATAGGTACACCGAGGAAGAGCGGGCGCGCGGACGGGAAGATCGAAGCCACTCGAATGGGGGACGTGCAAACGGCGAATATCACACTCGTCGCCGCGACCGCTGAACTGCGCGGGGACAAACTCCCGCAGATCACGGCTAAACTCGCATATCTATTTATGGAGGGAATACAAAAAGAGGAACGCGAGGAAAAAAACGAAACAAGCGCGAATCAGGAAACACGCTCGGCAATAAGAACGATGGCGGCTGATCTCGCACTGCATCCTCCGAAAGAAATTCCGCCGCCGCCAGCAAAGAAGGGGCCGGCTCCGCATGCGGCGGAAAAAAAGAAAACGCCGATTATCATTCTTCTGGTTGTGGTTGTTCTCGCGCTCGGCGGAGGCGCATTCCTGTATCGTTCATACTACTCTCTCCTTTTTACTGGCGGGGTCCCTCCTGTCACGCGGCTTGAAGCGCCGCCTCCATATTTCAGCGTTGAGGCGACAGAAACTCTTACAATCATAGAAGAAGCAAAAGGAAACTTTGAACCCCGCCTCGCGAGCGCCCTTTCCCGCGATGAGCGCGATGGATCATTCAAGCGCATTCTCATTATCCTCAAAACGCCGACCGGCGAGCGCTACGCGGATCTCGGAGATCTCTTTTCCTTTTTTGGCATAACGCCGACGTCTTTGTTCCTCGCGCCGATCAAGCCGCCCCTCATGCCGTTTGCATACTTCGCGGCGGACGGCCCCCATTTCGGATTTGCGACAAAGACCGACGACCGCGAGCGCGTGCTTCTCGCCATGGCGCGCTGGGAGGAAACGCTCTATAAGGATTTTGAACCACTTTTTCTTGACGCCGCGCTCACGAAAGCCGGCATCTTTGAAGAATTTTCCTACCGGAATACCCACTATAAATTTCTTCCATCCGCGTCTGACCAGGCCCGCGGCATTGCGTATATGGTGTTTCCTGCGGGGAAGTACCTTGTGGTCACGACGAGCAAAATATCGATGGAGCGCATCATCGAACGGCTCTATGACGCGCTCTGAAAGCCCTATTTGCGGCCCCGCGCGGGGTATGATAGACTTTTTCCACACGTATGATAGAACAAAATCTCTTACAAGAATTTAAAATAAGCCTTGAAAAGGAGCGCTCGCTTCTGACCGCAGAACTCACTTCAATCGCGGATCCTGACCCGAAGATGAAGGGGGATTGGCACGCGCGCTTCCCGAAATTTGAGATTGTCGAAACCTCGTCATCGTCAGACCGGGAAGTCGAAGCAGATGAAATAGAAGAGTACGAAATGCGCCTCGCAGAAGAGCAGAGTCTCGAATCGCGCCTCCTTGCGGTCACGAAAGCGCTCGAGAGAATTTCAAATGGAACCTATGGATCCTGCAAGACGTGCGGGAAAGCAATCGCGATAGACCGCCTCCGCGCAAATCCTGCGGCGGAACACGATATGGCGCACTCCGTTTAATTTCACACAGGAGGGACCTCATTCATGGCCGTAACGCTCTATTCGGGGCAAATCGTCGGAATCCACGCAACGCCGATCTCTGTTGAAATAGACATCTCGCCCGGCCTTCATATTTTTTCTATCGTCGGGCTCGCCGATAAAGAAATTCAGGAAGCGCGCGAACGGATTTCGGCCGCAATCAGAAATCTCGGCGCGCTCCCGCCCCACAAAAAAAGCCAGCGCGTCATTGTAAACCTCGCGCCGGCAGACGTAAAAAAGGAGGGGCCCGCATTCGACATCCCGATCGCGCTCGGGTATCTTTTGGCGTCCGAACAGATTTCATTCGACCCCAAGGGGAAACTTTTCCTCGGAGAATTGGGACTTGACGGAACCCTGCGCCCGATTTCCGGCGTCCTTGCAATCGCATCAATTGCCCGCGCGATAGGATGCGAAGAAATCGTGGTGCCAAAAGGAAACGGTCGAGAGGCGTCCCTCATCGAAGGGCTCCGCACTACTGAGGCAAGTACGCTCCTTGAACTGATCGACCACCTCGAGGGGCGACACATAATCCCGCCCACGCCCTACGAAGAGCGCTCGATCCCGCTTTCATATACATCTGATTTTCGCGACATAAAAGGACAAGAAAAGGCGAAACGCGCTCTCGTGATCGCGGCCGCCGGAGGGCACAATATTCTGATGACCGGGCCTCCGGGGGGCGGAAAAACGATTTTAGCGCGCGCGCTCCCGTCAATACTCCCGCCCCTTTCGTTTGAAGAATCAATCGAGGTTACAAAAATTCACAGCGTCGCCGGGCTTCTGCGCGACGGCGCGCCGTACGTCGCGCACCCGCCGTTTCGAAACCCTCATCACACGTCTTCGCACATATCCATCATCGGCGGAGGGGCGCACCCGCGGCCCGGTGAAATAACGCTTGCGCACCACGGGGTGCTGTTTCTTGACGAATTTCCCGAATTTGACCGGCGTGTCATCGAGTCCCTGCGCGAACCCTTGGAAGAGCGGCGTATCACCGTTGCCCGCGCGCAGGGCACGGAAACATTCCCGGCGCGTTTTATGCTTGTTGCCGCGATGAACCCGTGCCCCTGCGGAAACTACGGAAGCCGCGATAAGGCCTGCGTATGCTCGGCTGCCGCTGTCCTAAAGTACAAAAAGAAAATTTCAGGGCCGATGCTTGATCGGATCGACATCCATATCGAAACGTCTCCTGTTGAATTTGAAAAGCTCGCCGGCGGCGACGCCGAGCCGTCGGAGGCGGTTCGAACCGAGGTCATTCGCGCGCGGCTCGCCCAGCAAAAGCGGTTTTCGGGGCACGGAACCTCAACAAACGCCGATATGGGCCTCCAGGAAATCAAAAAGCATATTGTTCTTTCGGACAATCTCAAAAAAACGCTCCGCCTCGCACACGAACAATACGGACTCTCGGCGCGGGCGTACCATCGGGTTCTGAAACTTTCGCGCACCATCGCCGACCTCGCGGGGTCAGACGAAATCAGTGAAAATCATATTGCCGAGGCGCTCCAATATCGGCCGAAACAGGACTAGAACGGGTTTTTCGCGCCGCGAACCTCGAAATGGACGTGGCATCCGGTAGATTTTCCGGTCGAGCCGACAAATCCGATCACCGCGCCTTGCGTAACAGATTCTCCTCCTGACACGAATACGCGCGAAAGATGCGCGTAGAGCGTTTGGGTTTGATTGGGGTGCGATAGAATGATGTGCTGGCCATACCCGTAATTCCACCCTTCCGAACGCGCGCGGATGACGGCGCCGGATGCCGATGCAAGAACCGGCTCGCCGCATTTTTGCGCAAGGTCAACGCCGTTATATCCGTGAATTCCCTGTGATTTTCTCCCGCCGATAATGGGGCGAATGTAATATCCGTCAAACACGGGGAGCCCCGCAAATCGCGACGGCACAAAACTCGATCCGGGACTCGCGGGAGAAGCCGGAGCCGAAAGTTCGCCGTCCGGGATAATGAGCGTCTGCCCGACGGAAATTGATTCGTTGATCGCAAGGCCGTTGAAACTGATTATCTCAAGCGGATCTCCTTTGAATTTTTTTGCAATGGAATCAATGGTGTCTCCCTTTTTTACCGTATACTGAACCCCGGAGATCGGGAGAATGAGGAGCTCGTCGCCCACCTTGAGCGCGCCTGCCGACTTTACTTCATTCGCCCACAAAAGCGTATTGACGCTCACGCCGAATTTTTTTGCGATCGCGGACGGCGTATCGCCTTTCTGAACCGTATAGAGCACGATATTCCCGTGCTGTTCGAGCGAGGGGAGCGTTCCTGCGGGGTTTTGAATGGCAACCAGCGCACTGTCCTGGGTTACGGAAAGCGGAATATAAAGTTCATTTGGCAGATCCCCCCCTCCCATTCCCCCTTGAGGCATAATGCTCCCCAATAAAGGAAGGAGTATTTGGTCCTCAATAGGATACTCGCTTTGAGAAATCTCCCGAAGCTCGAACCCTCCTGAAAAAAAACTGAAAATACTTGAAAAAAACCCCGCTTCCGCAGGAAACGCGGCAATTGCAAGAATTGAAGAAAGAAGCGCAATAATAGGAAAAAAATCCCCTCCCTTATTTAAAAGAGGCTTATATAAAACGCTTTTTCGATATCCATCTTCTACGGGCCCGCCCTCCTTGATGACGGAGTTCCGAGAAGCGCTTTTGTCTAGTTTTGTATCAATACGAATATCGGCTAAAAATGGCTTACCTTTACCGAAATACTTCAGAAATAGTTTATATAAGCCACTTTTCAAGTATAAAACCGGCGGTATATCCGGCACACAATAACCATACGCGTACCGCCTAAAGGGGTCAAGAACAAAAATCCACACTGCGAAGGCGTATTTCTTCTCCTAAAATACCCGCCGTGGTACAATCTCCCCGTACTATGCACGCAAAAGACTCTATTTTAGGCGGCCTGAATGAACGACAGACTGAGGCGGTATTAGCAACAGACGGCCCGGTTTTGATTTTGGCCGGACCCGGATCCGGGAAAACGCGAACTCTCACCGCACGGATCGCCCACCTCATCCAAAAAGGGGTGTTGCCCGAGCGGATCATTGCGCTCACCTTCACAAACAAAGCCGCGGAAGAGATGCGGGCGCGGATTAAGTCGCTCCTCGGAGCAGAACACATTCCCTACGGAGCGCTTTTTGTCGGTACGTTTCATGCGCTTTGCGTCCGCGTCCTCCGCCAGCACGCGGTCGCGCTCGGCTACTCCCCGCATTTTTCAATTTTCGACGATGACGACGCTCTCGGACTCATAAAAGAGGGAATGAAAGGCGAGGGCATAAATACAAAGCAATTCCCTCCGGGAATGATTCGAAATGTCATCTCCGGCCTCAAGAACGAACTCATCTCTCCCGAGCGCTACGCCGATGAGGCGGGGAGCGACATGTTTCCGAAAACAGTGCACCGCGTCTATCGCGCCTACGCCGAACGCCTCAAGGAATCGAACGGCATGGATTTTGACGACCTTTTAATGAATGTCGCGGTTCTATTCGAACGCACCCAAAATGTGTTATCCGCATACCAGGAACGATTCCTCTATATCCACGTCGACGAGTATCAGGACACGAATCACGCCCAGTATACAATTGTGCGCGCGCTTGCACAAAAACACCGAAATATTGCGGTGGTGGGGGACGACGCGCAAGCCATATACGGATTTCGCGGCGCCGACTTCCGGAATATTTTAAACTTCGAAAAAGATTGGCCGGATGCAAAAATTGTCGTCCTTGACGAAAACTACCGCTCGACGCAGACGATCCTTGACGCCGCGCGGGAAGTCATATCGAAAAACACTTTCAAAAAAGAAAAAAAACTTTGGACAAAACAAGGGAAGGGCGAGCGCCTCACGCTCACCGCGGCGGAAGACGAGCGCGGGGAGGCGGAATATGTCGCGGACTCCGTTCGATCGCTCCACAAAGAAGGCGCAAAACTCCGGGAGGTCGCCGTGCTCTACCGCACGAATGCTCAATCCCGCGCCATTGAAGAGGCGTTTCTCGAGCGCGATCTCCCCTATATCATTATCGGCGGCATCCGCTTCTATGAACGGAAGGAAATCAAAGACATCATTGCGTATCTCCGAGTTCTTACAAACCCGCAGGATCTAGTATCGCTCAAGCGGATCATCAATACGCCGCCTCGGGGAATCGGAAAAATTTCTTTCCTTTCCTATCTATCGCGGGATACAAAGGGCGATATGCGCCACACGAAAAAAGAAGCCGCGCTCGCGGCGTTTGAGGACCTCATATCCGACTTGCGAAGCACTCTTGTGAGAATGCAGCCGTCTGATTTTATAAAATACCTCGTGAAAAAAACTCGCTATCGGGAATACTTGGATGACGGAACGCAAAACGCGGATGAGCGCTGGGAAAACGTCGAAGAATTCGTGTCGCTTGCCGCGCGATACAACGATCTCTCTCCGGAAGAAGGAATAAAAAAACTTCTTGAAGACGCCGCCCTTCTCATGGAAAACGAACCGGGAGAAAGCGCGGGGGAACGCGTGACCCTGATGACGGTTCACGCGGCAAAGGGGCTTGAATTTTCAACGGTGTTTATCGTGGGGCTCGAGGAGGGCGTATTCCCGCATTCAAAATCCTTGTTTTCCCCGAAAGACCTTGAAGAGGAACGCCGCCTTTGTTATGTCGGGCTTACTCGCGCAAAAAAGCGGGTGTATCTTTCTTTTGCGCTCCGCCGCATGCGCTTCGGCGGGATCGAAGTAAACCCCCCGTCGCGGTTTTTATCCGAAATTCCCGAAGAGCTTTTACACGTGCCGGAACGCGATTTGGACGAAATAACCATTGATTAGCGGGCCGATACGTGCCAACAAATTCTGACGATCGTAAGTAACTGCTGATATACAAACAATGAAACCGAAAAAATCTCTTGGCCAAAATTTCATGCGCTGTAGGTGGGTCGCAGACACAATGATCCGCGCCGCAGAAGTCGCGACAAGCGACGCGATTCTTGAAATCGGCCCCGGGTCTGGCGCGCTGACGCGGCCCCTTGCGAGAGCAGCAAAGAGCGTTATCGCAATAGAAAAGGACGAGGCGCTCGCGCGCGCGCTTCAGCAATCCCTTGCCAAAGAGGGGATAGAAAACGTGGAGATTATTGAAGGAGACATTCTCCGGCTTCCGAAAACAAGGTTCAAAAATGTGAAATTCAAGGTTGTTTCCAATATCCCTTACTACCTCACCTCGCGCCTATTCCGCTATTTCCTCGATTCCGCGCCGAGACCGGAAACAATTGTTTTTACGGTCCAAAAAGAGGTCGCGGAGCGCATCACGGCGCGCCCGCCCGATATGAATCTTCTGGCGCTCTCGGTTACTGCGTTCGGGAAAGCGGAAAAATTAAAAAACATCCCTCGGGAATGCTTTTCTCCGAAGCCCGATGTGGAATCGGCGGTTATCCGCATATCGGGAATATCCGATGGTTTTTTCAAAAAAAACGGCGTGGCGCCGGAGGAATTTTTTTCTCTTGCGCGCGAGGCGTTTTCAAAAAAGCGGAAAATGATTTCGTCCTCTTTGAAAAAGCGCGTAGCTCCGGAGATTTTTGAAAAAGCGGGCGTGAAAAAAACCGCGCGGCCCCAAGAGCTCGGAATAGAAGAATGGGCGCGCCTCTGCCGCGCCGCCATTTGATTTCGCACAGACTACAGGCGAAGTATGAAATTCCGGGTTTACCCCTGTCAAAACGCCACCGACTTCATCGATGTCGGCTCTGGAAATGGCATATGATGCCCGATTCCCGTCAGCAAAATATGCAGTGCCCGCTCACGGTGCTGCTCGCAATCGCGCAAAGCAACGGTCGCAAAACCTTCCGATCACGATACAACACGCG
>Ga0155137_111_pt1 | contig 16268 bp, 17 predicted proteins | sample RifCSPhighO2_01_FD_106105 | JGI IMG/M metagenome (GOLD analysis project Ga0155137, IMG submission 106105) | Candidatus Sungbacteria bacterium RIFCSPHIGHO2_01_FULL_50_25
TTCATAATAATTCAAGGTAATAAGTAGACTAAAAGCAAAAATTAACAGAGTAAAAATTAGAAGTCCAAAGATAACCCGTTTCTTCGTATTATTTTTTCTTATAATTTCGGAGGGGGTGAGATTCTCCCGATGCGATTAAAATCACTGATTTTATTTCGCATCGAGGACTCTCGATTTCGTAGTTCCGCGACGCGGAAACGAAATCGGAGGAACTCACGATTTTGCTTTCTTATCAAAATCCAGAAAAATGTTTTACACTCCGCGAGGGCGCTTCGCTACATTTCCCTCCGAAGCCAAGCAGTTGGCTTCGGCACCATTCGGTACTCCGGTTTTCCTTGCCCCGCACTAAAATTTGGATAAAATGCGGAAGCGGGAGGATTCGAACCTCCGAGAGGATTTCTCCCCAATTGGTTTTCAAGACCAACGCCATAAACCGCTCGGCCACGCTTCCAAATTTTTAGTGCAGGGAAAACCGGTGCAATCGTCCACTCTGCCACCCCACCATATTTCTTCGAGAAAATAATAGCAAATTTTCCCGTTTTTGCAAAGAAAAACCGCATTCGGGAGAATGCGGACTATGATTATAGAGCTACAAACTTATTTGCCACAAAAAACGCGTTTGCCCTTGCGAATTCTCGAGCCCAGAATGCTCGCCGCTTGATATCGTCAAGAACCGCGAGATAGCGCCGCTCATTGGGGTCGCGAAGTTGGCGCAAAAGCTCATCCGAATAGAGCACATCCATATCCAAGAGGGTTTGAAAAATATCCCGGAGCCGATGTGTGGCAAGCACTGGATAATGCGTGATGACTTCATGCTTTGAGTCGCAGGGAAACCTTGGCGTCGAAAGCCATGTGACTTTTCGAGCGATATGAACCGCCGATTCAAGCACCTTCTGAAGAAAGATGCGCATCTCCTCCGGCTGCATCACGGGAAGATTTAGGATGCCGGTTTCAAAACGGTATATCTTCCTTCGCAAATACCCAAGCACGTCGCCGACATCGGAAACGCACAAACTCGCAGGATGATTGATGAAAATAAGAGGATCCTTTTTGATCGCCCCTCCGCTGATATCTACTGCTCGTTCCAGATGCCAGAGAAGCGAAGGACCGATCGTATGAAGTCCAGTCCGCGCCGTAGCGTCATCAACCGCAACAAACTCGATCGGGATATAACGCGAAAGCGCGAATTCCTGAAGCCGTATAAGCGTATCGCGCGCGGCAACATAGCGCTCATCATCATAGACCACGAGGCAATCAAGGTCGCTTCGCTCCGTAAACCTCACGTTGAGGGCAGAGCCGAAAAAAACGGCTCCATAAATGCTGTCGTCTCCGCGGAAAGAACGCTCAATCTCCCGGCAAACTTCCATGAAACTGCTGACGCCAGGAACCTCATTTCTTGACACTTCGCTCCATGAAAACACGCGCCCCATATATATTCCTCCATGAAGAGAACTTGCAAAAACAGTAAATCAAAAACAGGTGTTGTGTCAAACCAAACACAAGAAACCCGCCGAACAACGAAACGCCAAAGACAGAAAAACCCTCATAATTTTCGCAACTTTTGAAGTTCTTTGAGCTCTTCCTCGAGATTCATGCGGAGTTTTTCCTGTTCTTCCGGCGCTAAATCCTCAAAAATATTTTTCCAGAATTTCAATTCCTCTGCGTCTTCGCCAAGAAGAAGCAACTCGTCGATTATTTTTCCGATGCCGTTGTTTTTTGCGCCATTCATCATATCATTGCAATTTCCGATTCAACTTTCCAAGATATCCTTCCGCCTCTTTGCCTATTCGGCCTGCGTCTTGGATAAACTGTTCGCGTTTGCCTGCAAAATAGGAAGCGGTTTTTTCAAGAAACGCGGATGCCTTGGGGAATTTTTCTTTGGTTTTAGAAGCAATATCTTTCATCATTTCAGGACCGAATTCAACGTTTGCAATAACACCGACAGCGCCTCGCGCGGCGAGCGCCGTGTCGGGCGTAACGCATACTGCTAGTGCATACGAGAGTGCGATCCCGCCCGAAATCAACATATAGTCGAAACGTCTCCGCGAAGTCAATTTTTCATCGCTTAGCGTTTTCCCAAGCATACCTTCGATCGCGAGTTTCGGGACGTCAATTCCCGGCACGAAGTTCAGGGTAACATCAACTGTTCGGGACGTTATGAAATCTCTCAATAATTCCAACCGCCTTCTTTTATGCCGCTCCATCGTACTCGTATATTCCGGAGTCAACACCAATTCCTTATTCGCGGGTATCGATTCTGAAAACGGCACTTCGATTTCTTTCGGGGGTTTTATCTTCTCAAATGACATCATAGGAATCAAAACAATATGAGTACAAAGCCGTTTTGTTTTTGCCGTAGCTTGGCAAGACTTCGGCTGAGCTCAGTCGAAGTCAAACCTCGGGCGCTTTTATAGGTATATGGCGGAGACGAGAGGATTCGAACCTCTGAAGGGTTTTAAAGCCCTTAACTCCTTAGCACGGAGCCGCTTTCAACCGCTCAGCCACGTCTCCGCCATATATCCAAAACAATGTGCGCCCTCGAAATGATTCGTAATCGTTTCGCCAGTTCAACCACGCCTCCGCCATGTACACAAATCAAAAGCATTATAGCAGAGAACATAGAAGAAACTCAACTTTTTATGCTATACTATCTCCATGTCCACCTTCATCTATTCAGCGGCGAAGCAAAACGGCGAAGCGGTAAAGGGCGAGCAAGAAGCAGAATCAAAGGCGACACTCGCGTCGCTCCTCAAGCAGCAAGGGCTTTTTTTGCTTGACGCGCGCGAGAAGGGCGCAAAAGATACCACGTTCGGCAAATTGAATTTTAATATCGGCGAGATCGCAACGAAATTAAAGCCGATATCCATCGTCGATAAAATGTTTTTTACGAGAAACCTCGCGGTCATGCTCGGCGCGGGCCTTGCGCTTACAAAAGCGCTCGATGCCTTGGAAAAGCAGACGGCAAACGGCCGCCTGAAAATCGTCATCGCTGACGTGAAAGACAATATCGTGCGGGGGAAACCTTTCGCTGAGTCACTGCACGCGCACGAAAAGATTTTCGGAGAGCTCTATGTAAATATGATCGAAGTCGGCGAGACCACGGGAAAACTTACGCTCGTGCTCCGGCTTTTGGCAAAACAGATAAAAAAGGACTACGACCTCCGGAAGCGCGTTCGAGGCGCAATGATCTATCCCGCAATCATCCTTTCGGTCCTCATCATGGTAGGAACCCTTATGATGATCTATGTCGTCCCCCAGCTTACGCAAACTATTCTTGACCTCGGGGTCGAACTCCCGCTCTCGACGCGCGTCATCATATTTATCTCCGAAATAATCTCGAACTATATTCTCTGGATCATACTCGGTGCGGCTGCCTGGGGCGTTCTCTTCTGGTACAGCCTGAAAACCGCTCCCGGGAAGCGCATCTTTGACACCGTTGTACTGAAAGTTCCGATATTCGGGCCCTTGATAAATAAATTCAACACCGCGCGTTTTTCCCGCATCCTTTCCTACCTCATATCGTCCGGCATTCCCATTGTCCGCTCGCTTGAGATTACTGCGGGTGTTCTCGGGAACATTCACTTCAGAAATGCCGCCGAAACCGCAGCGGTGGAAGTCCAAAAGGGAAAGCAAATCCACCAAATCCTTTCTGCGTTCCCAGTATTCCAGCCCATGGTGCTCCAGATGATCGAAGTCGGCGAAGAAACCGGAAAAATCTCTTCAATGCTTTTGCGCCTCGCGATCTTTTTTGAAGACGAAGTTTCGAACACCACGAAAAATCTCGCATCCATCATCGAGCCGATTCTTATGGTCGTGATCGGCATCGCGGTCGGGTTCTTTGCGATTTCGATGCTCCAGCCAATTTATTCAAGTCTCGGAAATATAAAATAAGAACGCTATGACGCGAACGGGGGGAAACACTATGCATGAAGGGGGGTTTTCGCTTCTTGAAGTCATTATCGCGATTTCAATCCTCATCATCATCACCGCCGCGGCATCCGTATCGTTTTCGAGCGCGCGCCAAATCCGCGATCTCACAACCGCGGGGCAAAACGTCCTTTCCATGATCCGCGTTGCGCAATCAAAAACCCTCGCGCGGGAAGATAATTCGCAATGGGGCGTAAGAATCGAGCAGACGCAGGTCATTCTTTTCCGCGGCGCCATGTACGCGGGCTCGAACGTAACCGAAGCCTATCCCCTTCCGCCGACTATTGAAATCGCAAATGTCGCGCTCGCCGACGGCGCTACGGAAATCGTATTCAAGCTCATAGAAGGGACGACTAGCCAGACGGGCACATTCGATATCCGCGTCATCGCAAATCCGAGCCTGGTGTTCCCCGTGACGATCGAGTCCTCCGGCAAAGCGTACCGGACAGGCGCCGCGCCTTTTGAAACCGGAACGAGGATTGTTGATGCGCGCCACCGCGCGTTCACGCTCGGATGGAGTATACAAAATTCGATAGAGACCGCGCTCGTGTTCTCAAACCCTCCCTACGCTGATGCGACAACGACTATCACAATGGAAAATTTCTTTGACGCGGGAAAAACGAAATTCGATTGGTCGGGAACGATCTCCGTCGGAACGTCTACGCAAATCCTGCGAATCCATACGGCCTACCTCTCCGCAACGAATACCGTCTTCCACATCGACCGCGACTGCCGCGACAACACGAAAAAAATGAGAATCGAGATTGACGCAAAGTATATCGCGACCTACGAAGCGGATTGTCGAACAGTCACGGTCGGCAATTTTGGGGGGGTAATAACGGAACCATAAACGCGTATGAAATTCCAAATTCAAAATTCCAAACACGTTTTTTGGTCATTTGAATTTCGATCATTGAATATTGTTTGGAATTTGATGCTTGGCGCTTTGAATTCCCGTTCGCATAAAAACGCGAACGGCTTTGGATTGGTTGAGATTGTCGTCGCGGTCGGCATCATCTCAATCACTCTTTTTGCGCTCCTCCAGACAGAGCTCGTCGCAATCAAACTCCTACGGACAGAAAAAGAAAACCTTGAAGCCATGCTCCTTGCCGAAGAATCGCTTGAGGCGGTGCGGTCAATACGGGATGAATCATGGACAACGCAGATCGCGACGCTCACAGACGGCGCGCTCTACCACCCGGTAGTGGAAAACGGCAAGTGGAAGCTTTCCGCAGGGTCGTCTACTGTGATCAGCGGAAAATACCAGCGAAGCGTTACGTTCAAAACCGCTTTGAGAAACGTGCGTGATCAGATCGCCGCATCCGGAACAGCAGACCCAGACACAAAAGAAGTCACCGCGATTGTTTCCTGGGGATCCGGAAAACAAAAAACCCTTACCGCATACATTACCAATTTTCTTTCTTCAATCACGCCTCGCGCCGAAGCAAAGACGTTTTTCTTTGAAAATGGCACAACCGATGCAAATCTCGCCGCATTCCCGTCCCAAAACGCAGGCGACGGCGACCCGTCGCAGTCTTTTACCACCGGAGGCGCGGCCGTAACCGTGACCAAGGCGGAACTCTATATAAAGAAGGTGGGAACAAATCTCTCCGACATATATCTCGAAATCCGTGAAAGTCCTACGGGGAATATCCTCGGCACCTCAACAATCATCACCGGATCCGCCATCTCTACCTCAACACTTTCATGGGTGTCGTTTCGGTTCCCCGATTTTGTCGCACTCGTCCCGAATCAAAGCTACACCTTGCGCCTCGGCAGCATTCCGCCATCAACCAGCGCAGGGTCGGGATCCGCGGGCCCGCTCCATTGGGGCTATCAGCAAACTGCGTCAAGCCCGTATTCCGGAGGAGTCGCGCGCCGCTACATCGGGCGCCTTTCAAACCCGTCAGACCAAGGCCAGCTTCTTGATCAATACGATTACAGTTTTCGCGTCTATACGCTCCAATAACATGCGTGAATCTCGACTGAAAAAAACCATTCGCTATATCCGGGGAACAACGCTTCTTGAAATCGTCATCTACGCGGCGCTCTTCGGCATTATTGCGGTCATTATTTCAAATTTCCTCATCCAGGTAGTAAACACCTATACGATTACTCGCGCGGAGCGCGAGGTGCTCTCAAACGGCAGGCTGCTCCTTGAGACGCTGACAAAAACAATCGCGGAGGCCCAGGAAATCTATACCCCGACAAGCGCATTCAACAAAGACCTTGGCCAGCTCTCCCTCATGACAAGAACAGGGGTGCCGACCGAGCACCAGACCGCGTATGTAGATTTTTGGATAGACAACGGACGCATGTGGATGAGAAAAGAGGGCGCGGCTGCGGTTCCGCTCTCCGCGGCGTCGGTACGCGTATCAAAATTCCGGCTCGAGCGCATAAGCCAGGGGCTCTCGCGCGATGCGGTCAAACTCACGCTCCAAGTCGACTTTACGCAATCGAAATACCAATCGTCTATTACCCTCAACTCGACAACCGCGCTTCGAGGAAACTACTAATATGAAATTCCAAATCACAAATCACAAATCACAGACAAACCTAAAATCCAAATATCCAAATTCTAAACATGTTTGGAATTTGGTTTTTGGTGTTTGGAATTTCCGTTCGCTTCACGCGAACGGCTACGCCGCACTCACCACGCTCATCCTTACGCTCGCGGTCTCCCTCACGGTGATCGGCGGATTCACTTTTTTCTCCCTCAAAGAAGTGACGGTAACGCGCGCATATACGCGATCCCTCGAGGCGCGCACGATCGCGGAAAGCGGAATTGAAGACGGGGTCTACCGCGTGATAACGGGAAAACAGCTTCTTGCATCAGAAACGCTCAACGTCGGAAGCGGCTCAACGACCATCACTCTCACAATCAGCGGGAACAATCGGACCATCCGTTCGGAAGGAGTCAGAGCGGCAAACGAGCACCACCTTGAAACGCATATCGCGATCACCACAGCACAGGTAAACTTTTTCTATGGCATACAGGTTTCAGACGGCGGGCTTGAAATGTCGAATAACGCCGTGGTAAACGGAAACGTATTCTCAAACGGAAACATCATCGGGGCAAGCGGCGCCACAATCACGGGAGACGCCATTGTCGCAGGCGGCATTCCCGTGAATCCGGAAGTCCAATGGACGACGCACGACGCCAACCACGCATTTGCTACATCAAACGGAAACCGGGATATCGCCCAATCATTCATCGCGACCACGACCGGCGCACTTTCAAAAATATCGGTCTATCTCGGCAAAACAGGAAACCCATCTTCAAATATCACCCTCCATATCGTAGCAGATGATTCGGGCGAACCGGATACAAGCGGCATTGCAAATACGACGATAACGCCGTCACAAGTCGGAGGAAGCCCGTCATGGATCGATGCAAGCTTTGCGTCGCCCCCCACGCTCACAAACGGAACAAAATATTGGATCGTGCTCGATGCGTCTACTGATTCGAGCTCCAACTACTGGAATTGGCGCAAAGACACGACCGACGCCTACGCGTCAAACACCGGAAAATACACTTCGAACTGGTCAACGGGAAATCCAACGTGGACAAACACAGGCGGGGATCACGCATTCCGCGTCTGGATCGGCGGAACCACAAATAAGATAGACGGAATGGTGATTGGCGACGCATCAACAGGCACGGGGCGCGCAAACCTTTTCGTAAACACGAAAGTCCACGGCTCTGACTGCCCGAATGCCTACTGCATCGTGGAAAATCCGTCGCGGCTCGAACTTCCGATATCCGAAGGCGTTATCCAGGACTGGCGCGACGCCGCCGCAGACGGAGGCACATGCGCTCTCCCGACGTGCGACGCCGCGGGAAACTATAAACTCACCGGAGGCGCGTCGGGGTCGCTCGGCCCGATAAAAATCAACGGGAACCTCGAACTCGATAACGGCGCAACGCTCACCGTCACGGGGACAATACACGTGGTCGGCGAAATCAAGCTCTCGAATCTCTGCACGGTGAAATTGAGCCCGGGCTACGGCGTGCTCTCCGGAGCCATCATCACCGATTCAAAAGTCACCATCTCGAATAACTGCGCATTCCAGGGATCGGGACAGGCCGGAAGCTATATGCTCCTTTTAAGCGCAAAAAATGCGCCCACGGAAACGGTGATTGATATTTCGAATAACTCCCTTGGCGTCATCTATTACGCGGCAAACGGAAAAATGAAATTTTCGAATAACGCTCAGGCAAAAGAAGCGACCGGATACGGGATAGAGCTCGACAACAATGCGGTTATCACATATGAATCAGGGCTCTCATCGGTTAATTTCTCGCAAGGCCCCGGAGCCGGCTACGACATCACCTACTGGCGGGAAGTCGAATAGTATCCCGTAATCACCCATCGCGCACACCCTCCCATTCTCTTCTGAAAACCGTATATCATATATAATGAAGAAATGAGAAACTTCGTTGTCCATAAAATTGCAAACCTCTTGCGGCTTCCCGTGATCGGCCTTGATATTTCTGATCGGACGTTCAAATACCTGAAACTGACGTTTGACGGACATACGAAATTCGATGCATTCGGCGAATCCGATATTCCGAACGGCATCATCGAAGAAGGCGAAATAAAAAATGAGTCCGCGCTCGTCGAAATATTCAAGGCGTGGAAAAAAGAGCACGCCTGGATGCTTCGTTCGGGGGTTATCGTTGCTTCGCTCCCCGAAGAAAAAAGCTTTTTGCGGCTCATCCAGCTTCCGAAGGTGAAAGACGAGGAAATCGCAAACGCAATCCGATGGGAAATAGAAGCGCATATCCCGCTCCCCCCGGACAACCTTGCCTACGATTATGAAGTCGTAAAACCGCTCGAAGGAACGCCGGCTCATACCGACGTTGTGATAACCGCATTCCCGAAATCGATCGTCTCTTCTTATACATCGGTTATGAAGCAGTCGGGCCTTGCGCTTGCCGCGCTCGAGCTTGAATCGCAGGCGATTGCCCGCGCGGTCATTGATACCAATGCGTCCCAAAACGCAAAAATAATCATCGACATAGGGAAAACGCGAACGAGCTTTATGACGTTTGCGGGAAGCGCTATCATATTTACCGCAACGATCCAGCTCGGCGGGAACACATTTGAAGAAAATATTTCGCGGGCGCTCGAGATTGACCGCGTAAAAGCAAAAGAAATAAAAGAGAAAATGGGGCTCAATCGCAGCGCGAATAGAGACGTCTTTACCGCGCTTACTCCGGCGCTTTCGGTGCTTGTCGACGAACTGAAACGGGTCATCGCATACCACGAGGAGCACGCCGAGCACCTCCATGGAGTCCATCAAGTAATCGATGAAATTCTTTTGGTCGGCGGAGACGCAAACCTTTTTGGAATCGACACCTTTGTCGCGAGCGCGCTCAAAACGCCGGTAAGGCATGCGGACCCCTTTATAAACATCAGGAAAGATTTTGCGGCCTCCTTCCCTCCGATGCCAAAAACAGAGCTTCTTGCGTTTGCGACAACTATCGGTCTTGCGCTTCGAATCATTGAATAACTATGCCCGGTAGTAACACTTCGGCATAGCTCAGTGCAAGCACTTCGACTTTCATGAGCAACTGTGTCACTACGAGGCGAGAAAGAATAATCGTGATATATTTGAAATAATAACCATAGATACTTCGCCGTCGGAGACGGCGGCCGAAGTCTACTACCGGGTATGCTTACCACAAACCTCCTCCCCGAAAACGATAAAAAAACAATCACCCTCGTGAAAACGGCGCGGCTTATGCGCGTCGCTGCATTCGCAACAACTTCTCTTCTCATCGCAAACGCCGTGTTTCTTCTTCCGACATTCTTGCCGCTTTTGTTTGAACGCCGTGAACTCAAGCGCGAACTCTCAACAGGAAAAGAGGCACGAGAAAAATTCCAGACAAACACACGATTCCAAGAAATGAAAAAACTTTCAGCCGCCGTAAAAGAGACCAGAAGCCATATATCGCGCCCGCAATACACGTCTCGGATTCTCGATGCGATTGTCGAACACGGAGTTGCGGGCATCGCCGTCGAGACCATCACAGTAACAGAAACAGGCGCAATCTCAATAACCGGCAGAGCCGCAACCAGAAAAGCACTCATTGATTTTGAAGAAAAGTTCAAGGCATCCGAGTATATGGAAAACATCTCATCTCCCCTTTCAAATATCATCCGCGAATCGAACATCTCCTTTACCATGCAGGGAAATTTGAAACCGGCAATATTGGAAAAAGCAAAATAATACCATGAAAGACGCGCAAAAACAGAAATCAATCATTGCCATTGCATTTTTTGGTGCGATCCTGCTCACCCTTGCGGGCGGGACATGGTATCTCTATAAAACGATGAATGGCATAAACTCGGAGATACAAACGATCAAGAGCGAAATCGCTTCCATTGAATCTGAAAATAACGTAATCAGAGACTTCCAGCAGCTCCTCACAAAACGCGAACCGGATATCAGCCGCATACGAGCGCTTTTTATCGAGGCAGACCGCCCGCTTCGCTTTATCGAAGCGATCGAGTCGCTCGGCCGCACGACAAAAAATAGCATCACGCTCGACGCACAAAATCCCAAGCCGGATTCACAATATTTTATATTCCGCGTCACGGCCGAAGGGAAAAAACAGAATGTGTTCCAATTTCTCACGCTTCTCGAACACGCGCCATACGAAATTACCGTGCGTTCTTATACACTCACTGCGGTATCAGAAATTGACCCTGCAGATCCGGAATCACAGCGCATGCGTCTTGCGCTTGCGCTCGAAGTAAAAACAAAATAACCATATGAAATTTTTTGATATAAAACGTCTGGCTGGTGGAAAAGGAGGATTTCTCCCCGCATTTTCGCGTGAGCAATATATCATGGGAGGATGCGTTCTCTATTTTCTTATTGCGCTCACTCTCCTCGGGTACGACGCCGCTATTTTTTACCAAGACGTACTGAACCGCGCCGCAGGGGCGCCGCCATTCTCTTCACAATCGCAATTTTCCGAGCGCGATATCGACGAGATCATCACGCTTCTCGACGAACGCGAAAAGAAATTCAACGAGATATTGTTGAAAAACCAATAACAAAACAGGCATAGAATGCCTGTTTTGTTATTGGATCCCCCCGGAAGGAATCGAACCCTCATCAACGCCTTAGAAGAGCGCTGCTCTATCCATTGAGCTACGGGGAGGAATTAATTTCCCTTTAATATTTTTATGAGCTCGTCCCTACGCACTTCTCTTTGCTCGCGCGTAACGAGATTTTTGAGCGCGAACACTCCTTTTGCTTTCTCGACGTCGCCGTACATAATAACATATCCGATCTCCATTTTCACCGCGTATGACAGCTGGGCCTGAAACGCCCTATCATCGCCGAGATAAAACGAGGCATTCACATTCGCCGCGCGAAGATCGCGCAAAAGTTCTATATACTCATCTTTCAATTTCGGCGACAAATTCAAGAGAAGCGCGCGGACCGTTGTTCGCTTTTTTTTGAGAACGCCAAGTTTTTCGAGCGCGGCGTACAAACGATCAACTCCCAAAGACGCGCCGACAGCGGGAATTGGCTGACCGGTAAACTGCAAAACAAGATTGTCGTAGCGCCCGCCCGCAAGAATGCTTCCTATTTCCAAAACCTCCGGAAACACAACTTCAAATACAAACCCAGTATAATACCCGAGTCCGCGGACGACTGAATAATCAATCTCCATTTTTGATTCTTCAACTCCGAGACCGCGCGCAGTCGAAAAAATCGTTTCAAGATCGGAAAGCCCCTCTTTTACTGACTTTCCATCTGCCGCGACTTGAGGGTTTTTTATAAACTCAATAATTTTCTCTGAAATTTTTTCCCCAAATTCTTTTTCAAGTTCTTTTTTCACTCCCGAATCCCCGCTTTTATCCTTCTTATCGATAATGCGGAGCGCGCCAAAAAGTTTTTTCTCCAGGAATCCCGCATAGGCAGGAAGCCCATTTAAAATCTTTCGCGAATTCATTTTAATCCGGAAATTGGAGAGTCCAAGATTTTTCAGCACATTGTAAAATACCGCAATAATTTCCGCATCCGCTTCAACGCGAGACGCGCCAACAATATCAACGTCAGCTTGCATGAATTCGCGATACCTGCCGGCTTGAGGCGATTCTCCACGCCATACAGACCCGATTTGATAGCGCTTGAAGGGCTTCGGAATCTCGGGATTTGCCGATATAAACCGCGCAAGAGGCACGGTCAAATCGAATCGAAGCGATGAATCGGCTTTCTTGTCCTGAGCTTTGCCGAAGGATTCGCGCGAGCCCCGCACAGTAAATATAATCTTTCCTGATTCCTTCTCTCCGCCGGTCAAAACCTCGGTCCGCTCAACCGCAGGAGTTTCCAAAGGATCAAATCCAAAATCCTCGAATGTTTTTCGAATTGTCTGGATCATTTTTGAGCGCTGGATCGCATCCGCAGGCGCATAATCCCGAAACCCGCCCGGAAGTTCCGGCTTCACGCGCTTTTCTTTTTTTCCTTTTATTTGTGCCATGATGGAAACAATACCATAAAACTGCGATTATCTCAAGGTTTCAGAAGAAAAAAGTGAAAAATTATGGTTGCAAAACAGTTCAATTTTTGCTACTATTAACAAATGCGCGGCGGCTATGGTGTAGCGGTAACACAGGAGCTTGTGGAGCTCTTATCACGGGTTCAACTCCCGTTAGCCGCCCCTACTAATACTAAATAATAATCTAGCCATGGAAATCTTTCGTCGTCGTTCAACTCTCCTTCTTCTACCAGGAGTTATTTATGTGCTGGTTTTTCTTGGTCAAATTCCCCTTTTAAAGGATGCTCTATCTGGAGTAGTTTTGTTTATTTTTTTTCTGTTGCCCATAATGATATTAAATTTTATATTTCTTCCCGTGACTTTCTTTATCAGCTTTAGAAATCATCAATGGAATCTTTTCATTACACATGCCATCGTTTCTGCTGTTCTCATAACTGTAAATTTTGTTCTTGGTTGAGAATTCCAATATAACAGGTTCTAATAACATCTAACTGACGACCAAAATAACAAATTGCATACATTCATTTTATGGACATAGGAAAAATCCAAAACAGGGAAATCGTAGATGAAATGCGCGAGAGCTACCTCGACTACGCGATGTCGGTTATTGTTGCCCGCGCCCTTCCCGACGTCCGGGACGGCTTAAAGCCCGTGCATCGGCGGATTTTGTATTCCATGAATGAGCTCGGACTCGGGCACTCCGCGAAATTCCGCAAATCCGCGGCTGTTGTCGGAGATACGCTTGCGAAATACCACCCGCACGGCGACGTTGCGGTGTATGACTCCATGGTCCGCATGGCGCAGGACTTTGCCATGCGCTATCCCCTGATTCACGGCCAGGGGAACTTCGGTTCGATCGACGGCGATAATGCGGCGGCCATGCGCTACACGGAGGCGCGCATGACGAAAATAGCTGGAGAGCTCTTGAACGATATCGATAAGGACACGGTTGATTTTCGAGATAACTACGACAGCACGAGAAAAGAACCAATCGTCCTTCCCGCCGCGTTTCCGAATCTTTTGGCAAACGGAACTCTGGGGATCGCGGTTGGTATGGCGACAAACATCCCGCCGCATAACCTCACAGAACTCATTGACGGGCTCATCCATATCATAGAAAACCCCAAGGCAACGTCAGACGACCTAATGGAATTCGTAAAAGGCCCGGATTTCCCGACTGGCGGCATTATATTTAATGAAAAAGACATCCGGCAAGCATATGCAACGGGCAAAGGCGCGGTGTTAACACGCGGAAAGGCGGAAATCACGGAAGGAAAAAAGGGATACCAAATCGTCATCACCGAAATCCCCTACCAAGTAAACAAGTCAGAGCTTATCACGACCATGGCAGACCTTGTCCAGGAAAAACGGCTTGACGGAATCCGCGACATTCGCGACGAATCAGACAAAGACGGGCTTCGCATCGCAATTGATTTGAAATCCGACGCTCAGCCCCAAAAAGTCCTCAATAACCTCTATCGGCATACCGAACTTGAACGGAATTTCAACCTGAACATGCTCGCGCTTGTAGACGGCATTCAGCCCCAGGTCCTTTCCATCAAAGGGGTTCTTGAGGAGTTCGTGAAGCATCGCGAAATCGTCGTAAGGCGCCGGACCGAATTCGATCTCGCGCGGACTCGCGAGCGCATCCATATTTTGGAAGGCCTGAAGAGCGCCCTTGATCATATCGACGCGGTAATCCAAACCATCAAGCGATCAGAAGACAGAGACGATGCGCATATGAATTTGATGAAGAAATTCAGGCTCTCGGACAAGCAGGCGGCCGCGATCCTCGAGATGCGCCTCTCTACCCTCGCGGGGCTCGAACGACAAAAAATCGATGATGAACACAAGGAAAAAATCGCGCTTGCAAAATCCCTTGACGCGCTTCTGAAAGACCCGAAAAAAATCTTCGGCCTCATCAAAACAGAACTTCTCGAGATCAAGCAAAAATTCGGCGACGATCGGAAAACAAAAGTCGTCAAATCTTCTCCGAAAGAATTCTCCGAAGAAGATTTGGTCGCAGAAGAGGAAGTCGCCGTTGTCGTAACGCGCGGCGGCTATATCAAGCGGATAAAACCCGGAGAATACCGCATGCAAAAGCGCGGCGGAAAAGGCCTTATCGGAATCGAAACAAAAGAAGAAGACGTTGTTGAGCATCTCCTCATATCAAATACGCATGCGGATCTTTTATTCTTCACGGATTCCGGAAAAGTATACCAGGTAAAGGCGTATGAAATCCCTGAAGCGACAAGGACTTCGAAAGGAAAGCCGATATTCAACTTCTTATCCCTCACCCAGCAGGAACGCATTACATCCGTACTCGCAATACCGAAAGGAAGAAAGTCGGGTGGATATATCGTGATGCTCACGAGGGGTGGTATAATAAAGAAAGTGGAGGCGAACGCATTTGAAAATGTTCGAAGAAGCGGTCTTATCGCGGTAACGCTGAAAGGACAAGATACGCTCGGGTGGGCGCGCCACACCGAAGGAGCTGACGATATCATTCTCGCGACAAAAAACGGGCAGTCGATCAGGTTCTCCGAGAAAGACATACGAGCAATGGGGCGCCAAGCCGCGGGAGTAACCGGCATGAAACTCAAAAAGAGCGACGAGGTCGTCGGTATGGACGTCATCCGCGGAAAAGAAGGGGAAGCGGCGAATCTCTTGGTCATCATGGAAATGGGGCTCGGGAAGCAGACGCCAGTCAAATTTTATAAGCGCCAGCGCCGCGCAGGATCAGGGATAAAAACCGCAAAGGTAACGCAAAAAACAGGAACCGTGGTGAACGCGAGAATGATCTCAGCGGAAGAAACAGAGCTTATCGCAATCTCGCGGAAAGGCCAAGTCATCCGCACGGAAATCAAATCCGTCCCGACATTGGGGCGCGCAACGCAAGGGGTCCGCATTATGCGGCTCGAAGCAGGAGATAGAATCGCATCGATAACAACGCTTTAATAGTATTTTCAATGCTCACACGAGAGGAGGCGCGCCCATCGACACACGCAGGGTTCATCCGCCCGGAGTCGGTCATTGACCAATGGAGATTGAAGCGCGGCGACCACGTTGCTGATTTTGGCGCGGGGCACGGCTACTTCACGCTCCCAGCCGCGCGCGCTGTCGGTGCAGAAGGAAAAATCTACGCGCTCGACGTACAAAGGGCCACCCTTGACGTCATCCGTTCTCGGGCAAAACTTGTACATCTTTTGAATATAGAGACAATCTGGGCTGATCTCGAACACCCGGGCGGATCAAAACTCAAAGATTCGTTCATAGATTTCGTCATTGTCGCGAATATCGCCTTTCAAGCGGAGTCAAAAGACGTTATCTTTAAAGAAGCGTTTCGAATTCTCCGTCCCGGCGGCCGCGCGGCAATCATCGAATGGAATGAAGACGCAAAATTGGGTCCGCCGCGGGAAATCCGCATTCCAAAGCGGAAAGTGACGGAGCTTGCCCAGCTCGTCGGATTCCATCTTGAGGGGCAATTCGACGCAGGATCCGACCACTACGGGCTTTTGTTCGCAAAATAAATTCCAAGAATAATCGAAACATGAATACCAGTCTGAAAATAGCATTCTTCGTATTCGGGGGGCTCGTCATCATCTTTTTTCTTATTTTTATCGGCGTGATTCCGGGAAGGCGCGCCCCTGCGCCTCCGGCGGTAAAGCTTGAATTTTGGGGCGCGGGAGACACAAAAGACCAATGGCTCGATATCGTAAACGCGTATATGGAGGATAACCGCCATGTTGCGATCACCTACCGCGAAATAGATAAAGAAACCTATGAAGAATTTCTCGTAAACAAGCTCGCAGAAGGA
>Ga0155137_103_pt1 | contig 11856 bp, 11 predicted proteins | sample RifCSPhighO2_01_FD_106105 | JGI IMG/M metagenome (GOLD analysis project Ga0155137, IMG submission 106105) | Candidatus Sungbacteria bacterium RIFCSPHIGHO2_01_FULL_50_25
TTTTTGTGATCATTGATTATGCGCACACGCCGGAGTCGCTTGACCGCGTGTATCGATTTCTGAAAGATCACGCGCCAACGGGCGAGCTCCTTTGCGTGTTCGGCTCTGCGGGCGGCGGGCGTGATCGATGGAAACGCCCCGAACTTGGCAAGGTCGCGTCGCGCTATTGCGGCCGCGTGTTTCTCACCGACGAGGACTCATATGACGAAGACCCAGAAGACATTATCCGAGAAATCCGTTTGGGTATTCCGCAAGGAATTTCTGTCGATATTATTCTTGATAGGCGCCTCGCGATTCGGGCGGCGCTTCGCGCGGCAAAATCCGGGGATACAATTGCGATTACGGGCAAGGGAGCTGAAAAATTCATGATGGTGAAAGGGGGGGAAAAAATTCCGTGGGATGAGCGCGCCATTGTCGAAGAAGAGGTTTGGGCATTCTCCAAGAACGCAAAAAGCTGATATGATGTATAATACACATATGAAAGACCGCGGGTTTGAAATTTTCAATCATGACGGAATAGTGAAGATGCGGGTGTGGGGGAAGACGCTCGAGGATCTTTTTCGGAATTCCATTCGGGGACTCGCGTCCTACTTCAAGGAAGGAATTTTGGATGCAAAGAAAGCCGCGCCCGAAGAGCCCCACGACATCCGCGTGGAAGCCGTTGACATCAATTCGCTTTTGGGTGATTGCCTTTCTCGTGTCATCGCAGAGTCGGATATCTGCAGCCGGGTATTTTTTGATATCCGGTTTACGAAGTTCGGGGAAAACTTTCTTGAAGGCGTACTCTCCGGCGTACCCGCGGAAGAATTCGATAACGAAATAAAGGCGGTTTCGTATAGCGAGGTTGATATAAAGAAAAATACGTCGACAGGATATTTCGAGACGCTGCTTGTATTCGACGTCTGATCGCATGAATCCCGTGAGAAATCGCGGGCACGAATAGAAACGGTTTTATCAGCAGAAAGTGTAGTGATAACAGTAGTGCAAGACGCAGATTTTTTGTGCGAGTCTTATTTCTAACGGGATGAATACATTTGACCTTCAGATTCAATCACTCGCGTCGGACGGGAAACACACCCCGTCTGAAATTATCGCTATGGCGCGCGCGGACGGCGTCTCGATCATGGCCCTTACCGATCACGATACGGTTTCCGGCGTTGAAGAGGCCGTGGCAAGAGGCGAGGAAGCGGGGATTCGCGTTATCTCCGGCATCGAAATGTCGGTAGAGGAGCATAATATCCATGTTCTTGGTTACGGCATAGATGTTCGGCACCCCGAACTTCTTGCGGCGATTGAAGACTTCCGGCAAAGCAGGATCGAGGGCGCGAAAAAAATTGTCGAGAATCTTAAAATAAACGAGGGGCTCATTATCGAATGGGGCGACGTGCTCCAGGAAGCCGCGAATTCTTCGACGGTCACGCGTCCGCATATCGTATCAGCCGTCATGAAAAAGCCGGAGAACAAAACAAAGCTTGAGGCAGACGGCGTACGCGACAAAAACGGATTTTTTAAAAAGTATCTTTTGGATACAGGAAGGAATTTCGTCTCCCGCGCCCACATACGCGCGCGGGACGCAATCGCGCTTATCCATAGCTCCCGCGGGGTTGCCGTGTGGTCGCATCCGGTGATTCCGGATTTTAGCGGCGGGAAATATGAGGAACTTGAAAAGTTCCTCGAGAGTCTTCTTTCCTGGGGGCTCGACGGCCTTGAGGTTTTCAGCGCATCCCACAACGAAGACGATGTTGAATTTTTATACGGCCTTGCCGAAAAGTACCGCGTCCTGAAGACCGGGGGCTCTGATTTTCACGAACGAGCGGACCACCCGCGCCAAAGCGACGGACTTCATTCAGCCGACCGGATCGGGGATTTTGAAACATACGGGTTTCCGACAGACGATATCGTCGCCCGGCTTTTTGGCGCGATCGCGGCGCGCGGGGTATAGACAAGGCGGCTGGAAAGGGGTATTCTTTATATCGTGATGAAAGGCCGAAAGGCCTTTTTCAGCTTCAATGAAAAAACGGCTTCCGAAATCCATCAGGAAATTCATTCGGCGCGAAAAGGCGCGCCTCCGCTTTGGCGTAAAAACAAAAGAGGAATACCAGAGAGGGGTGAGTGCGCTCTACGCTCGTTTTAAAAAAGCGGCTCCGGCGAGCACAAAAGCGTAACGCTGGGGAAAAATCTTTTCGAGCGCGCACTACCCCGGGTGTATAGTAGAGAAAGATCTCCTTTCCTACGGAGCGCGAATGAGCGAAGACAGAAAATCGGTTGTTGTGTTTTACGACTGCTGCATTCCCCGCAAGCGGTTTGAACGGGTTTTGCATAAAGTCGCCCCGTTCGCCGAGCATATTTTTGTTCTCGACGTATTCGCGCCGTCAATGTGTGAAGACGACCGGGGGCTTTTTGCCGCCATATGCGGTCTCGCCGCTGACCGGTACCACGGGCGCATGGTTCTTTTTGTGACGAATGATAAATTGTTTTCCAGCGAGATTCGCGGCTATTCATCCTCCTCTCCGGTGAAGCTGATGTACGTTGATTGCGGTAAGTCGCGCCGCGATAATACGAGGAAGGCGCGTAAAATCGCCCATGTACTTGTCGATGAGTATCTCGATTACCTTATTCGAGTGAAAAAAATCAGAACATAGCGCCGCCTAAAGCGGCTTTTCTTTTTGTGCTATACTTGCGGCAATGAAGGCACTGAAGCACCCATTGCGTTTCCTGGTAGCGGTTTTGATACTTTTGTTCGTGCTCACCGCATTATTCTTATACATGGTCCCCCCGTCAATCAATCAATCGGTGCTTTTGGAAGCGCACGGAACAGTGATTCGCGTTGATCTCGCGATTACAAGTCTCGAAAAGACCCGGGGACTTTCGGGCCGCGGCGGGCTTGGGAAGAACGAAGGGATGCTTTTTCTTTTCGATTCCCTTGATCGCCACGCGATGTGGATGAAAGGTATGACGTTTCCGATTGATATTCTTTGGATAAAGAACGGGAAAGTTGCCGATATTGAACATTCCGCCGAGGCGGAGCCGGGGGTACCCGATGAATTTCTTACGCGCTACAGTCCGGATATTTCGGCGGAGCTCGTGCTTGAACTTCCCGCGGGGTTTGCGAAGCGGCACGAAATTTCCATAGGAGACGAGGTGTATCTCTTATCCGGGACATTGCCCGCGACCCACCGCGCGCTTCTCAAAGAAAAAGGGGAGTAGCGAAGATAATTATTTTTCGGTATACTCCCCCAATGCGCGATACGATTGTTTTTGATATCGAAACAAAAAAGTCATTTGCCGATGTCGGCGGGAAGGAACACCTTGCCCTGCTCGGCGTTGCGGTTCTCGGCGCATACTCATACGCATCCGATTCATTCCGCGCCTACGAAGAGCACGAACTTCCTGAATTTGAGGCGGTTCTAAAAAATACCGAACACCTCATTGGGTTCAATGCGAAGCTTTTTGATATTCCCGTGCTTTCGGCGTACGTATCGCCGGGGATTATCGAGCGGATCGCGGTTACCGACATATTTGAAGATGTGGTGAATTTTTTGGGACATCGCGTCGGGCTCGATGCGCTTGCCCGCGCGACCGTGGGCGAGGGCAAATCCGGCCACGGCCTTGAAGCGCTCGAGTGGTTCCGCCAAGGGCGGGTTGAGGACGTAAAAAAATATTGTCTTGACGACGTGCGTCTCACGCGCGATCTCTACGAATACGGGAAAAAAAACGGGCACGTTCTTTTTGAATCGCGCGGCGACGGAAAGATTCATTCGATTCCCGTAGACTGGGGGCGCGGCGCAAAGCGGCCGGTCCTCGACACCATCGAAAATGCGTTTCGCGCGCGAAAGCGCCTCTCGATCGAGTATGTTTCTTCGGAAGATTCAGACGGCCTCGGGTTTAAAAAGACCCGCTCAATTGACGTATACGCAATACGGCCGAACGGGGAAGTTGAAGCGTATTGCCACCTCCGGCAGGGCGTGAGAAACTTCCGGCTCGCGCGGATTTTGCGCGCCCAGGAAACCGGTGAAACCTATGTCATTCCGGCAGATCTCCAGGAGGCCTTGTTTTAGAATCTTAAAATATGGTATAGAAAGGACAGTATCTTTTTTTCGAGGTACCCATGGAAGGAAACGGAAACATACAAGAGGTAGTCTTTCGCAGTCCGACATTCGGCGCGCTTAGTTTCGACGGCGTGCTCGAACGGATTATTTTTTTCATCCGCGCGCATCCAGAAGACTTCTATAAGGTTATTGTCGGAACCGACTCTGCGTCAGCAGACCCGACGACCTTAGTAAGCGCAATCACCGTGTGGAGAATAGGAAAGGGCGGCATTTTTTTCTGGACAGAGTCGCAGAAGAAGACGTATAAGACGCTTCGGGATCGGATCATCGCAGAAGCGGTTGCCTCGATCATGCTCGGTCAAGAGCTTCGCTCGCGCCTCCGTGATTCGCTCGGAAGCGAATTTTTTTGGGACGGAAATGAAATTCACGCGGATGTCGGGAAAAACGGCCCGACAAAAGACATCGCAGAATCAATTGCGGGCATGATCAAGGGGTATGATTTTGAACCGGTAATAAAACCGCATTCATTCGGCGCATTTGCGGTCGCAGACCGGCTGACGTAGCACTCAAGGGGGTAAGAGTAAGGATAACGGCTTATATAAGCTGTTTTATAATGATTTGTGAAATATATTGACTTTTTTGTCAAATTGGTATATAATATACATATCTTTAGAAATTGTGGTGCGTTTTTTATTCGGAGTCCTGAAAAAGGCTTCCGTCCCTCCTCGGTAAGTCCGCCCTCGTGGCTAAGGGACTCCGAATAAAGAACGCATCAATGTCCGCGCAGGGGATTCATCGAGGGCACTCACAAAAAATTTACGTGCATTCCTAGGGTGGATCTCCGCCGCGGGTAAAGTATGTTGCCCGATCGCAGTTCCTCGAAAAAAAGAGAGGTAAGTGATGGGATACATCGTCCTTGGCGTCTACGCGGTCATCATGGCCGCGGGGCTCTGGTGGTGCGAGAAGCAGTTGAATGCCATTCCTCCTCGGCGCGAGTCGTGGGAGAGAAAGGAAGGGAGGTGATTCGAATGACGGCGTTGTTCTTCGTCGTGTCGCTCGCCGTCCTCGTGGGCGGCGCGGTGCTCTACGCGATGATCACGCCCGAGTTCGCTCGGGCCGCCGGGGTGAAGAAGCTCAACTAGCTAGGAGGGGGGCCGCTCATGGACCTGACGAAGATATTGTTCCAGGGGAAGTGCGGGGGCACGGTGATTCGAATCTCCGCCACCGCACCTCGTGGCACCGCCGCTGACACGGCCCCAACGATTTCGGGCGGTTCTGACAAGCAGCGGAGGATCGTTGCTGTCCAGGTCGGCCCGGACGGCATCGAGTGGTGTCACTTCGAGCCCATCTCTTCCTAGCCCCCATCGGGCGAAGCCGGCGCACGACCTGACTCAGATCTACAAGATTTATGAATGTCAGGGTGTAACAGCCGGCCTAGCCCACAAATAGTACGGGGATCCGTGAGTTTCGACTTACGAGATCCCCCGCAGTTTTGATTCCGTGATCCGCTCTTTGCACTTTTTGTAAAAAAATCGCGGAATCAAAACTGCGAAAACCCCCTCCGACATCGTGTCGGAAGGGGTTTTGTCTTGTGCAAATGCCCTCGGGCAGATTCGAACTGCCATTACAGCCTTCGGAGGGCTGCGTTCTATCCATTGAACTACGAGGACGGATTTCGCGCGAGACCCGTTGAACTAAGGAATATTTTCTGCCCAATTATCGTACTCCTCTTTTATCTGGTTTTCAAAGCGCAATGTGTAAGCGTTTTTGCGTCCTGTGGATATGAGACTGTGTGTGCGCGTGGTTAGGTGGTATAATAAAAAGACGCACACTTCTTTGCCTTTTTGCCTTGACAAAGGAGTGGTCTAAAGCCTGATTCCTCTCTCAAGAATTCCCCGGCCAAGTGTCGGGGCGTTCTTTTTTGTTTGATGATATGAACATAAGCCGGTAGTATAAGAGAATAGCTGTTGTATGAATCTTTCTTTTCACGGCGGCGCGCGAGAGGTGACGGGCGCCTGCTATCTATTCGAAGCAGAAAATAAAAAAATTCTTGTTGACTGCGGGCTTTTTCAAGGGTGCGAGGAGTGTCCCGCGCTTAACAAAAAACCGTTTCAATTTTCTCCGAGCGAGATTGACGCGCTTTTTGTCACGCACGCGCACATAGATCACGTCGGCAGGATTCCGAAGCTCGTGAAGGACGGGTTTCGCGGGACGATCTATTCTACGGCGCCCACGCGCGATATCGCGAGGATTCTTCTTGAAGACGCGCTTACTCTTTCGGAAAAAGAAGGGGATCAGATATACGGAGAGGAAGATATCAAAAAAGCGTTTTCCCTCTGGGAGGATCGCGCGTATGGCCGCGAATTTTCCTTCGGCGATATGAGGGTCATGTTTCGCGACGCGGGGCATATTTTGGGGTCCGCATTCGTGGACATACGCGCCGAGGGGAAGCGGATTCTTTTCTCGGGCGATTTCGGCAATACGCCGTCGGTTCTTTTGCCGCCGCCGGAATCCGTTCAAGAAATGGATTATCTCGTGATCGAATCAACATACGGGAACAGAACCCATGAGTCAGACGAAGCACGGAAAATTTCTCTCGAGCGCGCCGTAGAAGACGTTTCCGCTCGCGGGGGGGTTTTGATGATTCCCGCGTTTGCGACAGAGCGCGCGCAGGACCTCTTGCACCTCTTAAACGAAATGCTTGCCGAGAAGCGGATTCCCGATATTCCGGTGTTTGTTGATTCGCCCCTTGCGATCAAGATTACGCACGTATTCGAGCGCTATCCGTCATATTATAAAGACGAGATTCGGTCGCTCTACACAAAGCATCCGCATCTTTTCCAGTTTAAAAAACTTCATCTCGCGGAGACCGTTGACGATTCAAAAAAGATAAATGATATTTCGCCGCCGAAGGTCGTTATCGCGGGATCCGGCATGATGACCGGCGGTAGGATTCTCCATCATCTCCGCCGCTACTTGGGCGATTCAAGGAATATGCTCGTGGTGGTCGGGTATCAAGCCGCGGGCTCTTTGGGGCGCCGGCTCCTTGAAGGAGAAAAATTTGTGCGGGTGTTGGGGAATGGAATAGAGGTCGGCGCGGAGGTGCGCGAGATAAACGGATTTTCCGCGCACGCGGATAACCCCCAACTTTTTTCATTTATTGAGCGCGCGCGAGAGCATGTGCGGCGCGTATTCGTTGTCCAAGGAGAGGATGACGCCGCGCTCCACCTGACGCAGGAAATTCGGGATCGCCTCGGCATCAAAGCAGACGCGCCGCAGCTTTTCGATTCCGTATCGCTTTGATACATTCGGCGGCGCCCGAACCTCGCCTTTTGAGGCGAGGGTAAAGGCGCCGCTCAGTATCAACCCTGAGCATACTCCGGCCTTTAGGCCGGAGAGTCGAAGGGTTGATTTGTTTCGCGCAAACGGTTCGGGTAGAATGGAAGAACGGCGTATGAATCCCGCTACCGCGGCCCGCCAGCCACGGTATTCATTAGGACTTTTTAAGAGATGGGATTTTACTCCTCTGCGGGCTTCTGCCCGCGGTCTTCTGGCGGTAACGGGATGAACAAGATTCTTCACAGTCATTTAAAATATAAACTGTGTATTTCAGGCGCGGCGGAGACGGGTCATTGCGCCGAGGATGCGCTTGAACGCACCAAAGCGCTCGGTAGCGCGATCGTGCGCCGTAACGGCGTCTTGATCACCGGCGCAACGACCGGCGCGCCGTTTTGGGGCGCGATCGGCGCAAAAGAAGCAAACGGTTTCGTGATCGGCGTCTCGCCCGCATCCTCCGAAATAGAGCACGTGAAAAAATACCGTCTCCCGATTGACTATCACGATATCATTATCTATACCGGGTTCGGGTACTCCGGCAGGAATCTTCTTCTTACCAGAACCGCGGATGCAATTTTTGTGACGTGCGGGCGGATGGGAACGCTGAATGAGTTTACGATTGCGTTTGAAGACGAAAAACCAATCGGCGTTCTTACTGGTACCGGAGGAATGGCTGACGAAATTGAATCGCTTCTTGAAAAAGCGCGGCGCGGCCGCGGGAAAGTCGTATTTGATTCTGACCCCGCGCGGCTCGTCGAAAAAGTGATCGAGCTTGTCAATAAGGAGAAAATTCAGGATACCGATTAACTATTTCTATGTCTTTTTTGAGGCTTTGCGGCGGAATTCTCATGCTTGCGGGCATGATCATCGGCGCAGGAATGTTTGCGATTCCGTTTTCATTCGCGCACGCCGGGGTGTTGCTCGGCACGGCGGAGCTCATCGTTCTCACCGCCGCGGTCATTCTTTTCCATCTGTCGTACGCGGAGGTCGTGTCGAAAACCGGAGAGGCGCATCGTCTCCCGGGATACGCGGGGATGTATCTGGGGAAGTGGGCGGAATATATCGCATTGGGGAGCATTGCGGCAAGCGCGATCGGCACTCTTTTGGTATATCTTCTCCTCGGGTCGCGCTTTTTGGGTGACGCGCTTCGGGCGGGCGCGTGGATCTTTGCTCCCACGGGCGCGATGTCGTTCGATGTTTACCTCGTATTTTTCCTCGCAGGCATAGGCGCCCTCATCACTTTTTTCCCGATACGGAGCGAAGCCGCAATAAACGCAATTCTTACCGCGTTTCTCATCCTATTCATCGGATTCCTCGTGTATCTTTTATTCCCGCTCGCGAATGTAGCGGAATTTCAGGGATGGACCACCGGCAATTTTTTTATTCCATATGGGATTTTGCTCTTTGCGCTGTGGGGAGGAGTTTTGATTCCCGATGTCGTTACGTTTCTCGGCAATGATGAACGCAGAGTAAAAATCGCCGTGGTCGCAGGAACGCTTCTTCCCGCCCTCGTCTATTTTTTCTTTTCTCTTGCGGTCGTCGGCGTCTCCGGCGCGCTCACAAGCCGCGAAGCGCTCCAAGGGCTTCTCGGCGCCGTTGATGAAGAAGTGATTGTGTTGGGTGCTGTCGTGGGGCTCCTTGCGGTGTTTACGTCGTTTGTCGCGCTCCAGAAAACGTTTCAAATGATGCTTGAGCTTGATTTCGGCGTGCCGCGTCTTTGGGCGTGGATCGGAGCGAATAGTGTTCCACTCGCTTTTTACCTTTTTGGGTTTACCGATTTCATTGTCATGATTGCGATAGTGGGAGCGATCGCGATTGGGGTGGATGCCGCGCTCATTCTTTGCATGCACTATGTGATGAAAACGCGCCGCGGCGAGCGCATCGCGTGGTACGGACTTCTTGCCCGCGCGGTGCTTCTTTGCGTCGTGGTGGGTGGCATCGGATACCATTTACTTCTTATGGGGCGCTAGGCGCCTGAATCATGGAAGACCGTCGCGAGCCTCTTTCCGAAAAAACCCTTCTGCATCCGTTTTGGTCCATGACGCCCGAAGAAACGTTTCGGGTGCTTTCCTCATCTCCCAAAGGGATTTCAGAGGACGAGGCAAAAGAGCGGCTTTCTCTTTTTGGTTCAAATATTATCGACGCCGCCGAGCGCCTCAACGGGGTACGGATTTTTGCAAATCAGTTTCGGAGCCCCCTCATTCTTATTTTGGTTGTCGCCGGCGGAATGACGCTTTTTCTCAAAGAGTGGGTAGACGCGGGAGTTATTTTTTCGGCTGTTGCCGTAAACACGTTTCTTGGATTTTGGCAGGAGTATAAAGCCGAGTCGGTTCTTGAACTTCTTCGTTCCTATATCAGGACGCGCGTTCGCGTGAGGCGCGGCGGAAAGGAGGAAGAGATTGATGCGGAATTTCTCGTCCCCGGGGACGTTATTCGGATTTCCCGCGGGGACCGTATTCCGGCTGATGCGAGGATTTTTTACGCGAGCGCGCTCCAGATAGACGAATCTGTTCTCACAGGAGAATCGGTTCCGCAGGAAAAAACCGTTGGCGAGCTTCCTCCGAAAACGCCGCTTCCCGACAGGACCCCGGCAGTATTTTCCGGGACTCTTGCGGTGGAAGGCGCCGGCGAGGCGGTGGTCACGGCAACAGACGCCCATACCGAGTTCGGGAAAATTTCATCTTTGATTCGCGCGCGCGATCGCGAACGGAATAAGACTCCGTTACAGGCTGCGCTCGCGCATTTTTCCCTCTGGGCCGGAGTGCTGCTTGGCGCCCTCATTGTTCTTTTGTTTTTTGTCGGATTGAGCTACGGGTATGAACCATTTGAGATGTTTCTCATCTCTGTGGCGGTTGCGGTGTCTGCGGTTCCCGAGGGGCTTCCAATCGCGCTTACCGTAATTCTTTCGGTTGGGGTCGAGCGCCTGTCAAAGCAAAACGCCGTTATAAGAAAATTGCTTGCCGCAGAAACACTCGGGTCCACAACACTCATATTGACCGATAAAACCGGAACGCTCACCGAAGCGCGCATGACGTTAAGCGAGGTGTATCCGTGGGGGAACGATGGCGGTGAGGCAAAAAAGAGCATCATTGAACACGCGCTTCTTCACTCAACCGCGATTATTGAAAATCCGGCAGATTCTCCCGCGCTCTGGCGGATTGTGGGAAACCCGCTTGAATCAGCGCTTCTCCGGAGCGCAGAGTCATACGGAGTTTCCACTAGCTCTTCCGATACAGAGTCGCTTGTTGAGCGATTGCCGTTTGATGCGCGCCGAAAATTTTCTGCGGTTTTTGCGGGAGCCGGCCATGAAAAACGTTTTGTGCTTTTGGGAGCGCCCGACGCGTTATTTGCGTTTGCGCGGATGTCTTCCGAAGAAGAGGCAAAAGGAAACGTGTTTGTCGGAGAAAAAGCCATATCCGGCTGTCGGGTGATCGGCGTCGCATCAAAGCCCCATTCTGGGGATCTGACGAAGGAATTCGAACGGATTTCCTCCTTTTCGTTCGGTGCGGCAGAAACCTATCCCAAAGACCGAGATTATACATTCGAAGGATTTCTTATTCTTAAAGACCCGATTCGCGCAGGCGTGAAAGATGCGATACACCGCATACGCGCCGCAGGGGTGAAGACGATTATAGTTTCCGGAGATCATCGGGGGACCGCAGAGGCGGTCGCGCGCGAGCTCGGGATGGTTGACGGGGAGGGCGCGGTTCTCACCGGAGAAGACTTAAACTCCCTGAAAAAAGAAGAGCTCATGGCGCGCGCCGATGAGACCGCGGTATACGCGCGCGTCTCACCCGAGCAAAAAATGATGCTCGTGAATTTGTATAAGGAGAAAGGGGAAGTGGTTGCGGTCACCGGCGACGGCGTAAATGATGCGCCAGCGCTTGAGGCCGCAGACATCGGCGTTGCGGTGGGGTCAGGCACCGACGTTACCAAGAGCGCCGCAGATCTTGTCATTCTTGACGACAATTACGAGACGATCGTGGAGGCGGTGTCAGAGGGGCGGCGGATTCTTGATAATATTCGAAAGGTTATTGTATACCTTTTATCGAATTCACTGGATGAACTTCTCATTATAGGGGGCGCCATTATCGCGGGTGTTGCATTACCGCTCACCGCGCTTCAGATTCTTTATATAAATTTTTTTTCGGATAGTTTTCCAGCGATCGCTCTTGCGTTTGAAGAGGGGGTTGATGATATCGGCGCGCGGCCGCGCCAGCTCCACCGAAGTCTTTTTGATAACGAGATGAAGATTTTGATTTTTGCCATCGGGGTTCCCACATCGCTTCTCTTGTTTTTCTTATATTATTTCCTGCTCCATTGGGGATTTCCGGCTGACCTCGTTCGAACATTCATATTTACTGCGGTTGCCACCTACACTCTTATTCTTTCTTTTTCGCTTCGGAGTCTGAAAAAAAGCATACTCGAGTATAATCCGTTTTCAAACCTCTATCTTGTCGCGGGCGTCGTA
>Ga0155137_114_pt1 | contig 11684 bp, 12 predicted proteins | sample RifCSPhighO2_01_FD_106105 | JGI IMG/M metagenome (GOLD analysis project Ga0155137, IMG submission 106105) | Candidatus Sungbacteria bacterium RIFCSPHIGHO2_01_FULL_50_25
CTTAGCGAACGAGCCGCTGGAGCGAGTGAGTCGTGTCGAAAAACTATATTATCGAGTCATGATTTTTTTCGACAACGTTTCAAAAATCTATAATCATCATTCCGTCGCGCTGAAAAACGTGACTCTTCGAATGGAGCCAAAGGAGTTTGTCTTCATCGTGGGCTCTTCTGGCGCGGGAAAAACGACTCTTTTGAAACTTTTGATTCGTGAAGAAATGCCGACCGACGGAAAAATTTTTCTCGACGGAATCGAGGTCACGGATATCGGCATCGGGGAAATGCATAAGGTACGCCGGAGAATCGGAACGGTATTCCAGGACTATAAGCTTCTTCCGACAAAAACCGCGTATGAAAATATCTCGTTTGTCATGGAGGCCGCAGGTAGGGCGGACGCCGAAATCGAGGAAGACGTGCCCGAGGTACTCGAGCTCGTGGGGCTTTCCGACAAACGCGACAATTTTCCCAACCAGCTCTCCGGAGGAGAAAAACAGCGCGTTGCGATTGCGCGCGCGCTTGTAAACCGGCCGGATGTTATCTTGGCGGACGAAGCAACGGGGGATCTTGACCCGATAAACACGCTTGAGATCGTAAAACTTTTGGAGAAAATAAACGAACTCGGGACAACGGTTGTTCTCGCAACGCACAACAAAGAAATCGTAAACTCCGCTGACCGGCGAGTTATTGTCCTCGACAAAGGCGAGATTATAAGCGACAAAGAAAAAGGGAAGTATCTTCTTATATAAAGGGTTTTTAGATGGCCTCAAATAGACCCCCATGTTTTTCACAAACCTCCGGAGAATAACAAAAACGGGAATTCTCAACTACAAGCGAAACGGCTGGCTTTCGACGGCAACAGTGCTCGTCATGGTCTTGATGCTTTTTGTCATCGGGAATCTTGTGTTCACGGGCGCGCTTGCGAGCGTCATCCTCTCGTCGTTTGAATCAAAAGTGGACATAAGCGTCTACTTCCTGCCCGATGCGTCGGAGAATTCAATCATTTCAATACAAAAGGAGCTCGAGGCGCTCCCGGATGTCCGCGACATACACTACATCTCGCGAGATGCGGCGCTTGAATTGTTCCGTAACCGGCATAAGGGGAATCAGCTGATCGCGGCCGCGCTCGAAGAAATCGGAGAAAATCCTCTTCAGGCGAGTTTAAACATCCGCGCAAAAGATCCGTCCCGCTACGCCGCGATAAGCGAATTTTTGCTCCAGAAAAATTACCGCGAAGTCGACAAAATTAACTATTTCGAAAATCAGCAGGTGATCGAGCGCATGGGCGCAATTTTCAAGACGCTCCGCGGCTCGGGAACATTCCTCGCGTTTTTCCTCGCCTTCATCGCAATTCTGGTGACATTCAATACGATACGCCTCGCGATCTACACAATGCGGGAGGAGATCGGCATCATGCGCCTTGTGGGCGCGTCAAAGTGGTTCATCCGCGGGCCCTTTATCGTATCGGGAATTCTTTACGGCGCGACGTCGGCCCTAATCACGCTCATGGTTTTCTTCCCGCTTATCTGGCTCATCTCGCCCCGCCTCGCGCTTCTTGTGCCGGAATTCGACATTTTCCAATACTTTTTGAATAACCTCTTCATGTTTGCCATACTCATGTTCGGCGGAGGAATTATAATCGGCGTACTTTCCTCATGGATCGCCATCCGCCGGTATCTGCAGGTGTAAGCTGGAATTTGCTGAGAAAATACGGTATAATGGATAAATGGTCCGAATAGGATCGTTTTTGTTTTGCGAGGTCGGCTAACGGTAGGCCACGGCGCTCTGGACGCCGGTATCCTGGTTCGAATCCAGGCCTCGCAGCCGTTATATGCTAAGTCAAGTGATTGAGGTGCCTGCCCTTCGGTTGGCACCGCATACGATTCCTTCCCACCCACGTCATACCGGCTGAGCGCCGTATTCAAGAACGAAAAGTCCGCTGAGCAATCAGCGGCTTTTCGTTTAGACAAGAGAAATCTTTTTGTCTTTCAGCGTCAGCTTGCTTTTAAGGCATGATAGCAGTTCGCGCTTTTCAATGAGGGTGCCTTCTTTAAGAAGGTACTTGGCGTAACTTCGCATATCGACATCAATTGATGTTTCCTCCTGTTTTTGGCCGAGCACTCCGGTCCTGAATTTGTTGAAGCGCTTTATTTCATCCTCTATCCGGCTTCGTATTCCAAACTTATCCAAATTCACTCTGTCCATTAAATTCGCAAGCTCTTCTATTAAGCTCAGCTCGTTGATATTGGTGTAATGCTATCTTTGATACGGATCAATTAAAATTTCTTCCCATTTATCTGGATTATGGTAGCCGCCCTTAACCGGATCATAAGCGTTAAGGGGCAGGGTATGGCGACTTCCTGTTGAGGGCGAATAAAGGTCGGTTTCTTGTCCCATTATAGCATCAGAAAATTCGTGTGATGTACGTTTTTGCACTTGGTTCCGTTCCTCCCATACCTCCATCAAAGGCGAAGAGTCGTTTACAAGGTCAGCAGCAGTCGGCAGCCGGACCGTATGGGCACCTCCTGCCATTGATGGGTTTATGATGGTAATTGACTTGGCAATGCGTTCGAGGGTTGGGGCCCACTGGCTCCATTTCGACGGAACTGTTTGGAATGCGGTCATCAGAGCAACATACTGGCCGTAGCCGTTTAGGACGCCGGCGCTTGCTTTGGCTTTCAGAACTTTTCCGTTTTTTTCAAAGGTAAATGTTTTAGTTTTTACGGTCCAGGGGAGGTTGGTAGATGGATCCTTATATGTCCCTTCAGCTGATTCGTTTTCGGTTTTTACATTTGACGCGCCTATGGATTGAAGCAAAAAATCAATAAAGCCGTCTGGTGTTTGACTGCCGAACCAGCCGACTGCAACCACTCCAGACACGCCAGTATCGGTATCGGCAGGATCAATGATTTCTATCCCACTTTGGTTCGAAGTAACTTTCCAGCTGGCCGGCATTTTTGCGCCGAATACCTCTCCGGTGTAAGCCACAAGAGTGTAGGCAGGCACACCCGCTGCAGATGGGTCGGGCATAGAGACGGATGATTTCGGAGATTGTTTCTTAGCCGATTCTGTAGCTGTTGCCGAAGAAGAGTGAGGTGCGGTATTCGTGTTGTTCGGTTTGGAAAAATTTGATTCTGGAACGGGGCTGGGTATTGACGATTTGGTTGTTGTTTCTTGTGGCGTTGGTTCGGAATATTTTTGGGTTACTTCCGGTGGTGTAACTACGCGCTTTTTAAAATAGAATATCGCGCTGCTTGCGGTACCAAAAATGACGACCCCCAAAACCGCTATAACGATTACCTGCGAAATACCACGCTCTGCCTGCATATTATTTGTAGACCGCGATTATTTTATCAGAGAGTATATCATCAATCTCCTGTTGCCGCGCTTCTTGGGAAACGCGATAGCGAATTTTATCTGCGTTAACGATCCGTTCGCGAATAACCGCAAGCCGCATCCCGCCGGGCCGTTCGTAAAGGATGGCAGTGCCGACCGGAATATTGTCGCGCTCTTCTATGCATTTGGATAGGCTGATACGTTGGCCGTCGTGGAAGACCGGCCTCATTGCGTCGCCTCGAACCTGAACCGGATATCGACAAAGAAGTGTTTTTGCGGGGCCGATATTTTTCGCGAACTCCTCTATCATTTTTGTTGGCGCAAAACGCCAAACCAGCACTAGAAACGCTATAGTCAAAGCAACGATTGTGATGATGAGTTTTAGAATTTTCATATGGATTTATTCTAACATAAGACAAATAAAAGAGAATCGAACTGAGGATCCAATAAGAGGGATAGACCGCTGAAAAACCCTTTGTGCGTTTGACTATCCACTAACCAATATCGAGAAAGCCAGAAAGCTTATGCTAAGTCGGGTGACTGACTTGCGTATGTACTTGTTTCCGTCACGGCATACCGGCTGATGGTTCGACCGGCTCACCATGAAGCGCCGTTTATCCTGAGCAAGATCGAAGGATATTCAAGAACGAAAAGTTCGTTGAGCAATTAGTGGGTTTTTGTTTCCGGACAAGATCCTGTTTGATATTTGTCGAGTGCACTATATAATGAAGTTATGAAAAAAATATCTGCAATTATTGCCCTTGTAGTTTCTTTGCTTTGGGTATCAGTCTTTGCCGCATCGCCGCTTACCGGCAAAATAATAGCGCTTGATGCCGGACACGGCGGAGGTGAGACCGGAGCGGTGAATAAAAAGTATGCGGTGGCAGAGGCGGATGTAAATTGGAATGTGCTGCAGGCGTTGAAAACCAAGCTCGAAGCACCGGAAATAGGAGCATATGTTGTTGTTGCCGATCGTTTGTCTTCTCGGAAAGACAGGGTGAATGACGCGATTGCAAAATGCGCCGAGCTTGATTTAAACAATGACGGTGTGGGCGATGGAAGAAAATGCGATGCGCTTGTATCGGTTCACCACAATGGCAGTACGGATTCCACACACGACGGCACGCTTGCTATTTATAACGAGAAGAAAGATAAGCTTCTTGCCGAAAAAATGCTTACAGTACTTACCCCGCTTACGGGCAAAAACGAGGGGCTGCTCAACGGCGGCTACGGCATGACAGTGTACGGTAATCTCATATCTGTTCTCACCGAGGCGTACTACATTACTAATGACTGTGAGGTGGAACTCTATCTTTATTCGATCGGCGATCCGCGTATTACCGATTTGAGCCAAAGCCAGTCGTGTAAGGATAGCGGCTATATTCTCGAAAACCGTATTGACCGGGAAGCAGAGCTGCAGGTTGCGGGATTAAGCAGCTATTTCGGTTCTCCAACCGGCGGCAAGGGCGGACGGAAATAGATGAACTCGGTTGAAACAAGAAAAGCCGCCCTTCGACAAGCTCAGGACGGGCTTTTCGTTCAGACAAGAGAAGTCTTTTTGTCTTTCAGAATCTAAACAGTCACTTTTTATATGTGTTTACTTTGCCTACTGAAGTTCCCTCGGTTCACTCGGGACAAGTCTTTTAATAAATTCAGAATACGCCTTATCGTGAGTTTGACGAGGGATTCTGAACGAATAAAGTGAGCCGAAGGACATATATGTATTTTGTATATCTTATTCAATGTAAAGATAGCACTATCTATACAGGTATTACGACAAACATTGAGCGTAGATTTAATGAGCACAAAACCGGCATAGGTGGTTATTACACGAAAGCAAGAAAGGTTATAAAATTATTGTATTCGGAGCAGTATCCGAACAGAAGCTCAGCCTTAAAACGGGAGGCACAGATAAAAGGATGGAGACGGGAAAAGAAATTAAATTTAATTAAATTTGGGAAAATCAGGTTGAGATAGTTCGACAGATTCGACGAGCTCACTGCAAGCAAGCTCACTACAAGTAGATTCGGAGTTTGAAGAGTTATAAATTCAGTATTCATATGCCAAGACAATATTTGCGTTATACTTGGGTTAGTCCAAAACTAAAATCCGGAAAATCTGTTATTCATGGCGACGGCGTTTTTGCTGACCAAAAAATCGCCGAAGGAGAGAAAGTGATGGAGTTTGGAGGAGAACTTGTTTCGCGCGAGCACGCATTTTCCGGAAACTATCGGAGCCGCTCAATATGGATGGTTGAGAAAGATCTTTTTTCGGCACTGCCCAAGGCCGATACGCAGATCAGTTTAGATGAAAATTTAAATCACTCTTGCGATGCCAATACGTGGCTTGAAGACGAGGTGACCTTGACTGCTCGGCGAGAAATCGAACCCGGAGAAGAAATAACGCTTGATCAGGGGACTTGGAATTTCGAGGATAGCGCATATACGGATAATAAAGAGCAGTGTTCTTGCGGGGCAGTCACGTGCCGACATATTCTAACAGAGAATGATTGGAAGATTCTTGATGTTCAGGAACGATATCGAGGACATTTTCATCCCATGTTACAGAAAGCGATTGATGCGAGTTAGTTTTTTAAAACGCCCGGCGGCCTAAATTACGGGGCCTCACTTCGGGTTTTTTGAGCCCGAGGTGGCCAGGTTGAGATAGGTTCGAGGCACGCGGATACATTATGAAAACCGAAATAGAAGCAAAATTTCTTGATATTGACCCAGAAGTCATTCGTGAGCGGCTTAAAAAGCTCGGGGCTGTCCTGATGCATCCGGAAAGCCTCACGAGGCAGAAAGTTTTCGATTTTCCTGATTTTCGGCTTGATGATGATTTTTCTTGGCTCCGTTTGCGTGATGAAAATGACGGAATCTCACTCACGCTCAAAAAATGGGAAAAAGAAGGAATTGACGGAATGAAAGAAATTGCATTTACTGTCGGGTCTTTCGAAGAGGCAGAGAACCTACTGTTGGCGATCGGAATGAGCGTGAAATCCAGCCAGACGAAGAAGCGGGAATTGTGGAAGCTTGGCGATGTTGAATGTATGATCGATACATGGCCGTGGATTCCCACTTTTCTAGAAATTGAGGGAAAATCCGAAGGAGAAATTTGGGAAGTTGCGGATCGGCTGGGATTGAATCAGAAGAGCGCTATGTTCGGGGGAGTTGCAAGAATCTACAAGCATTATTTCGATATTGATTATGAAGAGATTGATCGTTGTCCAGAAATTGCATTTTCGCCAGTACCCGAGTGGCTGGAAAAGAAGAGAGTAGCGCAGAATTTATTGACCGCATAGAAACTCTTACCGAGATCCCCACCAAGAAGAGAGGAGTCGCCGTCTCTTGGCATATTTCCACAGGGACTTGACAAGAAATGGGCGGAGGAGTACTATGTGTATATAATACACTATATGACAAAGACGTCTAAATCTCCGCATAAGCTCAGATTTGCGATTCTCGCGACAGACACCGTGCTTTTCAGCAAAGACCAGGGGGGCTTGAAAGTTCTTTTGATGAAGGTGGACCGGCCTCCTTTCTATGTCCAGCATTGGGGAGTTCCCGGCGGTCTTATCCATCCAAAGGAAACCGCCGACGAAGCCGCAAAGCGCCATCTCTGGGAAAAGGCCGGCGCAAAAAAGTTTGTCCATATCGAACAGCTCTATACGTTCAGCGCCCTTGATCGCGATCCCAGAGGCCGCGTGGTCTCGGTGGCGTATCTTGCGCTCACGCCGACGACCGACATAGTGAGGCGAGGGGGGAGCGAGGTGCGCTGGTTCTCGGTGGAAAATCTTCCGAAACTTGCCTACGACCATAAAGATATCATCCGGACCGCGATTGAACGCGTGCGTTCAAAACTCGCCTACACGAATATCGCGTTCGGACTCTTGCCGGAGGAATTCACCCTAGGGGAGTTACAGCGGTTGTATGAAGTCGTTCTTCGCCGCAGGTTCGACAAGCGGAATTTTCGAAAGAAGCTCTTTTCTTTGAAGCTCGTGGTAGGCACAAAGAAGAAAAAGCGAGCGGGACGGAGCCGTCCGGCGGAACTCTACCGATTTAGCGAGCGGAGACACAAGGTTGTCGGGATCCTTTAAATAAGAGCGAATAGCGGCTTAAAAAAAATTTTAACCGCTAAAAAGTGTAATAAATACACCATCAAACGGTGCCATTTATATTGTTATTAAATAGTGTATATATTACACAATATAGGAATCAAGACGCCTCACGGGCATATCTCTCGTAAGACGCCTTGGTTTCTGGAGACAGGAGCCAAGTGTTCTTTGAAATAAATCCACATAAGGAGAATACCAGATGATCATCGATGATTTCGAAGTTGCCGCGGGATCCATCATTGGGCGCGAGCACTTGCGCCCGTTCGGATGGAAAAACAACCAGGATAGTTTCGCGATCGAGTCAGTTTCATACGCGCTCGCTCTAGTTGTCACCGACGGCTGCGGATCAGAAGCGAAAAGCGAGACCGGCGCACATATTGGTGCGCGGCTAGTAGCTCATGCAATGATTCATGCAGCCGCGAGCGCTTTATCCACGCGCGACTACCCTTGGGCAGAAGAAACGGCCTTCCGCACGGAAGTTCGAGAAATCGTGCTGCGGGAGATTAAGCGTATCGCATCAGCCATGGGCGAAGACCTTCGGCAGATGATATTCGACCACTTCCTATTCACGGTGAACGCCGTGTTGGTAACGCGATGGATGACCATGATGATGTCTATCGGTGATGGCGTCGCGTATCTGAACGGCGCGGCGCTCGCACTCGGCCAGTTCGAATCCAACGCCCCGCCGTATCTCGGCTATACCGCGCTGAAGCCGGAAGGCGATTTTGATCCAGCCAATGCCTTCAAGGTGAACGCCTTTATCCCAACCGCGGAGGTACGCTCGATTCTCATCGGCACCGATGGCGTCGATTATCTTATCGCCGCCGAGCACGAAACGCTTCCCGGAAAATCTGATTTCGTCGGGCCGATCTCCCAGTTTTGGGAGGAGGATCGGTACTTCGCGAATCCCGACATGGTGCGCCGGCGCCTCGCGCTCATACAAAACGAGCATCTCGCCGTTGATTGGCGGGAGAGGGCGATACACCGTGCGCCGGGGAAACTTCCGGATGACACCACGCTTGTTGCGATTCGCCGCAAGCCAAAGCGCTGACGAAAGGAGCGAGGAAATGTATGCATACCTCGGTACGCGACGCATTCGCCTCGACCCCGCAAAGTCAAAAGGCAAGGGATGCGAGGCGGATATCTTCGACATCGGGAACGACACCGCAGTGAAAATCTTCAAGCCGCCTGATCATCCAGATTTCGACGGCGTGCCTGCCGAACAGCAGGCGGCGCGGGAACGGATTCGCATTCATCAGACAAAACTCCCCGCGCTCATGAAATTCAGCGGGAAGCTCCCGGCGCGTGTCATACTTCCGTCCGAACTTGTGAGAGATGACCCGAACGGCGCGCTCGTCGGCTACGCCATGCCGTTTATCCGGAATGCGGAGGTCTTGCTCCGCTACGGCGATCGGACATTCCGCGAAGCCGGAGTGCCGAACGACCAAGTGAGGCGGATCTTTCTTGATCTGCACCAAGCGGTTCTCGGCATACATCATAGCGGCATCGTTATTGGGGACTTCAATGATCTCAATGTACTTGTCCGCGGCGAGGAGACATTCGTGGTCGACACTGACTCGTGTCAGTTCGATCCGTATCTCGCGCGGATGTTCACGGCACGATTCGTCGATCCGATGAAGATCGATCCGAAGGCAAGAAGCATTATGCTCGCGAAACCCTACGATGAGTACTCGGACTGGTATGCCTACGCCGTAATGCTCTGGCAGTCGCTTCTCTTCGTGGGTCCCTATGGCGGGGTATACCGCCCTAAGGATCCCGCGCGGCGAATGCCGCATGATCTGCGGCCGCTCCGGCGCATCACAGTATTCCATCCAGAAGTTCTCTATCCGAAGCCAGCGGTTCACTTCCGCGTGCTGTCCGACGACCTCCTCCAGTATTTCCACCGAGTTTTTGAGCGGGACGAGCGAGGGGATTTCCCTTGTTCGCTTCTCGAATCGCTCGAGTGGAAGAGGTGTTCGTGCGGCACGGTTCATGCTCGCGCCGTCTGTCCGACGTGCAATACGCCGGGGCTCGTGAAAGAAACGATTCGCGTCAAAGGCAATGTCAGCGCCGAGGAAATCCTGAAGACAAAGGGAGTGATCCTCCACGCCGCCTACCAGCGCGGAAAGCTTCTCTTCCTGTATTACGAGGATGGACGCTTCAAGCGCGAAGACGGGACAACGGTCATGCAGGGCGAACTTGATCCCTTGATGCGTTTTCGCGCATCGGGGGCGCGGACGCTCATCGGGAAAGGAGGACGCGTGGCGACTGTTGCCGCTCACTCCCAACCAGAACATCTTTCGGTGGACACGTTCGGCAATCTCCCGCTATTCGATGCAATCGGGGAACGCCGTTTCTGGGTTAAAGGCGGGCGTCTTATGACAGACGGTCCTCTTGGCCCCGAGGAGATCGGCGCAGTACTCGAGGACCAGACCGTGTTCTGGGCGGGCGAGAAGTTCGGATTCGGATTCTATCGCGCTTCAAACCTGTCGGTTGCGTTCGTTTTCGAACCGCATCGAAATGGGATCAATGATTCCGTTCGATTGCCGAGATTTACGGGCGCGCTCATCGATTCGACTGCCGTTTTCGCTGATGAGCGTGTTTGGTTCTTTGCGGCTCTGGAAGAGCGTGGGAAAACAGCGCATCGCTGTTTCGTGATCCGGCGCGACGGGACGCTTGAAGCCGAGGCCGATGCGTTCCCGGGCGACGGAAGCTGGCTCTCAACCATCCGCGGAAAATCCGCGGTAGGGAAGTCGCTCTTCGTTGCCACGGACGAGGGAATCGTCCGGCTCGAAGTTGACGCGGGCGCGATCTCCGTCGTCCGGCAATTTCCGGACACGGAGCCCTTTGTTGACGAGAGTACGCATCTCTTCGTCGATCCAAAGGGGATCTACGCTGTTCGGAAGCAGACAGTAACGCTGCTCTCTATTTCCTGAAAGGAGGTGAATGCCACGAAACAGAAGAAGCGATCGAATCGGCAACGGTCTCGTACATCACGAAGAAAGGGGAAAATGATGATTACGACACTTCCGTTTCCTACCCACTATGATCCTTCGAACGTTGCGAAGTGGGCGTACGGCCCGAACCAGATGGACCTTTTCTCGAACGCTCATCTCTGGGCGAAGGTCCACGGAGTCCGTCCGTCTGGCTCCGACAAGACGAAGCTCCTGCTTCTCTTGATTGACGCTCAGAAGGACTTCAGCTTCAAGGAGGGCACGCTCTACGTCGGAGGCCGTTCCGGCAACGGGGCGGTCGAGGATTCGAGGCGGATCGCGGAGTTCATCTACCGCAATGCCGGCGTCATTACCGACATCACGGTGACGATGGACACGCACTTCGTCTACCAGATCTTCTTCACGACCTTCTGGCTCGACAAGGACGGGAATCACCCGGCCCCCTTCCAGGAGATCGTGACCGACGACATCCGCTCGGGAAAGCTCCGGCCGAATCCGGCAGTGGCCTGGTGGCTCTGCGAGTCGAATTACACATGGCTCGTGAAGCAGGTCATGTTCTACACTGCTGAACTCGAGCGGGCTGGGAAGTACAAGCTCTATCTCTGGCCGCCCCACTGCATACTCGGCGGTGACGGACACGCGCTCGTCGGCGCGATCCAGGAGGCGCGGCTATGGCACTCGCTCATGCGCGGATCGCGCGCCGCAGTCGAGATCAAGGGAGGAAATCCGCTCACCGAGAACTACTCGGTGCTCCGTCCGGAGGTTCTGATGCGCTGGGACGGAGAGCCCCTGGACCAGAAGAACACCGCGTTCATCGAGAAGCTCCTCACCTCTGATGCGGTCGCAATCGCGGGCCAGGCCGCGTCGCACTGCGTCAAGTCCTCGATCGATGACCTTCTTACCGAGATCGCGACGCAGGATCCCAAGCTTGCGCGTAAGGTCTATGTGATCACCGATTGCATGTCGGCGGTCACGGTGCCTGACGGCAAGGGCGGGTTTCTCGCCGACTTCACGCCGCAGGTGGAGGACGCCTTCAAGCGTTTCGCCGCCGCCGGCATGAATCTCGTCACCTCGACCCAGCCAATCGACAGCTGGCCCGGTCTCGAGATTTCGTAGCGTATTCAGCCGCAGGCGCTTCGCGCATAATGCGCAAAGCGCCTGCGCTCCCCACAAAGGAGCGACAATGAGTCAGTCAGCGAACGTTCGAGTAGAGGATCTGTTTCAGGCGGCCGTCTCTGACGGCGCGATCTCTGATGCCGCCATGAAGGCATTGAAGGTCGCGAATTA
>Ga0155137_139_pt1 | contig 10522 bp, 9 predicted proteins | sample RifCSPhighO2_01_FD_106105 | JGI IMG/M metagenome (GOLD analysis project Ga0155137, IMG submission 106105) | Candidatus Sungbacteria bacterium RIFCSPHIGHO2_01_FULL_50_25
TTAAACCGGCGCATGATGACCTCCCGGTGCATATCAACATCGCTTATCTGATGCACCGTCTTAATTTTAAACTTTCGGTAGTCGCTTTTCGAGGGTACGCCGTTCGTGAATACGATCATGGATCCTGTTGCCGAAGAGCCGGAAATATTTGATATATCATATCCTTCGATGCGGAAAATTTGCTTGCGTGTTCCGAAAATCGTTTGAATCGTTCGCTCGATTTTCTGCCAGTCGTGTCCCCGCCGCCCTCCTGCGAGCGCGGGGTTTAAAAACGCCCGATGCAAAAATATATTTTCAACTCCTTCGATTTGCATACGACGCTCTGCCGCGCGCTCAAATTCCTCTTTTTTTGCGGCCGCGCGCATGGCTCTCTTAAGCTCTCCGAGAAGCGTTTTTCTTCTGCCACGTAAGACCGCGCCCAGGTTTTTTATATTTTCCCGGTATCGGAGAGCGCAGGGTTTGTTTCCTTCTTCGCTTTTTATGCAGCAACATCCAAGGCACCTGCCGATTTGGACATTGAGGCAGGGCCTTTTGTGAAGCTCTTTGCACGTACAATAGGGGAAAATGCGGCGAAGCATCCGAAGTGTTTGGTAGAGCGCGGAGCCGGAGGTGAAAGGACCAACATACGAAGAATTTTCAATTTTCAAAATTCGTCTCCTCAACGAATTCCGGGGCTTCGCCCGCCGAAAGCCTGAACTGCTTTCGGCCCAATTTTCCGTACGAAACGGTTGGTGGGTTATGAAAATTTTCGGAAATTCATCCTGAGAAAATCCGACATAGAAATAATTTTTGTCGTCCCGCATCAAAATGTTATATTTCGGTCGGTATTTCTTGATGAACTCTGATTCTTTGATGAGGGCTTCGATGTCAGAGGAGAGTTCGACCCATTCAAGCCGGGTCGCTTCTTCGCGGAGCGATTCAACTTTTTGTCCCGCGTTTTTCCGGAAATACGAAGAAAGCCGCTTTCGCAGATTCTCGGCTTTGCCGACGTAGATGGGGATTTTCCCGCGGCGGAATATATACACGCCCGGCGAATTAGGCGCTTTTTTCGAAAGTTTCCGAATGGCCATAATCAGTTGGAATAATAGCACTTTCCTTCCCGGATTTTAAGAATGTCATTTCCTTGCCTTTTCGCGGCGAACAGAGTATCATTGGGTGTCAATGAATCCCGTTAGAAGTCTAGGAATGAAAAAAGTAAACCCTTTTTTTGTAAGATCGTTGCTGGGATTCAGATTATAAATCGAGTTTGTCAAACTGAATGATAAATCGGGAAAAACAGACTTCTAACGGGATGAAAAAAGAATTTTCTCAAAAAGGCAGTTTCGGAGGAGTCATACGAATCCGCGGCGCGCGGGTGCACAATTTAAAAAATATTGACCTCGATATACCCAAGGGCAAATTTATCGTGATCACCGGCCTTTCCGGCTCCGGAAAGTCGTCTTTGGCGTTTGATACGATCTACGCCGAGGCGGAGCGCCGCTACGTTGAGTCGCTCTCAAGCTACGCGCGCCAATTCTTGGGAGTAAAAGACAAGCCCGACGTCGAATCAATCGAAGGGCTCTCTCCCGCGATTTCCATAGACCAGAAATCAATTTCGAAAAATCCGCGTTCGACCGTAGGGACAATTACGGAAATTTATGATTATTTTCGTATTTTATTTGCGCGCGTGGGCCGACCCCATTGTCCGAATTGCGGCAAGCCCGTAAAAAAGCAGTCCGTGGACCATATCGTCGCGTCAATCTCAAAATTTCCAAAAAAAACCGAAGTAGCGATTCTTGCGCCTCTCGTGCGCGGCAAAAAGGGCGAGCACCGCTCGGTCGTCGAGGAAGTAAAAACCGCCGGATTTTTGCGCATTCGCTTTGATGGCGAACTTATGCGTATCGACGACCTTCTTGCCCGCGCGATTGATAAAAAGCGAAAGCATTCGCTTGAGGTTGTGGTGGACCGTTTTTCACCCGGCGCAGATATCGAACGCGCGCGGATTCGGGATTCTGTGGAAACCGCGCTTAAGATAGGAAAAGGAAACATGCTCGCATGCGCGGTCGTGCCGGGCAAAAAAGATGTGGAAGACACTCTTTTTTCTCAATTTTTTGCATGCACCGATTGCGGCGTGAATTTGCCGGAGATTGAGCCGAGAACGTTTTCGTTTAACTCGCCCTACGGTGCGTGCCCCGCATGCACCGGCCTCGGGTCTGTTCTTGAAGTTCAACCCGAGCTTGTGATTCCGAATAAGCGCCTGACGGTTGCGGAGGGCGCAATCCGGCCGTGGGCATCGGCGTCGCATCGCTTGGGAAGGCAGTCGTGGTACTGGTGGATTTTGGACGACTTGGCGGCCCGGTATAAGTTTTCGCTGAATACGCCGCTTGAAAAATTGCCTCCGAAAGTCATTGACGTTATTTTAAATGGCGAAAGAGGCGCGGATGTCTTTGATGAGGGCGAGGAAAAGAGGGAGAATGCGTTCGAGGGAGTAATTCCGAATCTGAAGCGCAGATGGAAAGACACGGATTCTGATTTCACCAGGGCGGAGATTGAAAAATACATGGTAATCAAAGTGTGCGAGTCGTGTAATGGGAAGCGGCTTAGGCCGGAAGCGCTTGGCGTGAAGATCGGGGATGAAAATATTGCGAGTGTTAGTGATCGAACGGTAGAAAAAGCAGAAGAATATTTTAGGGAGATTGGCGCAAACAAGCAAGGCACGTTGGGGTCATCGGAGTTTCAGGTAGCGCTTCCATTGATAAGAGAAATATCAAAGCGGCTTACGTTTCTGAAAGATGTGGGCCTTGAATATCTCACGCTTTCCCGCGAGTCAACGACTCTTGCAGGAGGCGAGGCTCAGCGAATCAAGCTCGCGACGCAAATCGGATCGCGTCTCACGGGGATCATCTATATTTTGGACGAGCCATCGATTGGGCTCCATGCGCGAGACCATGCGCGGCTCATACAGACGCTCAAGAATCTTCGCGACATCGGGAATACGATTATTGTTGTTGAGCATGACGCCGAGACCATGCGAGAGGCTGACTGGATTATTGATCTTGGCCCGGGTGCGGGAAAGCATGGAGGTACCGTCATATTCGAGGGTACGGCAAAGGAAATTTTTAAAGCCCGCACGCTCACCGGCGAGTATCTTTCCGGTAAAAAAGAAATCGATTTTTCAAAAAAATTTCCGGCCGATAGCGGCGCGAAAGAAAAATATATCGTTATCAAAGGCGCAAAAGAGCACAACTTGAAAAATATCGACGTAAAAATTCCTTTAGGAAAATTTGTGTGCGTCTCTGGCGTCTCCGGCTCCGGGAAGTCAACCCTTATCAATGATATTCTTTCTCGTGCGCTTTTGGCGAAATTTTACGGGGCGCATGTGATTCCGGGGGAACACGGGGAAATTATCGGGGCGGATCAGACGAATAAGATCGTTGTGGTTGATCAGTCACCGATCGGGCGGACTCCGCGGTCAAACCCTGCGACATACACGGGCACATTCGGACTCATACGAGGCGTTTTTGCGTCAACCTTTGATGCGCGCTCGCGCGGATACGGACCGGGAAGATTTTCATTCAACGTAAAAGGCGGCAGGTGCGAGGCATGTGAAGGCCAGGGGGTGAAAAAAATCGAAATGTATTTTTTGCCCGACGTCTATGTTGAATGTGAAGAGTGCAGGGGAAAGCGATACAACCGCGAGGCGCTCGACATCGAATACAACGGGAAAAATATTGCAGACGTCCTTGATATGACCGTTGAAGACGCGAGGGAATTTTTCCTGCGCGTTCCGGGGATCAAGGCAAAACTCGATACGCTTTGGGAGGTCGGACTTGGGTATGTAAAGCTTGGTCAGCCCGCGCCAACGCTTTCCGGGGGCGAGGCCCAGCGGACCAAGCTTGCGACAGAACTTTCACGCCGCGACACCGGGACAACGCTCTATATATTGGACGAGCCGACAACCGGGCTCCATTTCGATGATATTGCAAAGCTTCTCAAGGTTCTTCATTCTCTTGTTGAGAAAGGGAATACGGTTCTTGTGATTGAGCATAATCTTGACGTTTTGAGAAATGCACATTGGATAATTGATCTTGGTCCGGAAGGCGGGGATAAGGGTGGTGAAATTGTCGCGGAAGGGACTCCGGCGGACATCACAAGGGTCAAAAATTCCTACACCGGCCAGTGGCTGAAAAAGCGATAAATAAGTATAATTCTTCTATCGCAGTTTTATAAAGAACAACATAAGCAATGAATGAAGATTTATTTCAATTAGGCATTAAAGCGCTCATCGTAAATTCCGAGGGGCATATTTTGCTCTTGAAGGTAAATAAAGAAATGCTGAAGGGTTTTTCCGGTGATCCGTACTGGGACATTCCGGGCGGCCGGATTCATCGAGGGTCAACCATCGAAGAGACGCTGAAACGCGAAGTCAAAGAAGAAACGGGAATCACGAATATCACACGTACAGCGCCCCTCGCAATGGTTTTATCAAATATCAGGATTCCTCGAGATGGTACTGACACAGGTTTGATCCTTTCTGTCTATACCTGCAGGGTAGAAGAACCGATCTCCGTCATTTTAAGTAACGAGCATACTGAATTTCGATGGTTTGAATCAAAAGAGGCAGGCGCACTGCTTCAAATAAAATATCCAAAGGAATTTACTGAAAAAATCTCGGTTCTTCATATTTCTCCATGAGCGGCGTGATCAACGTTTATAAAGCTGGCGGAATTCTCATCAAAGATGGGAAATTTTTAGTCACGCGTTCGAACGGGAAGGATATATTTTATGCGCCTGGAGGAAGGATTGAACAGGGAGAGGATTCGGAGAGTGCGCTTGTGAGAGAGTTAGAAGAGGAGCTTTCGATACGAGTGAAGAAGGAACATCTAAAGCCGTTTGGCACGTTTTTTCATCCTGGCGCGGGCGAGGAACATCTTACAATCAAAATGGATGTGTTCCTTGTTGAGGCGTGGGAGGGTGAGATTGCACCGGGCAATGAAATTGAGGAGTTTTTGTGGATTAGTTCAAGTCCACCTTCGAATATTAAAATCGGATCTATTTTTGGCGAGGAGGTTTTACCGCGTCTCAAAGCGAGCGGACTCATCGAGTAAGTCAAAAAAATACCTTGCATTTATTTTTGGCTTTGGGTATAACTCGGATAGTTCACGAAGGAGGGCAGAATGAACTTCCGGGATCATTTGCGGGATCTCTACCGCAAATTTCCAAACTGGTTCACGCTTGCGCGAATCGCAGGATCGCCGTTTCTCTTCCCGCTCGTGATGGCGGGTCAAGAACAGTTTCTCGGCACTTCATTCCGAAACATTGACATCGCATTTGTTCTTTGCATTGTTCTTGGTCTTACCGACCTTCTCGACGGCCTTTGTGCGCGCATATTCAATCAAAAGACGGTCATCGGCGCTGCTCTCGATCCGGTAGCAGATAAGGTTTATATCTGGTCGACAATTCTTGCAGTGGGGATTCCAGCTGACCACTTTACCTGGACGGTATTCACTTTCGCAGCAGATGTATCTCTTCTTGTTTTCGGCGTCGTCGGACTTCTCATATATCTTTTTGAGGGTCAGAGGCCGGGTATGGTCGGAGCAAACATCTGTGGAAAGGGGAAATTCATATCGCTCTGCATGTTTGCGGGATCACTCGTTCTTATTGCAGCAGGAACGCCATCGGTTATGATCCTCGGCGTTGAACTTGTCAATCCTGGTCCTTATATCCACGTTGCAGCGATCTTCGCGATAAGTAGCATTATCGGCCATTTTTATTCTGCTTTCCTTAATAGGAAGCATAGCTCGTGAGCCGCATACGCGGCTTTTTTCTTGCATTTGAAACCTCTTGACAGGGGAGTGCTGTTCTATATAATGGATTAGCACTCGAAGCTAGTGACTGCTAAAAGGTCATTTCTATATATTCACATAACTATATAATCCTATGAAGATTCAGCCATTGGGTGACCGCGTGGTCATCGAGCCCCTCGAAGACAAAGGGGGAAAGACAAAGGCGGGAATTTATCTTCCCGAGACCGCGGATAAGGAACGGCCGCAGGAGGGGAAGGTCTTTGCCGTAGGGCCCGGCAAAATATCCGATGAGGGCAAAAAAATTCCCATGAGCGTGAAAAAGGGCGATCGCGTTCTTTTCACGAAATACGGTCCGGCGGAAGTGAAGGTCGATGGAAAAGAATATTTAATTGCGAGGGAAGAGGATATATTAGCAATTTTGGATTAACATTTTTAGGCGAAGGTATGGCACCCCTCCCCAATTTTCCGAGGTGTGCGAGAGCGAAGCGCTTCGCCCAACGAGGGATGGCCTATTCGGCCGCGCGCTTCGCAGGAAAAATTCATGAGTTTCTCTTTTCAAAAAGTTTTCGTGACAATGCGGGAAAATTGGAGAGGGATGCTCATGATTGTTCCTAAATTTCATTCACTTCGTTCTAAAATTTAGACAATCATGGCTAAACAAATACAATTCGATGAGAAAGCGCGACAAGCCCTGAAACACGGGATGGATAAGGTCGCGGATACGGTAAAAATTACGCTCGGGCCAAGAGGGCGGAATGTTGTTCTCGATAAGAGCTTTGGCTCGCCACAGATCACGAACGACGGCGTAACAATCGCAAAAGAAATCGAGCTTGAGGATAAATTTGAGAATATGGGCGCCGAGCTCATCAAGGAAGCGGCGTCGAAAACAAACGATGCCGCGGGCGACGGCACGACAACATCGGTCATTCTTGCGCAGGCGCTGGCGCATGAAGGACTAAAGTATACGACCGCGGGAGTAAATGTAATCGGTCTTCGGAGCGAGCTTGAAAAAGGCCGCGACCATATCGTGAAGAAGCTCCAAGAGATGGCAAAGCCCGTGAAGTCAAAGGAAGAAATTGTGCAGGTCGCGACGATTTCCGCGGAATCTGAAGAACTCGGGAAAATTATCGCGGAAGCAGTTGAAAAAGTCGGAAAAGACGGCGCGGTGACGGTTGAAGAATCGCAAGGGACGGGAATTGAGAAGGAAGTCGTTGAGGGGCTTCAATTTGACCGCGGGTTTGTATCTCCATATATGGTTACGAATGCAGAGCGGATGGAGGCCGTTATGGGAGATGCAGAGATTCTGATTACGGACAAAAAAATCTCGACGATTCAATCAATCCTGCCGCTCTTGGAAAAAATGGCGCGCGCCGGGAAAAAAGAGCTCGTGATTGTTGCGGAAGACGTGGAGGGCGAAGCGCTTGCGACCCTTGTCGTGAACCGCCTTCGCGGAGGATTCAATGCGCTTGCGATAAAGGCGCCCGGATTCGGCGACCGCAGAAAGGAAATGCTGGAAGACATCGCGGTTGTTACCGGCGGGAAAGTGATTTCTGAAGAAGTCGGATTGAAACTCGAAAATGCGGATTTTGATATGCTCGGGAAAGCAAGACGCGTTGTTTCAGACAAAGAGAATACGACAATTGTCGGCGGAAAGGGCAAAAAAGATCAGATTGAAAACCGTGTAAAGCAGATTCGCGCGCAGATTGAGCGCACGACCTCGGAATACGACAAGGAAAAACTCCAGGAACGCCTCGCAAAGCTTTCCGGCGGCGTTGCGGTTATCAAAGTGGGTGCTGCGACAGAAACCGAAATGAAATATGTGAAGCTTAAAATCGAAGACGCGGTTGCGGCGACAAAGGCCGCGCTTGCCGAAGGGATTGTTCCCGGAGGAGGTGTAGCGCTTTTTAAAGCCGCGGTCTCGATGAAAGAAGTATGGAATAAGCGTTCTCCGCAGGAAAAGGTTGAGACAACTCCCGAACTCCAGGCATCATATCAGATTTTGATTAATGCGCTTGAGGAGCCGATCGCGCAGATCGCAAAAAACGCTGGCAAACGCGTTGGCGAAATTACGACAAAGCTCCGCGAGAAATACGCGGCGGATCCGAAATCAAATGCGGGATACGACGCCCGGGAAGACGAGATCGTGAGCGATATGGTAAAAAACGGCATTGTTGATCCGGTGAAGGTCGTCAGGTTTGCGCTCCAGAATGCGATATCTGTTGCCGCAATGTTTCTCACGACTGAGGCCGCAGTTGCAGAGCTTCCAAAGAAAGACGAACCGAAGATGCCCCAAATGCCGGGAGGGGACTACTAAGAATGGATGATTAGGTGTTAGGGATTAGTTGTTAGGAATGCCACGGCATAAAAGCCCCTTCGGGGGCTTTTATGATGTCTATTGGTTTTATAGATTCCGCATGGCCTTCCGGCCGTGGTACTCCGTACTCTTTCCGTCCGTTTTCGCGATGCGCTTCTCCGCCGCGAAAACGTCCGGCGGCATATATATTTCTTCCGTCCCGACTCCGTCGGGACTCCAGGCTGGCATTCATCCGCGGCCTTACGGCCGCGGTGTTCTGCCAGAAATATAAAAATGAAGCCCCCGGACGCGTTGCACGCCCGGGGTACTGCTTGTTGTTTGGTTTACCACCTCCTTCGATAGTCGCCATAGGCGACTATCTCGATCTTGTTCATCTTGAGTTCCTCTGGAGAGAACTTCCACTCCTCGACCGCCTCGCGGCTGACGTAGAGGAAATTCCCCATTCCATCCGACTCCGACGCGCGACCCTCGGCGATGTCCTTCCGGATGTCTGCGAGCCGGTCGGTGAAATCCTTGCGGAGCATTGCCCGAAGTGCCTCCGGCGTCTGCTTGATCGCTGTGGGGCTCTCGTTCACCTCAGCAAGAGCGTTCACTATTACTCGCATCACGCGATCAGTGTCTGCGAGGTCGAATGAACCTTCACCTGTGCCGCACTGGACCTTGACGCGCGCTGGCCGAGGCATCTTGAAGACATCGGTGAACGATGATGCTACTACGAGACCGAGCTCGTGGTAGCGGCTGGCCACCTCACGGGCGATGTCTGCGCTCACGCCGACCTCCTCCCAGGTGATCTCGCGGCCCGGGATCTCATAGCGCTTCTGCAGGTACCCGAATGCCGTCGCCATCTCGTCGAACTTCTCGGAGTATGCACATGCCTTGGCTCCGATGGACGATGATGTTGTGAGGCTCTTCATCCACCCTGGCTGTTTCTGCCCGGTGATGAGGTTCCTCTCTGGCTCCCTCGCGAGATCGAATGCCCGTCGGATCTTCTCGACGATCTGCTGCCGGCGTTCCTTGTCGCGCTGCTCCCACTCTTCATCGAACTTCGAGACCCTGTCTCTCATCTCCTCGATCGTGGGTTTGGTTTTGGCCACGTTCGGTGTAGAGACCGGTTGGGTCGTGGGCGTCGGTGTCTCCGACCGTCCGCAGGCAAATGGGTTGACGAACAAAACCGCCATAACGATGCCCATGATCCAGTTCATCTCTTCTCCTCCATGTTTGGGGTGGTAGTAGGGAACTTATACTATATTATATACCGCTCCTCACTAAAAGTCAAATAAAATGGCGTTTTTGAATTATTTTTTGATAAATATTGACATTTATACTGAATCGTGCTTATCTAATTTAGAAAGGGGGTGGTGATTTGATCACCATCGTAATCCGGAAGAGGGGGGAGGCCTTTGAGGCCTTCTTACAGGACGACGCGAGCGCCTCGGGGCGCGGAGCGACGTCCGATTCCGCGGTTGGGGATCTCGTACGCACGCACTGCGACCGTTTCAATATCGCAGTCGTTGCGGCGCGCGAAGCTCCGACGCGGCAGGGCCTCATCAGAACATAAAGCCCGTGGCGGAGTTCGCTCCCCGCGGGCTTCGTCATTTTTTGTGCTCGTGATATACTTTTTGTATGGGCGCTATTGCTACCGCAACCCAATATTACGATTCCGCAAGAACTTCTGCCGCGGGATTTTTATCAAACCCTTCATGGGATATTGTTTTGGTGATTGCGTTCGTCGGCGCTGGTTTTTTCTACGGCGTCATGATGGGCAAGCGCCGAATCATCTCCTCGATTTTTTACACATATATCGCATTTGCGCTTTTTTCTGTCCTGCCGCAAGAAAAAGTTCTGCCGTGGCTCTCGTTCGTTGACGCGTTTGCCGCAAAAATCATTTTGTTTCTTGCACTCTTCCTCATTCTGTATTTTCTGCTTGGTTCACGGAGATCGCGGAGCCCGGTCCGCGCAAGCGCGTGGTGGCAGGTATTTTTGCTCTCGTTCGTCCAGGTTGGATTTTTATTTCATATCATCATAGGATTTTTGCCGAAAGAGACCGTTGCCTCGCTCGCGCCGCTCACGAAAACGGTATTTGCAAACGCTTCGCTTAAAATTTGGTGGTTTGTGATTCCGATTCTTCTTCTCATTGTTTTCAAACGATGGGGACGAAGCGATGATTAATAGTAGTTAAACGGCAAAAATTGCAATGTCAATGCGCGATGCCATATTGAATTTTTATACGCAGTTCGAGTTCGAACCGAAGGTTGAACACGGAGAAAACCTCGGGGAGTATTCTTCATATATTGTGTGCGGCATGGGAGGATCAAACCTTGCCGGTGATCTTTTGGAAATAGTGTCTCCGGGGACGGATATCTATTCGCACCGCGACTATGACCTTCCGGCGATGTCAGAAAAGCGCCTCAAGGAGTCGCTC
>Ga0155137_119_pt1 | contig 9045 bp, 7 predicted proteins | sample RifCSPhighO2_01_FD_106105 | JGI IMG/M metagenome (GOLD analysis project Ga0155137, IMG submission 106105) | Candidatus Sungbacteria bacterium RIFCSPHIGHO2_01_FULL_50_25
GAAGTTTATTAGGTCGCCTCCGATTCATATCGGAGTCACAAAAAGTGTTGGTCTCGCCCCGTTAGATATAGCGATATATCATGGGGCTCGTCTCGCGGGATTTAAATCTAACGGGGCGAGGAGCTTTAACTTGAGACTCTGCGTGTCGCAGTCTCGACACCGGAACAGCTGAAAGGATTACTTATACATATTGAAACCCGCATCGGGCTTGTTTTTCGTTTCCCGTGTGTTTGTTTTTTATGGTATAATATATAAATAAGCGGGATAGCTCTTGTATTTTTAGTATATAAAGGTCGAAGTGTATATTTCATTTCTTTATGATGATGAATATGAAAGCACTTCATATGGTCACATTCATCTTCCTTGCAATCGGGGGGTTGAATTGGGGGTTTTCTGCATTCGGGTATAATGTCGTGAATAGGATTCTCGGCGGCTGGCCGCAGATTGAACAGGCGGTGTACGTTCTTGTCGGACTTTCCGCTGTTATTGAACTTGTTATGCATCCGAAGAACTGCAAGGCGTGCGTGAGTCCTGGTACTACGCCGATGTAATTTCCGTTCTACAAAAACCCCCCCGACGTGTCGGGGAGGTTTTTGGTTGTATGGGCGACGGAGGGATCGAACCTCCGACCTCGTCATTATCAGTGACGCGCTCTACCACTGAGCTAGTCGCCCGAAAGTACGAGAATTATTCTACTATAATCCGAAGGCAAAATCAATCAGGATTATTGCGGAAATTAAGTTTTTACGTTACAGTGCGTGTCGTATTCCCTGTAGATAGGAGGATCATATGGAGCTCTTTGGAAAACCACTCAAACTTCTGATTCTAGATTTCGACGGCGTTGTGCTTGATTTGTTTGCGAGCTATACGAAAGTTCTCGCCGCGGTGGCTAAAGAAATGGGTTTGCCGCTTGATGCGATTGACAGGTGGCGTGAGAGCAACAAGAACGGAACGCTTCGCGGAAATCCCAGATTCAAGAAAGGAATCAAGACCGATCTCTGGCCGCATCTTACGGATCAAGAGACCGAGAACTTTTATTGGCGATTTCGGGAGCTTGAAGAGAAAATCGGTTATCCGGAAATTCCGGACAGCATCAAAACGATTCAGTGGTTTCGCGAGCGGGGAGTCAGAGTCGCGCTTTGTACGATGAACGACGAGCGGGCGATTACCTGGAAGCTTCGCTCGATCAGTCTCAATCGCGATATGCTTGACTTCGTATGTACGCGCGAGGTTGCGAATGCGGAAAAGCCGGATCCTGCGATTCTTCGGCCGATTTTTGAGGCGATTCCCGTTTCTCTCGAAGAGGCCTGCTATATCGGTGATTGGTATGCTGATATTGAGGTAGCACACGCGGCAAAGATACGATTTATTGCAGTTCTTTCCGGAGAAGTTCCTCGGCATGCATTCGTGCGCGAAGGCGTCCCGGAGGACCATATCATTCCGCGGTTAGCGGATTTGAAAACATTAGTGACCCCGCGTTAACCAGACGCGGGTTTTTGCTTTTTCGAAAAAATATGGTGTTTTCGCATGTGTGCATAACAAAGGCCTTGTTTTTCCTTTAAAAAGGACTATATTGCATCTATGGCAGATGTAGAAGCATACTGCGTTAAGTGCCGCGCGAAGCGCCCAATGAAGGATCCGAAGGAGGTCACGGTTCCTGGAAAGGGCGGGGAGCGCCGTGCCATGACTGGCACCTGCGGCGTGTGCGGCACGAAAATGTTCAGAATACTCGGAAAGAAGTAAACAGGCGTGTTAGTCTATCTAAACAGGTCGAAAGATCTTAGTAGTTCATTTTGTTTACTAATCTAATTTTAATATATTATCCATGGCAAAGATGACAAAATCAGACGTCTTGAATGCGCTCGCCGAAAAAACCGGCATGAAGCGAAAGGACGTCGCGAGTTTTATGGATGCGGTGGTTGAACTTGCCTACAAGCAGGTGAAATCAGCGGGCGAATTTCCGATTCACGGAATCGGGAAGCTCGTAAAGGTCAACCGGAAAGCCCGCCAAGGGCGGAATCCGGCAACCGGAGCCACCATCCAGATTCCTGCAAAGACAGTTGTCAAGTTCCGCGTAGCAAAAGCGGCAAAAGAAGCGGTGCTCTAATTCCTATTAATTTTCGCTGCAAAACAATCCCCTCCTTCTAGAAGGAGGGGATTGTTTCTTGAAATTGAGAATAAAATCCATTAGAATCACGGCGATGGAAAAGAAAAGCATACGGAAAAATATTTATCCTGAGCGAAGTGGTTCGGCCCTGCTCACCACACGTCGAAGGGTGTTTGTCGGAATGTCAGGAGGCGTGGACAGTTCCGTTACTGCAGCGCTTCTGAAAGAGCAGGGTTTCAATGTTACGGGCGTTCATATAAAAATGTGGTCTGATCCCGAAATCCCGTGCAATTTCAAGAAGGATCGGGAAGACGCTATCCGCGTTGCGGCGCATTTGGAAATTCCCTTTGAGACGTGGGATTTTACGAAAGAGTACCGAGAGGAGGTTGTCGAGTATCTGATCCGCGAATACGCGGCGGGACGGACTCCGAACCCCGATGTCATGTGTAATCGCCATATCAAGTTCGGCGCGTTTTTGGCGCGCGCGCTTGAGCGCGGAGCGGATGCGGTAGCAACCGGACACTATGTCCGGCGGGAGCCGGAATTTTCAAGTATCAATTCTCAGTTTTCAGATAATACCGGACGCATTGAAAATTTCGAAATTGAAAATTCATTGAAAATTGAAAATTGTAAATTGAAAATTGCTAAAGATTTGAATAAGGATCAAAGTTATTTTCTCTGGACGCTCACACAAGAGCAGTTAAAACACTGTGTGTTTCCGATTGGCGAATACACAAAGCCGGAAGTGCGAGCGCTCGCGCGGAAATTCGGTTTGCCGACTGCCGAGAAAGAAGAATCCCAGGGAATTTGTTTTATTGGGGAGATAGATCTTAATCAATTCTTAAAAAAATATATTCCGGTTTCGCGCGGCCGCGTGCGAACGGTATCTGGGAAGGATATTGGCGAGCACGAGGGGCTTCAATTTTATACGATCGGCCAACGTGAGGGTCTCGGCATTGGGGGCGGAATTCCTTATTACGTCGCGTCAAAGGATTTTTTGACAAATACGCTTGTTGTTGCCGAGGGGCCGTATGACGAAGGGCTCTTCAAGAGCGAAATCGCCGTGTCAGATATTCATTGGATTTCGGGGCGAGCGCCGGAATTGACGTTTCAGTGCAAAGCGAGGATAAGGTATAGGCAGTCGTTGCAATCCTGCTGGATTGAAAAATCCGAAATCCGAAATCCGAAATCCGAAATTATCAATGTCCGATTCACGACGCCCCAGCGCGCGGTGACCCCGGGGCAGTCAATCGTTTTTTACGCGGGAGAAGAGATGATCGGAGGGGGAATTATTTCATAGTACTCCTTGTATTATCAAGAATTTCTTGATACGCTTTTTTTAGTTTTTTCACTTGGAGGAGGACGAGATGGGTCTTGTGAAGCGGAATGGCGCACGATGGTTTCGCGAGGAGCTTTTCCCTGACGTTGCCATGGAGTTCAAGGTTGACCGCGTAATTGCAAATCTGCGCACGCGCGATGCAAAAGGAAAGCCGCTCCAGCATCTTCAGGTCCTCGGGACGCCGCGTTTCGGGAGAGTTCTCGGGCTTGACGGCATTACGCAGACCACCGAAGGGGACGAGGCATATTATCACGAAGCAGTAGTTCACTGCGCGGCAAATTCATGCGTGCGGCCGCCGGAGACAATCCTTCTCATTGGATGCGACGGGGGGACGCTCCGAGAGGCGCTAACGCATAATCCGCGGCGAGTCGACGTTGTCGATATCGATCGGGAAGTGATTGAGCTTGTCAAAAAGCGCATTCCTTCAATTCCCGAGGGCGCATGGAGCGATACGCGAGTCCGGCTTACTATCGCGGACGGCGCAGTATTTGTGAGAAATGCGCGCCGGCGAAAAAAGCGCTATGACCTCATCGTGGTTGATTCGCCTGATCCTGTGGGGCCCGCGGTTTCACTTTTCCGGACAACGTTTTATCTTGACATTGCTTGTATTCTTGCGCGAGGCGGCGTCTTGATCCGCCAAACCGGGTCAAGCATGCTTCAGCCGGACGAAATGCCTTCCAACTACCGCCAAATGCGAGAGGTATTTCCGAAGGGCGACGTGCAGACGTTTATGACATCTCTCGCGACCTACATCGGCGGCTACTTCACGTTTGTTGCCGCATCCCACGAGCCGGGGCGGTTCAAGCGTGCGCTTCGATCGCTTGATCAGCGCGCAAAAAAGCTTCCGCTTGATTCGTTTCGCTGGTACTCGCCTGCGATGCATCGGGCGTCGATGGTGCTTCCCGCAGAACTTGAGCGCACGCTCGCGATGAGTGAATACGGGCGCTCGATTTCTTTGGATCTTTTCGGGTGCGATCACGCGCGTATCAGCTCGGCCGATGAGATCAAGCGGTTTGCCCGCGAGATATGCCGAGTCATTGAGATGAAGCCCTTTGGCGAGCCCTTGGTTCCCGACTTTGGCCACGCGAAATCGCGTACCGCAGGGCCGTCTTTGGTTCAGCTCATTGAGACAAGCGCCATCACCGCGCATTTCTCGCCCCATTGGCGGACGCTACACCTTGACATCTTTACGTGTTCAACTCTCGAGGCGTTCAAGGCGGTTGAATTTTCTGCCCGGTTTTTCGGAGCAGAGCGCGCTGACTGGGAGCTTCGGATTCGCGGACGAATTTCGCGCGATATACCGGCGGATCATAGCGAGTACCGAACGGAGAGAGTTGGTTCCGAATACGTTACGACGCGCTACTCGTACGGGTTTCGAAAGAGGCCAAAAAAGCATCACGGAGTGTAGTGTAGAGAATAAGAAATTTCAACAGTCCTCATATTTCCAGCGGCTTTCGCAAGCCGCTTTTTCTTGTTGCTTTTTTCTCGCTCTGGCATATATAATTGCCGGTACAGATCTTTCACACGGAGGATACTATGCGGCGAGGAAGAAGAGTTCCGTTTGTCATTGATCCAAACGGCGGTTTCTCAATTTCAGGCGGTTCGTTTGGCGACGAGGGCGATATCCTTTCTCTTGCGCCTCGCGGTGCGGAAGGAATCGCGGGAGAAAACGGGGGTGATCTTGATCGGGAGACCATGTATGATCGCTTGCCGGCAGGCGGGAAACCGACCGCCATCGGGATGTACTTCAAAGAGATGGGGAAAGTCGACCTTCTTACGAAGGAAGATGAAATTTGCTTTGGGAAAGCCATTGATGTTGCTTTTGCGGCAATTGTCCGCGAGATTGTGTTTTTCCCGGTTTTTCAGTCAGCCATTAAATCATTTCGCGTGGATTCGAGGAGAAATCCCTATCGGGGTTCGGGTGAGGAGATATTTATTTCCTCTGATGGCTCGGAAATCAGGCAGAAGCCGACTGTTCGGCAGGCACAAGACATTCTTGAAAAGGTCATTCGCCTTTTTGACCAGCCGACTGACAGGGGAAGAAAGAATGGCGGGTTTTGCATGGACCCGGAACGCGGCGAAGCAATAGTCGAACATCTTCTTCTTTATCGCTTTAATCGAAGGATTCTGAAGAAGATTGCGGATGAAATCGTCGCTGGCACTTCAGACGTTCGGAGTCACCATGAGTTTCTTTGCGGAAAGAACGGACACAACGGTATCGCTTCTTTTTTCTTTGAAGGTGAATGGAGCGAAGAGGACGATTCTTTGAATTTTGAGCTTGCGCGAAAAGGACTCCGGCCGCGTGAGCGTATGCATTCGATTCTTGTGAGGAGGGTTAGGCAGGGCGCGATGAAATTTGCCATGCCGGCTCGAGAAATCCTACAACGAACGCAGCGGATTCGCGCGGCGCTCGAATCAATGCGGGCGCTTGAAAAGGAGTTTGTTGCGGCAAATCTGCGGTTGGTCATCTCGATGGCGAAGCGCTACTCATGGATCAAATCCCTTGATCTTAGTGACATCATTCAAGAAGGGAATTTCGGCCTTATGAAAGCGGTTGAGCGTTTCGACTATCGGCGGGGGTATAAATTCTCGACGTGTGCAACTCCTTGGATCAAGCAGGCCATCACGCGCGCGCTTGCGGATAAAGGGATGCTTATCCGGATTCCGTACCACGTGTTTGAGGAGCGTATCCGTGTTTTTCGGACGAAACAGGCGCTTACCGATGAACTTGGGCATGTGCCGGATGTTGAGGAGATAGCCGAGTATGCAGAGATGCCTGTACACAAAGTTATGCGGCATATCTTTGCGAATGAGCCGGTTTCCCTTGATAAGCCCGTTGGAGACGATGATTCGGTATTGAGTGATTTTGTCGAGGACGAGTCAGCTGAATCGCCGTACGAACTCGTTGAGACGGAAGAGAAGGCGGAGCGCGCTGAAGAAATTCTTAGTGAGCTTTCGCCGAAAGAGCAAACCATTCTTCGAATGCGTTTTGGACTAGATGGCGAGGATCCGATGACTCTTGAGGTTGTCGGTCAGAGATTCAGGGTGACGCGCGAGCGCATCCGCCAGATCGAAACAAAAGCGCTGAATCGCTTGCGAAATCCCATCCGCGCGAAACTCCTCCGCGAATTGATATAAAAGAACAATATGAAGGGCAGATTCGTCTGCCTTTTTTCTTTATTGAAAAGGTATTCGCTTTTGAGTATTATAAACCCCATGAATGCATCAGAAATTCGGCAAAAATTTTTGAAGTTTTTCGAGGAACGGGGACACGTGATTATCTCATCTTCATTCTTGGTTCCCGAGGGCGATAATACGACGCTTTTTACGGGATCCGGAATGCAGCCGTTGATTAAATATCTTTTGGGCGAGTCCCATCCGGCTGGCCGTCGGTTGGTAAACTCGCAGAAAAGTTTTCGTGCCGAAGATATTGATGAAGTGGGCGATAATCGTCATACGACATTCTTTGAGATGCTTGGGAATTGGTCGCTTGGTGAATATTTCAAAGAAGAACAGCTTCCGTGGTTTTTTGAATTTCTGACCGATATCGTTGGGCTTGATCCGCAGAAGCTATACGTGACCGTGTTTGCGGGTGATAAAGAAAATAATATTCCGCGAGATGATGAATCGGTTGCAATTTGGCAGCGGTTGTTTAAAGAAAAAGGGATTGAGGCAAAGGCGGTGGAGCTTATGAATGAAGAACGCGGCAATGAGTTGGGCCTGCAGGGCGGACGTATCTTTTACTATGGAGATAAAAATTGGTGGAGCCGAGCGGGCGCGCCTGCAAAAATGCCCGCGCGCGAGCCGGGCGGGCCAGATTCGGAAGTATTCTATGAATTTCTTGGCGTTGAACACAATACAAAGTTCGGAGCTCATTGCCATCCAAACTGTGATTGCGGTAGATTCGTTGAAATCGGCAACTCAGTTTTTATGGAATATAAGAAGTTGGAAAACGGTACCTTTGAAAAATTAGAACAGAAGAACGTCGATTTTGGCGGTGGGCTTGAGCGGATTACGGCGGCGTCAAACGATAGTTCCAACATATTCACGATTGATCTTCTGGCTCCTTTGGTTGAACGGATTCGATCCGGTGCAACAGATTCAAATGAACGATCTGAACGCATCATTGCCGATCATGTGCGTGCGAGCGTATTTCTCATCGGCGACGGCGTAGCTCCATCCAATAAAGATCGCGGCTATATGCTTCGGCGTCTCATACGTCGGGCAGTCACGCACGGCCATTATCTGGTCGGTCTTCCAACGGGATTTTTGAGTGTGTTGATCGATGCGGTTATATCATCGTATAAAGATGCCTATCCGGATTTGAAACGCGACCGCGAGATGATTCGGGAAGTGTTTGAAAAAGAGCAGGCAGCATTTGAACGAACGTATGCAAATGGTATTAAGGAGTTTGAAAAACTGCTTGTCAAAGGAGACGTGATTTCGGGAGCGGATGCGTTCATTCTTCTTGCGTCTCATGGATTTCCGCTTGAATTGACGGAAGAACTTGCCGCGCGTGCAGGAAAAACTGTTGATCGGGGAGCTTTTGCAAAAGAAGTGAAACTCCATCAGGAAATTTCCCGCGCGGGGTCGGAAGCGAAATTCGGCGGGCATGGGCTTTACTTGAGAACCGGGGAGGTGACGATCCGCGACGAGTCCGAAGTTGAAAAAGTGACGCGCCTGCACACGGCTACGCATTTGATGCATGCCGCGCTTCGTGCGGTTTTGGGCCCCGAGGTGCGCCAAGACGGCTCTGATATCACCGTTGAGCGCACGCGTTTTGATTTTCGGTTTCCGAGGAAAATCAGCCCGGAAGAGCTTGCGAAAATCGAGGAGTGGGTGAACGGTGCGATTCAACGAGATTTGACGGTGAAATGGGAGGAGACGGAATATGAAGAGGCGCTTAAGGAAGGCGCGCTTGGATTTTTCCGGGAAAAATATCCTCCGCGCGTGAAAGTATATACGGTTTTTAACCCGAAGACCGGCGAGGTGTTTTCCAAAGAATTCTGCGGCGGGCCGCACGTTGAGCATACCGGAACCATAGGCCGATTTCATATCACCAAAGAAGAGTCGTCGTCCGCAGGCGTGAGGCGGATCCGTGCACAAATCGAGTAGTATTCTCGTCCAATCGCTGTTTTTTTGATATACTGGACATATGTCATTTATGTCTATTTTCGGGAAGCGGCATGTCCCCGTTTTTATGGTGGTTGATGTCGGAACGCATGCAATTCGCGCGCTTACATTTGAAGTGCCGAATGGGGCGGTGAAGCCGACGGTGATAAAAAAATACTTTTTTCGCCTGCCGCCCGCATCGCTTACCGATGAAGAGAGCGTAGAGCGCCATACCCTCCGGGTGAGCGGGAAATTGCGCGAACTCATGTTTGCCGCGCTGAAAGAACTCGGCCGCGTACCGAAAAAAATCTGGATCGGGATCGGACCGCATCTTGCTCCGTATTCTCTCGAAATATGGGAGGGGGAGTACGATTCGCCGCGTGCATTTGTGACGAAGGATGATCTGTCCGGTTACTTTGAGGAACTCTCGAAAAAATATCGGAACGATACCACGTATGTCATGGCGTTTCCCATCGAGGCGTTTTTG
>Ga0155137_128_pt1 | contig 8863 bp, 6 predicted proteins | sample RifCSPhighO2_01_FD_106105 | JGI IMG/M metagenome (GOLD analysis project Ga0155137, IMG submission 106105) | Candidatus Sungbacteria bacterium RIFCSPHIGHO2_01_FULL_50_25
TATAAGGGATTTTTTGCAATTCCGCCTCTCGGATTTTTTTCCCGATGGTTTCGTTTCGGCTGTCAAGCTCGACGCGCACGCATGCCGCCTCAAGGCGTTTTTTTATTTCCGCGGCGTACGACGCCACCGAGTCGTTTACGGTTGCGATTAAAATTTGCGTTGGTGCAAGCCAAAAGGGAAATGCGCCGGCAAAGTGCTCAATTAAAATCGCGAGGTAGCGCTCGATCGAGCCCATGATCGCGGCGTGTATCATGACAACGCGTTCACATTCTCCTTTTTCATTTACACAAGTGAGGTCGAACCGTTCCGGAAGGTTCATATCAAGCTGGATTGTTGCGACCTGCCACTCGCGGCCAAGTGAGTCGGATGCAAGAAAATCGATTTTCGGGCCGTAAAACGCGGCTTCCCCAGGCGCCTCGAACGCATCGGAGTTTTTCTCTTTCAGAATTGTGCGGAGCATTTCTTCCGTTTCATTCCACACCTCACGGGAACCCAAATATGCTTTCAGATTTTTTGGATCGGACAAAGAAAGACGCGTGCGGAGCGAAAACCCCGCTTTGCCGTAAAATTCGTGTACTATATCCCATATCTTTAAGATTTCTTCTTTTGCCTGGCTCTGGCGGCAGAAGACATGCGCATCGTCCTGCGTGATTGCGCGCACCCGCGAGAGACCCGCGAGCTCGCCCGTCTGCTCATCGCGATACACTTTGGTGGTCGAGGCATAGCGCTGGGGCATATCGCGATAGCTCCAGAGGCGGCGCGCGAAAATTTGCGTGTGGTGCGGGCAATTCATTGGCTTCATCGCGAGTATGTGCCCTTCCCGGGTTTCTATTTTGAAAAGTTCGTTTTTGAATTTTTCCCAATGCCCGCTCCGCTCGTAGAGGTCTTTTTTCGTGATATGGGGAATATCAACTTGCTGATACCCGCGCGCTTTTCTCAATTTCCAGACAAAATCATCCAAGATGTTTCGGAGAATCGTTCCCTTCGGGGTCCATAACGGAAGTCCGGGACCGACGAGGTCGGAAAACGTAAACAGATCGAGTTCCTGGCCGAGGCGCTTGTGGTCGCGTTTTTTTGCTTCCTCGAGAAGCGTAAGATATTCCTCCAGCTCTTTTTTTGACTCGAATGCAACGGCATATATCCGCGTGAGCATAGGATTTTTTTCGTTGCCCTTCCAGTAGGCGCCGGCAACAGATACAAGCTTGAAGGCATCTGGTGGAATTTCTGCAGTGTTTTTCACGTGCCCTCCGCGGCAAAGATCTGTAAAGCCGTCCCCGGTCCGGTACACAGTCAGATCTTTTTTTTCTTTTATAAAGTCTTTGATAAGATCGAGTTTGAACTGCTGGCCTGCAAAAAGTTTTTTTGCGCGAGCCGGGGATACAGTTTCACCAACAAAATCAAGGTTCCCGCGGATACTCGCGCGCATTGTTTCTTCAAGCTCGGGAAAATCTTTGTCGGCAATGGGGCTCGGGAGCTTGAAGTCATAATAAAAACCGTGCTCGATAACCGGGCCAATGCCGAGTTTTGCCTTTGGGAATTTTTTCAAAACCGCCATCGCCAGGATATGCGCAAGCGAATGGCGGATTTTTTCACTCATTGGTATTTCGTTGGTTTGCGACGTCATATAACCAAGCGCGAGTTCGTTGCCGAGCGCACGAGCTCGGCCTTTTGTTTAGTATACGAAGAATGTGAAGAAAAACAAGGGATTTAGGCAATCTCCATTGCTTCCTCACAGAGAATTTTAATTGATCCATCCCTGTCGGAGAGCCGGCCGCGCACCATAAGGATTTTTTCCTCTTGCCAGACAGAAGGGTTTTTAGTGAGGACTTTCGGAAATACGAGGATTTCTGTCCGCGTCGTCAGATCTTCGAGCGTGACAAAAAGCATCGGTTCTCCTTTTTTCGTGGTGATTCTTTGGATGCCGTTGACGAGTCCCGCGACCGTAATCATTCTATCGCGCATGGATGAGTTGAGATCGCGTATCGGGAGTGCAAAATTTTGCTTGAGCCGATCCGCGTATTCCGCGAGCGGGTGCTCGGTGACGTAAAGCCCCAGAAGCTCTTTTTCCCATTGGAGCCGCTCTTTTTTCGTCGCAGGGTCTGTCTTTTTCAAGTGGAGCGATACCGCTGCGGCTCCCGGTGTTGACGCAAAAAGCGATGTCTGGCCGCCGTGCATGTTTTTTTGCGATTCGCGGTTATATTCGAGAATCGTATCGAGGTTCGCAAGAATTTCATTCCGTTCGTCCAAGGAGTCGAGTGCTCCGCACTTCGCGAGCGATTCGACTGATTTTTTGTTGAAGTCCTTGTGCTGAACCCGTTCGGCAAAATCGGTGATTGTCGCGAATTTTCCGTTTTCGGCGCGCGCATCGGTAATCGCCCGGACAATGTTTGTTCCGACGTTTTTCACCGATTCAAGTCCGAATCGAATCGTATCCGGGGCGCCATCAGATCCCTTGATGAGCGTAAATTGCGCATGGGATTCGTTCACGTCCGGCGGGAGCACCGGGATTCCCATGCGTTTTGTTTCATCGATGATTTCAGCGATTTTTTCAGTATCTCCCGAATCAGCCGTAAGGACCGCGGTCATGTATTCCCCCGGGAAATTCGCTTTCATATACGCGGTTTGGTACGCCACGCGGCCGTAGCTTGCGGCATGCGCCTTATTGAAGCCGTAGGCCGCAAACGGCTCGATAAGCTTCCAGAGTTCATGCGCTTTCGACGCCGGAACGTCGTTTTCTATAAACCCCTTGATGAGTTTTTCCTTTTGCGCCTGCATTTCCGCGGGGATCTTTTTCCCCATGGCTTTTCGAAGTTTGTCCGCTTCGAGCCATGAGAATCCCGCAAGCTTTATCGCAATCAAAAGAACATCGTCTTGATAGGTTATGACTCCATTTGACTGATCAAGAATATCTTCCATTCGCGGGTCGAGGTAATGTACAAGCTTGGGGTTATGCTTGCGCTCGATGTATTTCGGTATTGATTCAAGAGGGCCCGGCCGATAGAGCGCAACCATCGCGTTAATATCGTGTATTGAGGTTGGCTTCAAATCCTTTAAATATTTTGTCATGCCCGAGCCGCCGAGCTGGAAAAGCCCCATGGTTTCTCCCCGCGCCAAAAGCTCGAATGTCTTTTTGTCGTCGAGCGGTATTGTTTCGATATCAACGTCCGTTCCCCGGTGCTCTTTTACGAGGCGAACCGCGTTCCCGAGGATCGAGAGATTTCTGATTCCGAGAAAGTCGAATTTGAGAAGCCCCGCGTCTTCCACCGCGTGCATATCGTATTGCGTTATTATTTTTCCTCCTTTGGGGTCAAATTGGAGCGGCACGTACTCGATAAGCGGAGATGGCGCAATGACAACGCCTGCGGCGTGGACCGAGATATGGCGAACGCATCCCTCGAGGCGTTTTGCTTTGTCGATTACGTCCTTGACTTCAGGTTCTGATGCATACATTTCTTTGAGCTCCGGCGCAAGCTCGAGCGCCTGGTCTATGGTCATGGGGAATCCCTGCATGCCCAATGGAATGAGTTTTGCAATGCGGTCTCCCAGCATATAGGGGTGTTTCAGGGCGCGGGCGACGTCGCGGACGACCGCGCGCGCCATCATGGTTCCGAACGTGCCGATCTGCGCGACTTTATCCTCGCCGTACTTTTGTTTTACGTATTCGATCATCTCGTCGCGCCGGTTATCCGCAAAGTCCATGTCGATATCAGGCGGCGAGGGCCGCTCCGGGTTTAAGAAGCGCTCAAAGGGAAGCCGGTATTCGCGTGGGTCGATATTCGTGATGCCGATGAGATACGTCACGAGAGATCCCGCAACAGAACCACGGATGTTTGTGAGAATGCCGTTTTTGTGAGCATGGTCAAGAAGGTCTGCGACAACCAAAAAATACGGCGCAAATCCTTTTGTCGTGATTGTCCCGAGTTCGTATTCGAGGCGCGTTATTGTTTCCGCGTCTTTTGTGACTCTTCGCTTCTCGACGCCCTCATACGCGATCCGCCGAAGTTCGCTCTCGTAGCTCGCGCCCCGGGGGAGATCGAGTTTTGGGAATGTCCATGAGCCAAGGGGAATATCTATCGCGACGCGCGACGCGATTTCCTGCGTATGCGCGATTGCTTCCGGGTGCGCCGGGAAAAGAGTCGCCATTTCCTGCGCGGAGCGCATGGAGAGGTTTGATTGGCGCATCGTGAGGCGGTCTTCGTCGTCTATCGCGGAACCTGTTTGGATTGAAACCATGATGTCCTGTGCTTCCGAGTCATCCGGCTTCACGTAGTGGACGTCGTTTGCCGCAACGATTTTTACTCCTGTTTTTTGCGAAATGCCGATGAGCGCTTCATTGACCGCTTTTTGCGCCGGAATCTCGAAGTGCGGCGCAAGTTCGAGATAAAAATTCTCCTTTCCAAAAATATCCCGGTATTCTTCGGTTATGCGGAGCGCTCGCTCGCGCTCGCGCGCCTGGATCGCACGGGGAATTTCTCCTCCGAGGCATCCCGAAAGCGCGATAAGCCCTTTCGCGTGCGCGCGCAAAAAGTCTTTGTCTACCCGCGGCTTATAATAGAATCCTTCGAGGTGCCCCGCCGATACGATTTTTATGAGATTCTTGTATCCGTCGTAATTCGTCGCAAGAAGAGTGAGGTGGTATCGTTTTGAGTCTATCCCCGGGCGCTTGTCCCGCATCCCTTCGTAGGCAATATACATTTCAACCCCGAGGATGGGGTTGATTCCGCGCGCCTTCGCCTTTTTATAAAATTCGATGGCGCCATAGAGATTCCCGTGGTCGGTGAGCGCGAGAGAATCCATTTCAAGGCGCGCCGCTTCTCGTATGAGATCATCAATTTTCGCAAGGCCGTCGAGAAGGCTATAATGGCTATGAACGTGGAGATGGGTAAATTTCATTGTGTTATAGTGTAGGGTTTCCGAGCGTTGTTTGTACCAAGCGGGCAAATCTTCTCGCTACGCGCAAACCCCCAGCGCGGGTTTGCGCTGCCCTTCGGCCTCGCTCGCCCCATCTTTTCTGTTGAAAAGAGGGGCACCATGCCCGCTCGGCCTCAGAGGCCGCTCGAATACTTGCCCGCTTGGTGAAGACATTTTGGTCCGTTTTGTACACAACGTGATTGTTTCTTACATGGTAAGTATAGCGAGTTGGTTTGTTAAGGCAAATTTTATGGAGATTATCGGAATAGATGAAGCGGGGCGGGGCCCCTTGGCAGGCCCCGTTGTTGTCGCCGGGGTAAAAATCCGGAGTTCGAAGAAAACAACGCATATTTTTGCTGGGATTCGGGATTCCAAAAAACTCTCTGCAAAAAAACGGGAGGAATGGTTTTCCGTACTCACCTCGCGCCCGGAGATTGAATACGCGGTCGCGCGCGTGTGGCCCGCGGTAATTGATCGGATGAATATTTCGCGCGCGGCAAATCTCGCGGCGCGCCGAGCGCATTGGAAGCTTTCGCGCGGCCGCGGGGGAATCTATGCATTGCTTGACGGCGGACTGTACCTGCCGGATTCGATTTTACAGGAGACAATTATAAAAGGCGATGAGAAAATTCCTCTTATCGCGGCTGCGTCAATCATCGCAAAAGTCACGCGCGACCGGATTATGGTGCGGCTCCATAGGAAGTATCCTGAATATCGATTCGACCTCCATAAAGGGTACGGAACAGAGCTCCACCGTAAAATTCTAAGATCAATCGGGCGGTCGGCGGCGCATCGGGCGTCATTTCGCTTCTGAGTTTATTTTGTGTTGCCAAGTCGCAATTTATTTGATATCATCATCACCATGGTTGTCCGAATGAGGCATACGAAGGGGAAGCGCAATCGCATCCGTTCCCACCACGCCCTTACGCCAGGGCGCCTTGGCGTCTGCGGCCACTGCGGAAAGCCCGCGCGGCCCCATATTATCTGCAAAAATTGCGGATGGTATGGTTCAAGGCAGGTAGTTGACGTTCTCGCAAAACTCGATAAAAAAGAACGGAAAAAGAAGGAGAAAGAGCTCGCCGCAAAAGAAGAGAAAAAATAATTTTCAATTATCAATTTTCAATGAATTTTCAATGGCCCAATTTTCAATCGAAAAATAAAGAATTCTGATCTGATTGAAAATTGAACATTGGAAATTGAAAATTAGTTAAATGGCTTCACGCCACCTCGCTCGTTCCATCGCAATGCAGTCCCTATTCGAATGGGATTTTGATAATAAGGATGCAAAAGTCCTGAAGGATGTTGTTGCGCGCAATAAAGAGGAGTACGGCCCCGGCATAGAGGAAGAATATGCGTTTATTGACCGGCTAGTCGAAGGAACGACGAAAAACATCGCGAAGATCGATGAAATCATAGAGAAAGCCGCCCCGGAGTGGCCGATTAACCAAATTACGGCGGTTGACCGCGCGGTCCTGCGGCTCGGGCTCTATGAGCTTCTCTTCGGGAAAAGAGACGAGGTTCCTCCGAAGGTTGCGATCAATGAGGCGATCGAGCTTGCAAAATCGTTCGGCGGGGAATCGTCGGGGAAATTCGTGAACGGGGTTTTGGGAACCGTATATCGCGAGATCGGGGAGCCGGGAAAAGAGTATCCGACGCGCGAGGAACTCGCCAAAAAACGGGCAGAGGAAGAGACAGAAGAAGAAAAAAAACAAAAAGAAAAGGAATAACATAATGTGAATCGTGGATTATGAATCATGAATTACGGGTGCGCCCTGATTCCTGATTCGTGATTCCTGATTCCGAAAGAAGCATGAATAATCTTTCGCGTTTGGAGGAGGTGCTTGGCGTAACGTTTGAAAATAAGGACTATCTCCAGCAGGCGCTCACGCACCGTTCGTATTTAAACGAAAATCCGAATTCGCGCCTCGGCCAAAATGAGCGTCTCGAATTTCTCGGAGACGCGGTTTTGGAGCTTGTCGTCACCCAGGACTTGTACGAAAGGTTCCCGGATAAGCCCGAAGGCGAGCTTACGAGTTTTCGCGCGGCTCTGGTCAATTCAAAAATGCTTTCTGACGTCGCGGTGTTCCTCGGACTCAATGAATTTCTTTTGCTCTCGCGGGGGGAAGCAAAAGACGTCGGCCGGGCGCGTCAATTCATTCTTGCGAATACGTTCGAGGCGCTTGTAGGCGCAATCTATCTTGATAAGGGGTATGAAGCCGCGAGAGAATTTATCCTTCGGGTGCTCATGCCGCAGTTGGAGAATGTGCTAACAAATAAGCTCTATAAAGATCCAAAGTCGCTTTTCCAGGAAGAGGCGCAAGATCGCGTCGGGGTTACGCCAACGTATGAGGTTCTCGATGAATGGGGTCCTGACCATGATAAGCATTTTGTTGTCGGCGTATATCTTGGGAATGAGCTTATTGCAAAAGGCGAAGGGCCCTCAAAGCAAATAGCGCAGGAAGCGGCAGCCCGCGCCGGACTTCACGAAAAAGGATGGCTCTAGCAAAAATTCCAAAACACAAATCTCAAATTCCAAACACATATCAATGATCAAAATTTCAAATACCAAAACACGTTTCGAATTTATGTCATTAGAATTTCGAGATTGTTTGTGATTTGGTGCTTAGGATTTGGAATTTTTGTTGTATGTATCTAAAACAGTTAGAACTAAGCGGATTTAAATCATTTGCTAGGAGTACTGTTTTGGAATTTCCGCCGAATATAAGCGCGGTCGTCGGTCCGAACGGATCCGGAAAATCGAATATCAAAGAGGCGGTTCAGTGGGTCATGGGTGAGCAGTCCATGAAATCGTTGCGTGGGAAAAAAGGCGAGGATTTGATTTGGAACGGCTCGCCCGCCGTACCGACAGGCGGCCGCCACATCCCGCGGATGGGAAAAGCGTCAGTCGCGCTTCATTTTGACAATACCGACGGCTCGATGCCAATTGAATTCAAGGAAGTTGTCGTCGAGCGAAAGATTTTCCGGGACGGCCTCAACGAATATTTTATCAATCATTCGCAGGTTCGCTTGAAAGACGTGGTCGAGTTTATGGCGCGCATCGGCCTCGGAGAGACAAAGCATAATATCGTTGGGCAAGGCGAGGTGGATCGGATTTTGCTCTCAAACCCGCGGGAGCGGAAAGCCATGCTCGAAGAGGCCTTGGGGCTTCGCGTATACCAGCTCAAGAAAAACGAGTCTCTGCGCAAGCTTGAACATACCGACCAGAATATGTCTCAGGTTGATGCGCTTTTGCGCGAGATTGCGCCGCATCTCAAATTTTTGAAACTGCAGGCGGAAAAAGCCCAAAAGCGGGAAGAGGTGGAAAAGGAACTGAAAGAATTCCAGAAAGTGTATTTTGTTCGGGAGCGCGCCGAGATCGAGAGCGGACGGAATGAAATTATGAAAGAGTCGGCGCCTCTTCGTGAGCGACTTGGGCGTCTTCAGAGTGCGATTCGCGCGCTTGAAGGGGAAATTGAGCAGGAAGAGAAAAATCTTCACGCGGCGCTTGCGAGCACCGAGGATACCGAGCGCGCAGCCCTCGAGAAACGGAGGAGGGAGCTTGAACGCGAGCTCGGGCGCCTTGAGGGGAAGCTTGAAGTAGAACGGGAGCGCGCGCGCGCGCCGAAAATCCGCGCAGTGAATATGCCGCTCGTTGAGGAAAAAGTGCGTTCGTTCGTGAACGCCGCGAAGTCAGCCCTTCTCGGAGACGACATCCAGCAGATCCGCTCCCGCGTCACCCTTCTTTTGGGGGATCTTGAAAAGCTTCTTGGCGAAATCCGAGAAGGCGTTTCCGAGGAAAAGCCGGAGGGCGATGAGAACCCGCTTATTGCAGAGCTCGAAGGGACGATTGAAACGCTACGAGGCGAACTTTCCGGCATCGGCGCGGATATGGAAAAAATCGAGAAGAGCCGCGAAAAAGAGGCGCATGAATCAAAAGCGCTTCAATTAAAAT
>Ga0155137_113_pt1 | contig 8791 bp, 8 predicted proteins | sample RifCSPhighO2_01_FD_106105 | JGI IMG/M metagenome (GOLD analysis project Ga0155137, IMG submission 106105) | Candidatus Sungbacteria bacterium RIFCSPHIGHO2_01_FULL_50_25
TACGAGCGGCTTTTACCGGTTGTGGGTGTTGACGCAAAAAACATCCTCGTATCGCTCGTAGAAATTGAAAAGCGGCACCTCCGTTTTTGGGAAGATTTTTTCCATGAGCCGGCGCCCCCGCTCGGCATATTCACAAAGTTCCGCATATCGCTTGCGGTCGCGGTCGCACGCATATTCGGGGATCGCGCAATTCTCCTCATTCTTGAATCAACCGAAATTCACGCAATCCGAGAATATTTTGCCGTATGGGACCGCTACCGTGATTCAGAAATGGGAAGTTCGATAAAAAAAATCCTTATCGAAGAGCTCCACGACGAAGAAATTGTCATTACGGGAACGGCCTCGCGCGGGCTTCGCGGTGGAAATATCAGAAATCTTTTTTTGGGATTAAACGACGGCCTCGTAGAAATTCTCGGCGTAGTGAGCGGCCTTTTTGCCGCGTTTGACCATACGTCATCCGTCGTCATCGCAGCACTCACCGTTGCAATCGCAGGGTCATTCTCCATGGCCGCAGGCGTATTTGCCGCGGAAAGCTCGGAAAACGAGATCAAAGAAGTTCACGACCGGAAGCGCGCGTTCCTCGACGACCGCGCGAGAACCGGCAAAGACGAACCTGAAGGAACCCGCCCCGTGGCATCATCTCTCATCGTCGGCATTTCTTATTTTTTCGGAGCGATGGTGCCGATTCTGCCTATTTTTTTCGGAGCGCGGGGCATCCTTATTTCCTTTCTCGCGAGCGGACTCATCGCAATCGTTATCGCAACCGCAATATCGTTCGTCACCGGCATGAATATTCGAAAACGAATACTCGTAAACACCGTAATTCTCACGCTTGCCGTCTCCATTACCTATACTATGGGAATCGTCGCAAAAAATATATTGGGCGTGAGCATATAACCCGCCATGATCCGCTTCACCATACTCAAAGAATCGGCGCGCTCCCGCGCGCGCGCGGGAATTCTTGAAACGCCTCACGGCATCGTGGAAACACCGGCGCTCGTTCCGGTCGCGACGCAAGGCGCCATAAAAGCGCTCACGATCGATCGGGTGTATGACGCAAAAACAGAAATCCTCATCGCAAATACCTACCATCTGCATCTGCGCCCTGGAGAAAAGACCATAGGAAAAGCCGGAGGACTGCATCATTTTATGAACTGGCAAAAGCCTCTTATGACGGATTCCGGCGGCTTCCAGGTTTTTTCGCTCGGATTCGGGGAGGATCACGGCGTCGGTAAGGTGCTCGCAAAAAAGCGGAAAAAAATAATCTCGACTGGCGACCAGCCGAAAAAACTTACCATCACGGAAGACGGTGTGGCGTTTCGCTCGTCGCTCGACGGACGCGAGGTTTTTCTCGGCCCGAAAGAATCGATCGATATCCAGGAATCCCTCGGCGCGGATATCATGTTCTCGTTCGACGAGTGCACGTCGCCCCTCGCGGACCGGGCCTATGTGAAAAAATCGCTTGAGCGGACGCACCGCTGGATCAAAGCGTCTTTGCGCGCGCGCCGCTCGCGCGCCGCTCTCTACGGAATTGTCCAGGGGTCCCATTTCAAGGACCTGCGCCAGAAGAGCGCCGCATTCGCAAACTCCCTTGATTTCGACGGGTTCGGCATCGGCGGAGATCTCGGCACCGGCAAAGACGTCACCAAGAGCATCCTCTCCTGGACCGTCCCGATTTTGGACAAGCGAAAGCCGCGCCATCTCTTGGGCATCGGAAAACTCGACGACCTCGCGCTCATCATAAAAGGCGGCGCAGACACCTTTGACTGCATTGTTCCGACGCGCTACGCCCGCCACGGCATCGCGTTTACCTCAAAAGGGAAACTGAACATGGCGCAGAGAAAATTTCTTTCAGATACTGCGCCGCTTGACCCGAAATGCCGATGCACGGTGTGTGCGACGCACAAAAGAAATTATATTTCTCACCTCTACCGTGCAGGAGAAATTTCCGCGCTCTCGCTCCTCACATTCCACAACCTTTTTTATTACCACACGGTGATTGAATCCATCCGGCAGAAAATAAAAAACGGAAAGCTCTAACTTTTATATGCGCCTCCATCGCTTTATCGGACAATTTGATTTCTCGCAGAGCCTCACGTCGCTCGCCGACCCCCGTACGGTCCGCCGGATCATAAAAGTATTTCGGCTCGCCGAAGGCGATTCCGTCATTTTAAGCGATGGGAACGGGCGCGAGTGCATTGCAGAAATCAAAAAAATAGAGGGGAAAAAGATCTATCTGTTAATACGAAAAGAAAACGGCAGCGTCAATCGGGCACCCGGCGGGATTACGCTCTACTGCGCAATCCTCAAACGGGAGCATTTTAAGCTCATGGTCCAAAAAACGACCGAGATCGGAATTGCCGAAATCACGCCTATGATCACCGACCGCACCGTGAAAAAAGCGCTCAACCTCGGACGCCTGCAGGATATCGCGCGTGAATCAACCGAGCAATCCGGACAGCAATTCGTCCCGAATATCCGGGAGCCGGTTCCATTCGAAGAAGCGATCAAAGAAGCGCGAAACAAGAAAACTGTTCTCTTTTTCGACCAGACAGGCGGTCAATTCGAAAAGCGAACCGTCGCACATACGAAAGATATTGCGCTTTTTATCGGCCCGGAAGGCGGATGGAGCGATACGGAGCGCGCCGTTGCCGCTGCGCATGGCTGGCACATCGTGCGCCTATTCCCGACGGCACTGCGCGCTGATACCACAGCCATCATTGCAAGCTTCCTCGCATCCAATTCCCAAACAAGCCCGCATCCGGTAGAATAGGAGATATGAATCCCGTGAGAGATCCCTCGCTCAAAAAAATAGCGCGGCTCCTCCATATGGGATATTAGGAAACAACGTCGCATTTTAATCTATAAATCTCTAACGGGATGAAAACAATCGCACATGATGAAAAACGGTATATGATACGGCTCGACGCCGGGGAAGAGCTTTTTTCGTCGCTCATTTCATTTGCCGAGGACTCCGGAATCCGCTCTGCGTCGTTTACCGCAATAGGCACTGCGCAAGAAGTCATTCTCTCGTGGTACAATCTTGCCAAAAAACAATACGAAGACACGGCCATTGCCGATAATCTTGAAATACTCGGAATCACCGGAAATCTCGGACTCCTTGACGGAAAACCGATTATACACGCGCACGGAACATTCGGAGACCGCGGGCTCTCTGCAAAAGGAGGGCACATAAAAAAACTCGTGGTCCTCGCAACCTGCGAGGTAAGCCTTATACGATCCGAAGGTGCATTTGAGCGCAAGCCGGATGAAGCAACAGGACTTAATCTTCTCATATGACGGATAAAATACCCTTTAGTGATTTTAAAAAAATCGATCTTCGCATCGCGCGGGTTGAATCGGTTGAGCGGATCGAAGGATCTGATAAGCTTTTAAAGCTCGCGATCAATGCAGGAGGGGAGGCGCGAACGCTCGTCGCAGGAATCGGCGCGTCGTACGAGCCGGAATCGCTTATAGGGAGGGGGATTGCGGTGGTCATGAATTTGGAGCCGCGCGTTATTTTTGGTGTTGAATCAAACGGCATGCTTCTTGCGGCTGACGACGGCGGACCAGTACTTTTGGGGACCGACCGCAGCGTGCCGCCCGGAACAATAATAAGGTAATGCGGGGAGAGCTTTGGATCTTCCATCAGAACTGAAAAAACGAATAGTGGGAGACGTCTCAACCGACGCCGAGACCATTGAACGCGCGAGCCACGACGCAAGCATTTTTGAAATGCGTCCGTCGGTCGTCGTATTCCCGAAAAACTCCCAGGACATAAAGGCCCTTGTCAGATTTGTAAGCGAAGAAAAAGAAAACAACCCAGCCCTCTCGCTTACCGCGCGCGCGGCGGGAACGTGCATGTCGGGCGGGCCGCTCACAACTTCGATATCTGTAGCGTTTACAAAATATATGAATGCGATCGGCAATACCTCGGGCTCCCGCATCACTGCAGAACCCGGAGCATACTACCGCGATTTTGAAAAAAAGACCATTTCGCAAAATCTCCTGCTTCCCTCGTTTCCCGCATCGCGCGAAATGTGTGCGATTGGAGGCATGATCGCAAACAACGCCGGGGGAGAGAAAAATATCAAATACGGAAAAACCGAGCGCTACGTCAAACGACTCTGGGCCGTGCTTTCGGACGGCAATGAATATGAATTTGCTCCTTTGAGCGAGCGCGAACTTGAAGCGAAGCTCCATCTCCCGACATTCGAAGGCGACGTATACCGAGGTGTCTCTTCAATCGTGAGAGAGCACCATGCCGCCATTGAAAATGCGCGGCCGCATGTATCAAAAAATTCTGCCGGGTACGCGCTCTGGAATGTATGGAATCCGGATACAAAGATTTTCGACCTGACCAAACTCTTTGTCGGATCCCAGGGAACGCTCGGCTTAATCACAAAGGCGGAATTCGAACTCGTGCCGGTGCAAAAACATTCCCAGATGATCATACTCTTTTTGCCGTCAATCGATCTCTTGAGCGAGCTCACTTCCGCAATACTCCCGCACAAACCGGAAAGTTTCGAGGCCTACGACGACCATACGCTCAAACTCGCGCTCAAATTCTTTCCGTCCTTCGCGCGGCTCTTAGGGCTCAAGAATCTTTTTTCGTTCGCGCTCCATTTTCTGCCGGAACTTTTTCTCCTATTAAGAGGCGGATTGCCGAAACTCATACTCCAGGCGGAGTTTACCGGAGACGACCTCGGGCTTGTCGAGGAAACACTCCGACGCCTTGAGAAAGATATTAAGCCATTCGGCGTCCGCTATCGCATTGCAAAATCAGCTTCCGACGTCCTCAAATACAAGCTCATCCGCCGGGAATCATTCAATCTCCTCAGAAACAGAATCAAGGACCGCCATACCGCACCCTTTATCGATGACTTTGTGGTGAATCCGGAAAAACTGGAAGAATTTTTGCCGAAACTCAATGAAATCCTTTCGCGGTATAACCTCATCTATACAATCGCGGGACACATGGGAGACGGAAATTTCCACATCATTCCTTTGATGAATTTCCATGATCCGAGCGAGCGCGCAATCATCCCGGAGCTATCGAAAAAAGTGTATGACCTCGTATTCCAGTATCACGGATCGACCACGGGCGAGCATAACGACGGATTGGTTCGCGGGCCGTTTCTCAAGCAGATGTTCGGGGAAGACGTATACCGCCTCTTTGTCGAGACAAAACGAATCTTTGATCCTAAAAATATCTTCAATCCGAACAAAAAAATCGGCGTCAGCATGGACTACGCGTTCCAATTCGTGAGAAAAGATTAAAACGGTGCTACAATATCTTTCATGAGCATCCGCGCATACAAAAAAATCCTTCTGATACTCGCTCTTTTTTCCCTTATGATCGGCGTTACTGCGGGCATGCTTGATACGCTCAAAAGGCGGCAGGAGGCCTATTTTGCCGCGCTCTTTTCAAAAACAAAAGAACCCGAGGGAATATCGCTCACCGAAGAAGAAGTCGCCGATCTTACGAAATCTTCGGTCGTGCGGATCTACCATAAAATCACGGGGGAAGCAAAAATTCCGTCATTTACCATTGATCTCGACGCGCTTGAAATAAAGATCGACCAGCGGAAAATCCGAACCGTCCCGATAGACTATGAAATCATGGGAAGCGGCGTCATCGTCAGCCCCTCCGGATTCATAGCGACAAATGCGCACGTCGCTTCCCCGGAGATGGGAAAATTTTTGAGCGTTCTTGAAGTATTTTCCATTGAGTTCTTTAAAGATTCATTCTTCCAGACGGCCGACGGCGAGCCCTCCGCCGCCGAACAGGCGCGATTCGAACGCGCGGAAAAACTTGCGGAAAAAGAATTAAAACGCCTTGTCGAAGAAAGTTCGTTTGATATTGTAGACGAACTGAAAATCCTCGATCCCTCTTCAAAAGCGGAAAATCTTGAAGATATCACAAAAGGCGGTTTCCCGGCCCAGGCGGTATATACAGAACAGGACTATATCGAGAACGACCGGGATATCTCCATACTGAAAATAGAGGAGAGCCGCCTTCCGGCGCTTCCCATCGAAACGCGGACCGAACTTCCCATTGGGCGCACGGTCTTCGCATTCGGATTTCCGGCTACGGCCGAAGTACACAAAAAAGACCTTCTTCAAGCGTCGTTCACCCGCGGCATCATAAACGCCCTCAAAAGCACGGAGATGGGCGAATTCAAACTCTACCAGCTTGACGCAAAAATTTCCCAAGGATCATCCGGCGGGCCGCTTCTCGATGAAAAAGGAAACATCAAAGGGCTCATTACATCACAAACATCGGAGTTCGAACAGGAGAGAGGCGACAATTTCGCATTCGCCATTCCTTCGCCAATTGTAAAAGACGCGCTCGACGCGGCATCCATAGAGCCGGCGGCAGGCGCATTCTATCAAAACCTTCTTTCGGGCATCGAATCACTCCGGCAAAAACGCTGCAAAGTAGCTCTCACGAAATTCGAAGCGGCGCGCGATACGCACGGAGCGTTTCTTGCTTCTGATACTCTCGGAAAATATATTGCGGCATGCGAGCGGCTTATCGAATCAGGAAAATCGATTGACTCCCGATTCGACGAAACCATCGAATTTTTGAAAACGGTCGGCCCGCTTTTCTGGCTGATTATCGGCGTCGTATTGATTGGAGGGGCGCTTGGCATCATTGTTATCGCCGTGCTCAAGCGCCGGGTGCGGCATACGGAAGAATCTGCGGCAGGACTCTCGCAATCGGCGGACGACACGCCGAAAGGCGGGGGAACCTCTTTGCCGGGAGGGGGGATAACTCGCGGAAATCTCGCGCACGAACGAAAACCCGCCTACACCGCATTTCTCACCAAACGCCAAGAACAAAAGGAAGAAACCGTACACACCGAAGCAGAACTCGAAGCGATCAAATACGCAAAAACCGAGCTCAAAGCCGGCTATAAAGAGGATCAGATCATTGAGGCGCTGAAAGCAAGCGGCTGGCAGGAAGAAGCGGCGGAAAAAATCATGCTTCTCGCGAAAGTGGAATAGTCAGATAAATGCTCCGCCGACGGCATCTTTGTACCCCCGCAAAAATGTTTCGGCATTTTGCGAAGAGCTGCCCTCAATCGTGAGGCGGCGAACAAGAAGCGCGCCCTTGCCCGTTTGTATGCAAAGCGGGTTTTTTGCTGATTGAAAAACAAAGCCGGGCGAGCCGTGTGCCGCGTGTTCCGAAGCCGCTTCGGCTTCGTCAATCCGGATCCGGTGCTGCCTGTCATCTTGGGGCCACATGGTCCACGAACCCGGCCATGGGACAAATGCACGAATTTGGCGCTCGATCTCCTCGGCGGCTTTTTTCCAATCAATCCTGCCATCTTCTTTTTTCAGGATTTTGCTGAATGTCACTTTTGATTCGTCCTGCGGCATCGGCTTAATTTCCCCCGAAATCCATTTCGGAAGCGTTTCAACCAGAAATTTCGCTCCCTCTCCGGCAAGCGCATCGTGAAGCTTCGGATACGTTATTTTTGCATTTTTCATTTTGAATTTTGAACTTGCCACAATCGGCCCATGATCCATCAATTCATCCATCTCGATTATCGTAATACCGGTTTCTGCATCGCCCGATAAAATTGTGAATTGTATAGGCGAGGGCCCGCGCCAGCGGGGGAGAAGAGAGGGGTGGATATTCAGCGCTCCCAGCCGGGGCTTTCCAATAATCGCTTTCGGAATTATCTTCCCGTATGCCGCGACAACAAAAAGATCCGCTTCCGGCAATTCAAGCGTAGAGCCCGCGGATTTTAATATCTCCGGCTGATACACGGGAATTTTTTTTGACTCCGCGAGTACCTTGACAGGCGGAGGAGTAAGAAGCTGTTTTCTGCCCGCGGGCTTATCGGGAGTCGTTACAACGCCAGAAATTGAATATCCCGCTTGGATGAGGGCGTCGAGCGAAGGAATCGCAAACTCCGACGTCCCCCAAAAAAGGATTTTTGACGAATCGCTATTTTTTATCATCTTCTTCAAAAATATGTTTCGCTTTATCGATAAAAAGCGCCCCTTCCAAATGATCGAGCTCATGCTGAATGACGCGCGCGAAAAACCGGGTTGCTCCACGGGTAAACTTTTTTCCGTGCTCGCCATACGCGCTCACCGTAATCTTCTCGAACCGCTTTACCTCGCCGAATTTTTTCGGTACCGATAAACATCCTTCGGCTCTCTCGAGCTTTATTTTCGATTGCTTAAGCGCTTTTGGATTGATGAACGCGTAATACTTCCAGTCCCGCTTCTCATACGCTTCTTTCTCATTTCCTTCTTCGTCGCGAATCTTGCCGTGCTTCACTCGTTTTTCTCCGTCTTTTTCAATACGGTCAATTTCCTCTGCTTCCTCGGAAACAATAAACAAGCGCAAAGACTGGCCGACTTGGGGCGCGGCAAGGCCTACGCCGTTCGGCGTTTCCTTTAACGTCAGTTTCATATCTTCAATCAAGTCTTGAATCCTCCTTGACTTGATTGCGTCAATCGAAATATCCTTTGCAACTTGGCGAAGGACGCTATCAGGAATTTTTGCGATTAGAAGTTTTTTTGCCATTTTTTCGTTTTTTTCGCGATGTTCTTTCTAACACCGCACCGGGCCGCTTTAACAATCCCTTTATCGCCGCAAAAAAATATTTTCCGCGCGCCTCCACGGGGAGATCAGCTTTTTCCAGGACGCGCCGCGCGAGCGCCCGCAAGTCCGATTCATAATAGAGCTTCGCAATGCCGAGGTAGGCCGCAAAACGCTTTGGCTCGGAAAGCATTGTCGAAAGATCGTCCGCAAGAACGTGCTCTTTTG
>Ga0155137_141_pt1 | contig 8527 bp, 5 predicted proteins | sample RifCSPhighO2_01_FD_106105 | JGI IMG/M metagenome (GOLD analysis project Ga0155137, IMG submission 106105) | Candidatus Sungbacteria bacterium RIFCSPHIGHO2_01_FULL_50_25
CGTTCGGCATCCGTCTCAATAAAAAAGCGTTTCGTGAAGCGCGGTCGGAGACCCATTCCCTTGTGAGTGAACTCGGCGCGTATCTTGGAAAACCCGTAGACTATTTTTATGATATCGGATTCCCAAAAGACGGCGATCCTTCGAATCTTCCGGACACGCTCATTATTGCAGAAGACATCGTTCCCGAACGCTTTTTGGAGATTGCCTATGCGGTTCACGCGCTTCCCGGGGTTGAAGTATTCGAGAATTTCCGTCGCATCTATCAGGCGCCGCTCGCCGCGGCGCATGCGGTCGGATACCTTGGGTTTGCGACTGAAAACGATATTAATTCCCGCCCAGAAATATCTGCGGATGATCGCGTCGGGAGAAGCGGGATCGAAGCGTACTATGACAGCATTCTTCGCGGCAACGAGGGGAAAAAGATAGTCGAAATCGACGCGCTCGGACGCGAGACGCGTTTTAAGCTTCTCGAGAATGCTTCACAGGGAGCTTCGCTCGAACTCACGCTCGATAAGGAGCTTCAGGAAGCAAGCTATCGCGTGTTTTCGTCATATTCCGGAGGCGTAAAAGCGGGAAGCGTTATCGCGCTTGATCCGAACACGGGCGAGGTTCTTGCGCTTGTGAGCTATCCTTCGTTTGACACGAATCTTTTTTCCGGCTCGTTATCGCAAAAAGAATTTTCATCAATTCTTGAAAATCCGCTCCGCCCGCTCGTGAATCGCGCGATCTCCGGCGAATACCCGCCCGGGTCGACGGTAAAGCCGATGTTCGGGGCGGCGGCGCTCGCCGAAGGCGTCGTGACCGATACCAGGAAGCAAATATATGATCCGGGATATATAGAAATCCCGAATCCCTATAAGCCCGGAGAAGTAACGCGATTTCTTGATAACAAAGCGCACGGCTGGATTGATTTTTATGATGCAATCGCGGTTTCCGCGAATGTCTATTTCTATATTGTCGGCGGCGGATATGAAGGAATGCCGGGCCTTGGCATTGAGCGCCTCGAGCGCTACGCTCGGGCGTTCGGATTTGGCGCGCCATTGGGCATTGACCTTTATGGAGAACAGCCGGGGCTCTTCCCAAACCCCAAGTGGAAAGAAACTGCAGAGCCGGATAACCCCATGTGGCGCGTGGGCGATACATATAATGTTTCGATCGGACAGGGGGGCGTTAAAGTGACTCCGCTTCAAATCGCATCAATGACCGTGATATTGGCAAACGGAGGGACGCTCTGGCGGCCGTATCTTTTAGAAAAAGCCAGAGCCGCAGACGGCGCGGTCGTGAAAGAGCAGGCGCCTGAAGTGATTCGAAAGGATTTCGTGTCCGAGAAATACATCAAGGAGGCGCAAAAGGGAATGCGCCAAGCGGTCGAGTCAGGGACGCTCCAGCGCCTGAAAAATCTTCCGGTGCGTGTCGCGGCAAAAACAGGTACGGCGCAGGTCGGGAAAAACGCCCCTCCTCATACATGGGCGACGGTGTTTGCGCCGGCGGACGACCCGAAGATCGTGGTGACGGCGGTCTTGGAGCACGGAGGCGAAGGGGCGACCGCGGTTGTACCGATTGTTCGGGATATTCTTGATTGGTATTTTCTTTATCGGCCGAAGGCAAAGACTATCCACAATTGACAAGTTTCCTTTCCCATACTACACTTGATTGCAATTATTTTTTGTTCTCCGCCGACAAAAAACCGCCATTAGAAATGAAAGGCGGAGAATATCCTGAGCGAAGTCGAAGGATTACATAACAATATCATTTATGACAGAATATTTTTCAGAGGAAGGACTCGAACGGCTGAAGCAGGAGCTTGAGGAGTTAAAAACATCGAAGCGCCATGAAATTGCGGCGCGGCTTGAGCACGCAAAAAGCTTGGGCGACCTTTCGGAAAACGCCGAATACCAGGAAGCAAAGGAGGAGCAGTCGCTTCTTGAGTCGCGCATTGTCGAGATGGAAGAAACGCTTCGCAACGCCGTCATCATAAAAAAGGATACCCGTTCTGATCTTGTTCAGATTGGTTCGACCGTAAGGGTAAAGTCCGAGCACGGCGAAGAGACATTCACGATTGTGGGCTCTGAGGAAGCGGACCCGAAAGAGGGAAAGATTTCGAATGAGTCGCCTCTCGGAAAATCGTTTTTGGGGAAAAAAGCGGGGGATACGGTTGAAGTAAAAACCCCGGGTGGGGGAGTCCACTATTCGATAGTGGGTATACAATAACCGCGTTCTTTAAAAGGCGGCGAGCTGGAAAACACGCCGTTTTTTGTTTACTATTGAGGTATGCCAGGTAGTAATACTTCGACATAGCTCAGTGCAGGCACCTCGGCATTTATAAGCGATTGTGGTACTACAGGGCATAGAGAGAATAATTGTGATGTATTTAAAATAATAACTACAGGGTTTTGTCCCGGCGCGCCGTCGGGACAGCCGAAGTCTACTACCGGGTATGGCACTAGAAGAGATTAGAAGCGAACGAATTAAAAAATTAAGCGAGCTTAAAAACCGCGGAATGGAAGGGTATCCGGCGGATGTTTCGCGTACGCATGAAATTGCGTCGGTTTTGAAACGGTTCCCCGCGTTTATGAAAGTTCGAAAGGCAAATACTATTGTTGGGCGCATCATGGCGCTCCGCGGCCATGGAGGCGCGACATTTGCCGATGTGAAAGACGGCTCGGCAAAGATGCAGGTGTTGTTTAAAAAAGATGTTCTCGAAGCGGAGTACGACCGTTTTTCCAATATTGCGGATATCGGGGATTTTCTAGAAGTCACCGGCAAAGCATTCAAAACAAAAAAGGGTGAGCCAACCCTTGAAGTGCATAAGTGGCGGATGCTCGCAAAATCCCTTTTGCCTTTGCCGGAAAAGTGGCATGGGCTTCAGGATGTTGAGGAGCGATTTCGTAAAAGATACCTTGATTTATTGGTGAATGAGGGCGTCCGCGAGCGGTTTTTGACGCGCGCAAAAATAATTTCAGCGCTTCGTGCGCTTCTTGAAAGTTCGGGATTTGTCGAGGTGGAGACGCCTTTGCTTCAGCCGATTCCGGGAGGAGCTCTTGCTAAGCCCTTTCGAACGCACCACAACGCCCTTGATATTGATTTGTATCTTCGCATCGCGCCCGAGCTTTATTTAAAACGCCTCTTGGTTGGCGGGATTGAGCGCGTGTATGAGATCGGCAGGAATTTTCGGAACGAAGGGATTGACGCGACCCACAATCCGGAATTTACCATGCTTGAGGCATACGCCGCGTATTGGAACGAAGAAAATATGATGACGTTTGTCGAGGACTCGATTATTGATCTCGTAAAAACAGTTATCGGGAAAAAAGCTGAGGTGTCGTACGATGGAAGCGCGATTCAGTTCAAAAAATCGTTTCCGCGCGTTGCGTTCAAAGACCTCTTGAAAAAATATGCGCTTATTCCCGACTATGACTCGGAAACGCGGGATGGGATTGCGCTTCGCGCGAGGCAACTCGGCATTGATGCGGCTCCGCACGAATCAAAAGGGAAAATCGCGGATGAAATCTATAAAAAAATCGCGCGCCCGAAACTCATCCAACCCGTATTTGTCGTGAATCATCCTCTTGATATTTCGCCGCTCGCCAAAAAGCGCGCGGAAAATCCTACTGAAGTCCGCCGATTCCAGTTAATCGCGGGCGGAATGGAGCTTGCAAACGCATTTTCCGAATTAAACGACCCGTTGGATCAGCGTGTGCGCTTCGAAGAGCAAGAGACAATGCGCGGATCGGGCGAAGAGGAAGCCCACCGGATTGACGAGGACTATATCGAAGCAATGGAATACGGCATGCCTCCTGCCGCAGGCCTTGGCGTTGGGATTGACCGCCTTGTCATGCTTCTCACAAACGTAAAAAACGTCCGCGAGGTTGTATTCTTTCCGACATTAAAGCCGAAACAGTAGAATCATGCTCGACATCAAGTTTATTCGAGAAAACCCGGATGTTATAAAGGAGGCCGTGAAAAAACGCGGGATGCATTTTGATGTGGATTTTTTGTTGGCTTCGGACGAAAAGCACCGTGCCTTTATTGCAGAGCGAGATAGCGTACGCGCGGGGCATAATGCAATTTCTGAAGAAATTTCAAGAATTGAAGGAGATGCGCGCGCAAAGAAAATCGAGGAATCAAAACAGATGAAGGCGGCTTTGCTTGAAGTAGAGAAAAAAGTTGTTGCCGCAGAGGAAGAATTTAACGAACTCATGCGCCGGCTCCCGAATATCCCGTTTGACGATGTTCCGGAGGGCAAGGATGAATCGGCGAATAAAATTCTTCGCGAAGCAGGGGAGAAACAATTGTTTTCTTTCACGCCGAAAGATTATATGGAAATCGCTTCTAACCTCGGCCTTATTGAAACCGAGCGCGCGGCAAAAGTATCGGGGTCGCGGTTTGGGTATCTTATGCGGGACGCGGTACTTCTTGAATTTGCGCTTGTCCGGTTTGCGTTTGATCGCGCGCTTGCAAAAGGATTTGTTCCTGTTGTGCCGCCGGTTTTGGTGCGGGAGGGCGCGATGCGCGCTATGGGCTATATTGATACCGAGGATGATCGCGAGGAACGGTATTTTTTGGAAGGTGACAAGCTGTTTCTTGTCGGGACGTCAGAACAGTCAATCGGACCCATGCACGCGGACGAAACATTTGCCGCGCGTGACTTGCCGCAGCGCTACATCGGATTTTCAACGTGTTTCAGGCGCGAAGCAGGATCATACGGCAAAGATACGCGTGGGATTTTGCGCGTGCATCAGTTCGACAAAGTCGAGATGTTTACCATAGCGCGGCCCGAGGATTCGCCGCGTGAGCACGAGCTTATGCTTTCTATCGAGGAAGAGCTTATGTCATCACTCGGAATTCCGTATCGCGTAGTTCTTCTTTCAACAGGCGATCTTTCGCGGCCCTCGGCAAAGACATACGATATCGAGGCGTGGCTTCCCGGACAAAACGAGGGGAAAGGCGAGTATCGCGAAACGCACTCAACCTCGAATACCACTGATTTTCAGGCGCGGCGGCTCAATATAAAGTACCGAACAAAAGACGGGGGAACAGAATTCGTTCATATGTTAAACGGCACCGCGTTTGCAATCGGCCGCACGATTATCGCAATTTTGGAAAATTATCAGGAGGAAGACGGTTCAGTGCGCGTGCCCGAGGTTTTGCGGCCGTATATGAACGGGGTTGAAAAAATTAGCCGTGCATAAGTCACAACCGCAGGATTGGGTGAGAACATGGATAGAGATCGACTCACGATCTCTATTTTCGAATTTCGAGTATTTCCGGCGCCGTGCGTCGGGCGCGCGCATGATGGCGATGATCAAATCAAATGCATACGGACATGGGCTTGTTGTGATCGCAAAGCTTCTTTCAAAAAAATATCGAGGCGTGTGGTTTGGCGTTGATTCGATTACCGAGGCGGTTCGGCTTCGGGATGAAAAAATAAAAAATCCTATACTCGTGTTGGGATACACGCTTCCTCGGCGGCTTTCCGAGGCGGTAAAAAAAGATATTATAATAACGATTTCCCATTTTGAAGGGATCCGTGGGCTTGTGCGCCTCAAGAATCTGCCGCGGTTCCATTTAAAATTCGATACCGGAATGCACAGACAAGGGTTTCAGGAAAGCGATGTTCCAAAGCTTATCCGGGAGTTGAAGCGTTTTGGGCTAAATCCCGACGGCATATATTCTCATTTTTCAACAGCGTCAAACCGTGCTTTCTCGGAAAAGCAAATCCAAGTATTTGAGCGTATGGTCGGGGAGGTGAAGCGCGCCGGGATTCCACCGGGAATTTTGCACATGAATAAGACCGAGGGCATCATAAATTTTCCCCAAAGCACATATGATATGGTTCGTCTTGGCATCGGGCTCTACGGGTATTATCCGGCGAAGGGAGTTCGTCTGAAGCCGGTTATGGCGTGGAAAACAATTGTGAGCGAAGTAAAACAAGTGGGAAAAGGGGAATGGGTGAGCTACGATAGAACCGAGCGCGTCGGACGCGACTCAAAGATCGCGATTCTTCCGATTGGCTATTGGCATGGATTTGACCGGGGGCTTTCCTCGAAAGGGGAGGTTCTTATCCGCGGTCTGCGCGCGCGCGTACTCGGGCGGGTGACCATGGATATGACGATGGTGGACGTAACTCGCATATCGGGCGTAGGCGTCGGTGATGAAGTTGTGATACTCGGCCGGCAGGCCCCGTTAGAGGCAAGACGCCGCAGGCATCTGCCGCGCTTCGGGCGCGGGCCTCTAACGGGGCAGGGGAAAGACGCGGTGAGCGCGGACGATATCGCAAAAAAAATCAATACAACCGCGTACGAAGTGTTGACGCGGATCAATCCGCTTATTCGAAAAATCTCCGTATGAATACGGGATCCCGCATTGTCTATATGCGCCGCAGTGAGCGCGCGAGAAAGCCGTCGCGGAAACGGAAAATAGCTTTCATATTCTTCGCGTTTCTTTTGTGCGCGCTTGCGGGGAGCTCGGTGTACCTTCTTCGCCATCCCGCGCTTCAGGTTACGGATATTTCCGTTGTTGGTCTTCGGCGCGTATTGCCTGCAGAGATTGAATTAAAAATTCGGGAAGAGCTTTCAGGAAATTTCTTCTACGTTATTCCGCGAAGCTCAATCGTACTTTTTTCTGCTTCGGCCTTGGAAGGCACGCTCAAATCCGCCATGCCCCGCCTTGCGTCTCTCCATATCACCCGTGAATTTCCATCGAAGATTTCGGTCGAAGCGCGCGAGCGGGAATTTTGGGCGGTATTTTGCGCGGGCGAGGGAGGGGAATGCGGATATATGGACAGGACAGGGTTTGTCTATGAGAGCGCTCCGCAATCAAGCGGTTCTTTGATTCTTTCGGTGCGAAAGGATACGGGATCGGTTGGAATACCTTCGCAGGCAATCGAGCCCGCTCTTGCGGAGCAGTTTGCGGACGCGGTGCGCGTTCTTAAAGAAGAGATTGGCGAAGACGGCGAATCGTTTTTTATATTTTCCGAGCTTCGCGATGAGTTTCGCATAAAAGTGAGAAGCGGATATACGCTCTATATAAAGCGCGATGATGAGTTTAAGAATACGATTGCGATTTTGAAAACGTTTTTGGAGAAAGAGGCGGGAGAGAACCGCAAAGATCTTGACTACATTGATCTTCGCTTCGGCAATAAGATTTTTTATAAATTGAAGTGAGGAGCAAATTGAAAAGCAGAAATATAAGACGCAAATATAATATAATTCTAAAAAAGCAATGTATCTATCATACGCTATAGCGTATGATAGATACATTGCGGGATGTTGATTAAAAAAAGTGATTTCATAAATTAGTGCGGCCCCGGACGCGAGCAGAGCTCGGTCGGGGCCGGTTGTGTCACCCTCTACGGCGGAGGGTGACGGTGAACTGCATGCCTAACCCAGTTGTGGCGTGCGCAGTTGGCGCGCGTCATACGCCACCTCCAAAAAAGGTGAACAGCGAAGCCGCGTTCAGCTGCCGAGGGGAAGCTGTCCCCATTCGGCCCTCCTCCTGAGGCCCCCCTTTTCGTGAATCTAGGGAGGGCTTGGCGGTTTCTCCGTGTGGCTTCCTGCCGGGGTGTGCCGCAGCCAGGCGGCATGTCGAGCCGTGCTTAGTGGCTCGCTACGTTGGTTCCCCGACGGCACGGAGTTCGTAAGCTCCCGCGCGGGATGACAGCATGGGCGAGTGGCGATCCCGTGGCATGAGTGCCTACCGAGTACGCCTGCCGGCCGTCATCTCTTCCGCGCGGAAGTTCTGTGTCAAAAAAGATCGAGAAGGGGAACCCTGTGCTGGGAAGAGTTTCCCCGGCCGGATCAGGAACAGAGGAGCGGCGAAGGATGCTCCCCTTTACCCAGTATGATTACTTTATACCAGATCTAGTGTATAGCGTCAAGTGTTCCCGAAAAAGTAGAAGGCCTCCGGTGCGAGGAGCGCACGGAGGCCTGTTGAGACGTGTGGCATAGCGCCACTTTCTGCGCTTCCCGAGAGCGGTTACTACCGGGAGCGCGGTGGGAGGTTGCCCCGCCGAAATGCGCTTTAGGCGCGTGGCGGGGTATTGAAACTTCTGCGCGGGAGCGGCCGACCGGAGCGGGCAACAACTTATACACGAGCGGACACGCCTACGCGGTTTCCCCTGATGGGGGCACGCGTGTTCTCCCTTTTGAAACCGGGCGAACGCGGCCCTCCACGTCTCTCTCAGGAGGCACCGGGCCTACTGCAGACGAACGCACACCGCTCCGCGCGCAGAAGGTAAAGCATGCATCCATGCGGTGGGGGCAAGCGCCAGACGCCCGATGAAGAGCGTGGACGCCGGGTTCGCTTTGCGTTCCCTCGTACTACTACGTGGACTGCGCCCCTCACCGCATGGAAGGTATAGATCGATAGAAAGATCAGGATATCCAGTATATTCCAATCTCAAAAATCATGTCAAATGCCATTTATGCACTCCCATGATTGTATTAAATTTGTTTTTTCGCTACGGCAGGCGGTAGATAAAAATCGAAGTTCCCGCGCGGCCGATGGGTTCATACCCACGGAGCCA
>Ga0155137_143_pt1 | contig 6681 bp, 6 predicted proteins | sample RifCSPhighO2_01_FD_106105 | JGI IMG/M metagenome (GOLD analysis project Ga0155137, IMG submission 106105) | Candidatus Sungbacteria bacterium RIFCSPHIGHO2_01_FULL_50_25
CCCGCTCCAGAGGATTCATATCCAAAAACTGTTCCCGCATCTTTCGTTTTTCAATGGTTCCGGTCGCTTCCAAAAAGCGATCGGCGAGCGTCGATTTCCCATGATCTATATGCGCGATGATCACAAAATTGCGGATATTTTCCATATGCGCTCTTTTTCTCTATGCATAAAACAGAATAAATGCGCTATTGCGGCTCAGGGGTTGTTCCGTCAAGCTCCTGAGGCAGAATATCCCTGCGAAATATCCGGCGCCCGACGGTCCCCACAAGCTCGAGAACCTCCTGATTGCCCAGAAAATACAATACGCCTCCGTAGATGATTGCGCCAGCCGCAAACGATGCAGCGCCTTGAATAAATACTCCCGCAAACGTATCGAGCGAGATAAAAATATTTACCGTCCGGAGCGTTCCGAACGCCGCAATGCCCGCAAGAAGCGACACCCATGCGATGCGAAAAAACTCGCTCCACGGAATAACCAACCTAACATCATGCGCAAATTCACGCGCTGCGTGAGACGCCAAAAAGAAAAAAAGAAACGTCATCTGCATCATCCCGCCGATCGCAAACGCCCACGAAATGCCGATAATCGCGATGCCATCCGCGCTTCCGACTTTTAAAAAGTGTCGAAAAAAATCAAAGAAGGATTCCGGCCCGTACTCGAATAATTTTATAAGACCGATGGCGGATACGATGGTAAACGCGGACGTCGCGCACGCGACAAAAAGCGGGGTCTTCGTATTCCCGACCGAGTAGTATGCGCGGACCAGGAGCGGAACAAGCGATTCAGCGACAATTGCGAGTGAAAACACGCCGAACACCGCCGCGGTAAGAATCGTATCGCCCCAATCGAATTTTCCGCCACCGAGCGCAACCCGCACGATCTGCGCCCGAAGGACATAAAATAAAACCGCGATCGGCGTCACCCAAAAAAAGATGGTTCTTACCGATCCGGAAAATACTGCCGTCCATTTTTCGCTGTCGCGAGCCGCCGCGTATTCGCAGAGCCGCGGAAACGTCGCAACCGCAAAGCTTAATCCGAAAACTCCCACGGGAATATATTGAAGATTATAGGCAAACTGAAGAACGGCGATGGATCCCGACAAGAGCGTTGACGCGATTGCGACAAAAGCGACGAACGTCAACTGCCAAAGCGAAAGCGTAAGCACCCGCGGGAGTGAAAGAAGATACACGCGCCGAAACGGCCCTTGCGACAATACTCGCAGCGAAAAAGACCGGATGTCCCGAAACGACGGGAACCGGAAGCCGAGCCGGTAAAAAGAAGGAATTTGAATTGCGAAATGGAGGAACGCTCCGAGAGAAACGCCGAGCGCAAGTCCGGGAAGTCCGAAGGCCGGCAGGAAAAAAAAGATCCCGGCGATAATGCCGATGTTGTAGAAAATCCCGGTGAGCGCATAGATCCCGAAAAGCCGGGCCGACTGAATTGCTGACGAAAGAACGCTCGAAAGCCCTAAAAATAACGGACTCAACAGCATGATCCGCGAAAGCCGCACTAAAAATTCATGTTCAGACGCGGAAAACCCGGGCGCAATCAATCCGACTATATACGGCATCGCAACGAACGCGATCCCCGAGAGAATGACGCTCGCAGAAGAAAAAACGAGTATGAGCCCTGCAAGAAATTCCCGAGCGTCCGACTCGTTTTTCCCCCGCAGATCAAGAAGAATGGGGATGATTGCCGCGGCCGCGGCGCCGAGAAGAAATACCGTATGGAGCAAATCAGGAATCTGAAACGCGGCGTAGTAGATATCGAGCTCGCGCGATGCGCCGAATTCAGACGCAAGCAGACGATCCCGGAATACGCCCAATATGCGGGACAATAAACCCGCGGCTCCGATCAAAAGAGCCGCGGCGTTTATCGAATATATTGTCCCGTTGAGAAAATTCACCCCATTATCTCCCTGCGCCTTCCACTGGAGGCTCTTTCCTCTTTTCAGGCGGCGTGCCGGGAGGAACGATATTCTCCAACGCGCCTCTTCCTGCGCGAAGGTTCGTAAGGATTGATTTGACCTCCTGATTGTCCTGATTCAGCGCTTCGATCTTCTCAAATTCGCTTATCGCATCGGCTTTGCGGCCTTTCCTATCATAAATAAGTCCGAGGAAATATCGGGCGTTCGAATAGTTTGCGTTGAGTGCCACCGCCCGCTCGAACTCTCCCTGCGCGCCGTCAAGATTCCCGGACTGGTAATAGAGGAGCCCCAATTGAAACGCAACGCCGATATCGAATGGCGCCGTCAGTTTTGCGTTCTCTGTCGACTGAACTGCGGTCTTCAAATCGCCGAGCCGAATCGCCGCTTGCGAAAGGAGAAAATGCGCCGCGGCAAAATCCGGCTTTATCTGGGCGGCTCTTTCAAGAACCGTCTTTACTTCTTGAAGTATCGTCTCGCGCGATTTTATCACCGCTTCGCGATCCTGGGGCGCGACCTGCGCAATTCGCAATTGAACATTATCCGCAAACGTAAGCCCCGCGCGTGCGAAATCAACATGCGCCGCGGGATTCAGGGGGCCGGCCGCAATCGCCTGCCGATATGCGTCAAGCGAAATTATCTCAGTCCCGGGAATAAACGGAATGATAAGCTCATAGAGCGCGCCTTTCGTGCGATAGAGATTCGGCTCAAGCGGCATCATCTGGATCGCCCCGTCGATTGCAATATTTGCAGAATTTACTTCCTGCTGGAATTCCGCCTGAACATTCTCGCCTTTTGCCGCGCGCTGGATAAGATTAGACACTCGCTGAACCTGGACCTGCACAAGCGCATTTGCATAGTTTATGTTTTTCGGCTCTGCCGCGAGCGCCTCGCGCAATTTCAGAACCGCATCGTCAAATTTCCCCCCATTCAGTGCGAGAACCCCTTCCTGGGCGGACGACGCCGCGCGGACGCGATTCAGCTCAAAATACGCGCCGGCAATTCCAAGCGACAAGAGAAAAATCGCGACAAGAGAAGAAATGAATACCGCCCATTGCGAATCAAATCTCACGTGCCGCTCGGAAAAATCCCACACCATCGAGCTAATTCCTCCCCCTCGCTCTCCGTGCCTTTTATCGGAAAGAATATATGAAAGCGCCCCCGCCAAGAGGAATAGAAGAATAACCAAAGAGAAATTCGCGGGATAGAGAAATGCGGCGATCACAACCGCGGCAAACCCTGCAAGGGGCCCCACGCCAAGCGCGGCCCATTCGTCATGCCCTTCCCGCTTTGCCGCAACCGCGCGCGAAAACGTGAATAGCGCAGCCGCAAAGAAAAGGATAATGCCGATAACGCCAAGAACGCCTACGGTCGGAAGAAGCGTTGAAACCCATGAAAATCCTTGGTTAAACCTAACACCCCAAAAGACGGTTTGATTCACCTGCGGATCTTTGTATTTCAGCCAGTCAAAACCGAATGTCGCAGGGCCGGAACCCAAAAGGGCATTGCTCCCGCCCTCGTTCATGACCGCGCGGCCGATATTCAATGTCGTCTTCATTGCGGGAGAAACTTCAGCCGGAAGATTCAACTGCTTCACGACGGGCTGGAACATATACATGAAGATCGAAACAACCAAAAGAACAATAGCAAAAAGATATCGCCAATCAAGGCCGCGCGCTTCGTTCCCCATCGCCGCGCGCGTTTCGCGCACGCTCCGGAATGTAAGCCCGAACAAAACGATCGCAACTCCGGCGAGTACCATCCAGGAATAGCTGTAATTGATAAGAAGAATGCACACGGCAAGAAGTGCGGTCGAGAGATAAAGCGCGATGCGAATCCATGCTTTCCATTCGGCGAGCTTCAGCGAAACAATCATCCCGATCGCCGTCGCAAGAAGCGCTGAATAAAAAAGCATGAGCCCGTTCATTGTCCCGACAACATTGAAGTTCTTGTCGCTTGCAAAATCAGCGAACCACTTCCACGGGACAGTATCGGTGAGAAGCTGTATTGCGGTAAATAGTGCACCCACCCCTCCCGCAACAACAAGAATAACAAGAAACATAACAGCGTCCCCTCGCGAGCGAAGCGATCCGCCCAAAAGCACCATCAAGAGAAGCCCCAAAAGAAGCGTTGAGATTTTTTCAGATATCGCGTCGCTGAAAATGAGCGATGTTGACCACGAAACTGAAAACGCAGTCGAGAGACCCCAGATAAGAAGGAGTGCCGCGCCAAGCCACAACAGAATCGAGTGCTGAAACCGGATCTCGCCCGACGTGAGCACCGAGAGAAGCCATACCACTCCCGCCGCGATGATAAGGATGCCGAATGAGGCTTCACGGCCGAATTCGGTTCCGATCTGCATCGGCAAAAACCAGAGCGGCAAGAGCGCCGCAATAGCGAATAATAAGTATTTTGCAACTGCGTCAAGATTCCCCTGCATTCCCACGAGATTTTTCATCATCCCGCCAACGCCGGAAGTATTGACGTTTTGCATAGATATTGTCTGATTATCCATAGTGATAATTAATTAATTTATTAAACTTTTAAATATGAACAGATCAAAATATCCTTTAATTATATCCGACCTTTACCAATAATCAATTGTGGATTGTTACACCATATTTCCATAAACTTTCAATGCGTACCGGAATCAATGCGCACCAGAATCCCCCTTCAGACCCCGCTTGGAAACGGGGTTTCCAAGTTCGTTTCCGATGTATTTTCATTATCAACTTTTAACTTTTCATTTTTAACTTTTACCTAATTATCGGCCCATGTTATAGAGGCGGACGTCGCTTGCCCCGTTAGAAGCCCGCACCAACGGTACGGCAGTCGCCTTTGGCGACTTGCTTCTAACGGGGTGAGGCCGTTGAAATTGCCCACAAATGAGCACTTGACAAGCATATCCATTTTCATATATACTGAAGATACAATTTGGGATTTCCCCACTGATCCCCGCCCCTCAAAAGGCGGGGTGACGACTTTTTACCCCGTTAGAAACTCATACAAGTACTTTGCTGAACCGAGAACGTAAGACGAATCCGTCTTGCGGCTTTTCCTTTGGTGTATCCAAGAACAGCACGAAGTTTCTAACGGGGTTTACGAGCCATAGAACTCTAAGAATCTTTCTTTAACTTTCTTAAAATCATCGTTATCAAGCGTCCCAATTCTATTGGTGAGCCGCTTCTTATCAAGAATTCGTGCTTGATTTAGCATAACCCAACGTTTTTCCTTATGTATAGTAATTTCTACATACCAACTGCCTTGTTTTTCTTGTTTGGTCATAGGCAATCCTAAAAACGAGTTGCCGGTGAATTTCTGAAATATTAAAATTGGCCGTGTAAATTTAGCTCCTTTCCCAAACATCTCCTCTCCTAAATTCATTCCCAAGCTGCACCACCATATATCTCCCTGCTTAAAAACGATCTTCCTTTCGTTGTCCCACAAGGAAATTTTTAATCGGCACCATTCCTGAATTAATTTTAGATAGTCAGTAATCATAATGTTTGATAATTGATAATTCGTTACCTTCCCATGTTGTAGAGGCGTTTGACTCGCCCCGTTAGAGATGCAGATGAAATAGATGTCTTACCCTTTTCCCTTTCTATCATTCCTATTTCTTGTTACGGGTCATTAAAAACACGTTATATCTCTAACGGGGTAAAGCGGGGGGTGAGGCGCGCGGTTGACCGGTAAAAAACATGATGCTATAATTGTGCCACCATGAAAACAAAACTTTCTCATTATTATATAATCCTCCGCCCGGAACCGGAGGGAGGATACACGGTCATCGTCCCGTCTCTCGCTGGATGCGTTACATACGGACGCACGCTCCGCGAAGCAAAAATAATGGCGGCTGATGCTATCAAGGCATACATTGAAAGCCTGAAAAAGCATCGCGAGCCGATTCCAACTGATACCGAAACCTTCTTTGCGACGCTCGATCTTGCTCATGCCCCGGCTTCCTAGTATTACGTCCAGGACTGTTATCGCGTTTCTCCGCGCGAGCGGCTTCATCGAAGACCATGCGACGGGAAGCCATTTTGTTTTTCTGAATCCTGCAACAAAAAGGCGTGCCGTAGTCCCGCGCCATCCAAAAGACCTTCCGAAGGGAACACTTTTTGCGATACTCCGCGAGACCGGATTTCGAAGGGAGGACTTATTAAAATTTCTCAAGCGTAAATAACTCATTTTGTTTAATTCCCGAAGTTCCCGCTCTGCGGGATTTTTGGTTTCTTCATTTTTTTGCTTCATTATGACACTCATTGGAAATTGGTCATTGAAAATTGATAATTCGTTACAGTCCCATATTATACAAACGCTTAATCTCATCCGGCGTCAAAGCCCTGTTATATACGCGGACTTCGTCAATGAGGCCGTTCCAAAATCGGCCTACTTCGAGATCGACTGACACTCCTATTCTTATCACATTCGCGGTATTCGTAGTTGCGGCCGGAATAGTTCCGACATACGACATAGGCTGCTGGACGGCATTCAAATAAATTTTTAGTCTGGCCGCATTTCCGCTCTGCGTACCGTCAAAAACCGCTACCACATGTTCCCATGAATTAAGGTTATGAAGATTACCGATACTGTAGCCGTAATTTGAGCCATCTAATTGGAAAGCAAAATCGTCGGTACCGACAGTCTCTAATTGCCATGAATATACCTTACCGTCACTGTCGGATTTCGATATAATTCTTGGACTGTTGCCTGATATATTCTGTTTCACCCACGCCGATACGGTTAAATAAGT
>Ga0155137_122_pt1 | contig 6604 bp, 7 predicted proteins | sample RifCSPhighO2_01_FD_106105 | JGI IMG/M metagenome (GOLD analysis project Ga0155137, IMG submission 106105) | Candidatus Sungbacteria bacterium RIFCSPHIGHO2_01_FULL_50_25
CCCTATTTTTTCACCGCGGATGATTTTTACGAGATTCCCCTTTTTGAAGGCGTCGAAAACGATCACCGGAATCTTATTCTCCATCGAAAGCGCGACTGCGGTGAGATCCATCACACGAAGACCCTTTTTCACCATTTCCAAGGGATTGATCTCCCGGATAAATTTTGCGCCTTTATTTTTCTTAGGATCAGCGGCAAACACTCCCCGGACGTTCGTCGCCTTCAAAATCGCGTCCGCTTTGATTTCGCTTGCGCGAAGCGCGGCTGCGGTATCGGTTGAGAAATACGGACTCCCGGTTCCTCCGGCGAACACAACGATTCTTCCTTTCTCAAGATGGCGCAGGGCGCGCCTCCGAATAAAGGGCTCCGCGACTTCTATCATGGCCATTGCAGACATTACTCGGGTATATAGTTTATGCTTTTCAAGCTCTGACTGTAAGGCAAGCGCGTTTATTACGGTTCCGAGCATCCCCATTTGGTCCGCGGTCGCGCGGTCAATCCCCATATGAGAAAGCTTCTCCCCGCGAATGAAATTTCCTCCGCCGATTACAATCGCAATCTCACATCCAAGCGCATGCGCGGATACGACTTCACGCGCGACATATTCCGCGGCTCTTGTATCAATCCCAAATCCGCCCTTTCCCCCCAAGGTCTCGCCGGAGAGTTCCAATAAAATTCTCTTGAACCGAATTTTTTGCGCCATTATCGATTTTCCTTCTACTCGCTTAAAACCACTCGATCTGACGGTGCCGCGCGCCGTCCGAGGTTACTCTATCAAAAAACACCCGCGAGTACCAGCGCCCGCTCTTTCTCGCGATAACCAACCTGTTATACTGAAAATATGCGAAAAATTCTTTTGGCGGCTATTTGTATCGGCGTATTCGCACTAGCGGTAAACTTTGCGTCTCGCTCGGATTATTCGGAATTCTCCTTAAGATTCAGGGACTTCGTGGCGTCGCTCTTTTTTATTGACTCAACAACAAAGGAAACGCTCAAAAGCGCGTATGAAAAAGCGGACAAGGGCGAAGAGAAACTTTCTATTCTTATTGTCCCGGGGCACGACAGCGTCCAGTCAGGAACAGAATTTCGCGGGATGAAAGAAGCGAGTATCACACTTGATCTCGGCGAGGAACTCTACCGCCTGCTTGCAGCAGACGCACATTTCGACGTGCGCCTATCCCGCACCCGGACCGGATACGATCCCTCGATAGCGGAATTCCTTCGGGAGAAGAAAACGGAGATAGACGAATTCGTCAAAATCCAAAAAGCGCTCATGAGCCGTTACGTGGCGCTTGGAAAAATAGAATCGCGGATACTCGTTGAGCACAATAAGGCTCCAGTTGATACGGCGTATAAACTCTATGGAATAAATAAGTGGGCGAACGAAAATGGCGCCGACATCATTCTTCATATCCACTTCAATGACTATCCGCGGAGCATGCGCTCTGCGTCGGGAATATATTCCGGATTTTCCGTCTACATTCCGGAAAGCCAATACTCAAACGCAAAAGGCTCTCGAGTAATCGCAGAAGCAGTATATAAGCGCCTCGCCCGCTTTTACCCGTCAAGTAATCTGCCCAAAGAAGATGCCGGAATTGTAGAAGATCAAGAACTTATTGCAATCGGCTCGAATAACACCGTTGACGGCGCGGCACTCCTTATCGAGTACGGCTATATCTATGAACCGCACTTGCAAAACATAGTGATTCGCCAAAAAGCCATATCAGACCTTGCATTTCAAACATACCTCGGCATTATGGATTTCTTCGAAAGCGACCCGAAAAAAGAATCGTACGAAACACGACTTCTTCCCTATAAATGGCAAGAAGACATTTTCCGCGCGAGCGCGGCAAAAAAAGATACGCTCTCGCTTCAAGCGGCCCTTATCATTGAAGGCCTCTATCCGCCTGCGGGCAGTTCCCTCAACGAATGCCCTATGAGCGGAAACTTCGGCGCCTGCACGGAAAAGGCCGTAAAAGCATTTCAGGGAAAATACGGCATTCTGCCTCAAACCGGTTACGCCGGAGAAAAAACCCGCGCAAAGCTGAATGAGCTTTATGGAGCGAAATAACAAAGTATGGCTCTGGGTGGAGTCGAACCACCTTCTAGGGTTTATGAGTCCCTCGTTCTAGCCGTTGAACTACAGAGCCGTAATTCCTCGCTCGTTCCCGGGATTTTTTATTTTTTCTTCTTGAGGTGCAATTCCGCCAAAAGCTGCATTACTTCGCTTTTGGCCCACTTCGCTACGCCAGCTTACGAAATCGCATTCATTATATAGAAAAAACGCATTTTGGGCAAGAAAAGCGTATCTTGTTAATTAGCATCAAATGTAATATAATCATTCCGCGGGATAGAGAAGAAGTATCTCGGGAGGCTCATAACCTCCAGACGCGGGTGCAAATCCCGCTCCCGCAACTTGAAAAAAACAAAATGCCCTTACTGAGGTGTTTTGTTTTTATCTGAAAATTGAGGCTAAACGGGATTTGCAGGGTATTTCCAAACATGAACTGCTTCATGTTTGGAAAACCCGGGCTGCGGAGGAGGAGCGAAGCATGTGCGCCATAGCGCACTCGCGAAGCTCCGGGGGAGCAGAAATCCCGCTCCCGCAACTTGAAAAAAACAAAATGCCCCCTTCTTCTTTTTTTAGAAGGAGGGGGTGTTTTGGTTTATAGTTCCGATTTGAGAAGCTTCAAATCCTGAAACGCGTCTTGATAGGCCCGAAGCGCGTTCACGACCGCCTCTTTTGTATGCTCTGTCATTGGATCGTGTACAATAATATTCCGAAGCCGGTGCGCAGCCCAGACGCGATCAAGTGAAGGAAGCTGGACCGGATCAACAATTTTCAATCGATCTCCCATTGTTTCGCCTTCATACCCCAAATGCACAAGTATGTCGTCAAGAAGGGCGTCTGCCTGAATGATCGCCATATTCCAATCAGACGCGTTTTCGGAATTCGCGAGCGCGCGGATCCGCTCCCAATTTTCCTTGACTTCAATCTCTGCAGGAACCACGTGGACCGCCGCCTCTTCAGTTTCTTTCGGCCCGATTTCATCAAGTTTCCGAAACCGCCAAAGAATAAGAATGAAAAGAGTGACGAGAACGGCGTCAATAATTGAAAACAAAATGACAATATTGTTATAGATACCGCGCCAGTCAACCGCCGATATATCGGGGAACATCGAAAAATAGATGCCGGCAAATGCACCGGTACCGACAGCCGCAATGAGAATAACGGCAATTATCCAAAATATAGCGTCATCAGTTTCCATGCGTCTTTCGAAAAAGCGTCATCGCCGCATATATGTACAATAATAAAAGCGCTCGGGAATGGCAACAAACCCCTTGCCGGAAAGGGTCAGAGGCGCTTGCGCGCGCGCGAAGAACGCCATGATTCTATCCGCGCGTGATCCCCGGAAAGAAGAAACTTCGGAACGGCATACCGCTTCTTTCTCCACCGAAACACTTCCGGGCGGGTATACGCCGGAACGCCGACGCCATGGCGCTTCTCTTCCAGCGATTCCGCTTTCCCCAAAAATCCCGGGATGTGGCGCGAGACCGCATCGATCACTACAAGCGCCGGAAGCTCGCCGCCCGTGAGAATATAGGGACCGATAGATAAATTTTCAATTTTAAATTTTAAATTTTCAATTACTTTTTTAACACGCTCATCGACGCCTTCGTAGTGCCCCGCGATCATCACTATTCGATCGTATTTTTTCGCCCAATCCGAAGCCATCTTCGAATTGAATTGCTTCCCGGCCGCAGAAAAAAGAATAACTTTTACCTTTTCACTTTTCATTTTTAACTTCAAACTTGAGATCGCTCGAACGAGCGGCTCAAGTTTAACGACCATCCCCGGTCCTCCGCCGTACGGCCGATCGTCAACTTTTTTATGCTTGTCTCGCGAAAATTCCCTGAGATCATGCACGCGAACATCAATAACACGCTTCGCTCGCGCGCGCTTCATCATTGATTCGCCTAAATATGAGCTAAATGTGGATGGAAATATGGTTATTATATCAAAACGTATTGACATAGGGAAAAAATTCGCGTACACTCTAAAGGTTGTTCTTTTTTGGGAGGATTCACTGTGAACGAAATCTATCGGATCGAAATGTCGGCACGAATGCCGCTTCTTGAGCTTGTCGAAAGCATCCTCACCGACTCTCCAGACGCATTCGACCCGACAGGCGTCAAAGAGAAAGTTGATGAACGCCGCACCGACGGTAAAGAAACGCCGATTGCTTTTGTCACGGAAGCGCTCGAAGAACTCCATCGCCGCGGCGCGATACTTATCCGCTGGTACCAAGGGGAATCTCTCTATCAAGGATTCACTCCTCGAGTCCAATATCCCCGCTAACCCGAAACCCTCTTGAAACAGGAGGGTTTTTTATCATTATATCTATCCATTATACTAGACCGATCCAAAAAAACATAAAGCCTCGACACGTATCGAGGCGTTATGATCCCATATATCGGGCAAACTACAAATTCAAATCGCCGACAACAGAGTCAAAATCAGATCGTGCAGCTCGTGGGCCTTTTCCGCCCTCCGGCTCTTCAATCTTCAAGTTGACGCGGGCGTTATTCTTGATGCCGACGACGCGCAAGAGCGAACGAATCGCTTTTGCGGTCTGGCCACTGCGGCCTATGATCTTTCCCATATCGGCGGGGTCGACATGGAGCGTAAGCAATACGCCCATCTCGTCAACCTTCCGATCGGTCTTCACGGCGTCTGGATTATCTACAAGTGCCTTGATCAAAAACTCAAGGAACTCCTGGTCACCTGCTCGTGTCATTTCAGTATATTTGAGTCCTGCCTTCTGATTCCTCACGGAATATCCGGCATCCTCTCATTCGTTTCATCTTCGACCTTTCGGGATCTTCGAAACGCACACCCGTCCAAGAACCCGTTACTATTCTATATTCCCAGCTTTCCCAATCTTTTTCAACGGCGCGCTATGCCGACGGCGCCTCAATCGTCTCTTTCTTAGCGGCCCTCACCACATTCACTTTTTTTACACCCGTCAAAACCCCTTTTGAAACAAGCAAATTATGGACCGTCGGGGACGGCTGTGCGCCTTTCGAAATCCAATATAAAATTCGCTCGCCTTCTAGGGAGGTTTCTTTTGTTTTCGGATGATACGAACCGAGAATTTCCAATTCCCCGGATTTTGGCTTTGAACGCTTTTCCGTAACAACAACCCGAAACGCGGGATCATTCGTGCGGCCTCGGCGTTGAAATCGTATGACTAACATGACGCATACTATACTCGAGAAACGCCTCGCTGTCAACGATACCTAATTCTGAGGCATATGCTTTATATTTCTGGCAGAACACCGCGGCCGTAAGGCCGCGGATGAATGTCTGCCTGGAGTCCCGACTTCGTCGGGACGGAAGAAATATATAAGCCGCCGGACGTTTTCGCGGCGTAGAAGCGCATCGCGAAAACGGACGGAAAGAGTACGGAGTACCACGGCCGAAAGGCCGTGCGGAATCTATGTGAGGTTCCAAAAACCATTGGGACGCGTATAATAGAAAGATGGAAAAAGGACAAGCGCCAAAAGAAGGCGGTGCCGACGATGAAAAGTCAGAAATGAAATCAAGCATATTCGGTCTCCTCCTTCGCATAATCCGCCTGACCGTGTTCGGCTCTGCCATCATATTTACCGGATGGAATATTCTTCCAGAAGGATTCCTCCCGGAGATAAACGGATTTTTCATGATTCTTATCGCGGCTGCCCTGGCGCTTCTCGCGGGCCTCATCGTGTTTCTTCTTCTCCTGCCCGCGAGGCAATCGGGCATGAAAGGGTCATTCGACCTTGAAGCCATGGCCGCGGTTGTCATCGGAATGCTTGCAATCCTTACGCTCTCCGTTGTCTCGGTGTTTGCGCAAGAAGAAACGTCGCGAGACATCATTTTCTGGCTCCTTTTGGTCGGCATCTACACGTTTTATGTTTTTATGATTATCAAGCGCGGCCTCGCGCTCCAGACAGAGAACGAAGAACTGAAACAAAAATATGGAGAGCTCCTAGAACTCGATGAAGAAAAAACCGACTTTGTCACGGTGACATCGCACCAGCTACGCACACCTTTAAACGAAATCAAATGGATCTTGGGCTATGCAATCGGACAGGACATGTCGGAGGCCGCGCGGCAAGCCCTCCAGAAAGGGCTTTTTGCGACAAACCGCATCGTCAGCATAGTAAACTCAATTCTCCGCGCGCGGACGCTTGATCTTAGAGAGGGCGCTCTTGAACGAAAAGAAATCAATCTCGGAGAAACCATCTCACGCATCGTCGAAGACGAACGGGAATTCGCACGCGAAAAAGAAGTCACGCTCGAATACTATCAGCCCGAATCACCGATTATCCTCCACGGCGCAGAGGAAGAACTCGGCATGGCGATTGAAAACGTAATTGATAACGCGATACGCTATTCGCCCCATGGATCGGTCTCGGTGGCGCTTCGGGCTGAACGCGGGTCGGCGCAAATCCGCGTCGAAGACACCGGAATCGGCATCGCAACGGAAGACCGCGACAGGATTTTCCGGAAATTCTATCGCGCGCAAAACGCGCTCCTGGCGCAGCCCGACGGCACGGGA
>Ga0155137_130_pt1 | contig 5677 bp, 4 predicted proteins | sample RifCSPhighO2_01_FD_106105 | JGI IMG/M metagenome (GOLD analysis project Ga0155137, IMG submission 106105) | Candidatus Sungbacteria bacterium RIFCSPHIGHO2_01_FULL_50_25
AAGAGCGGGGGGTGGTCAGTGCAAGTCTGACTCTGGGCACATCAGATCGAAATATCGAGTAATTTAGCCAAGGTACCGCGGTCGAAGCCGACAACTATATCTTTGCCATCAATCACTATAACCGGCACACCCATCTGCCCGCTTTTTTCAACCATCTCTTGCCTCTTAGCCGTATCAGTACCGACATTGTAGTCAGTGAAAGGGACATTATGGGCGGCGAAAAACTCCTTAGTCATGTGGCAGAAGTGGCAGCTCTCAGTTGAGTAAATCTCTACTTTCCTCATTTGCTCCGCATTATAGCAGACCAAAGTCTTTTGTACCACGGTAATGCTCGATCATCGGTCGAACTGGCAGCTCCGGGATCATCAACAACGACAGCAACATATTCGCCTGCCTGTGTTACGTTGAACTTCTCCTTTATTTCACCTTTGATTCCTTCTTCGGTCTCTAGACGAGCGATACCTTCTCTAAGTTCTTGTTCCCGGAGAACTAAAGCAGCCGCTTTCTTTTCCAAATCCTTCGAGCGCCCCGAGCTTTCCCGCTCTTTGCCCATAACCCCCAGAGCCCCTTTGACAAGAAAAAAGGCGATAATCGATAAAATAATAATCGAGGGAATGGAGTAAATGGTGCGCCTGATTCTCTGTTTTCTTTGCAACTCTCTCATATCTTAGTATTATATTACATATGCTATTCGATAGGAGACACAGGAAGAAAGTTAAAATGGTTTGGATGGTACTCTCTATCCTCATCATTTTGAGCATGATTCTTCTCTACTCGCCCTTCTTCTAAAGACCGAGACTAACCGTGGCGGATCATTTTAAGAAAAACGTCTTGAGGGATATTGACTTTCCCGCGCTCTTTCATTCTCTTCTTACCTTTCTTCTGTTTCTCGCGAAGCTTCATTTTACGGGTAATGTCGCCGCCATACATGTGTTGGGTAACGTCTTTTTTCATGCCACTTAGAGTGCGACTGGCATATATGCGACCCAGAGCTTTGGCTTGAATTTTAAGAGTGAACATTTGTCTAGGCAGGACAGCGGCAAGCTTATCCACATCCGATTCGGACTCTGTCTCTACTTGCCTGCGGGAGATTATTTTAGCGAAGGCAGGTACCACCTCATCGGCTATCAAGATGTCAAGACGAGTGACATCTGCCAGTCTTTCACCGGAGACAGAGTAAGAGATGGAACCGAAACCAGACGTCACGCTCTTGAGCTTATCAAAGAAGCCTCTCATAAGTTCTCGAAGTGGCATTTCAAAGGTTAGTGAAGTCCGTGCCTCGCCGAAGTCATTTGTTTCTCCTAGCTCTGCTTCAAATTCATACAGAAGCTGGATAACCCGGCTGATGAATGCTGGTGGAACAATAACAGTGGCTCTCACCCACGGTTCCCAGACCGCATTTATGAGATGGTCTTCTGGGAAAAAAGACGGGGTATATATATTACCTTCGCTTCCATCTTTATATACGATTCTATAGGTGATACTCGGCAAAGTTATCACTAAAGGTAGACTAAATTCGCGCCTCAACCTTTCGGTGATAATCTCAAGATGAAGCATGCCGAGGAAACCGGCGCGGAAACCTCGGCCTAACACTCCAGAAGATTCTTCTTCGAAAGAGAAAGCGGAGTCGGATAATCTCAAGCGAAAGAGAGCTTGTTTCAGAGCCGTAAAGTAATCTTGATTCTCCGGATAAACGGAAGCCCAAACTACAGGGTGAGGTTTATGATAGCCCGCCAAGGCAGAACCGACATCTGTGCTAGAGGTGACAGTATCACCCACAGAGGCTATCCCGGGCTCCTTGATACCGGTGACAATATAACCTATTTCACCGGCTACAAGTTCTGGCACCTTTTTCTCCTCTGGGGCCAAGATACCCACCTCAAGAGACTGAAACTCTTTGTCTGCCACCTTGAATTTTAATTTATCACCCTGCTTCACAGACCCATTGAAAACACGCACGAAGACAATTACTCCCCGGTGGTTGGAATATTTGAAATCGAAGACAAGAGATCGGAAGGCTGTGCCGGCGATCGCGAATTTCCCTACTTGACCGTGAGCAGGCGCTGGTACACGCCTGACGATCTCGCCCAGAAGTTTCTCAACACCTTCGCCGGTCTTCCCGGACACTAGCAGAATATCTTCCTTCTTAACCTTTAGAAGTCCGATAATCTCATCCCGAACCTCCTCTATGCGAGCCAGAGGAGAATCTATTTTGGAGATTACAGGGATAATCTTGAGTCGGGCAGACTGAGCCATACCGAGAGTGGTTAATGTTTGGGCCTGTACCCCCTGCGTAGCATCTACCAGAAGTATTGAGCCCTCCACTGCACCAAGCGCGCGCGACACTTCGTAAGAAAAATCAATATGTCCGGGGGTATCAATCAAATTCAAAATATATTCCGGTCCTGACCCGTTAGAAGCGCGGTAGCGCATTCTAACGGGTTGCATTTTGATAGTAATGCCACGCTCACGCTCAAGCTCCATCGAGTCTAGCACTTGTTCGCGCATTCTTCGCTCTTCTATCGTGCCGGTCAATTCAAGCATCCTATCTGCTAGGGTAGATTTGCCGTGGTCAATGTGCGCGATGATGCTAAAATTGCGAATATTCTCCATATGAGTTGTGAGAGGCACTTTATACGATTTCCGGATCAGTGGCAATCACCTTCGTCTTCCAGAATTTACCATGGACAACGCGCCAAATCTCGAAGAGTTCCCGATTCTTAAGAAGAGACAGGATCACAATACCCGCTAAGATAGCGACGAGTCCCGCGCCGAAACCTTGCAAGAAAATACCGACAAGAGAGGTGGTATCGAGTAGGGGGGCAAAAATATTTAACCCGACATAGGCGATCGAGCCCATAATGACGGAGGCCCCCAGCACATCGAAAAATGTTTTAACAACCCCACGCGAGAAACCTCTGAATTGTCTCTCAAAGGCGACCCAGTGGATTAAACCGTTGATGATAGTGGCAATAGAAAAGCCCAAGGGCAGCATCAAAACGGCCGTGTTGGTTAAATCTTCTACCTTGAGAAGCGCACTCACGAAATAACGAAATTCTTCTGAAAGGTAGAAGACCTTAATCAATCCCCAAGTGCCTACCACCATAACAGCGGTTGAGACGAGATTGATGAAAAATGGTTTCCTGGTAAAGCCGGCGGAATAAAACCCTCTCATAAATAAGAGCGAGAGACATTGAAACATCGACGAAAGAACAAAGAGCGCTAGGCTCGCCGCGACGAGGCGGGTATCATCCCAACCAAAGAGTCCCGAACCAAGAATAACTCTGACAATTTGCGCGCGCAGGACAATAAAGAGCGCCGTCGCGGGCAACGACCAGAAGATGATAAACCTTGCGGTGATTGCCATCTGCTGTCTAAAAGCTTCGAGATTATTCTCCCTGAAACGTCTCGAGAGAGTTGGGAAGGCAGCCAGAGAATATGAAACACCGATGATAGAAAGCGGCACAGACTGGAGATTGAAAGAAAGCGAGAGAACAGAGATGGAACCCGCCGCGACCAAGGATGCCAAAGAAACCAGGAAAATCATGGCGAGCGAACTCATGGATAAAGTCAGAGTCCGCGGCAGAGAGACCCTAGCCACTTGGCGTATGACACTCCAATCAAAAAACCGGGCTTGCCCGCCGACCTGTCCGCCAAAGCCTTGGCGTCGGCGGAAGCCTAGGCGAAGGCGGGGGAAAAGACCTGCCTTCAGTACAAACGGTACCTGCACCAGAGCATGCAAACTTGCTCCTACGACGACGCCGATAGCGACACCTAAAACGCCTAAGCGCGCGGTAAGAAAAATGATGCCGACAATAATACCGGCATTATATAAGAGCGGGGCGAGAGCATAGATAGTGAAGCGATTGTAAGCTTGGGTCAGAGAACCGAACAAATTCGAGAATCCTAAAATGATTGGTGAGAGTAACAGAATCCGAGAAATAAAGATGACTTCGGCGAGAGCCGGATCAGAGAAACCTTTGAATAAAATACCCGAAACAGTGGGAATGAGAAAAAACGCTAGACCAGACACAAAGATAATGAGCAGCGAGAAGAAAGAGAAAATGTTGTCCACAAAATCGCGGAGTGCCGAGAGACTCTTGGCTTCCTTCTCGATGATAAACGGTATCAAGACCGAAAGTGAGACAACTGAGGCTACCGTGACAAAGAGGAAATCTGGAATACGAAATGCAGCATAATAGATGTCGAGTTCTGTCGAGGCGCCAAAAATATGCGCTAGAAGCCTGTCGCGCAAGAAAGCGAGAACTTGAGAGAGGAAGGCAAACAATCCCAATAAGAGCGCCGCCTGATTGAGAGTATTTGTCTCTTTATAGAGAAACCCGAAAATCTTACGAACCATTATTAAGGCTTTCCAATACGGCTTTCACTTCTTCACTGTCTGGATTAGTGACTAAGAGAGCTTCAAATTGCGCTCGAGCCTCATCCAACCGCCCAAGTCGAGCTAGAGTTAAGCCGAGATAATACTTGGCATTGGCATAATCGGGCGCCGAGACAAGCGCGAGGGTGAAGGCATCGGCCGCGCCGACAAAATCTCCATTAGAATATTTCAGCAAGCCCAATTCAAAGTAGATGCCGGGATTGTTAGGCATTAAGAGAGCTAAGCGTTCAGCAGAGACAATGGCACCGGCCACGTTGCCTGCTTGTACCTCCAGTTGAGCAAGCAAGAGATAAGCATCGGCATAATCTTCCTTGAGAGCAATGGATCTTCTGATAAACGAGCGCGCTCCCTCAACGTTGCCCCTATTGAACTCCAATCTCGCTAGGAAAAGCGGCAATTCCGGATTATTAGGATTCCTCTTACTAGCTTCAGAATAAGCGAAAAGGGCATTCTCATAAGAGCCAACCACGGATAAGGGCTCCGGTACCAAAGCGCTGTAAATCATGCCAAGCGACACCCAGTTTTGGTAACCGGCCGGGTTAGCACTAACGGCCAATCTCGCCGCTTCTATACTCTTTCTCAAAGCTTCTTCAAAAACTGCCCGGTTTTCTTCAGGAGTGCCTGTGGTGGCAGATGCCGCTACTTGAGCCTTGGCAAAGTTGATCCGTGAAAGCGCGACATAATACGTATCTAGCTTGGAAAAGCTTACCGCTTTATTGAGCCTTTCTTCTATCTCGGAGAGAGAGGCACCGGCAGTATTAGAAAGGTCAACCGCCTTCTTAAAGTGGAAAGCTGAGACCGTCTTATTGAACCCTGCCCAACCAAGGAAAAGGGCTCCGAGTGTGACCACCGTGATGAGGACAATCGAGATAAAGCGAGTTTGTGGAGACTCTTTCAAGCTAAAGGAACGAGAAGGAATAACACCAGACTCCCGACAGAGAGAGACAAAGAGCCCGGAGAAAATAAAGGCAAATATAAGCATAGTGGCCGATGGAGCATAGAGGAAGCTCGCGGCCCAAAGGAAAAAGGTGATTAAGAAAGCAGAAACGAGCGTAAAGCGTTCGGCTCTCGATTCTGAAACGCGGTTTAAGACCTTAACCCCCAGAAGAATAAGAAAGACGAAAAAAATCAACCACAAAGCCGAGCCGGCGATGCCAGTGGAGGCTATCTGCGTCGGGATAAAACCTATGCCAAACGGAAAGGCTACAGCCCAGAAAGGAGTGGTGTTCACATCGACCGGCTTGTAAACTAGCCAGTCACGCCCAAAGCTATTGGGGC
>Ga0155137_142_pt1 | contig 5337 bp, 5 predicted proteins | sample RifCSPhighO2_01_FD_106105 | JGI IMG/M metagenome (GOLD analysis project Ga0155137, IMG submission 106105) | Candidatus Sungbacteria bacterium RIFCSPHIGHO2_01_FULL_50_25
TCTGTCGTAAATGCACTTTCCGTATGGGTCAAAGCCGAAGTATGCCGCGACGGGCTTCAATATGTTCAGGAATATTCTCGCGGAAAGCCGAAATACGCGGTAAAAAAAGTCGGCAAATGCTCGGGCTCGGGAACTGCAGTTTCGTTTCAGCCGGATTCGGAAATTTTTGAGAAAATTGAGTTTGATCTGAATGCTATATTGGATCACGTGCGCCAGCAGGCGTACCTCACGAAAGGGATAAAGGTCTCTGTTATTGATCAGCGTAACGGCGAGAAGTCGAAAGATGGGATGGCGCTTGCGTCGTCTCACACGTTTTATTTCGAAGGAGGCATTGTTTCGTATGTGAAATATTTGAACAGGAACGAAACGGTGAAGCACGACAACATTTTTTATGTCGGGAAAGAAACCGCAATCGGCAAGCATCAGATTTTCGTCGAAGCGGCGTTCCAATATACGGATGATATCCAGGCGCGTGAAATGAGTTTCGCAAATAATATTTATACCGCAGAGGGCGGGGCGCACTTGACCGGGTTCCGGACTGCCTTGACGCGTGCCTTGAACGACTATGCAAAGAAGAACGAGTATTTGAAAAAAGACGATGATACGCTTACTGGCGATGACGTTCGGGAAGGGGTTACTGCCGTGATTTCGGTAAAAATCAGAAATAGCGAACTTCAATTTGAGGGTCAGACCAAGGCGAAACTCGGGAACCCCGAGGCGCGGACCGCCGTTGAAACAGTTTTGGGCGAAGAACTGAAAGATTGGCTTGAACGCTATTCGCGAGATGCGCAGGAGATAATCGGAAAAGCGATTTTATCGCAAAAGGCGCGTAAAGCCGCAAAAGCTGCGCGCGAAACAGTTTTGCGAAAGGGAGCGCTCGATGGTCTTGCGCTTCCCGGAAAATTGGCAGATTGCCAATCGCGCGACCCCGCGGAGTCAGAACTTTTTCTTGTCGAAGGAGACAGCGCCGGAGGGTCTGCAAAATCAGGCCGCGACCGGAGGTTTCAAGCGATACTGCCGCTTCGCGGAAAAATTTTGAATGTCGAGCGCGCGCGCCTCGACAAAATGCTTGCGTCAAAAGAAGTGCGGGCGCTTGTAATTGCGTTGGGTGCGGCGATAGGAGACGAATTTAACGAAGCAAAACTTCGTTACCACCGCGTTATTATCGCGACAGATGCGGATGTTGACGGCGCGCACATCCGGACGCTTTTGCTCACGCTTTTCTACCGTTATTTTCCGGTTGTGATCGAACGCGGATATCTCTATATCGCCCAGCCGCCGCTCTATAAGGTACAATCAGGAAAAACGATTCAATACGCTTATTCTGATGCAGAGCGCGATAAAATTGTTGTTGAAGTAAAAAAAATAAAGGTTGAGGCGAAAAAAGAGCGCGCAAAAAAGAAAGGCGAGGAAATGGGGGATGTGACGGAAGAGGAAGGAGAAGTACCCGTCCAAGAAGGAGAGCCCGCCTCGGGCGGAAAAGGGATTGAGATCCAGCGCTACAAAGGGCTCGGCGAGATGAATCCGCTGCAATTGTGGGAAACAACAATGGATCCGGCGGCGCGTACTCTCCGGCAAGTTTCTATTAAAGACGGGACAGAAGCGGACAATATTTTTACAATCCTTATGGGCGATGAAGTATTCCCAAGAAAAAAATTCATCCAGACGCACGCAAAATTGGTAAAGAATCTCGACGTATAAGCAGTATTTTATCAGCAGGACTCGCCGGAAAACAACATTCCAACATTCTTGAGAATGTTGGAATGTTGTTTGGAGAGTTGGCGTGTCCTACTTTTCGGTTTTTCCGAAATAGTTTTCCCGCACAAGAATGAGGCGAAGAACGCCTTGGGTGAGCCGGCGGATGATGAGTGCAAGAAATACCGTGACCGCGAGCGCAAAAAGCTTTGTCGAGGTCGGTGCGTTCGAAAACGCGGTGACGCCGAAATTTACGATTCCTTCCGGATTGTTGAATAGGACGTTAAACGCGTTTTCGAGGATTCGCTGGACAAAGACTATTCTGCCTGCCTGATATAAAAGGAGCGAGAGTACGATGATTTCTCCGATTAATACCGGCAGAAATTTTCTCACAAGCCAGACACGATACACTTGCCTTAGAATTTGTCCTCGGAATGCCTCTTTTTTTGGCAGCGGCTGGATGATGGTATTTTCCATGGGTATGAAGATTTATAAGACCCAACTTCGTGAGGTGCGTGAGCGGATGCTATACGGGAGTCGTGTCTTCATCTAATAATTTTTTGAAGATTCGTTTCGCGCGGAAGAGCCGCATCTTCAAAGTAGGGATTGAAATATTTTCGTCTTTTGCGATCATTTGGTACGATTTGTCATCGAAATAGTAGCTTGCGAGAACCGTTTTTAAATGCGGCGGCATACGCTCAAGCGTTCCTGCGACTATCGTTTTCATATCTGAATTGCGCCATATGAGCGAGTCAAAGTCTTCGCCTGGGGCGTGCTGAAACACGCTTGGATCCTCCGAAAGTATCTCGCCTTTTTTGAGTTTTCGGTAGTGGGTGATCGCGTTATTGATTGTCACTTTATAGGCCCACGATTTGAATTCGATTCCCTCGAGCTTCTGGAACTTCTCGGCGTTTTTATACATTTTGACAAATGCTTCCTGGACGATATCTTCTGATTCCTCGGGGTTACGCACAATTTTGAACGCCGCGCGATACAGGGGATCGTGGTATCGCTCGACCAAAATCTCAAAAAGCGCTGGCTCATCCAAAGACGCCCGAAGGATATCTTGGTCTTTCATGTTTTTCGGATCGCTGTCTTTCGGGTCGTCGAGATATGACTTCTTCATTCAAAAAGACCTCTATAGCTATTAGAACGTATCTTTGTTCTTGCGAGGTCTCACTCTTTACTATACGATAAATCAGATGAAAATGCAAGCAATTCCAATTCTTTTTGAGGATACAAATTTAATCGTGCTGAATAAGCCGGCCGGTATAGCGGTGCACGGCGGGCCGAATGTGAAAGGAATTACTGTCGTTGATTTTTTGGTTCGGCATTTTCCAGAAGTAAAGAGTGTCGGCGATGACCCGGTGCGGCCTGGTATTGTGCATCGGCTCGACAAAGATACATCTGGTATTATGGTTGTTGCGCGCAATCCGGACGCCTTTGGGGAATTAAAGTCGCTTTTTAAGGAGCGGCGCATCGAAAAAACGTATCTCGCAGTTGTGTGCGGAAGACCGAAAAGTCGTGTGGGAATAATTTCTTATTCCATAGGCCGCGACGCAAAAAATCCGACTCGGCGGGGCGCTGGCGGAGGCCGCGCCAAAATTCGTGGAGAGCGCGAAGCTGAAACCCACTATCGAGTTTTGAAAACAGGGGGTGCATATTCGCTTCTTGAAGTCACGCCGAAAACCGGGCGCACGCACCAGATCCGCGTGCATTTAAAAGCAATCGGGTATCCGATTGCGTGTGATCGCGTCTACGGTGGGAAGAATGTGTGTTGTCCGGAAGGCGCGGGGCGTCAGATGCTACACGCTCAGTCGCTTTCATTCAGTTTTCCTGAAGGCAGGAGAATCAAATTCGAGGCAGACCCGCCCGATGATTTTATACTTGCGATGGAAAAGATTTTGTGATACCATCGCAAATACTATGTCTATGACAGCAATTGAAAAAAATACTCTTCGGACCGATCTCCCTGAAATCAAATCAGGCGACTCTATTCGTGTTATTCAAAAGGTCAAAGAAGGGGATAAAGAGCGGTTAAGTCCGTTTGAGGGTTTGGTTATCGCGGTAAAGCACGGAAAAGGTCCCACCGCGACGTTTACCGTGCGAAAGGTTATCGGGGGAATCGGCGTTGAGCGGATTTTCCCTTTGCATTCTCCCATGATTTCAAAAGTGGAGGTTTTGCGGCACTCCAAAGTTAGGCGTGCGAAGTTATATTATATTCGTGAAAAAGCTGCAAAGGAAACGCGCAAGCGGATGAAATCGTATCTTGCTCTTGCCGTTCCGGAATCCGTAGAATCAGAAAAAGAAGAATAGAATATGCGCGGGTGGGCGAGAAGTGAAAGATGTAGCTTCTCGTGGGATCAAAAGATCCCCGGGTCACCGCCCGCATCAGTTTTTTCCGAGCGAAGCGAGAATTATATATGCGCGGGTGGGTTACATGCGAAAACTTGGAGTATGTAACGGGCGCAAAAGCGCCCTGGGTCATCACCCGCAACAGTTTTTTCCGAGCGAAGCGAGAATTATATATGCGCGGGTGGTGAAACCGGCAGACACGCTGGCTTGAGGGGCCAGTGCCAGCAATGGCGTGGAGGTTCAAATCCTCTCCCGCGCACAAATTGTAACTTTGTCGGAATTGACTGCTTCGTGTAGCCGCTTGACAGAGTATTTTCGTAGGCGGTATACTTACTACTAGTAAAAGTAACGTTTTCCCACGGGGATTTTTGGCTTCGTGGAGCCGGAGGCAGTTTAAAAAGAAAAATCTAACATCCACGCAAGTTTCTTTATGGAGATTTGCGTGGGTGTTTTTTTCGGTAAATGTCCGTTAGTGCCTGAAAGTCCGATATGATTGCACGTTGAAAATTGAATATGGAAGAGAAAATAGTAATAATAACAGCTCCGATGTAAAAATCGGAGAGTCCCGACGTGACGTCGGGGCTCTGTAAAGTTTCGGTATGCTCACAACGAAAATATTGAGCTTGCCGAAGCATCCTTTCAGCTGTTCCGATCTATTCGTGGGAAGTTCGGTTTTCTGAATTTTTCACTTTATTGAGGATTTGATCCTGGTCCAGGATGAACGCTGGCGGCGTGGATAAGGCATGCAAGTCGAGCGAAATATTTTTTGAAGAAGTTGCGATTACATCAAGACGACAGATTAAAATGTTTAGCGGCAAACGAGTTAGTAACGCCTTGGAATGTACCCCCGAGACGGGGATAACGAGCCGAAAGGTTCGCTAATACCCGATAGTCTCGAAAGAGTAAAGACGCAAGTCACTTGGGGAGCAGCCTAGGTCCTATCAGCTAGTTGGCGGGGTAAAGGCCCACCAAGGCTATGACGGGTAGGGGGTGTGAGAGCATGACCCCCAACGATGGAACTGAGAACGGTCCATACACCTACGGGTGGCCGCAGTCGAGAATATTCGACAATGGGCGAAAGCCTGATCGAGCGACGCCGCGTGCAGGAAGAAGGGCTTCGGTCTGTAAACTGCTTTTCCGAGGGAGGAACGCAAGTGACTGTACCTCGGGAATAAGAAGCTGCAAACTTCGTGCCAGCAGCCGCGGTAATACGAAGGCTTCAAGCGTTATCCGGATTTATTGGGCGTAAAGGGCCTCCAGGTGGTTTTGTTAGTCGGGCGTTAAATC